>Ga0137382_10001675_pt1 | contig 9893 bp, 7 predicted proteins | sample SagtaG_15_FD_104816 | JGI IMG/M metagenome (GOLD analysis project Ga0137382, IMG submission 104816) | Vadose zone soil microbial communities from Sagehorn Ranch, Mendocino, California, USA - Sage2_R_20_16 metaG | ecosystem: Environmental > Terrestrial > Soil > Vadose zone | place: USA: California... | reverse complement strand
CAGGAGGAAGTCTTCGTGCTGGCAATTCGTCTGGCTAGGATCGGCAAGAAAAAGCACCCGTTTTACCGGGTTGTGGTATTGGATAAGCGCAAGCCCCGCAATGGCAGGACTGTAGAGGTCGTGGGAACATACGACCCGCTGAAGAACCCGGCGGAAATCAAACTGGACGCCGATCGCATCAAGTATTGGCTTGGATGCGGTGCCCAGCCAAGCGACACCGTTCGAAGCTTCCTGCATGCCCAAAAAATCGCCTGAGTTCCCGCTCTAGGGAAGCGCGGCAGCTCAGGGGGATCCCCCCGGCCCACGGGATCCATGCTTTTGAAAATTCGAGCTGAACCCGCGAATGCGAGTGGCGGAGGGCCCCATGAAGGACCTTGTAGAAGCGATTGCGAAGGCGCTAGTGGATCATCCTGAACAAGTTCAAGTACGTGCGGTTGAAGGCGAGCAGGTGACCGTTCTTGAATTGCGCGTACATCCCGAGGATCTCGGCAAGGTAATTGGCCGGCAAGGACGCACGGCGAAATCCATGCGCACGATCCTCGGCGCGGCGGGAATGAAACTTCGAAAGCGCCTCACACTCGAAATCCTCGAATAGAGTGCCCGCGGAAACCTTCACCGGCGTTACCCTGGCGAGAATTCTGCGCCCACGCGGCCTTCGCGGCGAAGTGGCCGCCGAAATCCTGACTGATTTCCCTGAACGTTTGCCGAGCTTAAGCGAAGTGTGGCTCGCCGATGGCCGCAGCACACCCCGTCGCGTGGAGGTTCAGCGATGCTGGCTTTCGACGAGCCGCGGCGGGCAAGCCATCTTTCATTTTACCGGCGTTGAAACTGTGGAAGCCGCCGAGCGGCTGCGCGGATGCGAAGTACAGATACCACTGGAGCAGCGAGCGAAGCTCGATCCCGGAAACTATTACGTCGGCGAGCTAATTGGATGCGAAGTGTGGGAAGCAGGGGCCGCTTCGGCGATGGGCGCGGTCCGCGATGTCGAATTCCCCGGCGGCGTCCCGTTGCTGGCAGTAGAAACGAACGAGGGCGAAGTGTTGGTGCCTCTGGCTGCGGAGTTCTGCGTTCGAATCGACATAAGGGCCAAGCGCATAGATGTTGCGCTTCCCGATGGATTGCGGGATTTGAATCGCGGCTGAGTTCTGCTGCGGTACACTGTGCCAGCCATGCAATTCGACATCGTAACTATTTTCCCGGATTTTTTTAGCGGTCCGCTCGATTACGGAATCGTGCGGCGGGCGCGCGAAGCGCATCTGGTGGACGTGCGCGTGCACGACCTGCGTGAATACACGCACGACCGCCATCGCACCGTGGACGACCGCCCGTTTGGCGGCGGCGAAGGGATGGTCCTGAAACCGGAGCCGCTTTTCGATGCCGCCGAATCTCTGCTGGGAGAGAGAGTTCAACACGGAGAACACAGAGAGCACAGAGAAAACGCCGGAGATCTCGAAGTTGTAGGGGCACGGCATGCCGTGCCCCAACATGAAGCAACGAGATCAGGTAGAGTTGAGAGACCCGACTCGAACGAAACAGGGATTGTTCTTCTCTCCGCCTCCGGAAGATTATTTCGTCAGGATACTGCGCGCCGGTTTGCGCAACTCGACCGAATCATATTGCTTTGCGGGCGGTACGAGGGAGTCGACGAGCGTGTGGCCGAGCATCTGGCAACCGACGAACTCTCGATCGGCGATTTCGTGCTCTCGGGCGGCGAACTGGGAGCCGCACTCATTGTAGACGCCGTGACGCGCCTCCTTCCCGGCGCGCTCGGCAACGAAGACTCCTCAGTCAACGAATCGTTCACTGCCATTGGAGCTTGCGTCAGTGAAGCGGCGCCATCCACCAGTCACCAATCACCCTTCGACTCCGCTCAGGGCAAGCCAGTCACCAGTCACCTTCTCCTCGACTTCCCCCACTATACGCGCCCCGCCGAATTCCGCGGCTGGCCGGTGCCCGAAGTCCTGCTCGGCGGCAATCACGAGGAGATTCGCCGTTGGCGCCGGGAGAGGGCGCTCGAAAAGACGCGGCGGAACCGCCCGGATTTGTTGGAGGGAGTAACACAATAAGGAAAGCGTCGAATTTCCCGACGACAAGTGAGCGGAGTCTATTGCGCCGCGTTTTGCCGCGAGTAGGGAGACACCCTCTCATTGTCTTCATCGGGTTCGAAGACCCACACGTCGCGATTCCGGAAATATGTGAGGAGCGGGGTGAGGTCCACTCCGGGGATCTCTCGCGCCCAGATGGTCTTCGCGTGGTCGATATCCGCATTGTTGTAAACGTATTCTTCGCCGGAGTTGTGATCCTTCGAATATCGCACCAGGACAAGGTGCTGACCCGGCATCGCGGCAAGATACTGCTCGACGGGCTTCCGGAAGGGCTCGTTCAAATCATCCACGACAGGGTAATCATCGGGGTTGAGATTCCTCTCGATCAAACAAGCCTGCAACAAGACCAATATCAGGAGGACGAATCCGCAAGACGAAATTATCCAAGATCGTCGCGAAGGGGGCCCGGTGCGCAAGGATCCTAGCCTCAAAATCACTAGCGCGAAAACCGTGATCGCCAGCACAAACAGATAGTGCCGGTGGAACCAATCAAGGACCGAATTCGATTCGGACACGATCGTGTGAATGAAATAGACCGGCCCAATCAACAAACTGAAAAGCACGACCAGCCGCGTCAATCCAATGCCAATTGCCCTCCCGCGGAACCGCCAGCCCCGCATGTGGCGCATTCCCTGCATCAACAATACATAGAGAGTTGCTGCAAGCGGCGCGGCATAGTGCGCATGGTAAAACACGACGATCCAGAGACCGATCGCGGAAAGCGCGAATTGGATGAGCAACAGGCGAATGTGGCGATCACCGAGCACCCAGGGTATCGCTAGAAACGAGAACGAAAGAGCGGGCCCCAGAAAAAACTGCCAAAACTCCGTGGCCTTCCACCAAAATTGGCCCACCGCCGAATCCCAGCTGGTCTGATAGAGGCTGGGCATGAAATTGTGGTAAAAATCGTCAAATTGCGGATTCGCATAAGTGCGCGGTGGCATTTCACGCTGCCACAGAAAAACGGGTGTGGTGAAATACATCCTCTGTTCGATGAAGTGAGGAAAAACCAGTGGGCTTCCCGTGACGCGCCAGTTGTAATATCCAACGAATCCGACAATGCAAACCAGAATTGCGGCGATCGGCAACAACACGCGTTTCGCGTACGACGCCCGCTCGGAGGTTTCGCGCCGCAGAGCCCACCACACAAGCGCGGCCATCAACGGAATGCAGAAAATGAATCCTTCAAAGGGACGGCTTGTTGCGAGAATTCCCGAGCCCAGGCCGAAAACAACCGCATCGCGCGGCCGCCGGTGTTCATAAATTCGCGGTAACGCTCCGATGACTAGCGCGCCGCCTGTCGCGGCCACGGCGCCGCCCCAGTAGCTGTTCATCCAGTAGCTGAAAAGACCGAACCTCAATAAAACCAATACGCCGCCCAGCAGCGCCCATTCCGGCGGCATCCAACCCTGCAACATCCAGGTCATCGCCACGCACATCGCAGCCGCGCTCAACAGGACGCCGATCCATGGATGACCCAGGAGTTGTCCGATCGCGAGCACGGCCCCCTGCGCAGGCGGATACATCGACGCATAGGTCGGCTGCTGAATGACGTGAAAGGTATCGAAGAAATGCCATAGAGGATGCGGCGGATTTGCAAGCCGCCCATGGGCAAACGTATCGCCCGCGAGCAGGTAACTAAACTCATCGTGTATTTTCGGTTGCGGCACAGGCATCCACGGAAGCAACGCCAGGCGGGCAACAACCGCGACCGAACCGATCGCAACGAGTGAGGCCCATTTATTTCGCGCGAACTGGGAAAACTTTTTCTCGATCAGACTGAGAAAGGGCTCGCCCAATCCCGGCATGGGCCAGGCCAACCCGAGACAAATCGCAAGAACCATCCAATCTAGTTTCTGCACGTGGATTTCGTCAGCACGATACCGTTGCCAGAGTAACATGAGGGCCTGCCGGCTGTTCCGCGCAGGGAAATGGAAGTTGCAGGGTTAACCCTTTATGATACTCCGCGTTCTCCCCGTCAATGTCTCACGCAAACTGTTGATATCATCAAATTGATGGCCCCGTGGCATCCCACCGATCGTGTTTCTGCCTCATCTGGCTCGCCTCTAGTCAGCTTGCCGGAGTTCGTCCGACATCTCTATGGGAAAGATACGCCGTAAGACCGGCTACTGCGATGACACACAGGCAACGCATCCTCGCCGACCGGCTCATGGCTGTCCCTGCGGCATTTCTATTCAACGGGATCGCCCGGATACTTGGCAGGTGGATGAAGCGCGATCATTCGATCACGTCGTCCAACGTCAAGCGAATCGTTGTGGCCAAGCTGATAGGCATGGGCAGTATCCTCCAGGCAACGCCGCTTTTAAATGCTCTGAAGCAGCGGTACCCTGACGCCACCATAACTTTCGTTACGATGCGATCCAATCGGGAATTTGTGAATAGGCTCTCCTGCGTGGATGAAGTCCTTGTGCTCGATGACCGGAATGTTTTTGCGATGGCGGTATCAACCGTTCAGACCATCGCCGCCCTCATTCGGCGCAGGGCCGACTTGTACTTTGATTTGGAACTATATTCAGCGTTCGCTTCGCTTCTTGCACTCTGGGCGGTGACGCGCATACGGATCGGCTTCTACCGGCACAGTGTCGCTTTCAAGAATGGGATTTATACTCACTTGGTCTACTTCAACACCCGCATGCCGGTTCGCCAGTTGTATCTTCAGCTTGGACGCGTAGTCGGCGTTCCATCGGGCCAACCCGAACTTACCGGGCCGATTCGAATTGATAATGGCGAAAGATCAGCCGTCCAACACATCCTGACTGGATCGCCGGGATGGCAACCACATGAACCCTATATCGTTGTCAACCCCAACGCGTCGGATCTGCTGTTAGAGCGGCGCTGGCCCGCCGAATACTTTATCGATACATTGCGGCAATTCGCCCTGCATGGATACCAAGTGGCTTTGATCGGAAACGCCGTTGAATTTCCTTACGTTCAGAGCCTATTCGACCGTTTACCGCCGGATGTCCAATCAAGGGTGACTAATACAGCGGGGCGCTTGACTCTAGGAGAGCTGCTAGCGCTATTGGAAGGAGCAGCGTGCGTCCTGACCAATGACACCGGTCCAATGCACATGGCCATCGCGTTGCAACGCCCTACCGTGTGCCTGTTCGGGCCGGCTCATCCAGAACATTATGGCCAGGACTTGGATTACGTCGACATTTTCTACTCTCAAGTTTTCTGCAGCCCATGCCTGTATGAAGCTGATGAGCCGCCTTGCCACGGGAACAACATCTGCATGCAGCAGATCCGGCCGGAACCGGTGGTTCAATCGGTGTTGCGGTTCATCAACTCTAATTCGCACGGCAAAACATCCCAGGCCCACAGTTGGAGGTCCTGCTTGCCATCGATTGCCAACGCACCAAACGGAACACCTTTGGGCGTCGTTGTCCGGGCATCACTGAAGTCAATCGAGGGACCGTAATGTCCGAACGTATTGCATGTTCGACTCCTATGGCGCCGCGTTTCCGGGGAAAGGCGTCTAACCATTTATCGGAGGTCAAATTGAGTTCAGATTGTGGGGTCCAGCAAACTGGATCGACTGCGAGCAGCGAGTTGCCATTCAACCCTCCACAGGTGATCGACCCCGCGATGGGGAGCAAGCCCGCCTCGGGAGCCTGGATAGCGCGAGGATTTATTGTCGCCGTCGCCGGCGTGATGGCCTGGTTTACATGGGGCCATTGGGGAGATTTCCAGTTCGACTGCGGGCGCGAGATCTATGTGCCCGCGGCAATATTGCAAGGAAAGCTGCTGTACCGCGACATTTGGTACATGTACGGCATGCTCGCGCCGTATGTCCAGGCACTCTTGTACGGAGTATTCGGGATCAGTCTTACGGTTCTGTACGTCTTTGGCCTGACTTTGACAATCGGTTCGGCGCTATTCATATTTGAAATCGCCCGGCAGTTTGACTTAGGACTGCCCGTGAGCGTGCTGCCGTCGCTATTTTTCCTTTCGGAAGCGTTTAACCCATTCATATTCAATTTTGTCTTCCCATATAGTTATGCGGCGACATTAGCGGCATTTCTGGGCTTGGCGTGCCTTTACTTTGTGATACGGCACGCGCTCGGGATGCGTGCGATGCACCTGGGAATAGCGGCCCTGTTTGGAGCACTTGCCGTCCTGACGAAGCAGGAATTTGGGTTCGCTTGCCTGGTGTTATTGGCGTTTGAAGTAGTCGCGTCCTACTCGATCCACCGTTCGGCACGCCAGCTGCGACAAGACCTCGCCGTGTGCTTCGCAGGACTCTCGCCTGCGCTGGCAGTGTACGGATGGTTCACGTGGAAGCTTTCCGCGAAGATGATCTATTTTGACAACTGGATTTCCACACCAGGGACTTACTTCATGCGGACGTTCGGCAAATACACGATACCGAGCAACGGCTTTCGCTTTGTGCCTCAGGAAATGATCCATTCGGCGCTTCTTGCCTTGCTCTCGCTGGCGCTATGGTATGGGATCGCTTCCGCAAACGCGCTGGCGATCGAGAGGCGGCGGCTTCAGCCGCGAACTTTTTTTCTTGTTCAAATATTTAATCTATTAGTTATACTTCTGCTGATTCAGCGTCTTTTTAAGACGGAGACCTTTTTGAGCGTTCTTGCGGCACAGATCACCTACCCTCAAGGACTATTCTTTCTTTGCCTCTACTTTATGGCTCACGCGCTGTGGAAGGTGTGGAAATCCCCCACATCCAGCTTAGCGGTCCCTGAAGCCGCCCTCGGAATTTATGCGGTAGTGTCTAGTGTTCGCGTCATGATGGACCTCGCGCCCTCACTCTATAGCTATTCCGTGATCTTCAATGCTCCACCCTATTTAGTTTTTGTTATTCTCGTTACCCGGGTGATTCGCTGGGCGGGCCGGTCCCTGGACCCCAGGAACCGCAATTTGCTCGCAGGTTGCCTGCTGGGAGCGGTAGCTGCGTTGTATTTTGTTGCACTTCTTCCAGACCCACGGCGTCTTCCAACTCCATTGAAGACTGATATTGGAACGTTCTATACGAAGACGGATGTCGCGCTCCTTTTTCCTCAAATCATCTCCTTCATGAAAACGCACACGAAGAACGGAAAAGACATTTTGGTCGTACCAGAACCGCCCAGCCTTTATGTTTTTGCAGAGATGCAGTCTCCGACTCGCTCGTATTCGTTGTTACCGGGAGTAGTGGATCCCGAGCATGAGCAGGAGTTCATACGAGAAGTTACCGCGAATGATGTAAGGTACGTTCTCCTTTCGAATCGTACGGTGGGCGAATACGGAATCGCTCCTTTCGGCGCCGGATACAATAAAATAATTTATCAATGGATAATGCAAAATTATCGGAAAGTCGGCCAATTTGGACCGCTCAGAGACAGTTTACCGGACGCCTATATCATGTCGATCTTCGAAAGGAAGAGTACCGAGCCGGCGCCTTGAAACGGCGTAGAAACCGAATGTGCTCGTAGATGTGGGCATCCGCCGGCGGCTATTGCCCAGTTTGATTCATGATAAAAATCTAAAGCGGATCTTCGAAGATTGTTTGTTGAGAACAGTCTCGCTCGTATCAGGCACATCGAGACCGAATGTTGTTATGATCGAGCGCTGTGACATTGCCGCCATCCACCACACACGTCGATGATCTGCCGGACGCGCGCATTGTGACTCCTTCGCCACCTACCTTAGATTCGTATCTTTCGCAACAGGTCCCGGATCCCACCCCCCCCTGGAATTTCACTACCTATGGCGCTCTCCTAATGTTGGTGGTCCTGTGGGCGGTGAAGGTATATACGACTTGGGCGGCGTGGGGGGATCTGACCATCGATTCCGGTCATGAGATGTACGTGCCTTGGATGCTCGCCGAAGGCAAAATGCTTTACCGCGACGTTTGGTTCTTGTACACCCCAGGGGCCCCTTATATCAATAGTTGCTTGTTCCGTTTGTTCGGTATGCATTTAAATGTGCTTTACTGGGCCGGCTCGCTTTCAGCTTTGGGCTCCGCGATATTTCTTTATCTCATTGGAATGCGTTTGTCCTCATGGCTCGTCGGCTGGACGGCTGGCGCCGTGATTCTGCTGGAAGCGTTTCAGCCTTCCCTTTTTTGTTTTCCTTTGCCATATGCCTTTGCCGCTGTTTACGGCTGCCTAGTCGGATGCCTCTTTCTCTGGCTTGTCATTAACGCTTCGACATCCACCGGGTGGCCTTGGATGCTCGCCGCTGGTGTGGCAGCAGCTGTGGCGCTACTGATCAAACTGGAGTTTGGGATTGCCTGCTACGGTACTCTGGCTCTCTTAATCGCAACACGCAGTTTCTTGCAGCGATCCTGGAGCCTCCTCGTGAAAGATTTTATAGCGATTCTGCCCGGGATCGCGATATGCGCTCTTGTCATACGCTGGATGGTGTCCATCGCTGGAGTTGAGTTCATCACGCAAGAAAATTTCATGAGCTGGCCCACGTCCTATTTCATGAAGGTCTATGGAAAGGCGTGGCTAGAACTAACAGGGTTTACGGTCACAGGTTTGGCGTTCCATGAAGCGATGTTTCGCGCAATCCCTCTTGCGATAGCTTTGTTCGTTTCGTATTGCGTTCTCTGGTGGAACCGCTCGGACATGCGTTCGGTGCTCCTGAAGGTGGTGTCGGTTCTTGCTGTACTCGTATATTTTGTCAGGGATATTTTTCTGAATTTTCTCCCACCGCATAGGCTGGAGCCGACACTTTCCACATTCTTCTTTCCTCCGGACATGGTCCTGTATGTCGTAGTAGCCACCCTCGTTGTTTGGTGGTCTTTCTGGAGTCAGAGTGGCGCCGCCACTGTTCGCGATCCATCGTTTCCCCTTTTACTGACCTTCTCGAGCCTGCTCGCGTTTCGAATCCTAATGAATATGTCCACGGGGGGGTACCCCATCTACTACAACGGGCCGGTCGTTCTTTCGTTCCTGCTGCTCCTGTGTCTGATTATCCCTCGATCCGGCCGCTCGCGCCGGTTCGTATTCCTGGGAGAGTTAGTGATCTGTCTCGGGTGTTTAGCGCCGGTCGCGCTTTACACCTTAGCATCCGACGCCCACGCTAGAAATTTTGTTCCGCTCACGACCGAACGAGGGACGATCCGGGTATCGAAACATTTGGCTGAGAATTACAGAGCCGCAATCCAATTCATGAAGGAAAAAGCTTCTCTCGGACAATCTGTTCTCTCCGTTCCTGAAGACACCAGCCTGTACTTTCTCTCGGACACATATTGTCCCACTCGCGTGTTCTTATTCACCCCAGGCGTCTTGGTTCCCGGAAAAATGACGGAGGACGTGATCCATGAAATTGAACGCAAGCATGTCAGTTATCTCCTTTGGTCCAACCGCATATTTTCAGAATACGGCGTGCCGGTCTTCGGCAAGGATTTCGACCGCTATTTTGGCGACTACCTGAAATCCCACTATCGCCCCGCCTCCCCTGTAATACCTAATACTGGCAGCGACTTGCAATGGACTGCGGTTGTGTGGGAGCGCAAACCAGAAATCGATCCGCGAATCCGCCCGCGCTGATTGCATTCATAATGGTACGATCATATTGATTCAAGTTGAGCGAATATTCGTATAAGATGGCCGCTTTTCCATAATCTTTTGCTTTCTTTCTAACTTATGTCCTTGCTGTTTGACAAATGCATGCCATCCAATTTTGTTCCAATGCCGGACTGTCCTCACGATTTGGAAAGAGAGTCTTGCGGGCATGTCTGATTTCCAATACATGGGTTCTGAACTTGAGATCTTTGCTCATGCAAACAACTGGAAGTCGTATGTCCAATCCCAGCTG
>Ga0137382_10001674_pt1 | contig 9894 bp, 19 predicted proteins | sample SagtaG_15_FD_104816 | JGI IMG/M metagenome (GOLD analysis project Ga0137382, IMG submission 104816) | Vadose zone soil microbial communities from Sagehorn Ranch, Mendocino, California, USA - Sage2_R_20_16 metaG | ecosystem: Environmental > Terrestrial > Soil > Vadose zone | place: USA... | reverse complement strand
GTTCGACCCATGTTTGAGGTTGCTTGGATTCCGTTTTTGGCTGGATTGTCGGGTCCTCTGCAAGAAACGAATGATCTTGAGATTGTTGAGCTCTGCTTGGACGGGTTCAAAAGTGCAATTCGCATTGTTTGCTTTTTTGAGCTGGAGCTTCAGCGGAACGCATTTGTGACGACACTGGCAAAGTTCACGTTCTTGAACAATCTAGGGGAGATGAGAACTAAAAATATGGAAGCCATTAAAGCTCTCCTAGATGTTGCCGTCACCGAAGGTAATCATCTCAAAGGATCATGGCGCGAAGTTTTAACTTGCGTCAGTCAATTGGAGCATATGCAGCTTATTAGTAGTGGGGTAGATGTGCCAGAGTCTGGAAAAAAAGGGTATGCTTGTTCTTATCTTTTTCAGGAGTTTGTGTGTGATTAACGACCTTTTCAAACAGACGTACTCGGAAAGTTCCTACGGAAGAGTTAGCTAACGAGAGTCGTTCTACACACATCACTGTCGCCGCCGACATGGTGTTTTCTTTAAGCCATTATTTGTCTGGAGTAAGTCGGGATTTTGGAAAGCTAAATTGTCATTAACAACGCGGCACAATAGATTGCAATAGTGGATTTCGTTCGCGCTTTGTGTGATGTATCATGGGAAGAGATTCAATCATCTGGGCTATCACAGCATCCTCGGGTATTCAGTCTTCAAAAGCTGGTGGAAATCTCATATTATAATATGTCGCGTATTCGTCTGGAGTGGTCGAATTTGTGGGATATTCTAGGAGAGCATTTCAATCAGGTAAGAGTTCATGTCTTCCAAGTGACCATTCTTGTTGAAATCCAGAAGGTTTGCTGCCATAGCAATCCTCACGTTTGTTTCTTCGCTTTGGACTCTCTTCGGCAACTGGCGATGCGCTTCCTTGAAAAAGAGGAGTTACCGCATTTCAAGTTCCAAAAAGACTTCTTAAAGCCTTTTGAATACACCATGATCCACAATCATAACCCCGAAGTCCGTGATATGGTAAGTCAGATATCTTACACTTGATGCTCTTACTGACATCTATGCAGGTTTTGCAGTGCTTGCAACAAATGATTCAGGCAAGAGTACAAAATATGCGATCAGGCTGGCGAACCATGTTTGGTGTCTTTTCGGCTGCTTCTAAGGTCCTGACAGGTATATTAAACGGCTACATCTGAATATCCGATATTCATGCATCCCATAGAAAAGATTGCAAACTCCGCCTTTGAGATCGTTACAAGACTCAACCGAGATCATTTCGTTTCTATAGTCCGATACGGCGCTTTTGCAGATCTCACCGTCTGCATCACAGAGTTTTGCAAAGTTAGCAAGTATCAGAAGATCAGTCTGCTAGCCATTGCCATGTTGCGCGGAGTGATTCCTGTAATGCTCCAATGTCCTGAATGTTCGTTCACGGGTCCGCAGCAAGCAATCGATGATTCTATGATTCGATATTGGTTCCCGGTGCATTTTGGTTTTTATGATATCATAATGAACGGCGAAGATCTTGAAGTACGGCGACTGTAGGTGGCGAAAATCACGTATCAGATAATGTCTTATTTTCGTGCCGGAACACAGCGCTCTGGATTCCTTGTTTACAACTCTCAAGAAATATGGGTCAACATATTCCGTCGATTTTTGGGACACAGTCTGTCAAGAACTACTCTTCCCAATATTCGCCGTCCTCAAATCCAGTCAAGACCTCTCACGGTTTAGTACGCAAGAAGATATGAGCGTCTGGCTGTCGACGACGATGATACAAGCATTGAGGAACCTTATAGATCTGTACACATATTACTTTGAGATTCTGGAACGATTCCTTGATGGATTGTTGGACCTGCTCTGTGTATGCATTTGTCAAGGTAAGTTTATTAAACATAAATGCACGTCGGACAAACTTCGCAACATTTTTATTTAGAAAACGATACACTCGCAAGAATAGGAACATCCTGCTTACAACAGCTGTTAGAGAGTAATGTCAAAAAATTAAGTCCTGCGCGCTGGGAGAGAATTGCGACAACTTTCGTCAAGTTATTCAGGACAACTACACCACATCAACTGTTTGATGAAAGTCTTCGTATAGAGATAGATGGAAATGCCGCTGAAACAAACGAGACAACAGGTATAAATCGAAAAGATTGTGGTAATATATGCGTTTGACTGAAATTGTCAACAGATACAAATGGCTCCGCAATACTTCCTGCCCCCTTGCTATCAAATGGTGAACAGGCGAAGAATGGTGTACAAACGTCATTGAGTGACCGTCGTCGCATTTTCAAGCAAATAATTGTGAAATGCGTCCTTCAGCTACTGCTCATTGAGACTACGAATGATCTTCTAAGAAACGACGAGGTCTATCGCACGATTCCACCGGAGCAATTGTTACGCCTCATGGGCGTCCTGGATCATAGCTATCAGTTCGCTCGCATGTTTAATGAAGACAAAGAATTACGAACAGGGCTTTGGAAAGTTGGTACGTACATCTTTCATGAACTTTATAGCCTCCGCTAAGGTTATGTCAGGTTTCATGAAACACCTGCCGAATTTGTTGAAACAGGAATCCAGTAGCGCTGCTACTCTCGTCCATGTTCTGTTGCGGATGTACTATGACAACAGACCTGAACACCAAGCTGCTCGACCTCAGATTGCAGAACGTCTCATGCCGTTCGTGGTCTCTCAACGGTTATTAAACCCAACTCATCTAACCCCTCTGCAGGCTGGGACTAGGTGTTCTACAGGATTACAACAAGCTAAGGCCCGATACACAAGCAAAAAACGTACTGGCATGGACGCCTGTGGTTGCTGAAATATTGGATGGCTTCTGTCGTTTCGATGAGAAGGCTGTGAGTGACTTCCCAAATACACGTCATTTCGCGCTAATTAGATCCCTGGCCTAGTTCACCACATATTTACCAGCAATATATCCATTGGTAACAGACTTGCTATCACGCGATGTTGCACCGGAGGTGCGACAGCCGCTTCAGACTTACTTCGTTCGAGTAGGATATGCACAGGGCATAATAGAACGTTCTTCGTAATTTTCATACTAGCATTATCTTTATTCATTGTACCATCGTCAAAGGAGCTACGAAAATCTACCGAGGGTATCCCATGAATTGGTTCTGATACGGCTGAGTCCACCCAGTTGACTGGGAAATTATAGCTGTAAATTGGAATCAATATCAGCCTGATGGAAGTAATTAGAGTGCTTACGGGCTGGTCGCAATGCACTATATTTGTCTGCGATCTGCTGTTAAGAAAAAGTGTCCCAAAGAATTACAATGTGCCAACGAACCTGCGGGCTGAGGTTGAGAATGATCTTCATTTGCGAAAGTCCCCGACTTCATCTGGGCGAACACATTGGCAGGCGAAGTATTATTACTATTAGAGCTAGGTGAAATCGGAAGCGGGGGTACAGGTGGCACAGAGAAATTGTTAGGTGCTAATGATCCCACACCGGGATTAAATCCAGTAAATTCTATGGTTTTCTTTACCGTCAGTGATAAGTGGCGCACAGTAAGAGTCTCACTCACGCGGCTGCATTGGCGCTGGGTTAGGACCAAAGTTGCCGCTGCTTTGAAAGGGAGAAGATGTAAAACTATTAAATGGTACTCCTGTCGCTTGTGGCAGTAGAGCTTGGTTTGGAATCCCGGTAGGCTGCTGTGAAAGGTACGGTTGTTGAAGTTGGAGTTGGTTTGGAATCCCGGTAGGCTGCTGTGAAAGGTGCGGTTGTTGAAGTTGGAGTTGGTTTGGAATCCCGGTAGGTTGTTGTGAAAGGTGCGATTGTTGAAGTGACGGCAAGGTTAGTGAACTTTGAGCGTTGACACTGACAGGGCGAGTGGGAATGAATCCAGTAAAGCCTGTTCGTGTCGGAACGAGGGGTTGCAGCAAAGTTTGGTTCGCAGGAACAGGGGCAAACGGTCCCCTTGGGCCATTTAGTGGTTGTGTCTGAAGCTGCGGTTGGGCCTGAAGTTGCGGCTGCGGAGAAGGCGTGGATAATGTAGGGTATTGACCCTGCAATTGCTGATTTTGCAGGTGATGGCTAATAGGAAGGGTAGAAGAACCCATACCAAGACCGGTATGATAACCGACTGGAGGTGGAGCAATTGTAGTTGGAGAGGCGGTTAAAACAGCAGGAGTTGGTGTTGTAGACTTGCGAAGCTCACTGAGTCGTGCTAATTGATCAAAAATGTCGGCCTCCGTTGTCTTTGCGAGGGAGCCCGTGTCACTTCGACTCTGTGTCGTTGTAGCCGGTGCATTCGCAGGATTTGATTGCGGTGGTGGTGTAGGAGCAGCAGCAGCAAGGGGAGCAATGGTAGGAGGTACCGTGGCATTGGAAGCAGGCGGTGCAGATGGTGCTCTTGGAGTTGCAGATGGCGGAGTGCTAATGACAGGCCTAGCGGAGCTGGGCCTATTAGTCCAAGCGTCATCCTCGAATCGGCTTACAGGGGGCGTAGCTGAACTGGTTTTTGCTGGCTGTTGCACTGGCGCCGAAGCCGGAGGAGCGGCCGGACTAGCAGCTGGGGGAGAGCTCGATACGCTAGACAAGGCATTGATGTCAACAGACGGAGGCAAGGATTTGGTTGGTTGAGGGCGACGACGTGGTGCTTTGAGGACACCCCCTGGACCAGCGAATAGGTTTGGAGCTGGACTCCTTGGTGAACTTCCGCCGGTCTCTTGAGCTTGTAATTGCCTCGCTAGCTCCTCATCTCGCCGAATTTGCTCCTGCGTTTGTGCATTGGATTTATTACGACTTCCGGGTCCCCTCTTCTCGATGGCTTTGAATACTCGAAGGATATCCCCTTCTCGCAACCCAAGTGTACGCAGTGTAGATTCAGTGATGTCCGGTAATAATGTCTCATCAATCTTGTCTTTCTCGAATGAACCAGCGTAACGCGAGCAATCATCTACGTCACACCCGGCGGAGAGGAAGAATTCGAACCAGTCGGTATTTGATTTCTTTGGGGTAGAGGTTCTTTGGGGTGTCGAAGACGACTGATTGCGAGCAAGAGCCAATGGTACGTCGTCGTCGGAAACTCGGTTGGATGATGACGATTTAGATGGCTTCCGGTTAACTTTCTCAATGTAACGCACATCATCGAGGGACATTTTCTCCGTTGGGACCTCGACTATAACACCATTGACCTTGTGCAATCTGACCTTGTTACCGTTCAGACCAAGATAAGCCGCGTCGACACGGAACTGTCCGCTTCTATCGTGCCAAGTGCGGACTTGGTCCGCAGGGGGACCTGCGTATTCCGGTCAATATCCAATTTTGTAGCCCACCAGTATCTGTGACTTACGGTTTAATTCGGTAGATAATCGGTTGGCAGCTCCATTGTCACTACTCTTTCTGGCTTCCGGCACTCTAAACATGTTCAGTAAAATACCGGCACCGTGAAGACGAGTACACACCGCGCTGGAGGGGAAGAAGCTTCTTTGCGTTTCTTTTTTTCTGCCTCAAGTTCGTGCTTCTTGCGCACCCGGGCCTGTTCTTCTTCCTTCTCACGTCGTTCTTTCTCCGCCCGTTCTTCAGCTTCGCGGGCAGCTCTGGCAGCAGCCTCTGCTCTTTCTCTTTCAGCATCGACGTTTGGTCGCGCAGGTAGCAAAGGCGCGCTCGTAGGTTGTGTAGTTTCCTACGTGAATCAGTATCCGTAAAATAACAAACAGTGATATACTTACCTCGAGATAAGATGCAGGTACAACACCTTCTTCGTTCCTCAAATTCCGACACTTCCACCACTCGTCACCATCCTTCTCCAGAATGACAAGCTGCTCCCTAGCTTGGACGGTCATTTCGTCCTCGCCGGCAGCTGTGAAATCATATAGCGCAACAGCGTAGTCCTGGCCTTGCTCCCCCGCTTCACCGTTCTGGTACTGAGTATCTTCCTCTTCCTCTTCCCCTTCCTCTTCCTCTCTAGGGGGTATAATCACGGGATCCGATTGCGAGAAATGAACGGACACCTTCTTGCCTATTTTGCGTCCTGAAGAAGCGGGAGGCGGTGAGTACGACTGCGGAACCTCGGTGGTCGAATCTTGAGAAGCCCGTGGGCTAGATAGTGACGTGGAAAGTGTTAATTTCTTTTGAATCGCCTCTACTTTGTCTTTCGAGCCGGCATTGTAATGTATATTCGCTGGATTGGATCTCCCAACTTCTATGCGAATCTGCTTGCCTTTCTCGAGGACAACGACCCGAACATTGCTCGTCTGCCATTTCTGAACTGGTGTCTAAAGAGAATAAAGAGAGATAGGATGTGCACAGAATAATTTCCCCACCTTATCCGATTCGCTGGCAAAGAATATAGACCCATTCCCAATACCCAGCGTCCCTTTTTTCTTCTTGCCCTTTTTGTCAATATCTGTGACTGACCACGTCTTGAAGGGATCGGCATTAGACTGTGATGCTTTGGAAGAGGCAACTCTGTCAGCAGGATCAACATATACACTGACAGGTCGGGCCTGAATAGCATGTGAGCTTGGTGGGATTTTAATGGTAGTATGTATCTTACGGAGGGCACATCGACAGTGGGTGTGCTTTCTGCATCGCTCGTCGCTTCGACGTAATTGCCGGGGACATAACCAGCCTTGCCACCATCCTTCTGGCTCTGAACAAGGAGCCAATCCTGGTCTGTTTCGTATACGAACAGTATTTCGTCTTCTTTCACCGTCAGCTCTCCTGGGGCAGAGGCTTCATAGTCATATAGAACCTTGACCGCAGAAACATGATCGGCCTAAGGGACTAGAGTTAGAGAAAGCCGTCGAGGAACGGAGTGTAACCCGGACTAACAGGCTCAACGTAAGCAGCGGGGACGAGGCCGGATGGAGCTTCTTCGTCTTCAGAATGTGATTTGATCTTGACCTTCCACCAGCTATGGACAGGTGAGGCAGGCACGAGGAAGTAGGCAGTGAAGAACCCACTCGTCATCAACGCGTTCTTGGAGGAGAAGGACTTGATTCTCAGATATAGCTAGCTCGTCTTCTGATTGAGGCTCGTAGTCGTACGAGGCCTTGAGGACGGCGAGATAGTCATGATGGTCGCTCATTAAGGATCGGCTTGGAGCGAGTCCGTCTAAAATTTCCAACTCTCGCTCTCACCATGAGCAAGCTCAACCCAGGCGCCTATGAATTTGTTCCAGGCAAGGCCTTTGCGATCCCACAGCAGCCACAGCGTCAAGATCCCCCTCAGCCTCCCGCTCCCCCACCCACCGCACCCCCCGTTCAACCCTCGCTCCCCCCTGTTTCTCAATCGCCCGCTCCCAAAGCGAAATCAAGTTCTGTAAAGCCTACCACAGCAGGCTCATCTCGCACCTTCACAACAGACAAATCGAAATCAGACACGTTTGCTATTGCAAAGGAGGTCAAAGCTGTCGCAGATGATGAAATCTTGAAAGATCTGTATGGCGATGGTTCGTTGATCTCACTCTGCCAGTAGAGGTCCTTACTTATCTATGTCTAGTCAAGGAGCATCTGAACATCGTTTTCATCGGTCATGTCGATGCGGGCAAAAGTACATTTGGAGGAAATCTCCTATTCCTTACAGGAATGGTAGACAAACGTACTATGGAAAAATACGAGAAAGAAGCCAAGGATGCCAGCAGAGAAACATGGTACCTCAGCTGGGCGCTTGATTCGACTCCCCAGGAACGCTCCAAGGGCAAGACAATCGAAGTGGGTCGCGCCTACTTTGAAACAGCCGCACGTCGTTATACCATTCTCGATGCGCCTGGGCACAAGACGTACGTTCCCAGCATGATATCAGGTGCCGCCCAGGCAGATGTCGCCATTCTGGTGATTTCTGCCCGTAAAGGTGAATTTGAAACAGGCTTTGAACGAGGAGGTCAAACGCGAGAGCATGTCATGCTCGTCAAGACCGCAGGCGTTTCCAAACTTATTATCGCAGTAAACAAAATGGACGATCCCACTGTTAAATGGGACAAGGCCCGCTACGATGAAATCAAGGATAAATTGACTCCTTTTGTCAAAGCCTCTGGTTTCAACCCGAAAACCGACGTCACCTATATACCTGTGTCTGCTTACACTGGTCTCAACTTGAAGGATCGCGTTTCCTCTTCTGTGTGTCCATGGTGGGAGTGAGTATTTCATCTGCTCTTGCGTCATCCACAATTCAATTATCGCGACCAGTGGACCATCCTTCTTAGAACATATAGATAAAATGCCAATGGTCGATCGCAAAATCAATGCACCCCTCATGATGCCCATATCAGAAAAGTATAAGGACATGGGTACCATCGTAGTCGGAAAAATCGAATCTGGTCACCTGGCTAAAGGTGACCTGCTTAGTCTGATGCCAAACAAAAATGAAGTGGAAATCATGGCCGTCTACAACGAACAGGAAGATGAAGTAACGAAGGCAATATGTGGAGACAACGTCCGACTTCGCCTGCGCGGCGTAGAAGACGAAGATGTCAGTCCAGGCTTTGTGCTGACGAGTCATCAAAAGCCAATCCACGCTGTGCGCCGATTTGAAGCCCAACTTGCGGTTCTAGAACACAAAAATATCATTTGCGCTGGGTACTCGGCTGTCATGCACGTTCACACTTTGGCGGAAGAAGTGAACCTGAGCGTATGTCCCTCTCCAGCATAGAGTACATCGACTGAGATATGTCGCACTAGGCACTTCTTCATTATTTCGATAGGGCGACCGGGAGAAAGTCGAAAAAGCCTCCACAATTCGCAAAGAAAGGTTTTTGACATTATTTCTTTTTTTCCCCCTTACACCGTTAATATGATATTTAGGCCAGAAAATTGTTGCCTTGATCGAGACTACGGCTCCCGTTTGCGTGGAGCGTTTCGTCGATTATCCTCAACTAGGCCGCTTCACACTGCGCGATGAGGGTATGTGTCCCTTGTGGTCTATAGATACAAGTTTACTTACATTATGCAATTACAGGCAGGACAGTGGCTATTGGCAAGGTACATGGTGAATTCCATCCCTGGATGCTTTCTAAAACCATTACAGATCACAAGACTCGTAGAAAAAAACGTAGAAGATGTCACGGACGGCGTAAGGGACCTTTCGGTTGGGGCCTAAATCAACAAACATAGTACCACTGTAGCCTAGAAGTTTGCTTGTATTTGTGTCACACTGCCCATGGCTCCCAATTTACGCCTGAATGGTGTAGCATTTGTTTCCCCTCTAAATCATCCCATTTTAATCCGCACGTTCATAAAACAAGAGGAATATGCTATAAAGTATCACTATATTGCACATACGAGCTTGGATATCATTGAAGAACGTGGTAAGCCTTCCTTGTACAGAAGCAATTCAAACAACTAGATTCCGACGAAACCAGTAACATCGGGTGGACAATCCGCCGATTGTTACCTTGGACTTTTGTATGCAATGGAGGACGTGGCAGTATACGGCTATGTCACGCCCCTCAAAATGAAAATCATCGTTGCGTTTGCTCTGACCGATACCATCATCAAAGACGCCGAAGTCAACTTGGTAAGTCCGCTCTCACCACTCTTTTGCTATTTGATTCTCACTGCCAATAGATTTTCAAGGCACTACATATGGCCTATTATTCAGCAATCGCCAATCCTTTCCTCAACTTAAACCTCCCGCCTGACGCGAGTCAAGCTGCCCATTCGCCTTATTTGCAAGTTGGGGGCTCAAAGTGGAAAGCATTCAGACGCCGCGTGGATGAGATCAGCAGAGCGGTCGGTGCTGGTACTGTTTCGTAGTGAATGCGAACGAACAGGAGGATTCCCTCGGTCCTCTCACTTGCACCGTTGATCAATGTCCAACTCACGGTTTGCAATTGCAGAAGCAAGTCGGACCAAGATAAAAACCAACCTTTCTATTGACTCAGACGTATCAAGATCACCACATCTGAGACAGATACGGGGTTGACATTACAGTACTAG
>Ga0137382_10001673_pt1 | contig 9898 bp, 12 predicted proteins | sample SagtaG_15_FD_104816 | JGI IMG/M metagenome (GOLD analysis project Ga0137382, IMG submission 104816) | Vadose zone soil microbial communities from Sagehorn Ranch, Mendocino, California, USA - Sage2_R_20_16 metaG | ecosystem: Environmental > Terrestrial > Soil > Vadose zone | place: USA... | reverse complement strand
GTGGACAGTTTATTGAACTCAACCTGTGCTCTGTGATGGGCGCCCAATAAGTAACAACTCCTGGCGTTGACTCACGAGCGACGCGCGGGGTTCTGACATTTGATCAATGACAGGTCTATTTTGAGCGTTTACAATAGTTTCGACCTTTTTCCTTTTGTTGCGGGGCTCCCCCTCAGCTCTGTCGGTAGCTTGCCTCTTCGTCGCCTGCGTTCCGCCACCAGCTACGCCCAAGGCAGCGGCTGACGGCCCCGTGTAAGCGGCATCATCATTGGGCTTTTTGCGAGCCGGCGGGCGCGGCCGTGCCGCGTGGGGAGGATTGGAGGACATGATTGAGAGACGGTAAGACGAGTAGCAGTGTGACAGCATCACTCCGGGCCACTGGCTTCATAACCTTTGCTACCTCTTCCCATCATCCTCATACCATCATGTCTTCCTTCGGTCATGTCTATCGCGTTACCACTTACGGGGAAAGTCACTGCCCCTCCGTCGGTGCCATCGTCGATGGCTGTCCACCAGTGATTGCTTTAATCACTTTCGATTCCCTTTGATTGTTGACACGTCCCCAGGGTTTACAACTAACAGCGGAAGACATTCAGATACAGCTCACCCGCAGGAGACCTGGACAAAGTGATCTTACAACTCCAGTATGATTTCTACTATCTGTCCCTTTAATACCAATCAATGACACATTGTCAGCGCAACGAGAAAGATCTTGTCCAGATCCAATCAGGAACTGAATTCGGCGTTACTCTCGGAACGCCCATCGCTATATTGGTGAAGAATGAAGACCAGCGTCCCCACGATTATTCTGAGACTGATCTCTATCCTCGTCCAAGCCATGCCGATTATACCTACCTCGAAAAATATGGCATTAAAGCTAGTAGTGGCGGTGGTAGGAGCAGTGCCCGTGAAACCATCGGTATAACCATTTCGTTATCATCGTGGGATCCATTCTCATTTCTGTACCGCAATGTGTCAAGGTCGCGTTGCCGCTGGTGCCATTGCCGAAAAATATCTTAAAATAGCGTACGGCATAGAAATCGTGGCGTTTGTCTCCTCTGTCGGTAAAGTTCATCTTCCGGCTGCACTTGCACCTCCATCTCTTGTACCGTCGGACAACCAAGAAGACAACGATGAAGTTGAGGATGTAATATCTCCGGAATTTCGACAGTTCCTTGCTTCTGTTACACGAGAGCAAGTTGATAAGTATCCTACCAGATGCCCTCATCAGTCAACCTCAGAACGCATGACTCAGGTACGGTAATGACGGGAGTGCCTACTCTGTAACAGGTACTTACGGTCCCATCAGCGGATTCTACGTGCGAAAGATGTTCAAGATTCTATCGGCGGAACTGTCACATGTGTCATTCGCAATGTTCCCACTGGCCTAGGAGAGCCCGTGTTTGACAAATTTGAAGCAGCACTCGCCCATGCTATGCTTTCAATCCCTGCAACAAAGGCATTCGAGATCGGTTCCGGGTTCCGTGGGACAGAAGTTCCGGGAAGTAAACACAATGATCCATTCGTTCTCCGAGCAGATGGTGCCTTGGGGACTTCAAGTAATTGGAGTGGTGGTGTTCAGGGAGGCATCACCAATGGCGAAGATATCTATTTCCGGTATTTTCAGTCTCGTGGAGTGTTTCCCGGTAGTGACCCTCCTTAGCGTCGGATTTAAATCCCCTGCGACAATCTCTCAGCCTCAACAGACAGTCCAGTACGATGGTACGCCAGGCTGCCTCGCTGCGAGAGGCCGGCATGACCCTTGCGTTGTGCCGCGAGCCGTTCCTATCGTAGAAGCGATGGCAGCTATTGTAGTCATGGACTTGCTTTTGAAGCAGAACGCAAGAACCACGGCCGCCAGCCGCTTACCTCCCGTGACTACACTTCCCCCGACGATGGTCAGGTCCCAAAGAGTACAGAGCAAGCAATGATTTAAAGTCGGCGATGTGCAACAGTATTAACCCTAGAACTAGAATGGTAGATCATGAATAGAACATATTGCAAGCGATAGTCAAACGGTACCATTTACCCTAGTATTCTGTGTCAGATTCATCCAAACAATGGCAACATAATACGGGTTCTGCTTTCCACCACCACCACTGGGAATAAATCGTTAGTTTATTTTCGGATTCATTTGCTCGGAGTACGTACATATGGGTTCAGTAATCTTCCAGGCCATCTTCCAAAAGCGAAATCCACCGCATGTGATGAAAGGTTACTCTCATCGACGTCGTAATTGATCCCTTCGCGTTCGAATGCCGATTGTATCGCACAATTTAGTAACGGGGTTCGTTCATTAGTCGACCGCCTGGGTCCCCCTTTTCCCGCGTGTTCGCACAGGCAGCTTCCTTTGAGCTTTTCTCCATCCCTCGACCTTCTTCGTCCCCTCTTTTGAGAGGCAGGTCTGCTCACGCGCTGTGCCATTCCCAAAGTTGATCTAGGAGTCTCGTCATCGGATCTTGGCCGAAGAGGCGCATATATAGACGATGAACGCGAACTTGACGGGGATGAACGTGGCGAAATTGATATGTCAATCTCGGCAATATGTGATGCGACGTTTCGCTTTCTATGGTGCCGCGGTATGCCTGATGTTATCCGTACGTGAGAGTGAAAACGGATTATTGGTATACGACCGTTCGCTGGAAGTTTGGGAACCACCCCCGAAGGATGTAATTGGTCATCTGTGTGCGAGATTTTCATACTTGCGTCGCATGGCTGAACTATCCTCGCGTGGGTAAGATCCGGTTCTGAGGCAGAGCACAGAACCATCGCATCGCGATGAATGGACCCCATTTGCGACATGGGTAAAACAACAGCTGGCGACCTCGCCTCTATGCCAAGTGTAAGCCTTGAGAAAGTAGTGGTCAGGGGCTACACGAACCTGGGACGTATGGAGGATTTGGGTTGGATTCAATTTTTGGTACGCGTAGCTTTTCAGCGGGCATTGTGCGGGAGTCGTAAGCAGCATGTACGTTGAAAGATGGAAGGCGAGAGAGAAGTGGAGTGGAGGATTATAAATGCGCCTACCAGACCTGAACTGAGGAATCGGTACCGGTCATGCATGAATCCTGATGGCCTGATCACATGTATTTGCTGTTGAGATAAGCTTACAATCAATCTCGCTCTGATAACACCTTTTGAAGTGCCCACTTCACTCCACTTGCGTCATATTTGGGTATGCCATCCGTGGGCTCCGCACCGAGTTCTATACATTTCACGCCCAACTCCTAGTACATATAAGGTACCATCAGGTCTTCCCTCTTTAAAACGTTATTTGTAACATACCATTAAACGCTCCACATCTACATCTATATCGGTCCCTTTCAGATAAACCATATCCGTTATGAATGCAGACACGGGGTATGTTGTAGAAACATTTCCCAATCCAAATGGCTGCGAGTTGTAGCTGGCATTCAAGGTTCTAACAATAGCGCTAACGTGATCTATATCAGTAATCACGTCCCTGCAAGCGAGTCACCATAGCTTACAGCACGTAATCTATGGCAGAATACCCATTCGTTTCTCTGTCGTTGACAGCATTAACTAGATAAAAGCTCCCTAAACGAATTGTTTCAGACAATGAATATAGGACGTACGGAGCAGCACTTTGGCCCGAAGACTTGGTGAGCGTGCTATCCCCGTAGCTACACCACGCAGTGCTAAACAGGGATTTATACTATTGAACGGCAGTTCAACGGCATTACCCAAATAGTACACCTCGCGCAACTCACCTCGTCCACAAAGATCCACAGGAATAGACGAGGACGTCTTTATCAGCAAGACTTGCTATGTAGTCAGGATTGGGGGATGGGTGGATTTCCATCCCATATCCATTGATATAAAATACCCCTTCCCACCATGATAAGCCGTTCATTAATTATTAACAGAATACGATAAGCTTACTAGATATGGGCGATGGCAAAACGCTTTGACTGTTTTTGGACATCGAATCAAAGGTGACGTTTTGAGGTCGTGCGCGTATATTCCCCATACCATCTACTGAACCAGACGCAGCGAAAGTGTTCGACTTGGGAACAGGATGTGAAATTTCACATTGTCCTATGAGTCTTTCCCCGTCTTCCTATACGACATGTGATGGAGACTTTACGGCAAGCCGGAAGCACGAGCACGTACTAATTCCGCAGCGATAGTGACGGTATGGTTGGTGACCATAACAGGAAGGATGGATGCCTAACACCTCCTTCTTTAATATTACATGCGTGAAAATATATAGGTGCCACTGACCTGACTGTTCGTGATGGACGAAAATAGGAATATCGCTGAAGGGAGAGATCTGAAGAACTCTTGTGCAGCAGCCAAAAAAAAGTTCCCAATACTATTTCATGCTTAGAAACGTCAATGTGAAATCCGGGGCACAAAACCACAAACCTTCCATTTCGGAAGTCGAAATTCTTGTGTGATCGCCGCAGAACCTCATTCTCAAAGTACACCAGAAATCCTATGAAACGTGGTCTAAGTCGGCCCGCATGCACAGTTCTTCACTTACGGCGTATTGTTTCCTTGCGATCATGCGGAATGCCCAACCAGAGCTTACTCTTACCTTCTACAAATTCCCTCCACTGATCTCTAGCTTCGCTCTCCGTGCACTTCCCGGGAAGGCGATGCGCAAGTAAGTTGCGAATAGCGTCCAAAGGCGAAGAAGGCGGAGCGGTAGGAATGAGACGCACAAGTCGAGAACGTATATCGCCTGGATACGCTTGTTAAATACCATTAAATGAATATACAAATCCTCGCGAAACGTGCCTATTGAAGGCCCTCCCAGCACTCGGATTATTTCACTGGAGGAGCCACCATCATCAGAGACAGGCAACACATATGATGCATTTTTGAACGCTGGGCATATTGCGTTGCCACCTGTTCCACCCGAGATGACAATGTAGGAAGTATCATCATCCTCTTGAGGCTCTTGCAATTGTACGTCAAGTGCAACGCGTGAATTGTCCGTTAATCCAGGTGCCACATATTGTTGTGTTGGCAAATCAAAGATAGAAGAACCAGGGCTATCAAGCCCAGCCTGAGTACGTTTCACAGTCAGCATAAGCACAAGACAAAAGTCCCCGAGGCGTTGCAGTGCACGTATCACCGGAAAAGAGTCTAAATGATACTACTTCCGTTCCGCCGGAGTGTGACACATCCACTTTCCACGCGTTGCCAGGATTCTATCAAGTCCTTTTCTTGTACTTGGAACCATGTAAGGAATTTGATCGAGTGATGCGACTGATACCTAACATGGTTAGTGTCCACTATCCTGCCAGCGTTTTTAGCCTGGACCTACCCGGGTGCCAAGTGGTTCCACCAGCAACTCATCCCCGCTACTCCGCAAGATGATCTTCAGTCTTTGGATGCACGCACAAGCATGGCTATATGGCAACTAGCAAACTGTGCGGTCATGACATGACCTTTACCAACCGGTTCACTGACATCTGCGATAGGCTACCTACTTTTAAGCTTGATTTCATCTCTAGTCTTTCGTGCCGTTCGAGATGCTTTGCCGCAAAACCCACAAGCCCAGGAACGCATAGTGAGTGCTAGCTTAGCGGCTCTTGCCATAGCAGACGTAAGTCATCACTACCGTTACGATAATTTGCATTCAGCTCAATCGTGTTCACACCAGGTCACCCAGTTAGTGGTTTGTTATGAATAACTAGCCTTGGCTTGTCATTAATCGATCCCGCAGCATTGGCATAACCTTCATAGGCCTGCCAAACGATGTACGTTTCGCCATTGGGGATTGGAACAGCATGACACACGGTAATATTACATTCGTGATCGTGCTCCTTGTCGTAAGGTATGTGAATACATATCTCATTTCAAATCGTGCCTTTCATTATTGTTGGTATTAGGTTGGCTTGGTTTATGGGCATCGGACGCAAGCGATACATTATGGATAAAAGCACCAAATCGTCTTGAGGTCAAACCATTGCTTGCAGGAAGTCACCAGACTGGGATGGGCTGTATAAAATTCACATTTGTCAATTAGCGTGGCACAATAACTTGATGTTTCCATACCTACGAGGGATTTCCCTCAGGGTGAACCAGCTCTGGAAATAGCCCCACTAGTACGCGGTCCAGGATGGCTACAGCAAGATGTAAATTACATCTGGAATTGCAAAATGGTTCGATAGCAGCGTCCAGCGTTACGGTTGGATCGGATCCAAGAACAATTGGAACGAGATAAGCTGAGAGGAATCAAACTTCTAGAATACGATTTATAACGGAGGAACTACCTAGGACGCCAGTAGGTCTGATGGCGGTTAATCTTGCACGAATGGCACTTTGCTCTTCCGGTGTTGGATCTTCGTATGGAGGACCTGGGTAACCATTGGGGAACAAAGTGCGTTTCGCTATACGCGTGGTATTTAGAACGAACGCAGAGCTTAAAGAAGTCAGGAGAAGATGAGGCGCCAGGCGGTCGAGGAAAGATGTCCAGAGAACAGTCATTACGAAGAGGATTGTTGTTATTATAAGTGAGGCCAGACGCTCCGTCGTGTTAAATATTTCTGAAAAAAGTATAAAAAGTGGGACCACGGTAGCTGGCGATGGCGGTGCTTCCAGAACTGCGGTTCTCAGGCTTTCATCAGGAGTTGATACCGAATCCGGAGAACTGTCCTCAGAAGCTGAGGTGTCCGTATTGGTTTGACTTGGCGATGAGGCTTGTGACAGTAGAGAAGCTTTGCGAATTGGGAGTTGATTGACTGACTTGATGGTGCTAACAGCTTGCTTATATGCACGAACAATGGCGAGGGAAACCCCGGAAAGTTTTTGCACCGTGGATAGTAACATGATTAAAAAACTATGAGATGAAGTCGATGCTTTTGGAGACTGTGAAAATGGTGAATGAGTAGTGGGGGGGGGAGGGGGGTCGACGATCTATTGAACACTGACAATATAACTGCCAATCTGATCTTCGGAGCTTAGCTGATTTAGAATGACAAGCTGAATGAACCATGGTTGGGTGACTCTGGGTAAGATATCCACCAGGACCAGCTTGAGGATAGCTTCGCGTATAATGCAACGCTCTGCCTCGGCGGCGTAATCCTCAGTCGGGAGGGAGACTCGTAAGAGATGGTTAAGGATCTGGCGGTAGTAGTCTTCATTAATCGTTCCGTCTGGAGAAAGGGCCACGTGAGGCTGGGATTGATGGAAAAGGTGTGGAATAGAGTATGAACCGCCGTTAGCATAGGAGGAAGATAGCTTTGACGCGGCGTTGCGGTAGTCACGGTAGTGCTGTGTGAGGATAACAGGGAAGTCGCGGAGAAGCAGAAGGGAAAGATCTGTGTTGTGGAGACTCGACTGGAACGTTTGCAAGATGCGGACAAGGACGCGATTGATTTCTGGAAGAAGATCCTTGTCGTAGCGGGATAACTTTGACCACCACGGGGTGACATAGGCTCTGAGAGCGAGGGCTATGAAGTCATAAATTTCTGCGTCGAGATCTGGGGATGAGAATAGAGGAGGGTATGGGGCATCTGGGGGCAGGGCAGGGAAGAGAAGACGCCTTGCAAGGGGGAGCTGTACGGGTCGCGAGGGTGCGGAGGAACGGGAGGAAGGCATGTTACTTTGGCAACCGAGTACAGAATTGGTAACTAAGTGTAGTCACTGTAGTATGCTTTCTGCATCCGCTGCCCATCGCTTCCGTCCGCTCTTTCACCTCGCCATTCCTCCTCCAGCCTTGTCGCAGCAGACAATCGTTATCATCATCGTCAGCGCTTCTCTCCTCGCTTTCATCATCCTCGTCATCCTCTGCCGCGCTTGCTTTTCTCTCTTTTCTTCCTCTGCTCCCCTTCCCCCCATCCAGCCTCTCGCCCACCATCGTCATCTAGAGCTGCAGACAAATCCCTCAACCTCAACCTATCTAACTCCACCACGCGTCATTTCCCCGGGGAGTAAAACATCATTGCTTGACAGCGACCTCAGTGAAGGGCAAACCTCTCCGTCCGTGACCGGCGAAGATTCACCAAACCATTTCCTCCCCTCCCGCTCCTCCCCAGCGCGTTTGGCCCCGCAAGCGCCCCAGTCTCTTTTCAACAGCACTCCGTCAAGGAGCCGTTCCATCTCGTCGCATAACACGTCTGCATCTAGAAGGTCGAGGCACAGGACGATCCATGGCACGCCCCATAGCCCTCGCAGCAATATAGAAATAATTCTTCCATTACCCCTGGCCTCTGGTCTACATCAAACCATGGTTGACCAACCTCAGAAAAATCTCGCTAGAACACCGAGCTTCGTTGACCAGTGGGTTACAGCAGTAGCCGGTCACGAGCCAGAGCTATCAGGTTTGTATGTTTTGCGACAAAAATCTTGTATAATATTCATGCCTTTTAAAAAGCAGATGGTGAACGGCTGGCTTTCCTACCCGCTACGTGAATGAGAACTTAAGCAAAGCACGCGCGTGATTATTGAATACCCCAGCAAACTATATAGATTATACCGTGTAATTATTACATAAATTATGCTATTGTTGGCCGTGTGAACATGTGAACAGAGATTTGCCAGTGTGCTATTCTTAGTATTCATTCCAATCGTACTGGTCACTCGCAACTATAGTGTTCAGCTTGGCTTTCACTGAGGGCCACTTCAAGAATGCCCAGCTCAGGAAAATATAACAAGGAGGAGGAAGACGAGGTTTATCATGTCGGTATGGAATTCGCTTTATCCGTCTGCGGCGTATTTGACCTGCGCCTTTTAGAGGTCATCACGAAAGCGCGAGTTGTTGCTGCCACAGACTCAAGTTCAGGAGAGGAAGATGGCGGTTCAGTAGCAAGAAAGAAGAAGAAAAAGGATGCAGGAGCTCGATGGGTATTACCGTTTGCGAATCATTGAATCGTTTCTGACTGTCTTCGTTTCAGGAATACTTTGTCAAGGTACGGGAATATCGGGCATTTTGCGATCTATTCCTGACATTATTTACATCTAAGTGGGGCGGATACGACTCCGACGCGGACAGGTAGTAGAACCAACCATCGCGTATGCATTTCTTAACTGTTTCGTCGAAGCTGGGAGCCGGAAAAGAATGTGGCGGGTTGTCAGCGACTCCTTGCCAGCTTTTGGGATCACATCGGCATGGATAATAAAGACTATGGTGTAGGTTACATGGCTGAAGCTGATGAGCAATGGATTAGTTGCGTCCTTTTCCTTTCACCACTTCTTCCAACCAACTTGTTAACTATTTCACAGAACGAGAAAAGAATTTCTTTGCGAAAGAATACAGAGGTCCAAAGGGGCAAACTAAGAGACAAGGTCGCGAACACAGCACGAAGCAGGCAAGTTCATCTGCATATTCGCCATATTCTCTCTGAACTGCCCTAGAAGACAAAGAAATCCGGTGCTTCAGTTGCGCGTTCATCGGCCACGTCCCCCGCAAAAGGAAAGGCAAAAGCAGTAGACGTAGGTGAAACTGTGGTTGGCAATGTCACGTTGACAAATTCATTCAGATCGAATTGACCTCATCTTCCGACTCGGGAGATGATATACCCTTGTCTCAGGTCATTCCCTCGAAAAGGAAGAGCATCCAGATCACATCGTCGGACGAAGTCAGTGTTCTCGCCATTCACGCGCCTTAACTGAATGGCTCGCAGGAGTCTCATCCAAAACCTGTATCCACCTCGAAAGCGCCGAAGATAGGTCCCACAAGCAGGAGGGTCACACTTCGTGAACCGGTCCAAGATCAGGACTCAAAAGCCGAATCCCACCTGTTTACACCTTCTCCTACTGAGATTTCTACGCCGAAACCGCTTCCACCCTCAAAGGTTCAGCCAATTCCTCTGCCTCTTCCGGCGAAAAAAATCCAACCTTCCGCAAGGCCATCTAAGCGTCGTTATAACCAGCACGATAGCATCGCCGCAGGCACTGTTGACATCGCGTCCAATAGTGCTTT
>Ga0137382_10001666_pt1 | contig 9907 bp, 9 predicted proteins | sample SagtaG_15_FD_104816 | JGI IMG/M metagenome (GOLD analysis project Ga0137382, IMG submission 104816) | Vadose zone soil microbial communities from Sagehorn Ranch, Mendocino, California, USA - Sage2_R_20_16 metaG | ecosystem: Environmental > Terrestrial > Soil > Vadose zone | place: USA: California... | reverse complement strand
GCAGGTCGATCGCCATGCCAACATCAATACGACCGTCATTGGGCCGTACCAGCGCCCCAAGGTGCGGCTGCCGGGCTCGGGCGGCGCAGCCGAAATCGCGATTCACGCGCAGCGCATCCTGATTATTTCGAAGCTTTCGCCGCGCACATTCCCGGAGCGCGTGGATTTCATCACGAGTCCGGGGCAGCGGGTGAAGCGGGTGATCACCGACAAGGGTGTGCTCGAGCCCGATGGTGCGGGCGGAGAGCTCTTGCTCGCGGCGCTGTACCCCGGCGTCGCGGCGGGCGACGTGCAGGCAAGCGTTGGGTGGAAGCTTCGTTCCCACTCGACGCTCGCCCGGCTCGATCCTCCGACGCGCGTCGAGCTGCAGCTGTTGCGTGAGGTGCTCGACCCGCAGCGATTGTATCTCACGTCATGACGCGTGCCCTCGCGCTGGGCGTGGTGTTGTTTGTAGGGGTGCAACATGCTGCGCCCCTACACGCACAGCGCGCACCAGTTCTTCGGCAGGTCGATCTCCCGCACGCGTACTACTGGCGCGAGATGTACGTCCCGCAGGTGACCAGCGGTCCCAGCGCCGTCACGTGGTCGCCGGATGGGACCGAGCTGATCTACTCGATGCAAGGTACGTTGTGGCGCCAGCGGGTCGGATCGGATGCCGCCGCGCAAATCACCGCCGGACCGGCCTACGATTATCAACCTGACTGGTCACCCGACGGCCGGACGGTGGTGTTTTCGCGCTACGCGCATGACGCCATCGAGCTCGAGTTGCTCGACGTGGCCTCCGGCAACGTCACGCCGCTCACCGCCAACGGCGCGGTCAACGTCGAGCCGCGCTGGTCGCCGGACGGATCGCGTATCGCGTTCGTCTCATCAGTCTACAACGGCCGCTGGCACATTTTCGTCCTGAGCCCCGCAGGGGCGAAGGATCCGGTGCGCCTCACCGACGACAACGACAGCAAGCTGCCGCGCTATTACTACAGCAAGTGGGACCACTACATCTCCCCGACCTGGTCGCCCGACGGCACGGAGCTCATTCTCGTTTCCAATCGCGGCCGCATTCATGGCAGCGGCGGCTTCTGGCGGATGGAGGCGCGCCCCGGCGCACCGGGGGGGCTGCGCGAGCTGCGCTACGAGGAGACGACCTGGAAGGCCCGGCCCGATTGGTCTCCCGACGGCACGCGCGTCGTCTATAGCTCCTACCTGGGCCGGCAGTGGCATCAGCTCTGGCTCATGACCAGCGAAGGCGGCGATCCCTTTCCTCTTACCTATGGTGAGTTCGACGCGACCGCGCCGCGCTGGTCGCGCGACGGCACACGGATCGCCTACGTCTCTAATGAAGGCGGGAACACGGCGCTGTGGGTGATCGACGTTTCCGGCGGGTGGAAGCAGGCGATTGTCGCGCGGGAGCGTCGCTATCACGAGCCGGTGGGGACGCTTCGAGTGAACGTCGTGGACCGCGCGGGGAGGCCGCTCTCAGCGCGAATCTCCGTGACCACGTCGGAAGGCCGCGGCTACGCGCCCGACGATGCCTGGAGGCATGCCGACGAGGCATTCGATCGGTCGGAGCGCGAGTTCGAGTATCCCTATTTCCACTCCACCGGATCGGCGCAGGTCACCGTGCCCGCCGGCCGCATGCACGTGGAGGTCTGGCGGGGACCCGAGTATCGCGTGTCACGTGCCGACGTGAACGTGCCGGCGCGAGGTCGCGCAGTGCATCGGGTCGTGCTCGAGCGGATCGCCAATCTGCCGGCGCGCGGCTGGTGGAGCGGGGACGTGCATGTCCACATGAACTACGGCGGCGCCTATCGCAACACGCCGCCGCACCTCGCGTTTCAGGCGCGCGCCGAGGACCTCCACGTCGTCGAGAACTTGATTGTGAACAAGGAGCAGCGGATTCCGGACATCTCCTACTTCCGGGTTGGTCCCGATCCGGTGTCGAGCGCGACGTTCCTGCTCCTTCACGCGCAGGAATTTCACACCAGTGTCTGGGGTCACATGGGGTTGCTCGGCCTCGGCTCACACTATCTGCTGCCGGAGTACGCCGGCTATCCCAACACCGCGGCGGCGAGTCTCGCGCCGACGAACGCCACGATCGCGGATTTGGCGCATGAGCAAGGTGCGCTGGTCGGCTACGTGCATCCGTTCGACACGAAGCCCGATCCCGCCGACACCGCCGCACCGCTCTCCTACGAGCTCCCCGTCGACGTCGCGCTCGGGAAAGTCGATTATCTCGAGGTCATGGGATACTCCGACCATCTGGTCACGTCGGAGATCTGGTACCGCTTGCTCAACTGCGGATTCCGGCTGCCGGCAGCGGCGGGGACAGACGCATTCCCGAATTTCGCGAGCCTGCGGGGACCGCCCGGGCTGGTGCGCGTGTTCGTGCACTCAGGCGCCACGCTCGATCATCGCAGCTGGCTCGCGGCACTCAAGGCCGGGCGCACGTTCGTGACGAACGGGCCGCTGCTCGAGTTTTCGGTTGCCGGACATGCGATCGGCGATGAAATACGGCTGTCAGCCGGGAGCCATCGGCTTACGGCGCGAGTCGGTCTGCGGTCCAATGTTGCGGTTGATCACCTGGAGATCATCGGGAACGGCAAGGTCGTGGCGTCGATCGCCCTGCGAGGTGACCGAACAGCGGCGAACGACACGATCTCGATTCCCGCGAGCACGAGCGGCTGGTACGTACTGCGCGCCTACTCCGATCGCGCCGAGCTGCCGGTGCTCGATCTGTATCCCTTCGCGTCGACGAGCCCGATCTACGTCAGCGTCGGCGACAAGCCCGCTCGATCGGCCGACGATGCGGCGTTCTTTGTGCGCTGGATCGAGCGTATCGAGGCAGGGACGCGGGCGAGCACGGCGTGGAATACGCCGGCGGAACAGGCTGCAGTGCTCCGCACGCTCGCCGTGGCTAAGGCAGTGTGGCAGGAGCGGGCGCAGCAGTAGCGTGCGTAGCGGTCGCGATCAGCCGCTGGTTCTTGGTGCCTAGCCGCGTCATCGCGTCGTCGCGCTCCCTCTCCTTCTTATAGACCGCCGCCACCGCACTGCCGGATCCGCATAGCCGCACCCACACCGGGCCCGTCTCGGCGACGCGCTCGTACAGCGTACGCAGCGGCGGATGCTTGCCGAAGACCACGGTTTCGAAGTCGTTGCCGCCGAGCCGTCCGATGCTTCCCCAGGTGGCGAGTGCTTCGGCATCGAGCGTGACGGGCCCGCGTGAAGTCGGGGAAGGGTTCTGTTCGTCCCACCATTTGTAGGCGTCCGGGGTCGCCACCGCGATCGGCGGTACGGCAATGAGCACCGGCGCGGCAGGGGGCGCCGGCATGCGGAACTGTCGCTCGCCGCGCCCCCAGGCGACGGCCATGGCCGCGCCGCCGGTGAAGAAGGCGACATCCGAGCCGAGCTTGGCGGCGAAGTGCAGGAGCTCGTGACGCGGCACCGCGTTGGCGGCGAGCGCGTTGACGGCGTGCAGCGCGGCGGCCGCGTCGCTCGAACCGCCGCCGAGGCCGGCGCGCACGGGGATCCGCTTGGTCAGCTCGATCGCGACCCCGAACCGATTGCCCGTGGCGTCGAGCACCGCCTGCGCGGCACGCACTGCCAGGTTCTCCTCGACCGGGCCGAGGTCTGGGCCGTTCACATCGAGCGTAATGCCCGAGTTGGTGCGCCGCGCCACCAGCTCGTCGGCGAGCTCGAGCAACGCAAGGGCCGTCTCGATCTGATGAAAGCCCGATGTCTCCCGTGCCAGAATCCGCAAAAAGAGATTGACCTTGGCGTGCGCCGCGACGCGCAACCTGTCCGCGGTCATGCCGGCTCTCCCGCGGCGGCGGTCTTGAGATCGCGCAGGTGCAGGTGCAGCCGTGACAGCGACCACAGACCGAGCAGCGTGATCGGCAGAAACGTCGTGAGGTGATAGGTCAATGCGTAGCTCACCGCGAGGTTGGAATTCACGCCGTAGAGCTGCAGCGTCAGCAAGGTGGCGGCTTCGAAGACGCCGATGAAGCTCGGCGTCGAGGGCACCGCCACGCCGAAGCCGATGATCCCCTGCAGCAGCAGCGCCGCCTCCAGTGGCACACCGAGGCCGAAGGCCCGAAAGCAGATCGCAAACGCCGCCGCGTTCGTGATCCACAGCACCAGCGACCAGGAAACGACGCCGGCGAAGCGGCCCGGACTCTTGAGGACGGCGAGGCCCGCGAGCAGGCCCTCCGCCCCGTGAATCACGCGATCTGCGGCCTGTGCCGGCAACAGCCGGCGGGCGATGCGCGCCAGCAGCGCCAGCCAGGGCGCCGGGCGGTGCACCATGATGAACGCCATGATCAGCAGGACGCCGAACAGCGCGGCCGCGGACGCGGCGATCGCCGACAGCGAGCGCCCGTTGACGACCGCGTGCGCCGGGAATGACGGCGCGGCGATCGCGACGGCCATCAACCCCAGCATGACGAGCGCGTCGAACACCCGCTCGACCGCGATCGATGCGAGCGCCGTCGAGAAGCGCACCGGGAGCTGACGCGACGCGACGTAACCCCTCGCGACTTCACCGGCGCGGGCGGGAAGCAGGTTGTTCGCCATGAACCCGATCGTCGTCGCGTGCCACAAGGGGAGCCACGGGAAGGGCCGGCCGCCCTGGTCGCGGAGGATCAGCCGCCAGCGAATCGACCGGACCGGGAAAGTCAGCGTCGCGACTGCGACGGTAAGCAGCAGCCACAGCGGGTCGGCGTGCTGCGCGTCCGCCCACACTTCGCGGACATTGATCTTGTAGAGGACCCAGCCGAGCAGCGCCACGCTGACGACGAGCCCGATCAGCCAGGCTCGCCTCCAGCGCTGACTACTACTCGGGTTCGATGGCGAGGACAACGAGGTCGCAGACTTCGTCGATGATCGCGCGGAGGCTTTCGCCGCTCGCGCGCTTAGCCGCCTCGCGTAACTCCTGCGCACGCTGACGGGCACTGGCGCCCTTGTAGAGCAAGGTCCGGATATCTACCGGTTCGCCGCCGTTCGTCGGTTTGCTGGAGGCGCCCCCCCCTAACAACTCCTCGAGTGATGCCGGTCCCACGCCGGCCGCGACCATCTGTTGATACCGCATCCACGTGCCCGCCAGATCCGGCGAGGACTCGAGGCTCGGCGCCCGGCTCGGACCCGACGGACGCGCGCGATCGGCCGGCGTGGTTGGAGGCCGAGACGGTGCGGGCGGTGCTGAAGGTTTCGCGGGCGGGGCTGCTGCTGCGGCATCCCCGAGCCGGCGCACCGCCAGCGTGACGCCCGCGAGCGCCGCGGCCGTCGCGGTTTCGTCACCGCTGGCGGATTCCGCGAGAATCTCGCCGGCCTTGCGAAGCTCCGCGGCGAAGCGCGCCGGCTGCTTCACGGCGATCCCGCTCGTCACGGCTTCGCGCGCGGCCTGCGCGAACTCGGCGACGCGCTCGGCGACGGCGCCGCCGCCGGCGGAGCTGAGAGCGCGGAACGTCCCGGCGAGCGTATGCGCCCGCAGCTCGCGTTGCGTCGCGCTCGGCGCGCGCTCGAGTGAATCCGCCGCCTGGCGCAGATGCTCGCCGTGGCTCACCAGCTCGAGCCGCCCGAGTGTGGTGGGGCGCGCGCTTTCTCCGCCCGGTGGCGTGCCGCGGTGCACGATCGTGGCGACCGTTTCGATCGGGACGATGTCGGGCTCGCTGTCCATGAAGTGCACCAACAGCCCCGCGAACTTCCGGAACTCCGCACTTTCGGGATCGGGCCGGCCGCGCTCGGCGACCTCGCGTGCGGCGTGCGCGATCGAAGTGGCCGCCATCTGGAACAGCTCGGCGACCGTCTCGCCCACGCCGGCTGGTGGGGCGCCGCTGGTCCGGCTCAATTCACCGATCGCCTGCTCGATGCCGTCGAGCAGATCCGGCAGCGGCGGCAAGTCGTTGAGTGCCGCGAGCCCGCGGAGTGGCTGCAGCGCCTTGAGGACGTGCTGCAGCGGGTCGTGCGCCAGTGGATTGCTGCGCAGGGTGCGGCCCGCACGATCCAAGGCGCTCGCGATCGCCGCGCCTTCACGCGCGACGAACGCGCGCGCGCCCGCGTCGAGGCCCATCGCCTCGGCCGCGCGGACCTGCGCCGAGGGGCGTCCGCCGAGCTGCTCGAGCTGGCCGGCGAGCGCCTCGGCCCTGGCGGTGTCGCCATCGGTCCAGCTGGCCGCCTTGCGGACGAAGATCTTGAGGTCGTCGATCGCCCGGGTGGTGATTTGCTTCGTTGCCGCATCCCAGGGACGGCGGCCCTCGCGTACGCCGCGCGCCAGCGCCTCGAGTCCCATCGCCGCCCGCGCGATCCCCTGCTGGCTCGCCATCAGTGCGCTGCCGCGCAACGCGCGCGCCAGGCGCACCAGCTCGTCCGCCGCTGGCGGCGCCGCCGGTTGCAGCAGGGCATCGAGCCGGTCGAGATACTCCCCCGCCTCGAGGGCGAAGAAGTCGCCCATGCCGAGCGGCTGGGGTGTGCCTGGCTGAGTCATGGAGGAACAACATAAGTAGATTGGGCGCTCGGTGGCCATGGCACCTGCCACTTCGTTCGACCCGCTTGGGTGCTGCCGAAGCGAGCGGTCGCGTCTACGCATGGTGTGGGTTAGACTGAGGGAGACATGACTGACACCGATCGCGAAGAAAAAGACGCGCGCGCCACGGCCGCCGCCGAAGTGGCGGACCGGTTGCGGCGGCGCGGCATCTCGGTGACCGGCGCGGAGCGTTCCGATGATCTGGCGGATCTGCTGTCGGCTGTGGAGCGCTTCGAGAAGGCGGTCGAGGTGCACGGCGGCGACTTGATGGTGGACGATCTGAAGAGCGCGCAGCCCGACGATCGTCATTTCGTGGTGCCGCGCCGCGCGCACGGCGAGGCCGTGCGGACCTACATCAGCCGCATCGATGCCGCGACGGCCGGGCTACGCACGCATCCCCGCCAGACCGACTAGCTGCACCATCCGCCGCACCGCTTCTTCCAGCCCCCAAAAGACTGCGTTACTCACGATCGAATGGCCGATGTTGAGCTCTTCGATCTCCGGGATGGCCGCTACGGGCTGCACGTTCTGATACGTCAGCCCATGCCCCGCGTGGACGGCGAGGCCGATTTGCTTCGCGTGCGCAGCGGCGCGGCGCAGTTCCTTCAGTGCGACGTCGCCACGCCGCCACGTGTGGGCGTAGCGACCCGTATGGATTTCGATCGCGGGCACGCCGAGGGATTGCGCGATGTCAATCGTCTTGATGGACGGGTCGATGAAGAGACTCACGCGGATCCCTGCATCCTGGAGTCGCGCGATCGCGCCCGAGAGCCGTCGATCACGTTTGCGCAGCGCGAGCCCACCCTCGGTCGTGATCTCCTGGCGCTTCTCCGGCACGAGCGTCGCCTGAAACGGCTTCAGGCGCGCCGCGATCCGCACGATTTCCGCGTGCGCGCCGAGCTCCAGATTGAGAACGGTGCGCACGCTGCGCGCGAGCGCCGTGACGTCGGCGTCCTGAATGTGACGCCGGTCTTCGCGCAGGTGGACGGTGATGCCGTCGGCGCCCGCGCGTTCCGCTGCGGCCGCCGCCTGCACGACATCGGGCTCGTCGGTCTTGCGCGCCTCACGCAGCGTCGCGACGTGATCGATGTTGACGTAGAGACGCATCGTGTCTTACCTTCGGGTCATCCTGACCACAGGTCGTGCAGCGTGAAGCGACGGCTCGCCCTTTGTCTGCTCCTGGTCACCGGCGGCAGTGCCTGCGGCGGCTCCCGGCCCGGGACCGTGGTTCCGCAGTCGATGAACGAGTCGGTCGCGCAGTTCCTCACGGCGGTGAAGGCCAACGATCAGAAGCGCATGGGCGACCTGTGGGGCACCGAGCGGGGCCCCGCGTCCTCCAGCATGAACGCCGGTGTCCTGCGGCAACGTCTCACCGTGATTCAGAAATACCTCGACCACACGGGCTACCGCATCGTTGAAGGCCCGTTGCTCGTCCCCGGACACGACGACTTGCGGACGTTCCGGGTGGAGCTGCAACGCGAGAACTGCAATCAGGTGCTGCCGATCGACCTGGTACGGACGCACAGCGGTGGCTGGCTGGTCTACGACGTGCACCTCGAAAGCGCGGGGACTCCGGGCGGACGCTGCCAGCCGCCAGCGACGGGAACCCGGCCGTAAGAGGGTGCGTTTCACCTACTCAGTCAGTTCCAGCAGAATGCCGTTCGTCGCTTTGGGATGCAGGAACGCGATGCGCCGGCCGCCGGCCCCGCGTCGCGGCGTTTGATCGATCAGTTGGTAGCCCGCAGTGCGGCAGCGTTCGAGCGCGGCATCGAGATCGGGGACGCGGTAGCAGACGTGATGGATACCCGGGCCGCGTTTCGCAAGGAACTTTGCCACGGGGCTGGACGGATCGGAAGGTTGGAGCAACTCGACGTCCACCTCCCCGAACCGCAGGCTGACAATCTCGGCACCGTCCGCCGTTTCGGCCGGCCCGGGAGCAAGACCGAGGACGTCGCGGTAGAAGGACAACGCTTCGCCGATGCTCGTCACGGCGATGCCGATATGTGCGACCGACGCTTTCATATAAAGTCAAACTAACGTGCATAGAAGGGGAGTGGGGGACATGGAAGGGACGCATCCGGCGGCCATTACGGACGCCACATTTCAGGCGGAAGTAGAGCAGCACAAGGGCCTCGCGGTCGTCGATTTCTGGGCGACCTGGTGCGGGCCGTGCCACGCGGTCGCGCCGATCATGGACCAGCTGGCGGGCAAGTACAACGGCAAGGTGAAGATCGTGAAGGTGGACGTGGACGCCAATCAGGCCACGGCGATGCGCTTTAACGTTCGCTCGATTCCGAGTATTCTATTCTTCAAGGACGGACGCCACGTGGACACGATCGTCGGCGCATTTCCGTCACTGGCGTTCGAACAAAAGATCGAACAACACCTCTCGTAGCTTCCTCCGCGGAGGACGATGCGCGCGAGCACCGCTCGCCTGACGAATTCGCCGGTTCGCCTCGCGGATCTCCAGTTTCCGCAGGTGAGCCGGCTTATTCATCGCACCCGCCTCGCCTTCATTCATCTCGACAATCTGCTGGCGTACGCCAAGCGCGACCGTGACGGCCGCATCGACGGGTATCTCGCCGCGCACCTGCCCGACGAATGCCTCCTCGTCTTCTTCCGGAAAGGCGAGGCCGTCAACGCCGCCTCGTTGCACGCCGCCGGGCGACAGGTCGTCACGATCACCGAAGCGCTGAAGCGCATGCGCGCGGAGGTTGAGCGCAGCGATCTCACCTATTGCGCCGCGCCGATGGAACAGCTCGCCTGGATGTATGCGTCCTGCGGCGGCGGGTATGAGCCCCGCCATATCGACGTCAATCGGCCGGAGAAATTCTTTCCCTTGCTGCAGCAGGAAAAGATCAGCGGCGTGCTCGAGCTGATCTCCAACGGCCGGGTGTCCTACCTCAAGTTCGATCAGGGGAAGTACCTCAGCGGTCACTTCTGCGACAAGCCGGACAACGTGCAGCCGGCGCGATATCTCGAGTCGCTGTTCGACGCCGCGCCCGGGGGTGAAGCGCCGGCGATGTCGGCGGGAACGTTCTCCGCGGGGGATGACCTGCCGGCGCAAGCCGCCACGGCGCTGGTCAACACCTATCGCGAGCTGTACTGGCGGATCGTCGACGCCGTCGAGCGCGAATTCCCGGGAGAAGCCAAACGGCGCGCGCAGAAAGTAATGACAGCGATTGTCGACACGCATCAGGCGCTGGCGCTGCTCAGCGTGCCGCGCGGCACCGATACCCCCGACGCCGTGGTACGGCCCGAGGAGCTGGCCACGGCGCTGACCGACTGGGCCCTGCAGCTGCTCGAGGGCGCGGAAGTCATGATGCCCGGCACGGCCCCGAAGGTGCTGAAGGACGCCACCCGCGAGCATCGCTACGTGCTGCAGGCGGCCGG
>Ga0137382_10001665_pt1 | contig 9908 bp, 7 predicted proteins | sample SagtaG_15_FD_104816 | JGI IMG/M metagenome (GOLD analysis project Ga0137382, IMG submission 104816) | Vadose zone soil microbial communities from Sagehorn Ranch, Mendocino, California, USA - Sage2_R_20_16 metaG | ecosystem: Environmental > Terrestrial > Soil > Vadose zone | place: USA: California... | reverse complement strand
TATGGGCTCGATCACGCGGAAAACTTCCGGCACCTTCCTTATATCGCGAGTCTGACGTAGATGGCCAATCGCATTCCCCCGCCACCGCGGGAATTCAACTGGGCCCGGATGCTGCGGACGCTCTCGTTCTGGGCGCTCCTCATCGTCGGGACGATCGCGCTGGTGCAGCTCGCGTCGAGCCGCCGCCGCGAAGAAGCCGAAATCACCTACACGCAGTTCAACGAAGAGCTGAACGCGGGCAACATCGCGTCGGTGGAAATCGCGGAGCGGCAGAAGGTCCGCGGCGTGTTTCAGCGTCCCGTCGTGGTCAAGCGCCAGACGGTCGAGCGGTTCAACGTGCTGCTCCCCTTCGAAGCCGACGACAAGTTCGCCGCCAATCTCTCGAGCAAGGGCGTGGACGTCCGCGCGCGCGAGGCCGGCCAGTCCTTCGGCGTCGTGCTGCTCACGTTCCTGCCGTACCTGCTGATCTTCGGCCTCGTGATCTTCATGCTGCGGCAGATGCAGCAGGGTGGGAACCGCGCGTTCGCGTTCGGCAAGTCGAAGGCCAAGCTGCTGGCGGGCGACACGCCCAAGGTCACCTTCGCCGACGTCGCGGGGTGCGACGAGGCGAAGCAGGAGCTCGAGGAGATCATCGACTTCCTCAAGGACCCGCAGAAGTTCCAGCGGCTGGGCGGCCGGCTGCCGAAGGGGGCGTTGCTGGTCGGCCCGCCGGGGACCGGCAAGACGCTGCTCGCCAAAGCGGTCGCCGGTGAAGCGGGCCGGCCCTTCTTCTCGATGTCGGGTTCCGACTTCGTCGAGATGTTCGTCGGCGTCGGCGCCTCCCGCGTGCGCGATCTGTTCGAGCAGGGCAAGGCGCACGCGCCGTGCATCATTTTTATCGACGAAATCGACGCCGTTGGACGACACCGCGGGGCGGGGCTGGGCGGCGGGCACGACGAGCGCGAGCAGACGCTGAACCAGCTGCTCGTCGAGATGGACGGCTTCGAGTCCAACGACGGCGTGATCCTGCTGGCGGCGACGAACCGTCCCGACATCCTCGATCCGGCGCTGCTGCGGCCCGGCCGCTTCGACCGCCAGATCGTGGTCGACATGCCGGACCTGAAGGGCCGCGAGCAGATCCTGCGCGTGCACGTGCGCAAGATCCCGATGGCGTCGGGCGTGAACCTCGAGCGCATCGCCCGCGGCACGCCGGGCCTGGCGGGCGCCGAGCTCGCGAACATCGTCAACGAAGCCGCGCTGCTGGCCGCGCGCCGCAACAAGTCCGCCGTCGACATGCAGGACTTCGAAGACGCCAAGGACAAGGTGATGCTCGGCCTCGAGCGGAAGAGCCGCGTGCTGTCCGACGAGGAGCGCCGCCTGGTCGCGTATCACGAAGCGGGGCACGCGCTCGTCGGGCTCACGGTCCCCGATGCGGACCCCTTGCACAAGGTGACGATCATTCCCCGCGGTCGGGCGCTCGGCCTGACGGCGTATCTGCCGGAGGAAGAGCTGCACAAGTACACCAAGCGGTCGATCGAATCGCGGCTGGCGATGGCCTACGGCGGCCGCGTGGCCGAAGAGCTGGTGTTCGGGCCGGAGAAGGTGACGACCGGCGCGGCGCAGGATATCCAGCAGGCGACCAACATCGCGCGGCGCATGGTGACGCAGTTCGGCATGAGCGCGGTCATCGGCCCCATCGCGGTCGGCGACCGCGAGCAGGAGATCTTCCTGGGCCGCGAAGTGGTGCAGCGCCGGGAAATCTCGGACCGCACGGCCCAGATCGTGGACGAGGAAGTGCGGAGTATTCTCACGCACGCCTATAGTGAAGCCCAGCGGATCCTGGCCGAGCGGCGCGCCGCGCTCGATCGCCTGGCCGCGGCACTGCTCGAGCGCGAAACGTTGGAGCGTGAGCAGGTGGAGATGGTGGTGGCCGGCCAGCGGTTGCCGCCGTACACGCCGCCCCCGGCGCCCCCGCGGCCCGAGGGCGAAGGGACGGAGAAGGAGAAGGCGCCGTCGCAGCGTCCCTCGGGGGGGATCCTCAGGAATCCGCCGCCTGAGCCCGCCGGGGCGTGACCGGCTCTCCGTCAGCCGCGGACCTTTCCAAGCTTCGGATCAATCGCGACGACCCACCGCCCGCGGTCAAGCGGGCGCTGGGTCGTGTGCTGTGGCTTGTCGGAGCCGCGGTCGTCATCATCGCCGTCGTCGTGCTTATCGGGCGGCGCGGGGGAACGGTTCCCGTTCAAGTGGTCACGGTTACCACCTCGGGCGGCGCAGGGGCGGCGAGGGGCGGCAACGGCGCGGTCGCGGTGGTTGCGAACGGATACGTCGTCGCGCGCACCAAAGCGGCCGTGTCCGCTAAAATTCCCGGACGCCTTGCGATGCTCAACGTGAGTGAGGGGTCGCGGGTCCAGAAGGGCGACGTCATCGCGCGGCTCGACAACGCCGACTATGCGGCCGCAGTCGGCCAGGCCGAAGCCGGTCTCGCGAGCGCGAAGGCGACGTTGATCGAGACGCAGTCGGATCGCGACCAGCTGCAGCGCGAATTCGTCCGCGTGCGCGACATCCATTCGCAGAATCCCAACCTCGTTTCACCGCAGGAAGTCGAGAATGCCGAGAGCCGGGCGCGGCAGGGCGATGCACGGGTCGACGCGCAGCACGCGCGGGTCGATGCCGCTGCCGCCGCGCTGCGGGTGGCGCAGGCCAATCTCGAGAACACCTATATCCGCGCGCCGTTCAGCGGCACGGTGCTGCGCAAGGAAGCCGAGGTGGGTGAGGTCGTGGCCCCGTCGGTGGGCGGCGGGTTGACGCGCGGCGCCGTCGTGACGATGGCGGACCTCGCGACGCTCGAGGTGGAAGTCGACGTCAACGAGGCCTACATCGCGCGCATTCAGGGTGGTCAGCAGGCGCGCATCACGCTCGATGCCTATCCCGACACGTCGTTCCGCGGCGCGGTCCGCCAGGTCGTACCGACGGCCGACCGGCAGCGCGCCACGGTGCAGGTGAAGGTAACGATCGTCGATCGCGATCCGCGCATTCTTACCGAGATGGGAGCGAAGGTCGAGTTCTTGGGCGCCGCATCATCCACCGAGAGAACGGAGCGTCCGAGGATCATTGTACCGGCGGAGGCCGTGCGGTCCGAGAACGGCCGCGACGTCGTCTGGATCGTCCGGGACGGACGGTTACAGAAACGTGACGTTGACGCAGGTCCCGTCAGTGGTAATTTCCGCGAGATTCGTTCCGGGCTTGCGGGCGGCGAGCAGTTACTCGTTGGCGGGATTGAAACTCCGCGTGATGGTCAACGCGTTAAGACCGGGCAGTAGTTCAGCCATGAGATCCGTTGTTTGTAGGGGCGCAGCATGCTGCGCCCCTACCCATTACCAATCCTGAAACCGGGCACACCATGGCACTAGTCGAAATCCGCGACGTCTACAAGTCGTTCCAGCGCGACAGCCAACGCATCGACGTCTTCACCGGGCTGACGCTCGACATCGAGGCCGGGAGTTTTACGGCCCTGATGGGGCCGTCGGGTTCGGGCAAATCGACGTTGCTCAATCTCATTGCGGGGCTCGATAAGCCCACGCGGGGCCTGGTCAGCGTCGGCGGGAAGCACGTGAGCGAAATGACGCCGGGGCAGCTCGCCGCCTGGCGGGCGCGCAACATCGGTTTCGTGTTCCAGTCGTTCAATTTGCTGCCGGTGCTCACGGCGTATCAGAACGTCGAGCTGCCGCTGCTGCTCACGAAACTGTCCGGCCAGGACCGCACCGAACGGGTGAAAATCGCGCTCGACGTCGTGGGTCTCGCGGATCGCGCGGACCACTATCCCCGCCAGCTGTCGGGCGGACAGGAGCAGCGGACCGCCATCGCCCGGGCCATCGTCGCCGATCCCACGGTGATGCTGCTCGATGAGCCGACGGGGCAGCTCGACGCCAAGAGCTCGCAGGAAGTGCTCACGCTGCTGCAGCGGCTCAACAATGAGTTCACCAAGACGATCGTCATCGTGACGCACGACGCGCACGCCGCCGAGCGCGCCAAGATGACGCTGCACCTCGAGAAGGGCGACCTGATCGAAAAGCGAGCCGCGGTGGCTGGAGCGGCGCGGTGAAGTATCTGCGACTGGTCGTCGCGAATCTGGGCCGTCACAAGCTCCGGACGATCCTGACGATCCTGAGCGTGGCCCTGGCGCTGTTTCTGTTTGCCTCGCTCCGCAGCGTCACGACGACGCTCGCGGCCACGGCGCAATTCGGCGGGGCGCGCCGCCTGGTCACGCTGAATGCGACCGGTCTCGTCTTCCCGCTGCCGCTGGCATACGGAAACCGGATCAAGGCGATGCCGCATGTCACCGGCTTGAGCTGGGCCAACTGGTTCGGCGGCAAGTACGGCGACGGCAAGCGGTTCTTCGCGAATTTCGCGGTGGACGCCGAGTCTTATCTCGCGATGTATCCCGAGATCGTCATGCCCGAGGATCAGCGGCAGGCGTTTCTCAAGGATCGCACGGGGGCGATCATCGGGAGGCGTCTCCTGACCCAGTTCGGCTGGAAACTCGGCCAGAACGTCACGCTCCAGGGCACGATCTTTCCGGGCGACTGGACGTTCACGATTGACGGGGTCTACACCCCGACCGATCCCGCGATCGGCGATGACGTGCTGATCTTCCACCACGACTACTTCGACGAGCGGATCGGCCGGGCCGGCATCGCGGGGTGGTATATCGTGGAGATCGATGATCCCGCGCGGGCCCCGGCGATCGCCAAGTCGATCGACGACATGTTCCGCAATTCCAGCTCGCCGACCAAGACCGGCACCGAACGCGAGTTCCAGGCCAGCTTCGCGACGATGTGGGGGAACGTGAGCTTCCTGATGAGCACGATCGGCCTGGCGGTGGTGTTCGCGATTCTGCTCGTCACGGCGAACGCGATGATGATGAGCGCGCGCGAGCGCACCGGGGAGATCGCGGTGCTCAAGACCGTCGGGTTCTCAGACCGGCTGCTGTTTGCGCTGGTGATGGTCGAGGCCGGCGCGCTGGCGCTGACCGGGGCGGTCCTGGGGCTCGGCGGGGCCAAGCTGCTGTACCCCGCGATCAGCTTCAACGGCGCGGGCTTCCTGCCGGGATTCACGGTGACGACGAGCACCTTGATTCTCGGGGTGCTCGTGGCTGTCGGCTTGATGCTGGCGAGCGGCCTGGTGCCGGCGCTCCGCGCCGCGCGGCTGCCGGTCGTCCAGGCGCTCCGGCACGTCGAATGATTCCCATCGTCTACAACGTCCGCAGCGTCGTGCAGCGGCCCGTGTCGACGGCGCTCACGGCCCTCGGCGTCGGCCTCGTGGTCGCGGTGTTCATCGGCATGCTCGCGCTCGCGAACGGCTTTCGCGCGGCGTTGGCCAAAACGGGCTCGGACCGCAACGTCGTGGTGCTGCGCAAAGGCGCCGATTCGGAGCTGTCCAGCGGATTGGGACGCGACGTCGTGAGCATTATCGCCGCCTCGCCGCACGTCGCCATCGGGGCGGACAACCGCCCGCTCGTCTCGCCCGAGGTGTACGTCCTGATTCCGCTGGCCAAATCATTCGACACGAGCCAGGTCGCCAACGTGGTCGTGCGCGGCGTCAGCGATCAGGTGTGGACCGTGCGCTCCAATGTCACAGTGACGGAGGGCCAGCGGCCGGCGTCGGGGCGGGCGGAGGTCTGCGTCGGCAGCCGCCTCGTGCAGCGCTTCCCGCATACCGGCATCGGGCAGACGCTGCACTTCGGGGGCCGCGATTGGACCGTGACGTGCCACTTCAGCGCCGCGGGCTCGGCGTTCGAGTCGGAGATCTGGGGCGAGAACGAGCAGTTCATGCCGGTGTTCCGCGGCGAGGTGTTCCAGTCGATCACGTTCCGCCTCAAGGATCCGGCGGCGTTCGATGATGCGCAGCGTGCGCTCCAGGACGACAAGCGCATGACCGTCGACGCGCATCGGGAGTCCGCGTTTTACGCGCAGCAGTCGCAGCTGTTGGGCAATATCCTCAGCTTCCTCGCAGTCGTGATCACCGGCATCATGGCGGTGGGCGCGGTGTTCGGCGCGATCAACACGATGTACGCCGCCATCGCCTCGCGCGCGCCCGAGATCGGCGTGTTGCTGACCCTGGGCTTCAGGCCGACGAGCGTGCTCGTCAGCTTCCTGGCGGAGTCCGCGATCATTGCCGCGATCGGCGGCATACTGGGGTGCCTCTTCGCGCTGCCGCTCAACGGCATCGTGACCAGCACGACGAACTGGTCGAGCTTCAGTGAAATCGCGTTCAGCTTCCGCGTGACGCCGCAGTTGCTGGTGGCCGGCCTGATTTTCGCAGTCGTGATGGGGGTGCTGGGAGGCTTCTTCCCGGCGCTCCGCGCCGCGCGGCTGCAGGTGGTCCAGGCGCTGCGGTGAGAGTCACCGCGCTCGCCGCGCACACACCGGAAGCGGTGCGCGCGGCGCTCGCGGCGCCCTCCCGCGGGTGGGAAGCACAGCCGGCGTGGTTCGCGGCCACCGGCATGCAGTCGTTCGTCGTTCTCATCGAAGAGATCACCGAAACCGAGCGCGAGGCGCTCGTGCACTGGGGCACGAAGTCCGGTGCCGACGTGCTGACCGGCGAGGGGTGGGCGCTGGTGGCCGCCGCCGCGAGCCGCATCGCGCCGCTCGCTCGCTACGACCGCGCTCCACCCGAGCTCGCGCGCCTGGCGCCGGCCCTCGGCCGCCTGCTCGCGGCGCGTGCGGAACCCCCGCGCGCGTGGGCGCTCCGTGACGGCGAAATCAGTCTCGAGAAACCCGTCATCATCGGCATTCTCAATGTTACGCCCGACTCGTTTTCAGATGGTGGTCATCTTCCCACCGCAGCAGCGGCCATCGAACACGGCGCACGGCTCACGGCGCACGGCGCACGCCTCCTCGATGTGGGTGGCGAATCCACGCGCCCCGGTGCAGCCCCCGTTCCTGTGAAAGAAGAGATTGCCCGCGTCGTGCCGGTGATCGCGGGACTGGTCAAGCGCGGCCTGGGCCCGGTCTCGGTCGACACGCGCAAGGCGGCAGTCGCCCGTGCGGCCCTCGATGCCGGAGCGGCGGTGATCAACGACGTCTCGGGGCTGCGCTTCGATGCGGAGCTGGCGAACGTCGCCGCCGCGGCGCAGGCGGGCGTCATCCTGATGCACATGCGCGGCACGCCGGCCACGATGGACGACCTGGCGCAGTACGCGCATGTCGCTACCGAGGTGGCGGCAGAGTTGGCGGCAGGGGCGGAACAGGCGGAAGGGGAGGGGATTGCCCGGGAACGGATCGTGGTGGACCCGGGGTTCGGGTTCGCCAAGACCGCCACCCACAACTTCCGGCTGCTCGACGAACTGGCAACGATCGTCGCGCTGGGCTATCCTGTAGCCGTCGGCCTGTCGCGGAAGCGGTTTTTGGGTGCCGCCACCGGCCGTCCCGTGGAGGATCGCGATCGCGCCACGGCTGTGGCTTGCGCCCTCGCGTGGGAACGCGGGGCGCGGCTGTTCCGGGTTCACGACGTCGCCCTGACACGCGAAGCCCTTGCACTGGCGAGCGCTACGACTACCCCAACGTGAACGTCGACGCCTTTAAGTTCCTCTCTCCGCGGCTCTGGCCGGATCTGTTCGAGATCCTGCTGGTGTCGTTCGTGGTGTACCGGTTCCTGCTCTTCCTCGTCGGCACCCGCGCATTGCAGATCGTCATCGGGCTCGTGATTCTGTCACTGACGTACTTCGTGGCGCTGTTCGCCAAGCTCACGATGATCAGCGCGCTGCTCGGCGTCGTGTTTACGTACGGCGGCTTCGCGCTGGTCGTCGTATTCCATCCCGAGCTGCGCAACGCACTGGCGCGGCTCGGGCAGTCGCGCTTGATGCGCGCCTTCTCGCGCGGCGACCGGCAATCGGTGGCGGAGGAGATCGCCGAGGCGCTCGATCGCCTGTCGCGCGCCGGGACCGGCGCGATCATCGCCGTCGAGGGCGACATCGGCCTCGAGGAGTTCATCACCACCGGGGTGCCGATGGAGGCGAAGGTGTCGGCCGACTTGCTGACGACGATCTTCACGCCGTATTCGCCGCTGCACGACGGCGCGATCCTGATCCGGGGCGATCAGATCATCGGGGCAGGGTGCGTGCTGCCGCTCACGCAGTTCAAGGTCGCGGACAAGTCCCTCGGCACGCGCCACCGTGCCGCGCTGGGCCTGTCCGAAGAAACCGACGCGACGGTGCTCGTCGTCTCGGAGGAGACCTCGACGATTTCCGTCGCGAGTCACGGGCTGCTGTACCGCCACCTCACCCCGCAGCAGGTGCGCGATCTCCTCTCCGGCGCCGTCTCGCATCTGGAAGGCGGCGAGCGCGTGACCCAGCCTGCCATCTAAGCCCCCATACAGGGAGGCCGCCGCTGTCGCCTTCCTTGTACTCCTCGGCTATGTGATCACGCTCGCCCCCACCGTCACGCTGTGGGACGCGGGCGAATTCATCACTGCCGCCAAAGTGCTCGGCGTGCCCCACCCGCCGGGGACGCCGTTGTTCGTCCTGTTGGGCCACGTCTGGGCCGACGTCTTTCGCGTCGGCGCGTACGCCTGGCGCACCAATCTGATGAGCGCCTGTTTCTCCGCGGCCGGGGCCGGCTGCCTGTTCCTCGTCGCGCATCGCCTCCTGCTAGGCGAGGCGCAATGGCTGCGCATCGGAGGCGCGGCGGCGGCGGCGATCCTGTCGGCGTTCACGTTTACCGGATGGCAGAACAGCAACGAGACAGAGGTCTATACCGTCGCGACGTTCAGTATCGCGGCGATTTGTTGGTTGTGTTTGCGGTGGCGAGATGTGAGAGGCACGCATCGGGCATCGCACATCCTGTTGCTCATCGTCTACATCGCCGCGTTGTCCATCGGCAACCATCTCCTCGCGCTGCTCGTGGGCCCGGCGGTATCGCTGTTCATCGCCTATACGCTGCGCGCGCAGCCTGCCGCCGATCCCGCCGAGCGCCAGATGGAGTGGGCGGAGTGGGCGGCGCTCAGCGCGCTGTGGATCGTGCTCATCGCGGTGGGGCTCGGCAGCGAGCCGCTGCTCCTGTTTGGCGGTGCGCTGCTCGCGGCAGCCGTCGTGGCGTGCGTGATGAACGGGTCGCGCGCATTTCCCGTCATCGCGATCGCAATCGCCGCCACGGGTATCTCGATCTACGCGTTCCTCTATATCCGCTCCGGACTACAGCCGCTGCTCGATGAAGCGGACCCCGAGACGTGGACCAGCCTGCTCGCCGTGATCCGCCGGGAGCAGTTCGGCAGCCGCGGCATTCTCGACAACCCGATGTTGGCGGGGAGTCCCCGCACGCTGGCGGTTTTCGGCCAGCAGCTCGTCAATTACTTCCAGTACTACTCGTGGCAGTGGGCCCGCGGGTTCCCATTGGCCGGGATGGTGCTCGTCTCCCTCGTCTTTGCGTTGCTCGGTGGTGCGGGCTTTCAGTTCTTGTGGCGCCGCGACGCCGGACTCGCGTACTTGCTGGGAGTGCTGTGGCTCGTCACCGGTATTGGGCTCGTGCTCTACATGAACTTCAAAGCCGGCTTTTCATTGTTCTGGAATGAATACAGGACGATTGCGCAACATGAAGTGCGCGAACGCGACTACTTCTTCGTGGTGAGTTTCCAGGTCTGGGGGATGTTTGTTGCACTGGGGCTCGTAACTCTGGTGCGATCGTGGCGCTCACGGGGGATCGTGGCCGCAGCAGCGCTGCTCACGTTGCTGCCCTTCGCCGCAAACTTCACCGCGGCCTCGCGGCGGCACGGTCCCGACGCGACGATCGCCCGCGATCTGGCTTACAACCTGCTGCAATCGGTCGAGCCGTACGGCGTGCTGTTCGGCTTCGGGGACAACGACACGTTCCCGGTGTGGTATCTGCAGGAGGTCGAGGGCGTGCGGCAGGATGTGACGCTGATCAACCTGTCAC
>Ga0137382_10001645_pt1 | contig 9966 bp, 9 predicted proteins | sample SagtaG_15_FD_104816 | JGI IMG/M metagenome (GOLD analysis project Ga0137382, IMG submission 104816) | Vadose zone soil microbial communities from Sagehorn Ranch, Mendocino, California, USA - Sage2_R_20_16 metaG | ecosystem: Environmental > Terrestrial > Soil > Vadose zone | place: USA: California... | reverse complement strand
CGCGTCCGTCAGGGCGTAGCTCAGGAACGTCGCGTAGCGGATCTGTACCGAGACATCCTCTGGGACCTCCGCGCGGACGCGCGCCAGGCAGTCGTCGAAGATCCGAACGGCGCGGTCCGGAGCACCGAGCACCGCATAGGACTGTCCGAGCGTCGTGTAGAGGTCGGGTCGGAGATGCGGTGGCGGTCCGCCTTCGCCGGTGACCGCAGCCTCGAGGCGCTCGACGGCCTCGAGGTGATTGCCGCGCTGCGCGGCTGCCAGCCCGAGTGCAACACGAGCGCGCACCGCGGAAGCCGTGTCGCCTGCAGCGAGAGCCTCCGTGAGGATCTTCTCGAGCTTGCTTCCGGCGGCGGCGAAATCGTCGGTCAGGCGAAGTTCGAGCTCGGCGTCGGCGAGGCGAAGCTCACGATCGTCGACGTCGCGGATGTCGCGACCGGTCTCGAGGTACTCGACAGAGACTCCCAGCTTCTGAGCCAGCTTGCGGAGCGCCTTGACCGACGGCGTGCGTGCACCGGCCTCGATGCGTGAGATGTACGCGTAGGAGACACCGGGCGACGAAAGGTCTCGTTGGGAAAACCCTCGCGCAACGCGCAAACGTTTGAGGCGCTGGCCGACGCCCTCTCTGCTGCTCGCCTCAGGCACGCTGTCCCCGATCATCAGGAGTTCTCGTACATAAGTCAAATCCTCTTTTGGCCTCATGCCCTGTCAATCGGCGCTTCCTCGTGACAACATAAGCCCCCATCTGCGGATCTTTGTGGGGGAAGGAGGGAACTCATGGCGCCCTGGGGCTGCTAATTGAGACGCTTTAGGCGGGGACGCCTCGCGTCCCCGCCTCCGTTTACTGTCGCCTGATGTCTTCAGGCCTCGCGATCGCGGTCTATGCGCTGCTGCTCGTACCCGCTGCGATCCTCGTCTGGCGGCAACCGGTCTTCGCGCTGTACGCGTGGATCGTCGGTCTGGCCGCGCACAACGCGGTCATGGCGGCGCTGTACGGCGCCGGTATTCGCGGCGGCGCTCTTACAGCTATCCAGGCCTGGAAGGAGCTTCTGCTCGGCGTCGCCCTCGCCCGAGTCGCTCTCGAGGTATTCCGTACCCGCCGGCTCGCCTTTCGGATTCACCTCGCGGACGTCCTCGCCGTCGTCTTCGCCGCGGTCGTGTGCGTGTACGCGGTTCTCCCGCAAGATTGGCTCGGGGGCACTGCCGACCGGTCCGCGATCGGGCTCGCGCTGAAGCACGATCTGGTTCCGGTCGGGGCGTACTTTCTCGGCCGTTCCGTGATCCTGCGGCGTGAGGAGCTCGTCCGGCTCGTCTGGACCGTCGTCGGCACGGCAGCCGCAGTCGCCGTGGTCGGGCTCGTCGACGACTTTTTCGTCCCGATCTCGTGGTGGCGGAAGTCCGCGGTCGTCCCCTACTTCCACAAACACCTCGGCTACGACTACCACGGCACGGGCGGGCTCCCGGAGAACTTCGTCTTCAACAACGGCGGCGACACCCATGGGTTCTACCGCCGGCTGGTATCGACCTTCCTCGGGCCGCTGGCGAGTGCGTACATGTTCGTCGTGGCGTTAATGCTCGGCGCAGCGTTCCTGCGCAGGCTGCGCGTCCTCGTCCCGTTGAGCGCCCTGATCTTCGCGGGACTCCTCTTCACCTTCTCGCGTTCGTCGTTGCTCGCGCTCTCCGCAGGCTTGATCGTGCTCGCTTTCGTCATGCGGCGCTGGTGGCCGCTCGCCGCGGCGATCGCGACGCTTGCCGTCAGCGTTGCCTGGGTGCATGTGTTCCCTCACGTCGCACCGACCGGCAAGTGGACGCAACAAGATTTAGCGCAGCAGCGCAATCACGCCAGGGCGCAGCCGGGAGCGAGTGGTAACGCCGGCAGTATCGACGAGCCGTCGATTCGGAGCCACTGGATCAGCCTGCGCGAGGGCGTGCGGACGGTCGTCCACCATCCGCAGGGGTACGGCCTTGGCAACGCCGGCCAAACGGCATCGCGCACCGGTACGCCGATCAAAGCAGGTGAGTCGAACTACACCGAGATCGGGGCCGAGACCGGCTTATTCGGAGCGCTCCTCTGGATCGCGTGGGGGCTCACGATCTTTGCCGGCCTCGCCGTCACCGCGCTGCAGACACGCTGGTGGGCGGCAGCGGGCATCACCGCCGCGTTCGGAGCAGCCCTCGTGCTCGCAGTGCAGACGGACGTGATCGGCGATCCCTGGATGGCGTACTGCCTCTGGGCTTTCGCCGGCATCGCGCTCAGACCGCTGCCTATCCTCCGAGAGTGAGCTCGACCGCGCAGACGCCTGAGGCGCAGCAACAGCGCGTGCGTGTGATCTTCGGCGCGCTGATCCTGGTCTTCCTGCTCGCGTCGCTCGACCAGACCATCGTGTCGACCGCGCTGCCGACGATCGTCGGCGAGCTCGGCGGCCTGCAGCATCTCTCGTGGGTCGTCACCGCATACCTCCTCGCTTCGACCGTGTCGGGGCCGCTCTACGGGAAGTTCGGCGACCTCTACGGGCGGAAGGTCGTCCTGCAGGCTGCGATCGTCATCTTCCTCGTCGGCTCGGCCCTGTGCGGACTGAGCCAGAACATGACGGAGCTGATCGCCTTCCGCGCGCTGCAGGGGCTCGGCGCGGGCGGCCTCATCGTGACGGCGATCGCCGTGATCGGCGACGTGATCCCGCCGCGCGACCGTGGCCGCTACCAGGGGATCTTCGGCGGTGTCTTCGGCGTGTCGACGATCATCGGGCCGCTGCTCGGCGGTTTCTTCGTCGACAACCTCTCCTGGCGCTGGATCTTCTACGTCAACCTGCCGATCGGGGCGGTGGCGTTCGTCGTCATCGGCGCCGTCTTCCGCGTCCGCCCCGCGCCGAAGCAGCACACGATCGACTACCTCGGTGCGGCGCTGCTGGCCGGCGGCCTCTCGGCGGTCGTCCTCTTCACGAGCCTGGGAGGGACGACGTGGGCTTGGAGCTCGCCGCAGATCATCGCGCTGATCGCGATCAGCGTCGTTGCGATTGCGGGATTCGTGTTCGTCGAGTCGCGCGTCCCGGAGCCGATCCTGCCACTGGCCTTGTTCCGAAACCGCACGTTTGCGGTCACGAGCGCAGTGGGCTTCATCGTGGGGCTCTCGCTCTTCGGTGCGGTGACGTACCTGCCGCTCTATCTGCAGGTCGTCAAAGGCGTGAGCCCGACGAGGTCCGGTCTCCAGTTGACGCCGTTGATGCTCGGCTTGCTCGTCACTTCCATCCTCAGCGGTCAGTTGATCAGCCGCTGGGGTCGGTACCGGATCTTTCCGATCGTCGGAACGGCGGTCGTGACGGTCGGAATGATCCTGCTCTCGCGCCTCGGGGTCGGCACGAGCCTCTGGATGGCCGCGCTCGCAATGGTCGTCCTCGGGCTCGGTCTCGGGATGGTGATGCAGGTCCTCGTGCTCGCGGTGCAGAACGCCATCGATTACGCATATCTCGGAGTTGCCACCTCCGGCTCGACGATGTTCCGGTCGATCGGCGGCTCGATCGGCGTGTCTCTGTTCGGCGCGATCTTTTCCAATCGTCTGCACACGGAACTGGCGCAGCGGCTTGGCCCGAGCGTGCACCTGCCTTCGACCACGTCACCCGCGGCGATCCGCGCGCTGGCGGCGCCCGTGCGAGGCCTGTACGCGCACGCGCTTACGGCCGCGCTCTCGCCGGTCTTCCTGGTCGCTGCCGTCATCAGCTCGCTCGCATTCGTGCTGTCTCTACTTCTCCCGGATATTCCGTTGCGGCAGACGAGTGCAGCGGAGGGGATCGGCGAGACCTTCGCGACGCCGAGTCATGCCGACTCCGATCGGGAGCTCGAGCGAGTGCTGAGCGTCATCACGCGTCGAGACGAGCGTTGGCGCGCCTACGAGGAGTGGGTGAACCGCGCGGGTGTCGATCTGGACCCGACGGAGGCGTGGCTGCTGGCGCGCACGGGCGAGCAGGCGCCCGCGTCCGTCGAGCACATAGCCGAGGCCACAGGCGTCGACGCGGAGGCCGTGCGCCAAACGATGGAACGTCTCGAGCAACGTGGCCTTGTCGCCGGCAGGCAACGGAACTATGACCTCACCGCAGACGGTCGCCGCGTCTTCGAGGCACTTGTCGCCGTCCGGCGTGCCACGCTCGAGGAGCTGGTCCGCGACTGGTCTCCCGACGACCACGCGCAGCTCGCGCCCGTGCTCGACCGGCTCGCCCGCTCGCTTGCCAGCGAGATGCCGACTCCGGCCTGACGACCCGCTGTACCCTCAAAAAGCATGGCAATCGATCCGCGTGTCGATATCGGCCACGTCCACCTGAAGGTGAGCGACATCGACCGCGCCCTCGCGTTTTATCGTGACGTCCTCGGCTTCGAGGAGATGCAGCGCTACGGCGACCAGGCTGCGTTCATCTCGGCGGGCGGGTACCACCATCACATCGGCCTCAACACGTGGGAGTCGAAGGGCGGGTCGCCGCCGCCGCCCGGTACGACCGGGCTCTACCACGTCGCGATCCGCTACCCGGACCGAAAGGCACTCGCGCAGGCGCTGAAGCAGCTCGTCGAGGCGGGCATCCCACTGAGCGGCGCGACCGACCACGGCGTCAGCGAAGCGATCTACCTCCGCGATCCCGACGAGAACGGCATCGAGCTCTACCGGGACCGGCCGCAGGAGGAGTGGCCGCGTACCGAGAACGGCACCATGGCGATGGTCTCCGAGCCGCTCGATCTCCAGGCGCTTCTTGCCGAAGCAGAGTGACGATGCGCTCATCTCGCCGACGACTCGCGACCATCCTGGCGCTGTTCGCCGCGTCTCTCTTCTGCGTCGCGCTCGTCGTCGTGCGCAACGTGCACACGGGCAACGTCGACCTGCGCTATCTGATCTGGAATCTCTTGCTCGCATGGATTCCGTTCGCGCTCGCGGTCTTCGTCTACGACCGCTGGCGCCGGCGTCGCGGCGGGCTGTTGCTAGTCGTACTCGGCGTGCTCTGGCTCCTCTTCTTTCCCAATGCTCCGTACATCGCAACCGACTTCGTCCACCTGGAGCACGATCCGCTGATCCCTTACTGGTACGACGCGGTCACGATCGCGGCGTTCGCGTGGATAGGAGTGCTGTTGGGGTTTGCGTCGCTGTACCTGATGCAAACCGTTGTCCGGCAATGGCGCGGCGCAGTTGCCGGCTGGATCTTTGCCTTCGCCGCGATCGGTCTCGGCTCGCTCGGGATCTACCTCGGCCGCTTCCTCCGACTCAACAGCTGGGACGCTGTCGAACACCCGAGCGTCCTCCCGCGGATCCTCCATGCGGTCGCTCGTGACCCGTTCGCGTATCAGGAGGCGATCGCGGTGACGGTGCTCTTCACGGCGGCTCTCAGCTTTGCGTACTTCCTGCTCTACAACGTCGCGGCGGGCGGGCTGGATCTCGACGCGGAGCGCTGACCCGGACAGTCCCGACGGACCTGTTGCCGCCGGGCGCTTGCGCTACAACTAGGACGTGGCCTCCAAGCCAGTGGAGCAGCTCGATTCGGTCGTGATCCGGTTCGCCGGGGACTCGGGCGACGGGATGCAGCTGACAGGCGGCCGCTTCACTTCGGAGACTGCGCTGATCGGCAACGACCTGGCCACGTATCCGGACTTTCCGGCCGAGATCCGCGCGCCGGCGGGCTCGCTGCCCGGGGTCTCGGGGTTCCAGCTCCACTTCGCGGACCACGACATCCTGACGCCCGGCGACCAGCCAAACGTCCTCGTCGCGATGAACCCGGCCGCCCTGAAGACGAACGTCAACGACCTCCCGCCGAACGGGATCCTCGTCGTCGACAAGGACGCGTTCACCGACCGCAACCTGACCAAAGCGGGCTACGCCGGCAACCCGATCGAAGACGGCACACTCGAGTCCTACGAGGTCCACGCGATCCCGCTCACCTCGATGACAATCGAGGCGCTGAAGGACATCGAGGGCATCACGAAGCGCGAGGCGGAACGGGCCAAGAACATGTTCGCGCTCGGTCTCATGTCGTGGCTCTACGGGCGCCCCACCGAAGGGACGATCGCCTTTCTCGAATCGAAGTTCGCCAGGCGTCCCGAGATCGCCGCGGCGAACGTGAAGGCCTTCCAGACCGGCTATGCGTTCGGCGAGACGACGGAGGCGTTCGCGGTGCAATACGAGGTCAAGCCGGCGACGATGAAGCCGGGCCTGTACCGGAACATCACCGGCAACCAGGCGCTCGCCTACGGCCTCATTGCGGCCTCGGTGAAGTCGGGCCTGCCGCTCTTCCTCGGTGCCTACCCGATCACGCCCGCGTCTTCGGTGCTCGAGGAGCTCGCGCGCCACAAGAACTTCGGCGTGCGGACGTTCCAGGCGGAGGACGAGATCGCCGCCGTCGGCGCGGCGCTCGGCGCGAGCTTCGGGGGTTCGCTCGGCGTCTCCACCTCGAGCGGTCCCGGCATCGTGCTGAAGCAGGAGACGATCGGGCTCGGCATCACGCTCGAGCTCCCGCTCGTGATCGTCGACGTCCAGCGCGCGGGCCCGTCGACGGGGATGCCGACGAAGCCGGAGCAGGCGGATCTGCTCGGTGTCATGTTCGGCCGTAACTCCGAGTCGCCCGTGCCCGTGATCGCCGCCGCGACCCCGTCGGATTGCTTCGACGCCGCGCTCGAGGCCGCGAGGATCGCGGTCAAGTACCGCACCCCGGTGTTCCTGCTCTCGGACGCGTATCTCGCGAACGGCTCGGAGCCGTGGCTCCTCCCGGACGTCGACGCAATCCCGCCGATCGAGCCGAACTTCGCCGAGGCGAACGGCGAGGACTTCCAGCCCTACCGGCGCGACGAGCAGACACTCGCGCGCCCGTGGGCGATCCCCGGCACGCCCGGCCTCGAGCATCGCATCGGCGGGCTCGAGAAGCAGGACGTCACGGGCAACGTCAGCTACGACCCCGACAACCATGACCTGATGGTGCGGCTACGGGCTCAGAAGGTCGCCGGGATCGCCCAGGACATCCCCGAGCTCGAGGTTGACGACCCTGGCGGCGCCGAGATGCTGGTTCTGAGCTGGGGCGGCACGTACGGCTCGGTCGCAGCAGCCGTGCGGCGCGTGCGCGGGGCCGGCAAGAAGGTTGCGCATGCCCACCTGCGCTACCTCAACCCATTTCCGCGCAATACGGGTGAGATCCTGCGGGCCTACGACAAGGTGCTCGTCCCGGAGATAAACCTCGGCCAGCTGCAGAAGCTGGTCCGCGCAGAGTTCCTCGTCGATGCGACCGGCTTCAACCTGGTGCGGGGGATTCCGTTCCGTGCCGGCGAAGTGGCCGATGCGATCGGCGCAATGGTGGACTCATAAACACTCTTCATCTCGAGGGGAGGTGGCTCTGGGCCGCGATCGTCGTCGGCGCGGGCGCAGGCATGGTCGCATTCGGCCTCGCCAAGGACTGGACGGCCTTCAGCCTGTTCGCCGCGGCCACCCTCCTTGCTCTCGTCCAGCTCGTCCGCATCCTGCTCAGGAAGAAAGTGGGCGGCGGCGGCGACGCCGGCGGCGGCATGCGCCGTTGGTGAGAGCGTTCGGTGGCCGACCGACTGAGATCGCTCTGGGACTTCGATGATCTGGATGCGACCGAGCAGCGACTACACGCACAGCTGAAGGAAGAGTCAGACGACCCGGGCCGGGCCGAGGTGCTCACCCAACTCGCCCGAGTCGCAGGATTGCGCGGCGACTTCGACGCTTGCGACCGCCTGCTTCAGGACGCAGAAGGGCTTGGCGTTTCGAGAGCGATCGTGAAGGTGCGCATTGGCCTCGAGCGTGGGCGGAAGCTGCGTTCTAGCGGCGATCCCGCGGGCGCTTTGCCGCTCTTCGAAGAAGCTTTCGCGCAGGCGTGTGATTCCGGCGAGTACTACCTGGCCGGCGACGCCGCTCACATGTGCGCGCTCGCGGCCTCGGCTGACCGCTCGGCGATGGAGGACTGGACGCAACGCGGCCTCGATCTCGGCGAGCGTGAGCCCGGCGCCGCCTACTGGGCGGGGCCGCTGCTCAACAATCTCGGCTGGGCCTACTTCGACGCCGGTGACCACGAGCGGGCGCTCGAGCTCTTCGAGCGTGCACTACAGGTACGCAAGCGCGATCCCGAGAATCAGCACGCGATCGCGTTCGCGGAAGAGGCAGTGCAAACCGCACGTGCGGCGATGAGCTAGCCGGAGGTCGTCTCGAAGCGGTCGAGCCCGTCGTCAGGGAGCGTCTCCCACGCCGCGACGGAACGGACGTAGATGTGCACGCTTGGACGCGCCTCGAATGAATCGTCCAGCGCCGTCGCCCGGACGCTCGCGATCTCCGACTCCGGCCAGCCGCCGCCGAAGAGGTTCGAGCCGCACGTGCGGCAGAACGTCTTCGCGCTCCCCTCGGCGGGCTGGAACGTCTGCAGCAGTTCCTCGCCTTGGAGAATCCGGATCGCCTTCGACGACACGCGCCCGTTCACCGTTCCGACGCCGCCCGAGAGCTTCTTGCAGCTTTCGCAGTGGCACCACCTGAGCGTCGTCGGGGGCACGGACACCTCGAACGCGACGCCTCCGCAGAGACAACTTCCACGCAGCGCGTCCATCCCCCGAGCCTACCCGCGACAGACGTGAACCCTTGGGAACCGAACCGGCGACCTCGCCCCTATCTGCCGCCGTACCCTGGCCAGCGGGGCAGGCCCTCGTTCCGCGGCGGGCGCTCGCCGCAGTGCGCCCCGCGGTTCCCCGCGAGGGCCTCCCCACAGGACAAGACGCGCAGGCGGAGGAAATCTTGCCCTCGGCATCAGGGCTGTCCAGTGCTCGCCGGCGCCGGTGATCCGACGCGGGGCCCGCGGACTATCATCGAGACGTGGCCACGAACGGCAAGCTGAGCGCGAAGGACTACAAGACCGACCAGGAAGTTCGCTGGTGCCCAGGCTGTGGGGACTACGCGATCCTGGCGGCGCTCCAGTCGTTCATGCCCGAGCTCGAGGTCCCGAAGGAGAAGGTCGTCTTCGTCTCCGGCATCGGCTGCGCCGCGCGGTTCCCGTACTACATGGAGACGTACGGGATGCATTCGATCCACGGCCGCGCGCCGGCGATCGCGACGGGTTTGGCGACGTCGCGGCCCGACCTGAGCGTCTGGGTCGTCACCGGCGACGGCGATTCGTTGTCGATCGGAGGCAATCATCTGATCCACGCGCTGCGCCGGAACGTGAACATCAAGATTCTCATGTTCAACAACGAGATCTATGGCCTGACAAAGGGCCAGTACTCCCCGACCAGCCCGCTCGGCACCCGAACGAAGTCGACGCCGATGGGCTCGCTGGACTGGCCGTTCAATCCACTGTCGCTGGCGATCGGCGCAGAAGCCTCGTTCGTGGCGCGCGCGATCGACACCGATCGTGGACATCTAACGGAGACGTTGCGTGCCGCAGCCGCGCATCGTGGAAGCGCGTTCGTCGAGATCTTCCAGAACTGCAACATCTACAACGACGGGGCGTTCGACTTCGTGCGTGAGGACAAGGCCAACCGGATCTACCTGGAGCACGGGAAGCCGATCCGCTTCGGAGAGGAGGGGAGGAAAGGCGTGCGGCAGCGGGCCGACGGCAGCGTAGAGCTCGTCGACGTGACCGACGAGGCCGAGTTGCTCGTCCATAACGCACACCATGTCGAGCCGAGCGCGGCGTTCGCGCTCAGTCGATTGACGCAGTCGACGGCAAATGCGACCCCGATCGGCATCTTCCGAGACGTCGAGCGGCCGGTCTATGACGACCTGATGGCCGAGCAGATCGCGACGGCGCACGCCGAGCAGGCGGGCGACATCGGAGCACTGCTCCAGGCCGGCGACACCTGGACGATCTAAGGACGGCCGCGCGTTACGCCGCTGCTGCCGCGTCGGTCTGCCAGAGGCCGATCGGATTCCCCTCGGTGTCGGTCGCGGTGGCGAACCAGCCCATTCCGGGCACCGGCTGGGGGTCGTCGGCCTTCCCGCCCAGCTCT
>Ga0137382_10001643_pt1 | contig 9971 bp, 6 predicted proteins | sample SagtaG_15_FD_104816 | JGI IMG/M metagenome (GOLD analysis project Ga0137382, IMG submission 104816) | Vadose zone soil microbial communities from Sagehorn Ranch, Mendocino, California, USA - Sage2_R_20_16 metaG | ecosystem: Environmental > Terrestrial > Soil > Vadose zone | place: USA: California... | reverse complement strand
TGACATCGCCCGTGTAAAAAATCGTGCGGCCTTCGGTGCGCAGGAGAATTCCGGTGGAGCCGAGGACGTGGCCCGCATCAAAGAATTCAAATGTCAGTGCGTTTGTTTTCCCCTCGGATGCCCGCTCGCCGGAGATCGAGAGGCGTTGCCGCAGTGGAGACCAATGCCAAAGCTTGGACGCGCGATCGATTTCGCGATGTGAAAAAAACGGATAGAACGTCGCGCCGATCTCCTCCCGCTGCCGCGTCATTACGTTGACTGAGTTATGTAAAAGGGTGCTGCCGATTTCCGCGGTCGCTTCCGTCATGAAAACACGCGCGCCTGGCTGCCGTCGCATCAGCACCGGCAACGTGCCGATGTGGTCTTGATGAGCATGTGAGATCAGGATCGCTTCGATCTGTCGGTCCGCGATGGATTTCAAATTTGGCAGCGCATCCTCACCAACGTTTTTAGGATGCATCCCGCAATCGAGCACGAGACGATGGCCTCCGATCTCTAGGTAATATGAGTTTGCGCCGATTTCGGTCTGGCGCGTGAGATTGATAAATTTCACGACAACGGTGCCCGACGTTTCCAACGCTAGGCAGGCGGAAACTGCGCTTATTGATCGAACGCGCAAGCGGCAACTGTTCGACGCAACTTCATCAGCCAATTCCGGTTCAATTTGCGTGTTGAATCCGCTGCCAGTGGAACGATGGGATGATCGCGCCGCCGCCCATTTGCTCAACCGAGCAGCTTTTGGAGCTACGCCCGAGGAAATTGCTGTGACCAAAGCGAAAGGTCTCGCCGGCGCAGTGCTCGATCTGGTTGAGCCACGGGTCTCGGCTCTGCCATTCGACCCACCCGATTGGGCTCACCCGCGGGATCTTCGATCGCTCCGACAGGAAGCGCGCATGGCCAAGCAAAATGGCGATACCACAAAAATTCGGGAGGTACGCAAGACAGAGGCGGACGAAATTCTTGATCTGCGCCGGTGGTGGATGGCCCGCATGGCGACGACTGCTGCTCCCCTACTCGAAAAAATGACCCTCTTCTGGCATGGGCACTTCGCCACCAGTGTCGAGAAGGTAAAAGACGGTTATTGGATGTGGCTGCAAAACGAGACTATCCGCCGTCACGCCCTGGCAAACTTCGCCGCCCTCACTAAAGAGATGTCTCGGGATCCGGCGATGATGATCTATCTCGATCTGCCACAGAGCCGGCGCGAGCATCCGAACGAAAATTGGGCGCGCGAATTGATGGAATTGTTCACGGTCGGTATCGGCAACTACACCGAGCAGGACGTACGCGAATCTGCCCGCGCCTTCACCGGGTATCGCCTTGATCTTGTTACGCAGCGTTTCTGGTTTGCTCCCAATCAGTACGACGCTGGGCCGAAAACTTTTCTCGGCCGCACCGGCAATTTTAACGGAGACGATATCATCCATTTTCTGACGAAACAGCCGGCGTGTGCGCAGTTTCTCGCTAAGAAACTTTGCCGTTTTTTTTTCGAAGAGGAACCGTCGCCCTCGCTAATCAATGCGGTGGCGGAGCGCTTGCACGCCCACGATCTCGAGATCAAGCCGGTGCTGTGCGAAATTTTTTCTTCTGCCGAATTTTATTCTGATCGTGTGATGCGGGCGCAAATTAAGAGTCCCACTCAATTCATCATCCAAAGCTGCAAACTTCTCAGTTGTGATCTACCGGGGCCGCGCGTGGCGCAAAACGCCATGCGACAAATGGGCCAGATTCTTTTTGCACCGCCGAATGTGAAAGGCTGGGATGGCGGGAAAAGTTGGATCAGCACTTCGACGCTGCTGTTCCGAAATAATTTCGCAAATTATCTGATTAACGGGGATGCGATCCTCCCGCCGGCAATGAAGCGTCAAGGTGCCGATGTCGGATTTCGAGGCGCGGCCCGCGCCGCGTTTGTCGATGAAATTCGACGCAATCCAATCGATGTGAACCGGCTCGTGTCGGCCGACATGCGCAACAACGCGCAGAGATTAATCGCTAATCTCAGCAAACGCGTTCTGCAAAGCGATCCGCCCAGCGATGACATGGCGGCATTCACAAATTTTCTCGCAGCACGCAAAGACGATTCCAGCGACGCGACTGTTCGGGGGCTGCTTCACTTGATGATGAGCACGCCGCTTTACCAACTCACCTGACATGAGCAACACACTTCACACCCGCCGCAAGTTTTTGCGCACATCGATGCTTGGCGCTGCCGCCAGCTGGACGCTCCCGGTGTTTCTCGAAAAAACGTTTTTCGCGCTCGACGCCCTGGCCGCTGACGCCATGACGCAAGCCACTTCCGGCAGAGATGATACCATTCTCGTCGTTCTTCAGCTCGCCGGCGGCAATGACGGCTTGAATTCGGTCGTGCCTTTCGTGGATGACGCCTATCACCGTGTCCGGCCAAAGCTGGCGTTGCCGCCGGATAAAATTTTGAAACTGGATTCGGAAATCGGTTTGAATCCGCGGCTGACTGGTTTGAAATCGCTCTACGATTCCGGTCAGCTCGCCATCGTGCAGGGAGTCGGTTACCCGAATCCGAACCGCTCGCATTTCCGTTCGGCGGAAATCTGGCAAACTGCTTCGGATGCAGACCGGGTAAAGAACGAAGGTTGGCTCGGCCGTTATTTCGATAATTGTTGCAGGGGGGCGGAACCGACGGTGGGAGTCGCAATCAGCGAGCAATCGCCCCAGGCATTTTCGGCGAAGATTCCGACCGGCGTTACATTCTCCCACCCGGAACAGTTCCGCTGGAAAGCATCGATGGGTGCGGATGGAAAACCGCTAAGTGAGGAAGAAGCTTTTTATCGGCAATTAATCGGTGGCGCTGAGGAGAAACCAAGTCTAGCGGCCGATGGAAACAGCATTTCCTCTCTTCCGGGAAAGTTCCATAACGACGCCACCACAGAAGATTTCTTGCGCCGGACCGCGCTCGATGCCCAACTCAGCTCGGACAAAATTCTCGCGATCGCACGTAAATATAAATCGAATGTGCCGTATCCGCAGACTCCGCTAGGAGCGAGTTTAAACTTGATCGGCCGAATGATCGCCGGTGGATTGGCGACGCGCGTTTACTATGCAAGTCAGGGTGGATTCGATACACACGCGGGGCAGATCGGTTCGCACGATCGATTGATGGCGGTGGTAAACGAGGCGATCGCAGCTTTTGTCGCCGATCTGAAACAGCAGGGGAATTTTGAGCGCGTTTTGCTGATGACGTTCAGTGAGTTTGGCAGGCGCGTGGCCGAAAATGCTAATAACGGCACCGATCACGGAACTGCAGCACCAATGTTTCTGTTGGGGGGAAGGGTCAAGCCGGGATTATTCGGCAAACAGCCGAGCCTGACTGACCTGGACAACGGCGACTTGAAATTCAATATCGATTTCCGGAGCGTTTACGCCTCGGTGCTCGATAATTGGCTAGGCGCACCGAGCCAGTTAGTACTTGGCCGAAAATTCTCGACCCTGCCGATTGTCTAATTGTAGCGGCGGTCTCGGACCGCCGGCCTTGAATCGAACGGCGGTCGGAGACTCCGGCTACAAGGTCTGCTTGAATATTCGCATCCAATTATCGCGCAGGATTTTCTCGATGTTCTCGTCGCTAAATCCGTGCTCGATCAATTTGCGAGTCAGATTTCGCGCATGCGAGTGGTTGCTCAGGTCAGGAATGAAATGAGGAGTCGTGAATTTTGCGGCCAGCTCTTTTCTCGCTGACTCGGGCCATTGACGGTAAATGAATTCGAAGAAATCGAAGCCGATGGCGACACATTCGACACCAATCAAATTTACGACATGCTCGATGTGATCGATATAACGGTCCAGCGTGCTCTCTTCCTTGTTCGGGCTCACGAGCACGGAATTGACGCCGATCACTCCTCGCCGTTTGCCGATCATCTTGATTTGCTCGTCACTAATGTTGCGCTCGATGTCATAGTATTTTCGCACGTTCGTATGCGAAACGATGGGAGGCTTCTTTGTGAGCGTCAGAATATCCTCGAAGCCGGCGGGGTTGATGTGGGCAAGATCGACAATCATACCGAGTGCTTCGCATTGCCCAACCACGTCGCGGCCAAAACCGGTTAAGCCGTCGCGCGAAGAGCCGGTTGGCGCGAAGACGCCGCCATCGCCCGCAGCATTGCGCCGGGCATGAGTGAGCCCGATCGCTCGAACGCCAAGCTCGTAAAAGACGCGAAGCAATTCCAAATCAGTGCCGAGCGGCTCGACCCCTTCCATCGTAATGAGCAGCGCAATCTTCCGATCCTTGCGGGCATCAAGAATCTCCTGACAGCTTTTGCAAATGGCGAAGCGGGTGCATTGTTCCGCCTCCGCATAAACTCGGGCGATCTGATCGAGCGCTACGCGTAAACCCATTTCCGGCATATAGCGATCTTCGATATAAATCGCCGCACCGAGGACGCCGATATTGCCCGCTTCGAGCTCTGGCAAATAATCGGTCGCCAGCACGTTTGTGCGGTCGCGTTTCTCGTACAAATCCATCGGCATGTCGAAATGAAGATCAACGATTCCATCCGCGTGCAGCTGATCGATTCGCGCTTCGATAGATTTTTCTATGGCGGTCATTGTTTGGCGAGCTGTCAGCCGCGTTGTAAAATAAATCGGTTCGATAGTTCACGCAGATCGCCGTTCGAGCAAAACAAAAAGCCGCCACGCGGCGAAGCGTGACGGCTGATGTGAATTACAGCTGTTCGCGGAGTCGCTGCTTATTCAGCGGTTCGCGCCTTCGAATTGTCGGCCGCAAAGGCAAACGTAATCGGCTCGACCATTGCGATGATCTATGACCGATAGATTAATTGGCAATAAAAGTGCGACCGCGGGCGCACCGTGCTACGAGCTTTACTTGCTCAGCTCAAGCATTCGCAGAATCGGTGCCTCCGCGCGTTTGCGCACTGGCTCCGGCAAAGTGATTTCCGGCTCCATGTTCAAGAGCGCATCGTACGCTTTCTCGAGCGTGTTCATTTTCATGAACCGGCACTCACCGCAAAAGCAGTTGTCCGTAGGACCGGGAATGAATGTTTTATCGGGAATCTCCTTGCGTAGCCGATGCAATAGGCCCGCTTCGGTTACGACGATGATCTCATGCGCCGGCGATTCTCTACAGAATGTCACCATCTTCTCCGTGGAACAAACTTCATCCGCCAGCATGCGCACGGCGTAGGTGCATTCAGGATGCGCGACCACCGGTGCGTCAGGATATTCCTCGCGAATTTTGTTGATGCTGCGCGCTGTGAACTCAACGTGAACATAACAAGTGCCCTGCCACAAATCCATTTTGCGTCCGGTCCGTTCCATTACCCACGCGCCCAGGTTCTGATCGGGCACAAAAAGAATATTGCGCTCAGCCGGCGCTGATCTCACGATTTTATCCGCGTTGCCGCTCGTGCAAATCACATCGGAGAGCGCTTTCACGCCGGCGCTACAATTGATATAGGCGATGACGTAATAGTTCTTGTCCGCGTGCTCTTGCAAAAACTGCGCCAGCTTTTCCGGCGGACACGATTCAGACAGCGAACAACCGGCATCGAGGTCGGGCAAGATCACGCGCTTTGTTGGATTAATGATCTTTGCCGTTTCGGCCATGAAATGGACACCGCAAAACAAGATTACATCCGCGTCGGTTTTGGCTGCTTGATAGCTCAAACCTAACGAGTCCCCGACGAAGTCGGCAGCATCCTGCAGCTCGGGCACCTGATAATTATGGGCCAGGATCACCGCGTTCCGCTCGCGCTTAAGCTCCTGCAGCTCTTCGGCGAGATCAATGCCAGTCCGGCTCGGACGACCGTAATTTATGCTGACGCTTACCATCGGTTAATATCGCGAGGTTCCGCGGATTTACAAACCCCAGACTCACATTACCACCCCCTACAGCGCGAGCGCCGCACGCATCGCATCGATTGGCGCTTCGCGATCGAACCAAATCGAAAAGGAGAGCGCACCTTGGTGCAGCAACATGGAGAGTCCATTCGCGCCGCGCCCGCCGGCTTCATCCGCTGCGCGAAGGAAAGACGTTCTCGATGGGCCATAGACCGTATCGAAAACTATGTGATGCGGCGCGAGCAACCGCGCCGGAATCGGAGATGGATCGCTCGGATTCATTCCGAGCGGCGTCGCATTCACAATAAGATCGACATGCGCAAGCTGCGCCCGCAGCGCCACTTCATCCCACGGCACTACTTCGAGGCGCGGCGCGGGACCAAACACCCGCGGTCCAGCGAAAAACGGACCCAATCGTTTCGCGAGCGCATTTGCTTTTTCCAGAGTGCGATTAACGAGGGCGAGACGTTCACAATTCTCGAGCGCGCACTGCCAGGCAATTGTATGACCTGTCCCGCCGCCCGCCCCAATCAACATCACTCGCAGATCGCGAACATCGACTGAGAATTCGCTGCGAATGGCGCGCACGAATCCTTCACCGTCGGTGTTCGAGCCAATTAGTTTTTTATCTCGAAGGCGAATCGTGTTCACGGCGCCGGCGCGCATTGCTCGATTATCCGCTTCGTCGAGCTGCTCGAACCCGGCGATTTTGTGGGGCACGGTCAAATTGATTCCGATGAAGTCGAGCTCGCGCAAAAATCGCAGCGCGGATCTCAATTCATTCGCTCGAATATGAAAGCGCGCGTATTGCATGTCGATGTCGCACTGCTTGAGGGCGGCGTTCTGGATTTGCGGCGAGAGGGAATGCGCGACCGGGTCACCAAAGACGCCAAGGCGGATTGGCGGATCGACATCACCCGCCGCTTCTCGCCAATTTTCGAGGTCAGCGAGTGTGTAACGCTCTGTCGTAGTTTTCTTTTTCTTCATTCGGCGGAGCACTGTCGCTACAGCGACCCGTAACCCAAAAATCGGATGCGACAGCGCGCGTCCCTCCAAGGCCTCTTCATTCCGCGGCCAGCTGTGAAATCAGGCGGTGAAATCGCTTCAGCACGCGCTCTTTGCCCATGACTTCCAGCATGTGATAAAGGCTGGGGCCGACGCTGCGACCGCTCACCGCGACACGCGCTGGATGAACAAGATCTCCGCTCTTGCAACCGAGCTTTTGGGCAAGATTTTTTAGGGTCGATTCCAAAGTCTCGAGATTCCAATTCTCGATCCTGGTGAACTCGTCGCGTAACGCGATCAGTCGTTCCGTCGCTTCGGGCTTGCCAAAAACTTTCTGGACTGCCGCCGGGTCGAACTCGTAATCCTCGATGAAAAAGTAGCGAGTCCATTCCGATACGTCGCTGAGAAGCTTAATCTTCTCCTTCACAATCGATAGCACGGCGCGAAGATAATTTTTGTCGGAGACGTCGATGTCAGCCTTTTCCAGGAACGGTTGTGCCAGTTCGATGAAACGATCGAGCGACATTTGCGTGATGTATTGGCCGTTTAGCCAAAAACATTTGTCGAGATCGAACGCGGCATTGCGCCGGTTGATTTTTTCCAGTTCAAAAAGCTTCACGATTTCATCGATGTCGATCTTTTCCCGATTGTCTTTGGGCGACCAGCCAAGCAGGCAAAGATAATTTCGGACGGCTTCCGGCACGTAACCTTGCTCGATGTAACTAGCCACGCGCGCACCCTCGTCGCGCTTGCTCATCTTTGAGCCGTCACGGTTCAGAATAAGCGGGATATGCGCGAAATGCGGCCGTACCGCGCCAAGCGCGCGATAAAGCTCGATATGTTTCGGTGTGTTCGAAAGATGGTCTTCACCGCGAATGACGTGCGAAATCTTCATCTCGATGTCGTCGATCACATTTACGAAATGAAAAATCCACGAGCCGTCGGGCCGCCGGATCGTCATGTCGGGATGCGTGCCAGGATTTGTAAGATCAAAATCGATTTTCCCGCAGACGATGTCATCGACAAGCACATGCTCGCGCGGCGATCGGAATCGCAGCGCCCCCGCATCTTCGAAAATGTGCCCGCCGTCTTGAAGTTGCTTTAGATAACGTTCGTAAATCTCCGTTCGCTCGCTTTGCAGATACGGCCCCAAATCTCCGCCGGCGTGTGGACCCTCGTCCCAATCGAGGCCGAGCCAGCGCAATCCTTCATAGATCGCAGCTGCTGCCTCTTCGGTATTGCGTGTTCTGTCGGTGTCCTCGATACGCAAAATGAATTTGCCGCTGTGATGTCGCGCGAAGAGCCAATTAAAAAGGGCCGTGCGCGCGCCGCCGATGTGGAGATAGCCAGTGGGTGAGGGGGCGAAACGGACGCGGACTTCGGGAGTCATTTTGATGCTATTAAGCCACAGATTACCCAGACTTTCACAGATTCGTTGTAGCGGGGCTCTGTCAGCCTCTACAACTACTCAACGAAAATCTTTCCGGCTCGCCGCCGTACATGCCGATCTTTGGGCAGATTGATCTTTGCAATCTTCGCATCGAGGAGCGAACGGACACCTTCGATTACCTCAAAGCCGATGTCAGGGATGCTTTGCTCGCGCAGCCATGTCATGATGACTCGTCGTTGCAACGCGGTCGGCAAGTCATGGAGTTTTTCGACCGACAAATGCTGATCTTTCGCATCGTGAGGTTTCGCCATCCTGCCGATCCAAACTTCTTCTTCCGCTGCAATCGTCGCCGCGCGCCAGATGCTCAATCGGATTTTTCGACCGAGCGTTTTTTCCAAATACGGAATGACGCGGCGTCGCAGCCGGTTGCGCAGCGGAGCGAGATTTTTATTCGAAGCGTCTTCGCGAAATTTCAAGCGATGCTGTCGGACGTACTTGTCAATTTCGTCCCGCCAAACTCCGAGGAGCGGGCGGACGATTGTTAGATCGACATCATCGATTCGCCGGATGGAAATCTCGCGCATCGCGGTGAGACCGGTGAGACCGGCCCCGCGAAAAAGGTTAATCAAAAACGTCTCGACCAGATCGTCGGCGTGATGGGCGAGAAAAATCGTCGGACAGCGCCTTTGCTTTGCCATTTTCGCAAAGAACGAATAACGCGTCTCGCGCGCGGCGGTTTCGATAGACATTTTTCTATTGTCGGCGATCGCGCGAACATCCGCGGATCCGATTTCAAGATCGACGTCGTACTTCGCGGCGAGTTTTTCCACGAAGCGCGCATCGGCTTGGGAAGAGCGGCCCCGCAGTTGATGGTCGAAATGGCAAATGATCAGTTTGCGATAACTGAGATCGACCATGCAGTGCAGCAGCGCGACAGAGTCGCGCCCGCCGGAAACACCGATGAGGTAGCGCGCGTCTGGCGAGAACCCGCGAAACAAGGTTGTCTTAATTTGAATCCAATCCATCCGGTCGTTGCATCCAACGTTCGAAGGTTAACGATGAACGATCACCGGCATTTAAACAAAATGAGAAGTCGGCGTCGTCTTCATCATAAAAGGAGGGTCGCATATTGTGAACAACGAACATGAATCTACATACACGCTCCTGGTTCGCTCGGAAGAGACGGGCCGGAGCATCATGGAAACTGCGGTTTACGCGCTTTTGAGTCTGAGCGCGATTGTTTCGATCTGGCAGTTTGCTCAGCAACCGAATCAGCTGCCGATCGATAGAGAAACTTTCCGAGTACACCCGGCTTTCCATATGTCGCATCGTCAGGCAGCGTCGGTATTAGATCGGGGGTCCTGAGTGGAAAAGTTCGCTAGCCGCTTGCTTTTGAGTCGCCGCCGCGACTGCCTCCCGAATTGAGAAATCCGTAGAGCGATTTGACAATGAATGAACGTTCATTCATCTTCCTAATCCTATGTCACAGCCCCAGATAGAATCGAGTCCTGATCGACGCGCCCAAATCCTCGATGCCGCGCTGGTTTGCTTCGCCAAGCGAGGCTTCCACCAGGCCAGCATGCACGACATCAGTGCCGAGGCTGGGATCAGTGTCGGCCTAATTTATCGCTATTTTGAGAACAAGGACGCTGTCATTTCCGCAATGGCCGATCGACATAAAAAAGAAATTCACGAAGTCCTCGAGCGCGCGCAACAGGCGCCGACCCTGCTTGAGTCGCTGGAGATT
>Ga0137382_10001642_pt1 | contig 9974 bp, 9 predicted proteins | sample SagtaG_15_FD_104816 | JGI IMG/M metagenome (GOLD analysis project Ga0137382, IMG submission 104816) | Vadose zone soil microbial communities from Sagehorn Ranch, Mendocino, California, USA - Sage2_R_20_16 metaG | ecosystem: Environmental > Terrestrial > Soil > Vadose zone | place: USA: California... | reverse complement strand
CGTCGCGGTACTGCCGGATCGTGTAGCGGCGCTTGACCTTGCGTCCGGTCTCGTCGTCGAGGACCACCTCGACGTCCTGCGCCGGGCGGGGTGACTCGACAGTGGGTGCCTGCAACGTGAGCCGGCGCATCCGTGGGGTGAGCTCGCGCACGGCGGTGATGGTCGCCGCGTGCAGCGGGGTTCGGCGGATGACGGGCGTGCTCATGGCGTCCAGTGTCCTGGGTCTCGCTCGGAAGTTACGGGGCGCCTAGGGTCGTTATGGCCGAACCATCCGATTGAAGGAGCGATATGCCGATTCAGCTGACAAAGGTCTCCTACACGACCTCCGCCTCCGCCCGCGGTGGCCGCGCCGGGCACGTCCGGAGCGCCGACGGCCTGGTCGACTTCGACCTGGCGCAGCCCGGTACGACGCCTGAGCCCGCCGTCAACCCGGAGACGCTGTTCGCCGCCGGGTACGCGGCCTGCTTCCAGGGCGCGCTCGCCAATCGCGCGAAGACCAAGGGCATCGACACGTCCGACTCGACGGTCACGGCGCATGTCTCGTTCGGGTCCAGCGAGGACGGTGGGTTCGGCCTGGCCGTCGACCTCGAGGTGACCATTCCGGGCGTCGAGGCACCGCAGGCCTACGAACTGGTAGAGCTCGCGCACCAGTTCTGCCCCTACTCGAAGGCCACCCGCGGCAACATCGACGTGACGCTGACTGTCGTCTAGGCCGGCGGCTCGTCGCGCCCGCGCTCATCCCCGGCGCATGATGGGGTCGTGGTCATCAGCGTGTTCGATCTGTTCTCGATCGGTATCGGCCCGTCCAGCTCGCACACGGTGGGCCCGATGCGCGCGGCACGCACGTTCGCCGTCGGCCTCGCCGACGACGGCCTGCTCGACCAGGTGGCCCGGGTGCGGGCCGAGCTGTTCGGCTCACTGGGCGCGACCGGGCACGGCCACGGCAGCGGCCGGGCCGTCATCCTCGGCCTGCAAGGCGAACTGCCCGAGACGGTCGACACGTCCTCGATCGCGGCACGGGTCGCCGCGGTTCGGTCGGCCGGCCGGATCGACCTGCTGGGCAAGCACGAGGCGTCACTCGCCGAGGACGACCTGGTGCTGCACCGGCGCACGTCGCTGCCGTTCCACCCGAACGGCATGAAGTTCTTCGCCTACGGCGCGACGGACGAACTGGTGCGTGAACGCACCTACTACTCGGTGGGCGGTGGCTTCGTCGTCGACGAGGCGGCGGCCGGTGCCGACCGGATCAAGCCCGACGACACGCCCGTGCGTTACCCGTTCACGACCGGCGCCGAGCTGCTGGCGCAGTGCGCGTCGTCCGGCCTGCCGGTCAGCGGCGTGATGCTCGCCAACGAGACCTCGTGGCACCCGGAAGCCGACGTGCGTGCCGGGTTGTTCTCCATCTGGACGGTGATGCAGCAGTGCGTGCAGAGCGGCTGCGCCCACGAGGGAACGTTGCCGGGCGGCCTTCAGGTCCGGCGCCGCGCCCCCGAGCTGTACGAGCGGTTGTGCACCGAGCCGTTCTCGACCGATCCGCTGCGCGTCATGGACTGGGTGAACCTGTTCGCGCTGGCCGTGAACGAGGAGAACGCGGCCGGCGGCCGGGTGGTCACGGCGCCGACGAACGGAGCCGCGGGCGTGCTGCCTGCGGTGATGCACTACTACTGGCGCTTCGTGCCGGGTGCCACCGACGACGGCATCGTGCGCTTCCTGCTTGCCGCGGGCGCGATTGGCGTGCTGTACAAGGAGAACGCGTCGATCTCGGGCGCCGAGGTTGGCTGTCAGGGCGAGGTCGGCTCGGCCTGCTCGATGGCTGCCGGCGCACTGTGCGAGATACTCGGCGGCACGCCAGCCCAGGTCGAGAACGCCGCCGAGATCGGCATGGAGCACAACCTCGGCCTGACCTGCGACCCGGTCGGGGGTCTCGTCCAGGTGCCGTGCATCGAGCGCAATGCCATGGCCGCGGTCAAGGCGATCAACGCCGCACGCATCGCCCTGCGCGGCGACGGTGAGCACATCGTCAGCCTGGACAAGGTGATCAAGACGATGCGTGAGACCGGTGCCGACATGAAGGTCAAGTACAAGGAGACGGCACGCGGCGGCCTGGCGGTGAACGTCATCGAGTGCTGAGCGATCGGATGTACCGGAACGCCGAAGGGCCCACCGTCCACTGTGGACGGTGGGCCCTTCGCCTTGCTAGTGCTTGCTACGCCGGGGCGCTGGCCATCATGGCTTCCTGCGGCGACGGCAGGTCGGTCTTCTTGACGTTGATGACCACGAGGGCCACGACGACGGCGACGGCACCGAAGATAGTCGCTGCCAGGAAGCCCATGCCGGACGAGTGAGCCTGCACCTGGGCGACCGCGTGAACCGCCGCGTTGTCGTGCAGCGCCGCAGCCGACGCCGGATGGCCGGTCGTCACGCCGCCGAGCTCGCCGAAGTGCTGCAGCACCGAAGGCGGGATCGCGCCGGACTCGGTCTTCGCCTTCAGTTCGGCCACCTTGCTGATTTGCGCGTGCCGCCCGGTCGTTGCCGCGACGGTTGCCAGCACGGACAGGCCGATCGAGCCGCCGACCTGCTGGCCCACGTTGAGCAGGGCGGACGCCAGCCCGGCCTCGGTGTTGACGACCTTCGACACGGCGACCGTGGTGATGGGCACGAAGATGAAGCCCATGCCGACGGCGAGGACGAGCATGCCCGGGAAGATCTTGTCGAGATACCCGGCGTCGGCATTCACCGTGGACAGCCACAGCAGCGAGAGCGTCATCAGGATGCTGCCGGTAGCGATCAGCACCTTCGGTCCGACCTTCGGCAGTAGCTGCGCGACGATCTGCGACACGATGCCGATGATGAATGCCACCGGTACGAACGCCAGGCCGGCCTTGACGGGGCTGTAGTGCATGACCTGTTGCACGAAGAACGTCAGGAAGAAGAACATGCCGAACATGCCGGCACCGACGATGAGCATCACGAGATACGCGCCGGCTCGGCTGCGGTTCTCGAAGATGTGGATCGGCATCATCGGTTCCTCGATGACGAACGCTTCGAGCAGCACGAACGCGACGAGCAGCGCTATGGCGCCGGCGAAGAGCAGCACGGTCGACGCCGAGCCCCACTTGTTCGTGTGCGCGACGTGGATGAACGCGTAAACCAGGGTCGTCATGCCGGCGACCGAGACGAGCGCGCCGAGGAAGTCGAACTTGCCGCGCAGGCGCTCACCCTCGTGCAGGTACATGAACGCGCCGACCATGAGCACGGCGCCGATCGGCACGTTGACGAACAGCACCCACCGCCAGGTGAAGTACTCGGTGAGGATGCCGCCGAGCAGCAGTCCAATCGCGGCGCCGGCGCCAGAGACGGCGGCGTAGACGCCGATCGCGCGATTACGCGCGGCGCCCTCTTCGAACGAGGTCGTGATGAGCGACAGTGCGGTCGGGGACGCGATCGCCCCGCCGACGCCCTGTATGACACGTCCAGCGAGAAGGAGGCCGAACGTGTTCGCGAGACCGCCGGCCAAGCTGCCGACGGAGAACAACGCCAGCCCGACGATGAACATCCGGCGGCGACCGAGGATGTCGCCCGCGCGCCCGCCGAGCAGCAGCAGGCCGCCGAACGCGAGTGTGTACGCGTTCAGGGCCCACGTCATATCGGTCTGCGTCTTGTGGAAGTAGTCGCCCATCGAGGGCAGCGCGATGTTCACGATGGTGGCGTCGAGGACCACCATCAGTTGCGCGCCGGCGATGATCAGCAGCACGAGAGCGGGGTGCGTGATGCGCCGCGCCGCGCCGTTGCTCTTCGTACTCGTGACGTCTGTCCCGGCCACGGGCATGCTCCGTTCAAACGTGTTTGCACGTACAAATAGGGGACGCTTGCGTTCCTTAGTAAGCTAGCTGCAAGATCTAAGAGACGCAACCGTGCACTATCGGCAGAACCTCAGTCGACTCACAGACGAGGATGGACGAAGGGTCCGACAACGATGACTGCGGCGCCAGTGAATTTCGCGGCGGGCGTGACGACCGAGGGCGTGATCGCGGAGCCGATACTCGCGGAGCCGGTCCCGGTCCCGGTTCGGCACCGTCGGCGTGGCGAGGCCCTCGAGCGCGCGATCCACGCGGCGGTGTTCGCCGAGCTCGCCGAAGTCGGGTATGCGGCTTTCACCATCGAGTCGGTGGCCAGCCGGGCGCACACCGGCAAGGCCAGCATCTATCGCAGATGGCCGACCAAGCAGGATCTCGTCCTCGAGGCGTTCTGCGGCAAGTTCGGCGAGACGATGCAGCTCATCGAGGGCTCCTTGGACGACGACACGACGACCCGCAACGTCCTGCTCCAGATGGGACGGCGCATGTGCGAGGTGTCCGCCGAAGCGACTGAGGCGATCCGGGTCGCCGCCGGCGAGATGAGCCGCGACGCCGAGCTTTCGGCGGCGCTCGACGAGCGGGTGAACTGTCCCAAACGCGAGTTGCTGCTCCAGGTGCTGCAACGCGGCGTCGAACGCGGCGAGGTCCGCCCCGAGGCCGCCTGTGAGATGTTCGCCGAGATTCTTCCGGCCATGATCATGTTCAAGCTGATCCTGCAGAACCAGGCCGTCAGCGACGACGCGCTCGTCAGCATCGTCGACGAGATGGTCATGCCCTTGCTCCGCCCAGCTTGATCATGCGGGCGGGGCCGACCCGCCGGGCGCGTGGCGAGACCAGGTACGGCACGATGGTCGCGAGTGTTCGCGCTGGGCGAACGCGTAGCCCGACATGCGACAAGGAGCCGGCGAGCGTGCCTGCACCGGTGCAGCAGCCGCCCCCGCCGACCCGTCGTCGGCGATTCCGTGCCGGATACCTCGCACGCTCGCCGCGGATCATCGCCGCATTCGCCGCACTGGTGGGCCTGCTGACGCTGATCGGCGCCGTGTGGTCGTCCGAGCGCGACCGCGTGCGCGCGATCACCGATCTGCTGGGCATCCCCGCCACCTCGGCAGCCGCAGCCGTCAGCGCGGTCGCGGGGCTGTTGCTGATGCGGCTCGCGGCGGGCCTGCGAAAGCGCAAGCGCCGGGCCTGGCGGGCGTCGGTCGCGGTCACGACCGTCCTTGTCGCGGCGCATGTGCTCAAAGGTCACAAGATCGCCGAGGCGGCTATCGCGCTCGTCCTGCTGATCATGCTCTTGACGGCGCGCTCGCAGTTTCGCGCCAAGGCCGATCCCGGGTCGCGCTGGTTCGCCGTACGCGTCTTCTTCCAGTTCATCGCTGTGGCCCTGATATTCGGCATGGCGATGCTCTACCTGTCGCGCGATGTCGTCGGGCATCCGCCGTTCTGGGCCCGCTTGCAGGAGGTCGAGTACGCCCTGGTGGGTGCCAACGGGCCGGTCGACGTACGCACCGAGCGGTTCAGCGACATCTTCCACGGGACGCTGCTGGGCTTCGGGTTGCTGACCGTCGCCGTGGTTGCGCTCCTGGCGCTGCGCCCCTCCGAGCCGATCGCCCGGCTGTCCGCGCGCGACGAGGAGCGGCTGCGCGCGTTGCTCGACAGGCACGGCGCACGCGACTCGCTCGGCTACTTCGCGCTGCGTCGCGACAAGTCGGTGGTGTGGTCGCCGACCGGCAAGGCGGCGATCACGTACCGGGTGGTGCAGGGCGTCGCGCTTGCCAGCGGCGATCCGATCGGCGACCCCGAGGCATGGCCGGGTGCTATGTGCGCCTACCAGCAACTCGTCGACGAGTACGGCTGGACGGCCGCCGTGATCGGATGCAGCGAGCTCGGCGCCATCGTGTTCAAGCGCGAGTGCGCGCTCGGCGCCATCGCGCTGGGCGACGAGGCGATCGTCGAGGTCGACGAGTTCACCCTCGAGGGACGCTCGATGCGCGGCGTCCGGCAGGCGTGCACGCGCGTCGGCAGGGCCGGATACGAGGTCGACGTCCGGCGTGCCGAGGCCATCGACCGGGACGAGTTCGCGGAGCTGCTGCGGGTCGCGACGGCGTGGCGTGGGGCCGAGGTCGAGCGTGGCTACTCGATGGCGCTGTCCCGTCTCGGCGACGAAGCCGACGGGCAATGCGTCGTGGCGACCGCGTGCCAGGACGGCGTCCTTCGCGGCGTGTTGCAGTTCGTGCCGTGGGGGCCGGACGGCCTTTCGCTGGACCTGATGCGTCGCGACCGCAGTGCCGACAACGGCCTGAACGAGTTCATGATCGCCAAGGTGATCGAGGCATGTCCCGCGCTCGACGTCCGGCGAGTGTCCTTGAACTTCGCGGTTTTCCGTGACGCGATAGAGCGTTGTGAGAAGATCGGCGCCGGGCCGATCCTGCGCGCGTGGCGAGCGGTGCTGATGTTCGCGTCGAGGTGGTGGCAGATCGAGTCGCTGTACCGGTTCAACGTGAAGTTCCGGCCCGACTGGGAACCGCGATTCCTCTCCTACCCCGCGACCCGCGATCTGCCCCGCATCGCGGTGGCGGCGCTCGAGGCTGAGGCGTTCGTCGTCCGGCCGCACGTGCTCAAGCGTCTCTCCGGACGTCTCTGAGCTTCGTCGGGCGGTCCTCGCTCGCGTTTGGCCGGCCGTCTGCGGGCCTTGTACGCTGTGCGATCGGTGGCCTTTGGTGGTGCGGACCAGTGCCGCGAGGCGCCAGGAGGCTTCGCCTAGTCTGGTCTATGGCGCCGCACTGCTAATGCGGTTTGGGTTTATCGCCCATCCCGGGTTCGAATCCCGGAGCCTCCGCCGTTGCCGGCGTCGCGCGGTCCCGCCCAATAGGGCCGAAGGTCCCCCTGGTTTCGCTTGACACCGAAAGCTTTCCTCGGAAGTATGTTCCTTGTAAGGCAGCGAGGTACCGGTCAGGCGCGGGGGACCTGATCGTCACCTTGGCTCAATGCAGGTTTGGCCGGTCGCGGTTCGCATCGGGGGTTTCGATCCGCGACCGGCCTAACGTGACCGCCGACCCCGTCCTCGCCGTTCCGGCAGGGCGGGGTCGCGCTCTGTCCGGACCACGTCCGGGTCGGCGTTGCCCGGGATGTGTGGCTCGGCGTGAACGTCGCGCAGCATTCGCATTGCCGCGGCCATCTCGGCGAGATGCTCCGCCGATACGACGTCCAGCACATGCTCGCGCAGCCCGGCCTGGTACAACGCGATACTCGCCTTCGCCTGGCGCATGCCCTTCGGGGTCAGCGCCGCGTAGACGACGCGACGGTCACCTTCGGAGCTGCGGCGGTCGATCAGTTGCTCGCGGGCCATCCGGTCGGCCAGCTTCGTGAATCCGCCGGCGGTCATGGTCAACTCGCGGGCCAGGGCGCTCATCGGCATCCGATGCTCGTCGGCACCGAGCAGCAATCGCAAGACCTCGAACCACTGAGCGGGGACGCCGTCGTGCTCGATCTTGGCGACGATCCGCCGGTGCGTGGTCGCCACACCGCGCAGAATGAGATCCCAGCTGGCAATCAGCTCGTCATCGGAGGTTCCAGCTGACTCGTCCACACGCACGAGGCTACTGACCGTGAGCGTTGCCGTCTCCGAGGCACGACGCGGTCAGCCTGTAGACTTCCCCGTCGGCATGATGCGCCCGTAGCTCAACGGATAGAGCACTTGACTACGGATCAAGAGGTTGGGGGTTCGAGTCCCTCCGGGCGCGCCAACGAATCCAGTTCCTGAGACCGCGCCGCTCGGGTCGGTCTCCATGTGCCTCGGGCTTTGCTGACTAATCGTCGGCATTCGCATCAGGCGCCGCGAGCAAGTGGCCTCGGTGACATCGCCACCGCGTCCCCTGCGTGTCCGTCCTAAGCGTCGCGGACCGTGAGCCAGAGCGACGATGCTCAGCTACGCCGCCGCGGTAGGGAGCCGACCGCCTGGCCAGTGCCCCGGGCCGCGGTGTTGAGCACCGCTCGGATCACCTTCACGCTCCGCAGGCTGCCCGGCGCGACGTCCTGGCCGCCGTCCGCGACCGGTTAGCTGGCCCGAACACGCGGCGGCACGGTGATCGTTCGCGAACTTCTCGATGGCGCGGGCTGGGTCGCCAGCGGATCGTGTCCGAGGCAGCACAGATCGTTAACTGTCCACTGTGGACGGTCTGTCTGTAAGTGTGTCCAGGTGACTCTGGCAGGCCGCTGCCAGGCACCTCCCGTGACCCGCCGGTCGTGCGATGCTCGATGGCGAAAGAGCGCGGTGATCGGCATGCACCACACGACTGACGGCAAGCTCGGCAGCTATTTTGCTGAAGGTTTAGAGCATGCTGGCCTCACTAACGCTGCGCCGATCCTGTCAGCCGACGCCGATGACGAGACCCGCTTTCTCAAGGTGATCGTGGCGCTGCAGAACGTCGCGGACTGGAGGCTGCGCTCCCAGGTCCATCAGGTCGCAATGCGCGTCGAAGACGAGCATGACGTGACGGTGCTGTGCTGCTTCCGGCCTCTCGACCCGCTCCCCTTCACGCCAAAGCACGCGCGCTAACTTGCTGGCGCCGGGCGTCGAAGGATCACGTCCCTGCAGCGTCGCCGATGCGCTGCGATGTGGCCGATGTTGGTGGATTGAGTGTCGGTGTGCCGACAGGCGCGGGTTGTGGGCCTAGGTGATCGTCACGCCTTCGGGCACCGTCTTGGGTGCGACGCGGGCGGCGATCATCTGCTGCCAGGCCTGCTCCGCGATCCGCAGCGGTCGCTTGTCTTGCGCGGCGAGGGTCTGCGCTTCCTGGCAGGAGCTGACGCTGCCGGCGAGGGTGATCCGCGGTGATTCATCGCTGACCTGGTACACGTGCCACCGGCTTGAGCGCGCATCCGTTTCGAAGCGCGGCATCACCTGCAGGTATACGTCGTCGTCATTCCTAGGTGTGTCGTTCACCGCGCGCTCCGATCAACGCGGCCCGGCGCATCCATGATGGTCACCAGTACTCAACGACTCCACCGCGTCGTGGCGACGCGCGCCACGAACGCCGCAGGAGGGTGCGCACGACGACCTGCGCGGGCACAGCTTGGATCTACCCGGTTGCACTGAAGGTCGCACGGGGGATGCGAAACCGGTGCGCGCCTTAGCAGGGACCTTTCGCCGCAAGGCCGCGCTGAATAGTGTGAGCCGGTCGCGCTGACGGTTGGCCTCGCGAACGACGGACCGGGGCTGTGCCAGTTTGGCCCGCCGGCCGGCCACCCGGACACCGGTCTGCGACCGAATCCCCCCTCGGATCCCCAGACCGGTGTCCGCGCGTGCGAGTCAGCCGTCGTCCCCTGCGGATCCGCTCTCGACCCGTGCGGCCGCACGGGCACAAGATCACCAGCTGAGAAACATTTTCTACGCAAGAAGTTGCCAACCCGGCCCACGCCGTCTTCACAGCTGTTAGCGTTCTGTCTGGTCGTCGGGGGGCGGCAGGAGCCAACCCCGGTCGTCGGTGCGAGTAGGTGATTTCGGGGGAGCCCACTCGCGGCGATGGCCGGGGTCAGCCCCGGGGCAGGTTGCGTGCGTGAATGCAGGCACGAGTGACATGACCTCTGGCCGCTGGAAGGGAATTGAAGGCCGGCCGCTGTCCACTGTGGACGATCGGTCCGTGAACCTCTCCACGCGCAGCTGGCTCCCCTCCGCGTCAAGACGCTGCAGGCGAGGTCGGTTCCGCATTTGCTGGCGCCGGGTCTGCGAAGTGACTGATCCGAGGCGTCGATGTCGGGGTATGAGTCAGCCGCGGGATGCGCGCCATGCTTGGTGCCGCGGGGCGTGTGCGTGCACACTTGGTTGCCTGCCAGCGCGGGGACCCCCCCGCCTTGCGCGAAACGGCGGCGGTGGGGGCCCGTCCTCATGGGCGTGGCCTCCCACCGCTCTGGCTGCGGTTGATCGGTTGGTCGGTTTGGTGGGCGTCGGAGCGGTTTAGGGTGGCGTGAGCTGACGGGACCGGCCGCGCGACCGAGTGGCTGCGGGCGATTCGGAGGGCTTGTCGTGCTTGATGGCTGGCCGGCTGGCGTGTCGGATCGGGGCGGCGCGGGTTCCTCCCTGCTGGGCCGGATCTGTGCGGCGTGCGTGCGGTCAGT
>Ga0137382_10001641_pt1 | contig 9974 bp, 10 predicted proteins | sample SagtaG_15_FD_104816 | JGI IMG/M metagenome (GOLD analysis project Ga0137382, IMG submission 104816) | Vadose zone soil microbial communities from Sagehorn Ranch, Mendocino, California, USA - Sage2_R_20_16 metaG | ecosystem: Environmental > Terrestrial > Soil > Vadose zone | place: USA... | reverse complement strand
CTACGTACTCGAGTGCGCGCAGACCCTGCCGGAATGCCTCAATGCGAGCTGCGTTAGTAGAAGGGTAGGCCGCACCTAGGAATCCTATCCGAGGGACTTTCTTCGCCTGCTGCGCCTCGGCTATGACTGCAACAGCAAGCGGTAACACTACAAACAGGATTGACAAGACACGAGCTTTCTTCATTGCACACATCATTCGTTATGTATCACGGGGAACGGTATTAGAGGAAACTGAAGGCGACAAGTATTCGTCGGGAAACGAGATTCTTAGCCTGAGATTGAACTGAACGCCGCTTCAGTTAAATTTGACAGGATTGAGTCGCAGGAGAATTCAATTAATTGGCTATCTCCACTTTTCGAATCGTGCTGGAGCGATTAACCAGCTGATACGTGAGCTTCAGGAGAATGGTAATGAAGGCCCACTATATGGCCTTGCTCGTCCTATTAATCAGCCATCGGAGTAAGCTGGAATCCCTGTACGGTGTCTGTTTTGCACAGAGCTTCCGATAGAATTTGGCCATTGCTGGGATCGCGCGTTCGGATCACCATCTCATATTCGAACGATTCATCTTTGGCACTGTACCGATAAGTTAAATTCGCTATCGAGAAACCGCGTTCAGTAACAAAACGTCGAAAGTGATCTTCCGACATCATGGAGTCCCGCTGAAATTTGACCGCGAGCCGTGCATAAAACTGGTTTGGCATCTTAGCTTCAATCCACCTGAAGATTGATAAGGTTCCCAAGGTAAGCGCAGTGGTGACAATCAAGGGAAAGTAAAAGCCGATACCAGACAGAATACCAATCGCCGCCGTGATCCATATTGAAGCCGCAGTCGTGAGCCCCCGCACGGTTAACTCCTCCTTGAAAATCACCCCTGCGCCAAGAAAGCCGATGCCCGTCATAATACCCTGGGCCATCCGCGTCGGGTCGAGATTTACTCTCTGAGTGACGGTGCCGGGGAACCACTGCTGCTGGTAAACCGTAATTAGCATCAGTGCGCTGGAGGCAAGGCAAACCAGTGTGTGGGTACGAAAGCCTGCCGGCCTGCCATGATAGCTGCGCTCAAGACCGATTAATCCGCCGGCTGCTAGCGCCGTAAGTAGGTGTGCAAGTATAACGTTGCTTTCCGCTTCCATCCTTTGCGCCGGGAGAATATCGCCGTTCGTTGCTGTGCTGCAAGCGGTATTTACCAGCGAAAATGGATGTGGCATTTCATTTTCGGTGCCAGGATTGAACTGAACGACGCTACAGTCCAATCTCCTAGAATTGAGTCGTAGGAGAATTCAGTTCAATCCTGGCGTCGCCGCTTCGTTTTCTGCGATCACTTGATCACCTTATCCGCCCGCGCCAACACGTTCGGCGGAATCGTCACGCCGATCTGTTTGGCGGTTTTGAGATTGATAACAAACTCAAACTTCTTCGGTTGCTCTACGGCAGGTCAGCGCCCGGAGTAGCTTGGAAGAAGACGCTCCGCTAACGCGCCTTCACCGCGCGTTTTCCATGGCTATCCTGCGGTACGCCGCGGGCCAACGACATGTGCGAATGAACACCAAGCCACCGCCCATCCGGCTGCCTCGCCAGAACGATTGTAGCCCGGCCCGGACGATCAAAGGCCGTTCCATCTTGATGGAAACCGGTGCTCGTCCAGGGCGCGATCGCTATCGCTATCGCACCGTCCGGCGCGGCCATGACCATAGTGTTTGCCAGGTCGAAGCGGAACTCCGCCGTGCGCGGCCAGACATTGTCCCATTGGCGTTCCGTCCAGGCCGATAGGCTCTTCACCAGCTCCTGATATGTGCCAAAGATAACAATGTCGGGGTGCCAGAACGATCGCGCCGCCGCATAGTCGACCTCGCGCACGCAAATGGCGAAGCGATCGAGCCATTCGCGCACCTCCGCTGCAGTCGCGGAATCAGCCTCTGGTAAAGGCAGATTCATTTTGTACCTCTCGTAATCTGTTGGTTAGATTTAATGAAGGAGAATTCAATTCAATCCTAGCGTCACTTGATCACCCTATCCGCCCGCGCGAGCACGTTCGGCGGAATCGTCAGTCCGATCTGCTTGGCGGTTTTCAGATTGATGATGAACTCGAACTTCTTCGGCTGCTCCACCGGCAAGTCGGCGGGCTTGGCGCCTTTCAAAATTTTGTCCACGTAAGTGGCGGCACGGCGCCACAAATCAATCAAGTTAGCGCCGTAGGTCAGAAGCCCTCCGGCTTCCACCCATTCTGCCGTGTAATATATAGCCGCGAGTCGGTTCTTTAGTGCAAGGTCGATGATCTGTGATCGGTGAGAATTGGTGACAGGGCTCGTCAGCACGAGGATTCCGTCAGCACGCCCCTTCCTTGTTTCTTGGAATGCGGTCTCGATGTCCTTGAGATCTCGTACCTCTAAATATTGAAGATGAACGCCGAACGCCGCTGCGGCTTGTTTCATCTCTTTTAACGCTTGTGCATTGCCTGGAACGCGGCTGAATTTCCAAGCACGGCAACGCGGGTGAGCCTAGGAACGATCTCTTTCAGCAGCTCCAATTGCTTACCGCTTATCTCTGGGTAGTAAGTTGACAATCCAGTAATGTTTCCACCCGGACGCGCAAGGCTTGCGACGAACCTGTTCCCAACAGGGTCATTATCAAACGTCATAACAATAGGAATCGTGGTAGTGGCTTCCTTGGCAGCACGGGTTGATGTCGGACCGGTCGTGACTATAACATCATCCTTGAGACGCACCAGCTCGGCGGCAAGCTGAGGGAGGCGGTCAAACTTTCCCTCCGCAAATCGATACTCGATGACAATGTTTTTTCCCTCGACGTATTCCAAGTCGCGCAGAGCTTGCCGGAATCCGTCGAGACGAGATGATTCTGCAGAAACGGAAAGGGCGGATAAATAGTCTATGCGCCGGACTTTCCCCGGCTGCTGCTGCGCCTCGACGGGAAGGCAAAGCGCAAAGAGCATGGTGCTAAGAGCAATGGCACAGAAAGTTTTTCTCATGCGTTTTTCCCAGCCTTTTTGCGCTCTGCTGATGTTCATCTGATCACCCTATCCGCTCGCGCCAGCACGTTGGGCGGAATCGTCAGGCCGATTTGCTTGGCGGTCTTAAGATTTATCACTAACTCGAATTTCTTCGGCTGCTCAACAGGAAGGTCGGCGGGCTTAGCACCTTTGAGAATCTTGTCCACGTAAATGGCTGCGCGCCGGTAGCTGTCCGCGACGTCCGCCCCGTAGTACAGGAGCCCGCCGGCATCTACAGCATCTCTGTAGAAATTCATCGACGGCAACCGGGTCTTTAACGCAAAGTCCGCGATCCGTTTTTCGTTAATACGCATTAGCGGCCCCCCGAGCAGGTAGAGTCCATCCGGGCGGTGCTGATTCAGTGCAGCAAAAAGTTTATCTAAATCGTTTGCGCCGCGTACCTCACTAGGCTGAAGAGTTAACCGCAACGCACGCGCCGCGGCTGGGAGAGCCTCTTTGAGCTCGAGTGCATTGGCCGGATTGGCCTCGTAGAGAACCACGACACGGGCAACTTTGGGAACGGCTTCTTTGAGCAGCTCCAGCCGCTTACCGCTTAGTTCTCCGATAAGGCTTGTAAGGCCGGTGACGTTGCCGCCGGGACGGGCAAGGCTTTCAACTAGGCCTGCCTCGACAGGATCGAGCCCAGAGCCCGTCATAACGATGGGAATCGTCTTGGTCGCATTCTTGGCCGCAAGGGTCAGCCTGTCCCCTCCTGCTACCACGATGATATCAACCTTGAGACGCACCAGATCGGCCGCAAGCTCAGGGAACCGATCGATCTTCCCCTCCGCATAGCGGTACGCAATGGCGATGTTCTGTCCTTCTATGTAGCCAAGCTCGCGTAGAGCCAGCCGAATGGCCTCGGTACGGGTGGACTCATTAACTGGGTTGAACGCAGAGAGATATCCTATCCGTGCAACTTTCTTCGGCTGCTGCGCCTCGACCATTACCGCAACAGCAAGCAGCACCACTACAAACAGGATTGATAAGACACCCGCTTTCTTCATTGCATACATCATTCGTTATGTATCACGCAGGGCGGTAGCGGTAGTAGTGAAAAGTGAGATTTACGACGGAAGGGCGACAAGGATTCGTCGAGTAGAAAAACCGCTTGAGATTGAACTGAACGACGCTACAGTTCGATTTGACGCGAGATTGGTTAGATGGAGAATTCAGTTCAATCCTAGCATCGTCGCGTCGTCATTTGATCACCTTATTCGCCCGCTCTAACACACGGACTGGAATTGTCAGACCAATCTGTTTTGCCGCCTTCAAGTTGATCACAAACTCAAACTTCGAGCCTGCTGTACCGGCAAATCGCCGGGCTTTGTGCCCTTAAGAATCTTGTCGACGTAGTGGGCCGACCGGCGGTACAGATCTTCGTAGTCTACCCCATAGGACATGAGGCCGCCCTCATCGATCAAATCTTGCAGGATTGAGTCGTAGGAGAATTCGATTCTCTATGGCCGCCTAATTCGCTGTCGGAGTATTTAGGGCCGTCCACTTGCAGGTGTCTCTTGGAGCGCGGGATTCGGCGTTGAAACGATCATCGCTACAATACCGTCTGAGACAGCGTCGATTTGCCGAGAGGTTATTCCGCCCAATATGCCTTCTCTCGCATCAGATGTCGTCCCTAAAATTGATTCGCCCTTCTTCGTATTCGTTTGCAGATCCGAAAGCTCAACTCTTACTCGTAGCAAAGCGTTTCCTGACATCATACCCCTGATCAACCTCGATGCGCCCGAGACGTATTGAAAGTCTAGCACTGTCAGACTGATCCGAAGCCCTGGTCCAGTAGCTCCAGGAACCTTCTCTATTGTGACCTTTGCATCGGGGATTGCAGACACAATCTTTTGCTGAAGAATACGGCGAAGTTCATCCATGCTTTCGCTATAATTGGGACTGGCAGAAAACCGACGGCTGGGATTGATGGCAATCTGGATATTCTGAAGTTGTTCGCGTTGCACATTGGGTTGGATCACTTCCGATTTTTGCACCTGTGAAGCGCAGCCCGTTGTCACCAGACCCGCTATAAAAAAACTCGCAAGAGTAAGACTTATGTTGTTTTGCACGCATTACCTTTCAACAATTAATCGAGTAGAGCGTTGCGTGATGATGCCCTTCTTGATGAGCAGCTTGCCAACGCGTCCGTTTGGTCAAGGTTCGAAACGATCAGGTCTTTGGTGTAACGGGAGCGTTCTTATCGGTCTATGCATAGGTTTCATTTTTCAGACAGGACAAACTTTTGTATTTTCCTTCGGATTGCGGCGGCGTGAACTGGTTTTTCCAGGTCATCAACCATTCCTGCGCGCAAGGCTACTTCCCTCCATTCCAACCCAAGAAAGGCGCTGCAACCGACAATCGGTATGCCGGCAGTTCTCTGGTCTTTACATATCGCTTTAGCTGCGTCTGCACCTGTCATATCGGGAGGGTCGGAAGGGGCTAATCTAGGCGAAGTGCTGACATGAACGCAAGCCCGAATGTAACTATGAAACGACTGTAACTGTTCGCACCCATCCTTTTTACGTCGGTGCTCTCCTTCTACAAACGTCGACCCCTGTGCCAAGTTCACTGTGGACTTCAATTCTGCCATCCAATAACTTTACAAAGTTCTTCACAATACAGGACCCCAACCGACCCACCACCATTGAAGGTGGAACGTTTCGCGCTGCAGATTCATCGGGAACCAATTAGTAAGGGTCGATGCGTCTGGTCTGTCAGTGATCAGTGTATTTTTTAGGGACTGGAATACCGTAACGGAATGTGGTGGATCGTCGGAATCGCGAATGCGAACCGAGTTCCTGGAGTTTATCAGTAGTAAACGTTCGGGAATCACTTTGGCCATTCAGTGACTGAAAATCGACAGAAACTGAAGTAGAGGTCCAGAAAATATGAAAGTCGATTACTTGAGTTTGGTCGAGATGATCGCCCAGGGCGCGTAAAAGTTGAGATGGCCTACCATACGTCTGCTTCGGTGGAGAAGAATCAAGTCGCCTTTGCTTCCGCGCCTGGTGATCAAGTCGTGAAATATCGGTTGGGCTGAAGCGCACCGACCGACTGACTGGTGATTGGCGACTGTTCTCGTCAGAAAAATTGTGAGGACTAAGGGCGTGGCGCAAAATCCATTCGCCTGTATTAGTCAGGGAATCGCTCCTCAAGACATAATTGGGGCCATCCGTCTCCAGCTCGAAAGCCAGAAGCTTCGCGACTTCCAACGACTGCCCAATTACCCTTAGCGATTTAGCGTGAGCCATTCGATTACACGAATGTCGGTCAATATCCCAAGACCAGATCGGTCACATGCCTATGCGGTCGCGTCACGACCGTCACGGCTTTGAGTTCCCGAATAGAAATTTCGCGCAAGCGCTGTGCGGAGCAACGAAATTCGCTTCTCGACTAGTCGGAGAAATCCTTGTCGGAACCAGCTCGAAACTGTACCCGCCCCTTACTCTTGTCGTCTGGTACAAACTTATTAACGCGGTCTATCACATCGATTACGAACCGGCCCAAGAACGACTTTGAGCATTTCTCTGGGATAAGGTCGGGGTCTGTCTCAGCTACGGTCCAAACCAACACGGCGAACCAACCGAGTACGGTCCAGCCCAAAAAGAAGTTCACCCAGAAAATACTAATTTCGTGCTTAGCCTTGCGCCGATTGGCCACAATCGCGGACAGAAAATAAACCGCGATGCCCAAGGCGATGAGAAAAAAAGACCAAGCCGGCTCGATGAGAGAAAATAGCAACTCCACGAGCGAAGATCCTCTGAGTGTAGAGTTGTGCACAAATGACCAGATGAGTCAAGGAAATGCCAAGATCTGCCAAATTATTCTTTTAATTCCGCTGATTTAGGGTGCTTTGCAGTTTGCTGCTCAACGTTAGGTCTTAGGGTTGGTCAACAGCCAGACAGCAACAGCAAACTGCGCTGCATTAACAAGTGACCGTCGATACGATGCAAAGTCTTTCGGCATTCAGGCAAGACGTAAGTGCGGTAGCGATGCGCGGGCAACTCCGCCACTGATATCTCCAACGATGCTCGGTTCGAGTATCGCGGCCAGATCGGGACAGTCCTCGCACTCGCTGGTCGTACCGGGGCGCCAGGATGCAATTTGAACTATTGTTTCTGATCTGCCTCCTGCGAAAATCCTTTGGATGACGTGGATTTTGACCTGAGGAAATAATTCTGTAAGCGAGCAACACTCACGCTTAATGCCGGGACAAATTGATCCGCTCGCTCAACCGATCTTCGCCTCGGAGCGGCCATGTTCCGAGCGGAAGAACGATGTACGGTTTAAAACCTTTTCTTGGAACTCTTCGAGATAGAGATAGATCGCCGGGGTGATAAATAGGGTGATGAATTGCGACACGATCAACCCGCCGACGATGACTAAACCGAGCGGTCGGCGCGATGCGCCATCCGCGCCAAAACCGAGGGCTATCGGCAGCGCGCCGAACACCGCGGCGAGCGTAGTCATGAGAATCGGCCGGAACCGGTCCATACTCGCGTCGTGAATGGCTTTCTCCGCCGGCTCGCCGACGTCGACCCGCTGTAGTGCAAAGTCAACGATCATGATGCCGTTCTTTTTTACGATGCCCATCAGCATGAACATGCCGACGAAGGCGTAGAGTGAAGCTTGCTCACCGAATAAATAAAGCGTCGCCAGGCCGCCGACCAGAGCCGTCGGGAGTGTCGACAGCACCGTCAATGGATGCAGATAGCTTTCATAGAGAATAGCCAGGATCACGTACATGACGAACACCGCTAATGCCATGAGGACGGTCAAATCCCGCACCGTGTCGCGAAACGTCAGTGCTTCGCCCTGCAGGCTGGCGCGCAATGTGGACGGCACAATTTCATTGGCCGCCTTTGCGATAAAGTCGGTGGCATCGCCGATGGCGACGCCGGGTTTGAGGTTGAAGTTCAGAGTCACGCTGGTGAATTGATTAAGATGATTTACCGCCTGCGGCCCGATCGTCGATTTCCAAGTTACCACGGAGTTAAGCGGCACCAGGCGCTTGCCGTCGTCCGACCTAATATAAAGCAACGATAGATCGTCGGAATTTTCGCGCGCGCTGTCCTCCGCCTCGAGAATTACTTGATACTGGTCGGTGGGCTTCTTGATCAAGTAAAGATAGTTTTGCGAATAGGCGTTGCGCATCAGCGTTAAGATTCGCGCTTCGGAAACACCTTTGATTTTCGCCTGCTCGCGGCGAATCTCGATGTCGAGATTCGGCGTGTTGTTATAATAATCCGAGGACACCGTGAGGAATCCCGGGTACTCCTGCAGTTTCGTCAGAAGTTTGGCGGCGGCGTCATAGACTTGCTCCGGGTTCACGCCGGAGATCGAGAAAGCATATTGCCCCTGATTCTGATTGGTCGCGCCGGTGCTGATCTCGAGCACGGGAAACGGCCGCAAGAACGCCATCACGCCAGGGATCGAGGCCAAGTTGCCCATCAACTTCGCCACTTCTTCTTGGATCGGCGGGCGCTCCCCAGGCTGCTTGAGAAACGTGAACATGATGCCCTGGTTCGACGCGATGAATTGACTTAGCCCCGTGACTTCGATGGAGGCCAAAACGTTGGGGTTTTTCAGAAGCACTTCATCGACCCGTTCCTGAATCGCGTACATTTGCTCGGGTGAAGATCCCTCGCGAGCAATGAATACGCCGGTAACCACACTGCTATCCCCCGGCGGCAAGAAGGCCTTGGGCACAACGATAAAAAACCAAACTGTGCCGGCGAGGCAAACCACCCAAATGAGCGCGGAGATCCAGCGGTTGACCAGAAACCATGACAAATAACTTCCGTACCCTGCCAGAACGCGTTTTTCCATCCCGCCGACAACCCGCTCCATCCACGTGCGCTTCGAGCCTTCGCCGCGCTCCTGTAGCAACCGCGCACACATTAGTGGCGTGAGGGTCAGTGACACCAAACCGGAAGCGAGGATCGCGACCACGATCGTAATTGCGAACTCGCGGAAGATGCGGCCCACCAATCCGGACATGAAAACCAACGGAATAAAAACTGCTGCCAGCGAGATCGTCATCGACAGAATCGTGAAGCTAATCTCTTTGGCGCTCTGTAGCGTCGCGTCCAGAGCGCGTTCACCGCGCTCCATGCGGCGCACCGTGTTTTCCAAGAAAACGATTGCGTCGTCCACCAGAAAGCCGATCGCCAGAGTCAGCGCCATCAGTGAAAGGTTATCCAGGCTGTATCCCAAGAGCTGCATCGCGATAATCGTCAGCAACAACGAAATCGGCAGCGCCATCGCGGGTATGAGCGTGTCGGTCGCTCGGCCGAGAAAAAGAAATATGACGAGCACCACCAGGACAAACGCGATGCCAAGCGTCACTTGAACGTCGTTGACCGAATTGACGATGCCGCGCGAACGGTCGTAAAGCGGTGTGATGCGCACCGATCCCGGCAACTCGGCGCTGACTGCCGGCAACAACGCGCGGATGCTATTGGCAACCTCCACCGCATTGGCGCCAGCCTGGCGAAAGATCGCTAAGACGACGGTGGCCCCGGGCACAGGATAGCCGCGTGCCCAAAAGCGCATGTTCAGCCGTTCGTCCTGCACCGATTCGCGCACCTTGGCGACGTCGCGCAGATAAATCGGCGCGCCGTTTGCCGAGCCGACGATCAAATTGCTGTACCCTTGCGCGCTATCGAGCTGCCCTTGGGGTCGCAGCAACATTGTGCCGCTCGCGGCGTCAAATTGCCCGGCACCGGTATAGCTCGTGCCGTTTTTTATCGCCGTCTACAGGTCGTCGATTGAGATTCCGCGCGCCCACGTCGCGGAAGGATCGGCCTTGATCCGAATCGCCGACTTGGTGCCGAAGACCGATACCCTCGACACGCCCGGTAATATGCTGATGCGTTGGCCGATCTGCGTGCTGCCGTAATCGTAGAGCTGGCCGCGCGTGACCGAGTCGCTGGTCAGCGCGATGTACATGATCGGCTG
>Ga0137382_10001639_pt1 | contig 9981 bp, 1 predicted proteins | sample SagtaG_15_FD_104816 | JGI IMG/M metagenome (GOLD analysis project Ga0137382, IMG submission 104816) | Vadose zone soil microbial communities from Sagehorn Ranch, Mendocino, California, USA - Sage2_R_20_16 metaG | ecosystem: Environmental > Terrestrial > Soil > Vadose zone | place: USA: California... | reverse complement strand
TCGGTCATCGGGGTTACCACCGCGCGTACCCGCGTGCAGGCTGGCGCAGCCCGTGGGTTGACTCCTCTGGTCGGACGCAGCACGGAAATCGACATCTTCAACAAACTTGTAGAGCGGGTAAGCGCGGGCCGCGGGCAAATATTAGCGATGATCGGCGAACCGGGTGTGGGAAAATCGCGCCTGGTTCATGAATTTACTCGCCACCAGTTACCCGCAGACTGGCTCGTGCTCGAGGCTACCTCGGCTTCTTATGGCAAGGCCACGCCCTATCTCCCGCTCATTGACATGTTGCGCCGTTATTTGGCCATCGGCCATGGGGAAAATAGCGAAAACATCCGCAACCAAGTGGTGACCCATATTCTGGAACTGGACAGCGCCCTAAAAGACACAATCCCGCCGATCCTTTCGTTACTCGGTGCATTGCCGGACGAAAAAATTAGCCCTGAACAGGACAGTTACCGGCGAACACCGCTGTCAGATATCGGGGAAGTAATCAGACGCTTTAACTCGATGGACCCGCCGCAGCGCCGGCATCATACATTGGATGCGCTCAAACGGGTTTGCATCCGAGAGAGCCGAAGACAAACTTTGCTGCTGGTTTTTGAAGACCTCCACTGGATCGATCACGAAACCCGGGCGTTTCTCGACGTTCTGGTTGACAGTGTCCCCATGGCGCGCACCCTGCTGCTGGTCAACTACCGGCCCGAGTACAACCACGAATGGTCCGATAAAAGCTACTACACTCAGCTACGCATAGACCCGCTTCAGACAACTAGCGCCGAAGAACTGCTCTCAAAACTGCTCGGCAATAACCGGAACCTCGCGCCGCTCAAACAGCTATTGATCAAACGCACCGAAGGAAACCCCTTCTTTGCTGAAGAAAGTGTGAGGTCCCTGGTAGAAACGGGGGTTTTGACCGGTGAAAAAGGTGCTTACTGGCCGGCCTTGAAAATTGCCGACCTTCTGATCCCGAGCAGTGTGCAAAACGTGGTGGCCGATCGCATCGATCGACTCCCCGCCGAAGAGAAACATCTTCTGCAGACGGCTGCCATTATCGGGGTAATCGTACCTTTTGAGTTGCTTCATGCTGTATCCGAGCTGCCGGACGAACAGCTTTTCCAGTATCTGGACCATCTGAAGTCCGCCGAATTTATCTATGAAAGCAATCTTTTTCCGAAATTGGAGTACACGTTCAGACATGCTCTTACCAATGAGGTTTCATACGGGGCGCTGCTCCGCGAACGCAGGGTGTTTCTTCACGCGAAAACTGCGGGCGCGCTTGAGCAGATAGCAAGCGATAATTTATACGATCATATCGAAGCGATTGCACAGCACGCATACCGTGGAGAGCTTTGGAAGAAAGCTGTTGTGTATTTGAGGCAAGCTGGCGCGAAAGCGATGTCACGCTCCGCTTTTATCGAGGCATTGTCGAGCTATGAGCAGGCACTTGATTCTGTCCAACATGTTCCCGATTCTCGAGAGAAACTCCAAATCCAAATTGATCTTCATCTAGATATGCGTAATGTACTGTTCCTACTCGGAGATTTGACACGGCTAGCTGAACACTTGCATCAAGCACAGGCCCTTGCGGAAACGTCGGGGGATCATGAAAGACTTGCCCGCGTCTTAAATTTTCTCAACAGTTACTATGGATTAGCTGGTGACCCTGAACGCGCGATACAAGTCGGTAAGCGAGCGCTCACGCTCACCGGAACCAGCGAGGACCCGGCCCTCGGTGCAGTGACGCGATATTACTTAGGTGCAGCTTACAATAAAACCGGAGAATATAAGGATGCGATAGAGGTCCTTCAGCGCGGGATGCAGATCGTTGACGGTAAGTTTAAATACGAACGCTTTGGTACGGCGCTCGTCCTTTCCGTCATCTGTCGTAGCCATCTTGTGCAATGCCTTGCTGCGATTGGCCGCTTCAACGAAGCAGTCTGCTGCGGTGAAGAAGGAGTCCACGTCGCGGAAGAAGTCAATCACGCGGCTAGTCTTGTACACATGAATTGCAGTCTGGGTGTCCTATTTCTGCTGAGGGGACAGCTTCAAAATTCCATTGAGATTCTCGATCGTAGCTTGCGAATCTGCCATTCTTCCAATGTTCCGGTTTACGTGCCCTACGTCGCATCACGTTTGGGTGCTGCTTATGCGAATGCGGGACGAATCTCCGAGGCCATACCTTATTTGGAGGACGGAGTTGAAAATTTGTCCGCTGCCGGAAGGGTCGCGTTTTTGGCGCTCAGTACAATGTGGTTGAGCGAGGGGTATTTGCTTTCCGGCCGTTTAGAAGAGGCGAGGGCGGTGGCTCATCGAGCTCTCGAACTTTCTAGAACCCACAAAGAACGGGGACACGAAGCTTGGGTTTTGAAGCTGCTCGGTGATATCGCGGCGCATAGTGACCCACCAAATACGAAGCAAGCTGAGGCCTACTATCGTGATGCTCTTTCGCTAAGCAATCTGCTGGGGATGCAACCGCTGCAGGCGCACTGTCACCACGGTCGCGCTAGTACGTGGTTCATAACGGGGGCACTAGACGATGCTCGTCGCGAAATCTCTACCGCTGTTGATCTCTATCGCACGATGGAGATGACGTTCTGGCTGAACCGGGCAGAGGTAACGTTAACGAATATGGACAAGTCGTCTTGAACTAATAATTCATCCAAATCTCTGGTGAAGCCCGGCAGGTGAGTTTACTGGGATAGACGAACGACTATGCGTCCGACAAACCCGTTTGTGGAGTTTAGCAAGCAAGACACTAACCAGACCATTTCGAACCGTTTCGAGGAACAGGCTCGAATATATCCTCGTCTGCTCGCTGTTAAGACTAGAGGCGAACGACTCACCTATGATCACCTAAACAGGGCTTCCAACAGAGTTGCGCATGCCGTCCTTGCGGAACATGGCCTAGGCAAGGAGCCAATAGCTTTGCTATGCAAACAAGGCCCACCACTGATCACAGCTATTTTGGGTGTGCTGAAAGCAGGCACTTCCTATCTATCGGTACATCACATGCTACCCCGGTCCCGGTTAACTCAGATCTTACACGATGCTGGGTGTCGTCTAATTCTTACAGATAAGTATAACTTCTCTCTTGCTCAGGACTTGAGTGGCCATTCCTCAAGGGTACTGAACCTGGACGATCTTGATGCCAGCCTATCGGACAAAAATCCGGGCTTGCTGATATCACCCGATGAAATCGCTTACATCAACTACACCTCAGGTTCCACCGGAAACCCGCAAGGAGTCATCTGGAATCACCGGAACGAGCTTTTCGGTATAAGCGTCAAGACCAACGAGTTACATATCTCGGCAGGGGATCGAGTCAGCCTTGTGCGTTCAAATAATGTTGGAGCTACTAGAGACATATTCCTGGCTTTGTTGAACGGGGCGGCTCTCGTGATTTTTGAATTCGACGAAGAAAACCTAGCTCGTTTAGGCGCTTGGTTACTGGAAGAGCGCATCACGATTTTTACCTGTGTCGCTACAATTTTTCGCCATGCGGTTCAAAGCGTAAACGGAAAAGCAAGATTCCCGACAATTCGGCTGATCCATGTTGGGGGCGAGTCGTTAGCTAAATCGGATGTTGAATTATACAAACAGCATTTCTCAGACGAATGCATATTGGTCAATAGATATAGCATCAGTGAGACCCAAGCTGTGTCGTATTACTTCATCAATAAGCAGACCCAGATCAAAGACGAAAGAGTTCCGGTCGGATATGTCCTCGAAGGCAACGAAATCCTGGTGCTCGATGAAGCTGGGAATACATTGGGCGTAAATCAGGTCGGGGAAATTGCAGTTAAAAGCCCCTACCTCGCCCTGGGCTATTGGGGAAAGCCAGAACTCACACGTTTAAAATTCCAAACTGACCCAAAGGGGGGTAAAACACGTATTTACCACACCGGAGATCTTGGTTATATGCTGCCCGACGGATGTCTAGTATATGTAGGCCGAAAAGATTTCCAAGTTAAGATCAGCGGTCACAGGGTCAATACCGACGAGATTGAAACCATGCTCTTGGGCATTTCCTGGATTAAAGAAGCGGCCGTTGTGGTGCGCGAGAGCATTGCAGGTGATACTCGTCTAGTTGCCTACCTGGTTTTTAACTCTGAATCGGACGCAATGAGTGGCCAAATTCGGGATCTATTATCGCAAAGAATCCCGGCGTATATGATTCCGCCGACCTTTGTCGTCTTGTCCGCATTGCCGCTGACCGCAAATGGTAAGATCGATCGGCGGGCACTTCCCGAGCCTCCTCCATCACGGCCGGATCTCGATAAGCCCTTTATAGCGCCGCGCACCGATATTGAAAAGAAATTGGCGCAGATCTGGTCCGAGGTCCTTGAATTGGATCTGGTGGGTGTCGACGATGATTTTTTCGATCTAGGAGGTGATTCTTTGCTCGCCAGCCGTATCGTGACGAGAGTCAATCAACATTTTCACACTGAGACGACAGTGGCTGATTTTTTTGGGTTGGCCACTGTCGCTAAACTCAGCCGCGCAATACTAGGCACACCGTAACCCGCTCCAAACGGATTTCACCTTAAGCTGTTGTTGCCCTCCCGTGTCTCTCGAAGAGAAAGTAGAAGGAAACGAGTTCGGCAGAATTTCCGCTGAACCGATTAAGAATATTCCTCGGCAATTCGCGCTGTCGTTTAGTCAACGAAGGCTTTGGTTCCTCGACCAATTAGACCCACAAAATCCGGTCTATAACATCTGCACGGCAGAACGAATCAAAGGACAACTCAACCTGGCAGCATTGGAGGCCAGTCTCGTGGCGATTGTGGAGCGCCACGCGATTTTGAGAACCAGCTTTCCTACGGTAGACGGGGAGCCGTTCCAGATTGTTTCTCCTGACACACACTCAGCGTTGGAACGAGTTGATCTCAGCCACTTATCCATAGCTCAAAAGCAGGCCGAAGTCACACGAATTGTCACGCAGGAGGCTCGAACTAGATTTGACATGGCGCAAGGACCTTTGTTTCGAGCGAGGTTGCTCGTTTTAAGTTCCTATGAGTTTGTGTGGCTTTTTATCGTCCATCAAATGATCTGGGACGGTTGGTCCTTCAAAGTTTTTTATAGGGAGCTGGCGTCTTTTTACGAGAGTTATGTTACAGGCAAACCCGCTGTCGTCCCGGAACTTCCACTGCAGTTTGCGGATTACGCAGTACGAGAGCGCGAAGAGCTTCAAGGAGAGCGGCACCAAAAAAGTCTTTCGTTTTGGCGACAGACACTTTACCCCAGCTCTCATTATCTCTCGCTTCCGACGGATCATCCGCGATTGCCGCGGCTATCATATCATGGAATTCGGCGATCGGTTGCATTCCCGGAGCCCCTGACTAAGGGACTCAAGGAATTGAGCCGGCGGCAACGCGCAACCTTGTTTATGACTTTACTGACTGCGTTCGCCACGCTGCTTTCCCGGTATTCTGGACAGACAGATATCGTTGTCGGTTGTCCTGTCGCCAACCGAAATCACCCCGAGATTGAGAATTTGATTGGCTCGTTTGTCAACACATTGGCGTTAAAGACAAGGATAGATGGCGATTCATCGTTTGTGAAACTCTTGTCCGAGATCCGCGCATCGTGTTTAGCCGCTTTCTCCCATCAAGAGTTCCCATTCGAAAAGTTGGTGGAGGAGCTGCACCCGGAGCGGAGCTTGAATCAGAACCCGCTGTTCCAAGTATTTTTTGCGTTTCAACAAACGCCACCTCAAAGTTTATCGCTGACGGGTGTTTCTACCGAACCATTGGAGGTAACTTCGAATACATCAAAATTCGACTTGACACTATCATTAACTGAACGCAACCGAAAATTGGTAGGATTTTTTGAGTACACGACCGACCTATTTGAATCAACGACCATTGAGCGGATGGCGACTCGCTATAAGACACTTTTGGAAGCCGTCCTCGCCAATCCCGAACAGCGGATTGCCACGCTGCCGATTCTCACTGACGCCGAGCGTCATCAGATTCTGGTCGAATGGAACGACACTGCCGCCGATTATTCGAAGGACAAGTGCATCCCTCATCTGTTCGAAGAACCAGTGGATCGAACTCCGGACGCTATTGCCTTGGAATTCGAAGATCAACAAATCACCTACCGAGAGCTCAATCAGCGGGCGAACCAGCTGGCGCATTACTTAATCACTCTAGGGATCGGCCCAGAGAAGTTGGTCGGCATCTGCATTGAACGGTCCATCGAGATGATGATCGGGTTGTTGGGGATTCTGAAAGCGGGCGGAGCCTATGTGCCACTGGACCCGGCTTATCCCAAAGAGCGTCTGCGGTTCATGCTGGAAGATTCCCAGGTATCGGTTCTACTGACACGGGAGAAGTTGGTCGAGGAAGGAGGGTGGAGGATGGACGATGGCGATCCTCGATCCTCGATCTTCGATCTTCGATTTCGGGTTGTTTGCCTCGATCGCGACTCACATTTGATCGCGCAGCAAAGCAGCGAGAATCCGTCGTCAAACAGCCAGGCTCGCAATCTCGCCTATGTCATTTACACCTCCGGATCGACGGGGAAACCAAAGGGAGTTCAAATCGAACATCGCTCGGTAGTCAATTGCCTAACTTCAATTGGGAAGCAGATTGACTTAAAGCAGCAAGACGCCTGGCTTGCCGTCACGACGATTTCTTTCGATATTGCAGCTCTCGAACTTTTTCTACCGCTGATCACCGGCGCTAAGCTCGTGCTGTCGAATACGGAGGAGAGCGGCGATGTCACGAAACTAATCGGTCGAATCAAAACCTCCCGCCCCAGTGTGATGCAGGCAACGCCGTCGATGTGGCAGCTTCTTTTCGAAGCTGGGTGGCAATGTCCCGCGGGGTTCACAATTCTCAGCGGTGGCGAGGCATTAGCGCGCCCGTTAGCCAATCGCTTTTTGGACAGCGCAGATTCACTATGGAATTTATATGGACCGACGGAGTCGACTATCTGGTCGACCATGGCGAGAGTCACGGCAAATGAAACCGCGATATCGATCGGTCGGCCTGTCGACAATACGCAGATCTACATTCTCGATGCTCACTTGCAGCCCTTACCCATCGGGATTCCCGGCGAGCTCTACATCGCTGGCGACGGACTCGCGCGGGGTTACTTGAATCGCCCCGAGCTGACGGCGGAAAAATTTATCCGCAATCCGTTCAGCCATGATTCCACCTCACGGCTCTATCGCACCGGCGACCTGGCGAAGTATCGCGCTGACGGCAATATCGAATTTCTTGGTCGCAACGACAATCAGGTCAAGATCCGAGGCCATCGGATCGAGTTGGGCGAAATTGAAGGCATTCTCAATCAGCATCCTTCGGTAAAAGAAGCCGTGATCGTGGCTCGTGTTTGTGGTTCGTCAGAGGAAAATGAATTGGCAGCTTATGTCGTTGGTAGCCATGAGTCGGCGCCCACAGTTGCAGAACTGCGACGATTCCTCCAAGAGAAACTACCCCAATTCATGATTCCCTCCGTGTTCATATTCTTAGGCGCCCTCCCCCTAACGGCCAATGGTAAGATCGATCGCCATGCGCTGCCGCCGCCGGATGGAGAGCGAACGGAACTTGATCACGGTTTCGTTGAACCGCGCACGGAAACCGAAGAATTAGTCGCCCAAATTTGGCGCGACGTGCTCAAGCGCGACAGGGTCGGCGTTTATGACAATTTCTTCGAGCTGGGTGGCCACTCGCTGCTCGCGACCCGTGTTGTTGCGCGTTTGCAAAGGAACTTTCACGTCGATCTTCCGCTGCGCAAATTATTCGAGCACCCGACGGTCGCGGGTCTGGCGCAGCATATTGAGACGCTTCGCCGCAGCAGCGCGGGCACCGCGATCGCACCGATGGCTTCGGTACCGAGGGTTCACCCGCTGCCATTGTCATTTTCCCAACGCCGTCTCTGGTATTTGCAGAAAGTCGATCCGAATCTGTCCGCGTACAACATACCCGCGGCGTTCCGAATCCTAGGTGGTCTCGACAGTACGGCGCTGGAGCGAGCACTTAACGAGATGATCGCCCGCCATGAGATCCTGCGGAGTTGTATTAAAGAAATCGAAGGGCAGCCGCGCCAGGAAAGCGCGCCGGCCTTGCGCATATCGCTGCCAATGATCGACCTAACCGATTTATCTGATCAGCAAGCGGAGGCCGAGGCGAATCGCCTATTCCATGCCGACACGCGCCAGCTCTATGATCTCGGCAACCCTCCGCTACTGCGCGCGAAGCTTGTCAAGCTTGCCGCTGATGATCATATCTTGATCGTCAATTTCCATCACCTCATCGCCGACGGTTTCTCGCTGGCGATTTTCCACCGAGAGCTCGGGCTCTTCTACGACGCCGCCCGCGACGGAAAGACAGCATCGCTTCCACCACTACCGGTTCAGTACGCCGACTTCGCAGCCTGGCAGCAGGAGTGGCTCAAGTCGGACACTTTCGACGTTCAAATCGCTTACTGGAAGCGTCAGCTCGCCGATTTGCCGGCGCCGGTCGAACTGCCAAACGATTTCGACCGCCCGGCGCGACTTTCTTATCGCGGCGCCAGATTGACCTGGCAGTTATCAGAGGCGTCAACCGTATCGCTGAAAAACTTCAGCCGGCAACACGGCGCGACGATGTTCATGACGCTCTTTGCGACGTTTAATATTTTGCTGTCGCGCATCACTGGTCGGGACGACATTGTCGTCGGTTCGACCATTGCCGGCCGCAATCGCCCTGAGACTGAAGGACTGATCGGTTTTTTCATCAATGCCCTGCCAATTCGCAGCGATCTCTCCGGCGATCCGCACTTCACGACGCTGCTTCAGCGCGTCCGGGAAGTCTGTCTCGATGCCTATGACCACCAGGAGATACCCTTCGAAAAAATCGTCGAAGAGCTAAGGCCGGCGCGCGATCCTGGACACAACCCGATTTTCGATATTCTCTTCAATGTCGCCGACAGCTCCGAGCGCGTATTGGCTTTGACCGGGTGCGCAGTCATCAAGCTTGCATCACCTGAACCCGAGGCAAAATTTGACATCGTGCTGCATGCGCCGGAAAGGGATGGAAAGATTGAACTCGCGGCCGTCTACAATACGGCGCTATTCCGCGAAAGTCGCATCGCGCTCCTGCTAGAACAGTGGGCAACCCTTTTAGATCAAGCCGCGAGCAGTCCCGAGCTGCCCATCAGCCAGTTGTCGCTGGTCACCGAGAATTCAACAGCGGTGCTGCCCGATCCCACCGAAGCGCTTGACGGCAAGTGGGAAGGCGCGATTCATGAGATACTAGCCATGCAGGCGCGGCGTTCACCGGAATCATTGGCGGTGGTCGATCCGGAACAAAGCTGGACTTATCGCGAGCTTGATGAAGCCAGTAATCGTATTGCTAACGCCCTGATGGCTGCGGGAGTGCAACCAAAGGATGCCGTTGCAATTTACGCTGAGCGCAACCCAGCACTCGTCATCGCGATCTTTGGCGTACTTAAAGCCGGCGCGGCGTTTCTAATCCTGGATCCGGCCTACCCAAGCGCGCGGACACTCGATTACCTGCGCATCGCCAACCCAAAAGGATGGTTGCAGCTTGCGGGCGGCGTCGAGCCAGCGCTGGACCTGTTGAGTTACCTCGACAGTTTAGATCTGCGTTGCCGCATGGCGATTACCGAAGCAAAGAGCGAATTGCTGCAAGCTTTGTCTTCCTTTCCCGATAATCACGTGCCAATTAGCATCGATGCTGATAACCCTGCCTACATCGCGTTCACATCTGGCTCGACGGGAGAACCGAAGGGCGTTATCTGCCGCCACGGCCCCATAACTCACTTTCTGCCTTGGCAGAAGGAAGCCTTCGGGCTGACAGCAAACGACCGCTTTGCGATGCTTTCTGGGCTAGCTTACAGCCATCTACACCGAGATGTATTTACCGCCATTCATCTCGGGGCGACGGTCTATATTCCAAACCCAGCCGAAGCGCGCGCGCCAGATCTGTTCGCGAATTGGCTTGAACGAAATGCCATCACCGTGCT
>Ga0137382_10001634_pt1 | contig 9997 bp, 7 predicted proteins | sample SagtaG_15_FD_104816 | JGI IMG/M metagenome (GOLD analysis project Ga0137382, IMG submission 104816) | Vadose zone soil microbial communities from Sagehorn Ranch, Mendocino, California, USA - Sage2_R_20_16 metaG | ecosystem: Environmental > Terrestrial > Soil > Vadose zone | place: USA: California... | reverse complement strand
TTTCGCCGCCGATCAGCGCGCATTTAGCAGCCCGGCATGCTCGGGTGAATCCGCGCAATAGCTCGTAAAAGACGCGAGGATGCAGTTTTTCAGCGCCGATGTAATCGAGAAAAAATAACGGACGCGCTCCAAAAACCGCGATGTCGTTGACACAATGGTTCACGAGATCGGTCCCGACGGTGTCGTGCCGATTCATGGCAAAAGCGATTTTCAATTTCGTGCCAACACCATCGACGCTTGCCACCAGAACCGGCGCGCGCACACCGCGAAAATTTGGGGCAAACAATCCTCCGAACCCGCCGATCGTGCCAAGCACCTGCGGACCGTGCGTGGTGCAAACGAGCTGGTGAATGCCGCGCTTGAGTTGGTTCCCCAAATCAACATCCACACCGGCCTGAGCGTAGGCTTTTTGTTTCCTTGTCACGCGCTTGGTAGGGCGGTTCACCGAACCGCCCGCCACGTTTCGGGTTTTCTTGTCATGTCGAGCGAAGCCGAGACATCTCTGATTTTTTCCAACAAATAGCGAGAGATTGACTCATTCGCTTCCCGCTCATTCGGCCGACGGCCTGCCCGTCTATGTCGCGGCTTCCCGAGCCGCTCCATTCCTCGACGTTGCTCTGAATGACAGAAGGAACTTCCGGTCCGTGCCTGGCCCGGACGAACTGTTGGATGCTACGCTTTACTCTTGTCATGCGTTGGTAGGGGCGGTTCACTGAACCGCCCGCGGGCGAGTCCGAGCCGGACGGGCGGGGTCAATCGCCCCTACCATCACTTTAGTTCCGCGAAAAGCTTCGGCTGTTCTTCTGCTTCGGCCAGCGCCCGCGCCCGTTGCTCGCGTTTCTCCATGATGAATTTGTCGAGCGCGGGATCGACCGGCAGTGGGTAGTTTCCGGTGAAGCAGGCCAGACAAAAAGAGTTGGCTGGCTGGCCGGTAGCCTTCACCATGCCTTCCACATCGAGATAACCAAGACTGTCGACGCCGAGGTACTCGCAGATTTCGTCCATCGGCATCTGATTCGCGATCAATTTTTCCGGATCAGGAAAATCGATGCCGTAATGGCAGGCGAACCGGTGCGGAGGACAGCTCACGCGCATGTGCACTTCTTGGGCGCCGGCCTCGCGCAAATTGACCACCCGCGCGCGCGCAGTTGTTCCGCGAACAATTGAGTCGTCCACGACCACGACGCGCTTTCCGGCGACAGCTTCGCGAATCAAATTCAACTTCACCCGCACGTCGAAATCGCGAATCAATTGACTCGGCTGTAAGAACGTGCGGCCAATGTAATGGTTTCGCACAAAGGCGTGCTCGTAAGGAATGTTCAGTTCCTGGGCAAACCCGAGTGCGGCGTAGTTTCCTGAGTCGGGTACCGGCACGACAATGTCTGCATCGACCGGATAACGCCGGGCCAGCTCACGTCCCATTTCGGTGCGAACCTTCGCAACATTCACACCGCCGATAATCGAATCCGGTCGGGCAAAGTAAACATACTCGAACATGCAGAAAGCGCGCTGTTCATCGCGGAATGGCCATTCCGAGCGCAACCCGTGTTCATCAATGATCAAGACTTCGCCGGGCTCGACCTCGCGCACAAATTCCGCATGAATCAGATCGAGTGCGCAAGTTTCGCTCGCCAGAATGTGAGCCCCGTCCAATTTGCCGAGTGCGAGCGGGCGGAACCCAAACGGATCCCGCACACCGATGATCTCGCGCTCGCTCATGATCACGAGCGAGAAAGCGCCTTCGAGGCGACGCAGCACGCCGAGCGCGCTTCCGCCGTTCCTGAGCGGTTGCGCGAGCAGATGCGGAATCAGCTCGCTATCTGCTGTCGTTTGAAAAATGGAGCCGTTGCGTTCCAGCTCATCGCGAAGCACACTGGCATTGATCAGGTTTCCATTGTGGGAGACAGCGATCTGGCCCCGGTGGCAATCGACCACAAATGGTTGCGCGTTTTTCAACGTGCTCGATCCCGTGGTCGAGTATCGCGTGTGCCCGACAGCGCGGGTGCCTTTCAATCGTTCCAGTTCTTGCTGCCCGAATACCTGCGACACGAGCCCCATATCGCGATGCAATTGAAAGTCGCTACCCGGCCCGTTGCTGGTGACAATTCCAGCGCTTTCCTGGCCACGATGCTGCAACGCGAACAGGCCGTAGTAGGTCAGGACCGCGGCATTCGGGTGACCGAATACACCGAAAATCCCGCATTCGTGCTGCGGCAAGGTATCCCGATCGGACAACTCCTCGTGCGCGGAAGTCTCAGGGGGCATGGCAAGAGAACATCGTCGACTTTGGGATTGTATTCAATGTTTGCAATACAACTGACAATCGCGTCATTCGAAGCGAAAAAACGCCGATCGAGCGGACCAAGGAATCTTTAATTTACCTCGACTGTAGAAAATCAAGAGATGTCTCGGCTTTGCTCGACATGACAAGAAAGCCAAAAATGTGAGGCGATTGAGTGAGCGGCGGCTACCAAAGATGAAGAGCGAAGACTTTCCGCGGAGTTGACATGAAGGTAGGGGCGATTGACCCCAATCGCCCTCGGGCGGTTCAGTGAACCGCCCCTACCAACGCCTAACAAAACGAGAGACGTTTGCGTCATCCCGATTCGTCACAAACTCGGCAACGGTTCGGAATCACTCTCGACGGCGCGGCGGATGGAATTGAACCAAAGATCGTGCAACTCGGCGATCGGCCAGATCAGAGCGTCATGGTTAACGGCAATATTGAGATTCTCCGCGCTGACCGATCCGATATGCGTATGCGGCACGGCTTTCGCCGATAATTCCGACAACACTTTCTCCAGATCGCCTTCTGCGACGGAAATAATGATTCGGGATTGAGCTTCGTTATAAAGAATATCGACTGTAGCCGCGTCTCTGTGAGACGCGTCATCCGCACGGCTGACAGAGCCGTGGCTACACAGATTGACCTGCGCTCCGAGCAAGCCGTCGGGATTGAAACAGCATTCCGCCAGCGCAACAGCCAGTCCGCCTTCGGAACAATCGTGTGCATTTTTGACAAAGCCTGCGCGAATGAGATCACGGGTCGCATTTTGCACGGCAATCTCGCGCTCGAGATCGACTTTGGGAACCGGTCCCATCTTGCGACCGTGATGGACCCTCACAAATCGAGACGCGCCCAAACCACAACCGATCTCACCCACAAGAATAATCGCGTCTCCGGCATTCTTGAACCATTGCGTTGTAATGTGCCGCTCGTGCTCGATCAACCCCACCATCGCAATGGTCGGAGTGGGATCGACCACGCCAGCGGGACTTTCATTATATAAAGAGACATTGCCGCCCGTGACCGGAGTGCCGAAGGCACCGCATGCTTCCGCCACCCCTTCAACCGCCTCGCGCAACTGCCAGAAATTTTCCGGCTTGTAGGGATTACCGAAGTTCAGATTGTCCGTGATCGCGAGAGGTCGCGCACCGGCGCACGTGAGATTGCGCGCCGCTTCGGCGACGGCGATGCGCCCGCCTTCACGCGGATCAAGAGCGCAGTAGAGCGAGTTGCAATCGGTGGTTGCAGCCAAAATTTTATTTGCTTCCCGCAGATAAAAGACGGCCGCGTCCGATCCGGGCTTTACCACGGTGCCAGTGCGAACGGTGTGGTCATATTGTCGATAGACCCAGTTCTTTGAGGCGATCGTCGGATCGGAGAGCAGTTGTCGCAGCGATTCGCGATTATCGATCTTCGTGATGTCGTGGAAAGGACGGTCCGAGACGGTCATTGCAGTTGGCGGTCTCGCTTCCCGCGAATAAAGCGGTGCTTCTTCGGCCAGAGGTTTTGCCGGAATTTCAGCCGATGTCGTCCCGTTGTTGCGCACGCGCATCATGCCATCCGCGGTCACTTGCCCGATCTGAGCGCATGGCACGTCCCACTTCGCGAAAACCTCGCGCACTTCGGCTTCGCGACCGCGTTTGGCGATGATGAGCATTCGCTCCTGTGATTCGCTGAGCAGAATTTCATATGGCGTCATCCCAGGCTCACGTTTGGGAACTTTCGCGAGATCAATCTCCACGCCACTGTCGCCACGGCTGGCTGTTTCACAGGTCGAGCAAGTCAGACCCGCTGCTCCCATGTCCTGTATTCCCGCGACGGCGTCGCTGGCCAGCAACTCCAGGCATGCCTCGAGCAACAATTTCTCCTTAAAAGGGTCGCCGACTTGCACGGCCGGTCTGTCCTCGCCCGATTCCTCCGTCAATTCGCGGGAGGCGAATGCGGCGCCAGCGAGCCCATCGCGACCGGTTTCGGCCCCGACATAAAAAACCGGGTTGCCCACGCCCCGCGCCGCTCCGCGAGCAAGTTGGTCGTGCCGAAGCGCGCCCAAGCAAAAGACATTGACGAGCGGATTTCCTTCAAAACTTTCGTCGAAATAGATTTCGCCGCCGATGGTCGGGACGCCAATGCAGTTGCCGTAATGGGCAATTCCCGAAACAACGCCGGTGAAAAGTCGGCGATTCTTTGCAATCTGCTCTTCGGTGGTGGCAGACGTGTCGCCCGCGGGGGGGCCGACACGACCGCCGCTAGAGGCGACGATGGGGCCGAACCGAAGGGAATTGAGACAAAACTCCGGCCGCGCCCCCATCGTAAAAATGTCACGAATGATTCCGCCCACGCCCGTCGCTGCGCCTTGGAATGGTTCGATCGCACTGGGATGATTGTGCGATTCGATCTTGAAAGCGATTGCCCAGCCGTCGCCGATATCCACCACGCCAGCATTCTCTTCACCGGCTTTAACGAGGATATTAGAACCGGTAGTCGGGAATTTTCGCAGTTCTTTGCGCGAGTTTTTGTAGGAGCAATGCTCGCTCCACATGACGGAGAAAATCCCGAGCTCAGTGAAGTTCGGCTCCCGCCCAAGAATCCGCTTAATTCGCTCGAATTCCTCGGGCGTCAGACCGTGCTCCGCCACGATTCCCGGAGTTACTTTTGGTTCGGCATCGACGGCGGGCATCGGCACCCGGCAGCTTAATGGATCTGCACCTCGGGCTCAATCGCAGGAAAAGCGATTTAGGTTGAATACAAAGGCACTAAAAACAGTCAAACAAGGGAAAGGGACGGCTGTATCCAGCCGTCGCTCCCTGGTGCAAAGTCAGGGACGAAACATAAGAACAAAGGAAGCATACATGAAAACGAGCATTATTACGCTTGGTTGTGCATTGATTGCGCCGCTAGCGTTTGCGCAGACAAGCACGACTACCGAGCAGACGACAAGTACACAACCCGCGACGACGGAAACAACCACAACGTCGACGACTGCATCCGGCACTGTGACCACATATGAGCCGGGCAAGACGATCGTGGTCAAAAGCGAGGAAGGTCCAGTGAGCTTCGCGCTTGGAACGGCTGCACGCATCGTTAACGGTGCAGGCAAGGTCGTAACGGCCCCGCTGCGGGCCGGCCAGAAGGTACGCGTGTATTACACCGGCACGGGCGAACGCCGCGTGGTGGAACGCGTTCAAGTGGAAGACTAAAACTCACATCGTTTAACTCACAGCCGCAGGGTTCTCACGAATCCTGCGGCTTTTTTTTGGCACCGATTTCGGCTCGCTGAGCGATATCCGCTTTCGTAAGACAAGGATGTGGATGTTGCGACGATAGCGAATGTGGCGACGGCGCTGACAGTGCTGACGGGCGTCGGATTTGGTTTAGTCGAAGCCCGGCAGGCACGAAAAGACCGAGAGGAACGCGCCGCGTTCGCTGCGCTAGATGCGATTCTCACTCCGGAGTGGATGAAATCGATTGTGATTGTGCACGCAATTCCGGAAGGGACGAGTGCGGCCGAGATCGAAGCTGATCCGCGTGTGCTCGAAGCCACACACGTCATCGGTATTACGCTGGAAGGACTTGGCTACGCAGTGTTCGCGCGGATTGTGCCGCTGAAAACTGTGGATGATCTTGTTGGGGGAACCGTGCGAGTGGCCTGGCGCAATCTGCGTCAATACGTCGAATTCGAGCGTAACCGCGCCGGTTCGCAGAAGAGCTGGGAGTGGTTTCAATGGTTGGCTGAACAGCTTGGGAGACATGGGACGAGTCGCACGAACCTGGAGATAGGCGCATACGTCGCTTACCGGGATTGGAAGCCTTAAGCGATGATCTTGGTAATGAGGTAAGCATAACATTCCGCGGCTCATTAGGAATGCACAACCTGACAGGCTTCCTGTCATTCCGAGCAACGCCGAGGAATGGAACGGCTTGGGAAGCCGCGACATAGACGGGCAGGCCGCAGGCCGAGTAAGCGGGAAGCGAATGAGTCAATCTCTCGCTATTTGTTGGGAATAGTTAGAGATGTCTCGGCTTCGCTCGACACGACAACAAAAGCTCATACGGCCGCCGCTGCGGTGATGTCGCTCTTTGCGCCGCGTTCACGTAAAGGCGATTGACGGTGAAGACACCGTTTTGCGTTGCGCGTGCGATCGTTTTGGTAATCTGATGCGGTGGATTTATCGACTCTCGCAAACATCGCCACTGCATTGACGGTGATTAGCGCCGTTATCTTCGGCCTGATCGAAGCTCGACGTCTGCGGCGTGATCGAGAGGAACGCGCCGCCCTTGAGGCGGTCCACGCGATGTTGACCCCACCCTATATGGAGTTCTTCCTTCTCATTCAAACAACTCTTCCCGAGAATGCTTCGCCGGCCGAGGTGCGATCTAACCCGGACACACTCAAGGCCGTACGATCGCTCGGGATGGTCATTGAAGGACTCGGTTACTCTGTTTTCGAACGCATTGTGCCGCTGCGCATCGTGGACAATCTCGTGGGCGGAAATATTCGCGTCGTTTGGCGCAAATTGCGGCGTTACGTGGAGTTTGAACGGGAACGCAGTGGATCGCAAAAAACGTTTGAGTGGTTTCAATGGCTCGCCGAACAGCTCGAGCAATACAAGGGCGGCAAAACTAGCTTGCAGATCGGTGCCCATGAAGCCTATCGCGATTGGAAAGCATAGATACCCGAATTGATGCGGCGGGCTCCACATGACGAGTCCAAGACGCTGTTGAGCAGGTTCTACCCCGCGGCCAGCGACCGCGGCTACAAATCCTTGCATTTCACGTCGGCGTGAAGTCTTTGATTGCGGCTACAACGTTTGCGTTCCGCCGGTAAATCAGAGAACATTGCGCATGGCGTTTGACCTGAAGGAAATCATCGCGGCACGGCTGGGTGAAAACTACGAGCTGCATCATCGGCACGTTAATCGCACCCTCGTCGCCGCTCAGCGCGTGATCGGTTTCGACAAAGTCTATGCCCGAGCAGAAGGCGCTTATCTTTATGATATGGATAACGCCGCTTATCTCGATTTCCTCAGCGGCTATTCCGTTTTCAACATCGGCCGGAATCATCCGGTCGTGAAGCAGGCCATCCGTGACGTCCTCGATCTCGATCTGCCGAACATGGTGCAAATGGATTGCTCGCTTTTGAGCGGGCTGCTCGCAGAGGCGATCATAAAACGTACCCCACGCCACCTAGACGCTGTCTTTTTTTGCAACTCTGGCACGGAAGCAATGGAAGGAGCGCTGAAATTCGCCCGCGCTGCGACGGGCCGGAAACGGGTCGTCTCGCTCGAAAGCGCGTTTCATGGACTGAGTCTCGGGTCCTTGTCGCTGATGGGCTGCGACAGTTTCACAGAGGGTTTCGGTCCACTGATGGATGAATGGGACACCCGAATTGCACTCGATGACATCACATCGCTCGAGCGCGAACTGGCCAAGCGCGATGTTGCCGCGCTCGTAATCGAACCGGTCCAGGGCAAAGGTTGCAAGTCACCGGGCGACTCCTTTTTCCCACGCGCGCAGGAGCTTTGCCGAAAACATGGCACCCTTTTTATTTCCGATGAAGTCCAATGCGGGCTCGGAAGAACCGGAAAGATGTTCGGTTTCCAACATTGGAATCTCGAACCGGATATCATCACGCTCGCGAAAACCTTGAGCGGTGGTTACGTCCCATGCGGCGCTATTGTCACGCGGCGCGATATTTATCAGAAGACCTTTAGTCGAATGGATCGCTGCGTGGTTCATTCCACTACATTCGGCCGCAACAACCTTGCCATGGCCTGTGGCCTGGCTGCGTTAGAAGTAATCGATCAAGAAAATCTGATCGAGCGCGCTGCGAAAATGGGTGCGCAATTGATGGAACGCGTCGATGCCCTGCGCGCCAAACACTCGTTTATCAAGGAGGTCCGCGGCAAAGGTCTGATTATTGGCATCGAGTTTCACGAGCCGAGTGAGTTCAAGCTGAAGATGGCTTGGAAATTACTGCACAAGGTCGACAAGGTCCTCTTCGCGCAAATGATCGTGACGCAAATGCTAAGCAAGCACCATATCCTGACCCAGGTCGCCGGTCACGCCATGGACGTGGTCAAAATCCTACCGCCACTCATTATCGGTGAACGCGAGATCGATCTTTTTGTGAGCGCGCTTGATTCGGTGTTGACCGAGTGCCGCAAATTCCCCGGACCGATGTGGGAACTTGGCAACAACTTCGTCCGCGCTGCCATTGGCTCCAGGCGACAGGCCCAAGCCCCGGTCGTCTCCGCCTAGTTGATCGCAGCTGCAGTCACTTCGAGCGATTTGCTTTGAGCGGCCGTCGTACCGGCGTAGGTTTTGGTTCTGGAGGAAATGAACCAATGAGCATTGCCGTCGAGGAACCGAAGCAAACGGGAGCCAAGCTGAACCAACTGGAACAGCTCAAGAAATTTACCAAAGTCGTCGCGGATACCGGCGATTTCGAATCGATCAAGTCCTTCAGGCCACAGGATGCGACGACCAACCCGAGCCTTATTTTTGCTGCGACCCAGAAGCCACAGTACGTCCATTTGCTGGAAGAAGTGTTGCGGGAACGGAAGAAGTCGGGCCTGACCGGTGCGGCGCAGATTGAAGATATCATCGATCACCTGCTCATTCAGTTTGGCTGTGAAATCCTGAAGATCGTGCCCGGCCGGATCTCGACGGAAACCGACGCGCGTTTTTCCTTTGACGTGCAGGGCTCGATTAAGAAGGCGCGCCGTCTCATTGACTTATATAGGGAACGCGGAATCGGCCGGGAACGAGTCCTGATCAAGATTGCGTCAACCTGGGAGGGCTTTCTCGCGGCCGAACAGCTTCAAAAGGAAGGGATCCACTGCAATATGACACTGCTCTTTTCGCTGGTGCAGGGGGCGCGTGCAGCCGAGGTCAAAGCGCAACTGATCTCCCCTTTCGTCGGTCGGATTTACGACTGGTACAAGAAGGAAAATAAACGTGACTATCAGCCCGCTGAAGACCCAGGGGTGCAGTCGGTGAAGGAGATCTACACTTATTACAAGAAGCTCGATTACCCAACCGAAATAATGGGAGCTAGTTTCCGAAACAAAGGTGAGATATTGGAACTGGCCGGTTGTGACCTCCTCACCATCAGCCCGGAACTGATGAAAGAATTAGCCGACTCGAACGAGCCGGTCGAGCGCAAGCTCAGTTCGGAAAAAGCGAAGCTGGCTCAAGTACAACGCTTGGAGCTGGACGAGAAAAAGTTTCGCTATCTCTTGAATGATAACGCAATGGCGACGGAGAAGACGGCGGAAGGCATTCGCAAGTTTGCGGCCGATATTGTGAAGCTGGAGAAATTTGTCTCCTCGAAGTTGTAGCCGGTCGCTGACCGCGTCCCGGCGTCGGCGACGCCGGCTACAGTATGTTCAACGTTGTCCTAGTTGAGCCGGAGATTCCCCCGAATACGGGCAACGTTGGCCGTCTGTGCCTCGCCACTCGATCGACGCTTCACCTTGTCGAACCACTCGGCTTTTCAATCAACCATCGTCAATTAAAGCGTGCGGGGCTCGATTACTGGGAAGAGGTGGACCTGCGCAAATGGTCCGGTCTTGAAGCCCTTCAGGCTGCCAATGCCGCAGCGCGCTTCTTTTATATAACGCCGCAATCTAGCCGGCCCTATTTTCAAGTAAGGTTCGAGCCGGGCGATTTCTTCGTCTTTGGACGAGAAACCAAGGGATTGCCGGAGAC
>Ga0137382_10001631_pt1 | contig 10012 bp, 8 predicted proteins | sample SagtaG_15_FD_104816 | JGI IMG/M metagenome (GOLD analysis project Ga0137382, IMG submission 104816) | Vadose zone soil microbial communities from Sagehorn Ranch, Mendocino, California, USA - Sage2_R_20_16 metaG | ecosystem: Environmental > Terrestrial > Soil > Vadose zone | place: USA... | reverse complement strand
TGATCAGTGATTAGTGATCGGCTGGCAGTTCGATGCAGCCTGTGTAATTCGCTTTTTGCTCGCGTCGAGAGGGCGCGATAGAATCTCGGCGTGACCGCGAGTGAGGTCATTGAGGAGATCGAGCGACTGCCGTCGAAAGAAAAAACCGAGGTGCTGACCGCCTTGCTGCGTTCACGGACGACGAAGCGTCAGCTATCGCCGGACGAACTCGTGGCATTAGCAGATCAGATGGTCGCGACCAAAGATCCAGAAGAGGCAGATCGACTGGAAAAAGAGATTCTAGCGGGCTTTTACGGCCGCTGAGCGATGCCTCGCATTCGACGCGAGTGCATCCCGAGCCGCTGATGGCCCACCTCATCAGGCGAGTTCGACAACGTGAAGTTTCAACTTCGCAACCGGGACTGCTCGCACGCTGGCTGGTTACAGATCCAGAAGTGCCTGAGGGTCTGTGGTTCAAACGATTTCCAGAGATGATCGCCTGCCGCGAAGCCGAATTGGTGAAGACGTTTCTACGGTCCGGACAGGTTCCTGCGGGTGAAGAGGTGACCTAATCGCAACGAAAGTTCACGATACGAGCAGCGAGCGGACGGAAATTTCCTCGTCGATCTCGTCCCATTGAATTCCGATGCCGCGACCGATGAGCCGCTAATGGGGCACCCCGCCGCTACAACAAATGCGCGGCTTTAATGTCTCTTGTATCCGAAGAAACCGCGGTGGCGGATGATGTCGGCAACTTGCGGTGGCACCATCTCGTCCCAGCTTTCGTCGCCGCTGGCGATACGCTTGAGCACGTCGCGTGAAAATATCGACAGGTATTCGGGATTGTAGTTATCTAGCTGCACAAAGCTGCCGCGACGACAAAGATAATCGTAGAGCAGTTGCAGATCAGACTTCAGGTTCACACTCCCAATCGTCTGTAATTCATCGCTGGGACTTCGTTGCAGGGGATAAACATAAACTTTCAAATCGTTCTTAAAGAGGCGCCCAAAATTCTCAAGAATGCCGCCAGGCAGTTCGGTGTAATACTTTTGGTCGAACAACTCATACACACTCGGCACGCCCATAACGATCCCGATGCGTTCGCGCGTCCGCCACGCGAGGTAAGCGGCTAGCCGATAATACTCGAAGTAATCGGAGATGAGCACCGTCATGCCACAGGCGCCGAGGACCTCGGCGCGCCCGAGAAAATCACGACGGTCAACATCTTTGCCGCCCGCCAGCAGATTGCGCATGGTCAGTTCCATCAGACCGAGAATCGGTTTGTTCTCCACGGCGGGTTCCTTCTTAAACTTCGTCAGCGCGCACTGAAACATGTCGAGGTTGACATAGGTGACCGGACGAAAACTGCCGCGCTCGACCAATACGGCCTTGTTATGCAACACGTCGGACGGCTGCAACACCTCGCGGTTTGGGCCGAACATCGCGGCACCGCTCAGCCCGATCTGGACAAGTTTGAGCGCCATAATTCGGTTGTCGACGTTGCGAAATTCGATTCCGCTGAACTCCAGCATGTCGATCTCGAGACGACGCGTGGTGAGATTGTCGAGCAGCGATTCGATCAGCTCCTCTGGCACGTGACTCAGGAAAAATGCTCCGTAGCAAAGGTTCACGCCCACAATACCGAGCGCTTCTTGTTGCCCTGATGCTTCCTCGTCCAGCATGCGTATGTGCATTACCACCTGGCTGGGCTCGTCGTTGGCGCGGCTCTGAAATTTGATCCCCATCCAGCCATGGCACTCGCTCGTGCCGCGATAACTCCGCGCCACAACGGTGTCGGCGAACGCGAAAAACGAAGTGTTGTCGCCACGCTCCGCAGCCAGTCGCTGGATATCGAGATTGAATTCGTAATCGAGCATCGCCTGGAGCCGGTTGCGCGAAACGTAGCGATCACCGTGCCCGTAGATGGCGTCGCTCACCTTCATGTCGTAAGCCGAGATGCTCTTGGCGACCGTCCCTGCGGCGCCGCCGACCCGAAAAAACCAGCGCACCACTTCCTGGCCCGCGCCGATTTCCGCAAACGTCCCATACCAGCGCGGATCGATATTGATCCTGAGTGCCTTGGAATGGGTATCGATCGTTTCCTCTTTCACGGGTGAGGACAGTAGATTAATAAAGTGCTTGGCGCGCGAAAGGCGAGAGTTTCCATTCCAGACGATCCTGCGCTGGAAAATCACTCGATTTATGTGTCTTGTCACAGCTAGAATAATTGCGACCACACAAGACAGCCGATAACTCACATTATGAATGCTCCTGCTAATCCGAACAAAGCGCTTTGGGAAAAAGGCGATTTTACGCGTATTGCCGACACGATGCGCGAAAGCGGCGAGGCGCTCGTTCAGCGACTCGGAATCACCAAAGGACTCAAGGTGCTGGATGTCGGCTGTGGCGATGGGACGACGGCTTTGCCCGAGGCAAAACTTGGTGCGGATGTGTTGGGCATTGATAGCGCGCGCAATTTAGTGGAGGCTGGGAACAGACGCGCAGCCGAGCATGGCCTAACGAATCTAAAATTTCAGGAAGGTGACGCGTCGAATCTGGAGCAAGTGCCGGATAAGACCTTTGATCTCGTCGTTAGCATTTTCGGCGCGATGTTTGCGCCGAAGCCGTTCGATGTCGCAAAGGAGATGGTGCGCGTGACGCGACCGGGAGGTCGCATTGTGATGGGCAATTGGATTCCGAACGATCCGACCCTCGTTGCGCAGATTTTGAAAATCAGCTCACATTATACGCCGCCGCCGCCGGACGGTTTCGTTAGTCCGATGACTTGGGGCGTCGAGAGCAATGTGATTGATCGTTTTACGGCGGCTGGAATTCCGAATGGCAACATCTCGTTCGCGCGGGACACGTTCACTTTCAATTTCCCGGGCACACCCTCGCAGTTGGTAGATGAATTCAGGAAATATTATGGGCCCACGATGAATGCGTTCGAAGCCGCGGAGAAACAAGGCAGAGCAGCTGAGTTACAAAAGGAACTGGAACAGCTGTTCAACAGCCAAAACAAGACACAGGAAGGCACATCGATTCCTGCAACCTTCCTGCGCGTGACGGTCTCGCTTTGAAAAAATGTCTCGAGCGCTGCCCTACCGTTCGGGTTCGTCATAATTTCTGAAGAACCGTTCAGAGAAAGTACGCGATGGCGAGGACGCCATCGCCAACACGCCAGCGGCGTCTGCTCCCCGGAATGATCGCGGCGTCCGTGCTAACTCCAGCCGTGCGCCTCAAGGTCTGTCTGGCTTTTTCTTGCCCTGTTGCTGCTGGCCGTCACGGTGGGGGCGATTTCCTCCACCTTGCATTTTCGGATAAGGTTGTCCCCCCATTTGGGGATGACCGGATTTCATTTGGGGATTGCGTCCATCCATTTGAGCGTTTCGTGCCATCTGCTGGTTCATCGTATGCTCTCCGTGAGCAGGGCCCCCGGCTCCTCCGATTTTGCCGGTGTGCATTTTGGCTGGGTTCCCGCCAATATTTCCCCTGTTGCCTTGATTAGCGGTCTTTAAATTGTTTCCGTTTGCTCCGGCTTGTCCTGCCCCAGCTTTACCTGCTCCCGCGCCTTGCCGATCATGTTCAGCCATATGAGCGCGGTCGTTTTCAACTTTCCCCGCTCCGGCTACCGGACCCGCTCCCTCATGGTTACGGTTAATCACGTTCCCAGGTTCGTTGCCACTTTTTCCAGCTCCCGCTGCTGCTCCCTGGCCCTGACGCTCGGATAAGTTCCCCGGTTTGCTTCCAGCTCCTGCTGCTCCCCCTGCGGCCTCGAGTCCCTGCGCGCCTTTGCCTTGGCCAGCGCCTTCGTTTTTGTTGAATGACTTGATCGCCTCGTTATTCGGATGGCCCTTGTTCACCGACGCCCGGAGATTTTGATCCTTGCTTGCCGCCTGCTGAAGCGACAGCTGCTGTGAAGTTGGCCCCACTTTCTTAGCGTTCGCCGCCGCCGCTCTCTGTTCTGCAGTTGGTTCTGCTTTAATCCCGTTTGGGCCGTTAAAGCTGGTACGGTTAACGTTCACATTCTGTTTCACCGACTTATTGATATAGGTGTTATGTACGACATTCGTATTCACACGCGTCACAGCGGTATTGTACTGAAAAGTGTTCCCACTCCATCGCCCGCCCCAATAGCCATTTCCGGTGTAGCCGTAACCATAATTAATGCCGCCGTAAAAACCGACGGTCGGGCCCCAGTAACCCTGGTTAAACACGTAAGCGCCGTTTCTCCAGCCCCACCACGGCGGTGTCCAAAGCAGACCCACTGACGGCGGTGGTACCCACACACCCGGCACCCAGTAATAATCGTTCTCGTACGCCCAGTAGCCGGGAGTCCAGATATAACCTGCCACCGGACAGGGCGGTTGCTCGACTACCGGCAGAACCGGCGGAGCGATGTTTACTGCGAAGTCTACTTCGGCGTACGATGCCAACGGCAGCGCAAGGAATGCAGCGAAAACTAAGAAACGCAATTTCGTCATAGTTGTTGTCTTGTAATGGTTAACCAGAGCTGGATCAAGAAAGTAGCGGGAAAGAATTAAGAAACGTGGGCGAACGATGGCGCAATCGCAAGACGCCAGCCGGGTGCGCTCCCCAAGATTCGGTTGCGGCTAACACAATCGGGTCTATAGAAGATGTTCGGCGGCCGGCTCCTTCGGCTCTGCTCAGGACGGTACAACACCCGAGCCGCGTGCTCCCCGATCACTTCATTCTGTCGAAGGTTTTCTGGAGAACTTCGAGATCGCTGGCATTGCCAATCTTTTCGCGCGTGGTCTCGATCCATTTCTTCTCCAGAGAATTTTTCGTTGGTCGATCGGTTTCGTAGAACACGCCGAACACACCGGGGAACGGAAGCGAAGCGAGTTTGTACGCGGCGACCTCATCGGTGACGTCGTGCCGCAGCTCGTCCTCGGGTGTGCCGTCCCATTTCTTTTCCTGGATGACTTCGAAGCTGCCGCCTTTTCGCGGATTGGCCGGATCGAACACATCGGGAAAGAACTCGACACATTCGCTCAAGCATTCGATGACGCTGAACCCCGGATGATCGAACGCGCGCTCGATCATCTGCATCATGTGAGCCACGTTCGCCGCGTGCGTGCGGGCGATGAAGGTGGCTCCTCCGGCCACCAATTTTTTCATCGGGTTCACCGGTTGATCGATTGCGCCGGTGGGATCCGTCTTCGACTTGAACCCGATGGGCGACGTCGGGGAGGTCTGTTTCTTCGTCAGGCCATAGACGAAGTTATCCATGATGAAATATGTCATGTTGATGTTCTTGCGGGCGCCGTGATCGAGATGGTTGCCGCCGATCGAGAATCCGTCGCCATCGCCGCCGAAGAGGAACACGTGGAGATCGGGCCGGGCGAGGCTAATGCCGCTCGCGAGCGGGACCGCGCGGCCGTGAATGAAATGGGCGCCGTGGCCGTTGACGAAATATGGAAAGCGCGATGAACAACCGATTCCGGCAAGTGTGACGATTTTTTCGTGTTCGAGATTGCGTTTCTCCAGGAATTTGTAAAACGAGGCGAGCACCGCGAAATCGCCGCAACCGGGACACCACGTCGGGTGGTCAGCGGTCATCGCTTTCTTGGACAATTTTTCGCGCGGCAGCTCCGACGCCGGAGTGGCGGTTGCGATCGCAGTGGCCGTTTCGCCGTTTGGTTTTGATTCATTCATAAAAAATTTACGAGGAACCCAGGAAGTGCGGAACGGGACTGGCACTTGGCTTTCTTGAATTCGTGGTTTCCAGATTCAAATCTGTTTCCTCGATTCCTGCTTTCCTTGTTCAATAAAATGCTTACCACACCGCCCAAAAAATGCGAGCGCTTGAGAAACCGATGAATCGCAATGGCCGGCGCTGGCCGGCATGGGGTTGGCTCGGTCTGATTCTGGTCGCTGTTTGCTGGCCTCTTAACTGGATGCTGCCAGGCGTGCGCACGGCTTATCTGTTCTTCCCGCTTTGGCTGGGATATATTTTGACTGTCGATGCGCTGGTGCAGACACGCAGCGGCAATTCTCTCTGGTCGCGTTCGCCCAAGAATTTCGTCCTACTGTTTGTTATTTCAGCACCCGTGTGGTGGCTATTTGAGCTCATCAATCTACGGACCGCGAATTGGGAATATCTCGGAGGCGAGTTGTTTAGTCCGCTCGAATTCAACCTGCTGTCTACCCTCTCATTTTCAACGGTGATTCCTGCCGTTTTCGAAACCGCAGAGCTACTGCACAGCTTCAGTTGGATGCGCCGGTTCGCTTCGGCGCCACGCGTGCAAGCGACACCCGCAACGTTTGTCAGCCTGTTCGCCGGCGGCCTTGTGATGCTTGTAGCAATGCTGATCTGGCCGAAAACTTTCTATCCATTCGTATGGACGTCGCTCGTCTTTATTGTCGAGCCGCTCACTTATTGGACCGGCCGGCGGTATTTTCTGAGGGAATTGCGCGAAGGGGATTGGCGCGTAGTCATTGCGCTTTCGCTTGGTGCAGTGACGTGCGGATTGTTTTGGGAGATGTGGAACTACTACTCGTTTCCCAAGTGGATCTATCACATCCCCGGCCTCGCGTTCTTGCACATCTTTGAAATGCCGATCCTGGGTTATGGCGGTTACGTCCCCTTCGCGCTCGAGCTGTATGCGCTGAAGAATTTGATGTGGCCAAGCGGACCGCGGCTGGGACAGGATGATTAAAATTCGTTCGCGCGAGGGCGCGCAAACCAGCCCGCGAGGTGCATGTGCTCCCCAGCAATTATCCGACGCCCTGCGGCACGACTTCGTCTAAGTGTTTCACATTTTCGGGCGCAGTATCATGATGCTGCACTTCGGCACCGTGGCGCGGTATGTTTCGGGCGGCGAATGATTTGCCTTTGAATACGCCGTCCAGGATTTCTTTCACACGGAAGGTGAGGCCATCGGTCTTGGTAAAACTCGTGATTTTGGGTTCGCAATAGCGCGCGCGCAGAATTGTTGCGAGCTGACCATATCCGTAAACGCCCTGGTCGTTCATCTCGACGGTAACAATACGATCGAATTTCTCGAAAATTTTCTCGACTCCGTTCGGCAATGGATGGAGATGGCGGAAATGTATGGCGCCGACTTTTTCTCCTTGTGCGCGCGCCATTGCGACGGCGTCGTGGATCGGTCCGTAGGTTGATCCCCAGCCGACCATCAATGTGCCTTCGTGATCGCCGTAAATTTCAGGCACCGGAATTTCTTCGGCGAGTTTGCGCAATTTGTTGCGACGCTTCGCTGTCATGGCCATGTGAAGCTTCGGGCTTCCGGTCGGATGACCCATTTCGTCGTGCTCAAGACCTGCGAGCAGCGGGTATTTTCCATCGAGAATGCGCGTGCCCGGCGGAACGTGCTGCGTGATTTGATCGATAGGATACGGCTTATGCGTCTGCCGCGGAGAGAGGTCCGGCTTGGGATCGGCCATCAGCTTCGAAAGATCAGGTTCGTCGAACGCTTCGATGCGAGTCGCGAGTGATGTGTCGCTCAGAATGAACACCGGCGTGCTGTACTTTCGCGCGATCCGTGCAGCTTCGATCGCAATATAAAAACAATCTTCCACGCTTGCAGCTGCGAGCACGACGCGCGGGCTGTCGCCGTGACTGCCGAAGATTGCCTGATGCAAATCACTTTGCTCAACGTTCGTAGGCAAACCTGTGCTTGGGCCCCCGCGCTGAATGTTGCAGATGACGAGCGGAATCTCGGCCATCGACGCCCAACCAATCGCTTCGGCTTTGAGCGAAATGCCCGGACCCGCGCTGCCGGTCACGGCAAGATATCCTGAGTACGAACAACCGAGCGCGATAGACACCGACGCCAGCTCGTCCTCCGCCTGCACGAAAATGCCGCCGTACTTTGGCAGCTCGCGCCGCAAAGCTTCCATCACAGACGACCATGGCGTAATCGGATAACCCGCGCCGAAGCGCACACCGCCCGCGATCAGCCCGTAGGCGAGCGCCTGGTTGCCGTCCATTGTGATCTGTGCGTGACCGCTGGCCCTCGGGATGTGCTCAAATCGATAATGCTTAGTTAACACATTTCCGACCGGATACGCGTAACCGGCCTGGAACGCCATCAGCGCCGTGTTCACCACGCTCTCGTCTTTCCCACCGAATTTTTCGGTGATTAGCCTTTTCAGTTTGTCGGCGTCGAGATTGAAGATTTTCGAAATTAAGCCGAGGACGAAAATGTTTTTGCCCTTGTCCTTTGCCGTGCCGCCGAGCGCTTCAACGGTCAAACCTGTGATCGGCACGCCGACATACATGAAACGTTTATCATCGAGGTTCGGCTCGACGTTGTCCGAATCGTAAAGCAACACGCCGCCCTCGCGGAGAAATCCGACGTGGTCTTGGTAACTGTGCTGGTAAAAGGCGACCAGAAAATCGGCTTCATCACCGGCCGATAACACTTCGCCTGAACCGATGCGCACCTGAAAAATAGATGGACCACCCGAGATCGTCGCCGGGATGGTCATGTAGGTCATGACGTCGTGCTCACTGCGACCGGCAAGGCGGGCCAGGAACGCGCCGGCGGTTTGAATTCCATCCTGTGAATTACCCGCGAGCCGGATCACCGCGTCCTGAATACTTTCAGGCCGCAGATCGGCTCTCTCGGTGTTCGGCGCGGTCGTTTGTGCAGCAGTATCCGGTCCTTCGCTCACGGGACTAGAAAATTAACAGAATTGGAGCAGCATTCCACCGCCAATTGAACGTGTGCGGCGCGCCCGGCGGTCGCGCCCTACCAGGGTTGCTTTGTTCGTTTGCGCTTGGCAATGCGATCCATAAGCTGCGAGTCACTCAGAATTTTTTAGGAGGTTTTTATGGCTGATACTGGAGTGATCGATGCGGCGCGTCAGGAGGAGTTCGTTGGAAAAGTGGTCGAACAGATCAGCGGCACAATGACAACGCTGCTCGCAGCAATTGGCGATCGATTGGGATTATTCAAGAATTTGGCAGAGCAGGGGCCAGCGACATCGGCGGAACTCGCGTCGCGAACAACTCTAAACGAGCGCTATCTGCGCGAATGGCTGGGAGGAATGGCGACGGTTGGCTATGTGGATTACGACAGACCTACAAAGCGCTTCAGTCTGCCAGCTGAACACGCGCCAGTACTGGCGCAGGAGAACGGCCCATTTTTGTTGGCGGCATATATCAGATGCTGCCAGCGCAAGTCGGAGTATTTGACGAGGTTGTAAGTGCGTTTCGCAGTGGCGGCGGCGTTTCTCAATCGCAATACAACGACAAGATGTGGGACGGCCTGGAACGATTCACATCCACGTGGTTTGAGAATCTGCTGTTGCAACAATGGATCCCTGCAATGCCTGATGTGAAAGCGCATCTTGAACGGGGCTGTGACGTGGCTGATGTGGGATGCGGACGGGGACGCGGCCTCATCAAACTGGCGCAGGCGTTTCCTCGGTCCTGTTACGTGGGGTACGACAACTTTGGCCCAACTGTCGCGCGTGCGACCGAGAACGCACGTGAAGCCGGCGTATCAGACCGGGTGCGTTTTGAAGAGCGCGACGTGTCGAAAGGATTACCGGCGGAGTTTGATGTGATCACGACGTTCGACGTGGTACACGATGCAGTCGATCCGCTCCAGTTGTTGCAGTCGATCCGCCGGGCGCTGCGGCTCGGTGGGATTTATGTGTGTCTCGACATCACTTGCTCGGATCAGCTCGAAGAGAACGTGAATCCGCTAGGCGCGATGTTTCATGGCGTAAGCGTGTTTTACTGCATGACCACTTCGCTCGCGAACAATGGGGCAGGACTCGGCACAGTCGGTTTTCACGAAGCGAAAGTCCGTGAACTCTGCGAGAAAGTCGGGTTCAGCAGCGTCAGACGAGTGCCGCTGGAGAATCCGTTCAACAATTTGTACGAAGCAAAGCCGTAGAGGCATCGCTAGGGACGACGAAAGAAGCACAACTCCACCAGCAATTCGTTAGAAGTCGGTAATGGGTTCCGAAGAACTGCAGCCGCTTCGCTGTGCGAAGCGTCCACGTCGCCCATAGGGAGACGGCTACAGAAGTCGCC
>Ga0137382_10001628_pt1 | contig 10019 bp, 8 predicted proteins | sample SagtaG_15_FD_104816 | JGI IMG/M metagenome (GOLD analysis project Ga0137382, IMG submission 104816) | Vadose zone soil microbial communities from Sagehorn Ranch, Mendocino, California, USA - Sage2_R_20_16 metaG | ecosystem: Environmental > Terrestrial > Soil > Vadose zone | place: USA... | reverse complement strand
GCGTTCGCAGCTCTACCTTTAGTCGCGACCCCAATGGACGCGAACTTGCAAACGTTTGGTTGCGCGTGCCGATGAAAAATTATCCGACGCTGATGCAATCGCTCGATTCATTAGGCAAAGTGGAGAACGTGACTGTGCAACGCCAGGACCGCACAGGCACACAAATTGATGAAGCCAACGCGCCAGCCGATATCTCGATCCAGGTCTACAGCCAGGGTAATATCGTTTCGCACGAGAGCGGTTTGCTCGCCACGCTGCGACGCACCCTGGCTCAAAGCGCCGGCGCCATCATGTGGAGCTTGCGGATGATTGGCGTGGCGATCGCGTTTCTTGCTCCCTGGGTCATCGCGATTGTCGGCGTCATCTGGATCACGCAACGCGTGGTGCGCGCGAAGCGATAGGTGGAACGCGTTGTTAATCCAGGCGGCGAAGCCGCAGTTTTTTCGCGATCGTCTTCGGAGAAGCCGATCGACCTACACGCGATCACGGAATCATTCTTGCCCGCGTCGCAAACGCGTCATACGTTTTGTTTTGTACGGAGGTGCCGATGAAATCTGAAGGCGGTATCAGCTATAGCAACGCGGCGGTCGCCGCAACACCGAAACATCTGCTCCAATTCGCAGTCGATCAGCGTTACGACGATTACACGCCCGTGGATCATGCGGTCTGGCGATTCATCATGCGCCAGAACATTTTTTTCCTCCGCGAGTATGCGCACAAAGTTTATTTCAAAGGGCTGCTCAATACCGGCATCTCCTTCGAGCGAATCCCGCGCATCGAAGAGATGAACGATATTCTGGCGAAAATCGACTGGGGCGCGGTTGCCGTAGACGGGTTCATTCCACCGGCCGCGTTCATGGAATTTCAAGCTTACAAAGTGCTGGTGATCGCGTGCGACATGCGCCAAATCCACCACATCGAATACACGCCCGCGCCTGACATCGTGCACGAGGCCGCCGGTCATGCGCCGATCATTGTTGATCGCGAATACTCGAAATATCTGCAGCGCTTTGGCGAAGTAGGCGCTAAGGCGATGTCATCGAAAAAAGATTTTGAGTTGTACCAAGCGATCCGACATCTGTCGATCCTGAAGGAGCGGCCGAACGCGGACCCGAAAGAAGTCGAGGAAGCGCAGAAGCTGTTGGAGCATCGACAGAAAACCTTGGGCGAGCTCTCGGAGATGGCACTGCTCTCGCGCTTGCATTGGTGGACAGTCGAATACGGATTAATTGGCACTTTGGAGAATCCAAAAATTTACGGTGCGGGTTTGCTTTCATCGATTGGCGAATCGGTTTCATGTCTCGAGCCGGAGGTGAAGAAGATCCCCTACTCCATCGATGCGCAGACCTACGCCTTCGATATTACTACGAAACAACCGCAGCTTTTTGTTTGCCGCGATTTTCAGCATCTCAAAGAGGTGCTTGAAGAATTTGCCAGCAAGATGGCCTACCAGATTGGCGGACTGGAAGGCATCAACAAAGCGATTGAATGCAACAACGTCGCGACCTGCGAGTTTTCGTCGGGCCTGCAAGTGAGCGGAGTTTTCACTGAAGTTATTACAGATGAAAACGATTGTCCGATTTATCTGCGGACCACGGGTAAGACTGCGCTGGCCTTCCGCAACAAAGAATTAGAAGGGCACGGGATCGATTATCACAAGGATGGCTTTGGTTCGCCGGTCGGGAAATGGAAGCAAACATCGGCATCTCCTGAATTGTTCACCAACGATCAGTTGCACGCGCTCGGCATTGTCGAGGGTAGGAAAGCGAAGTTGGGGTTTGTCAGTGGCGTTGTGGTTTCCGGGAAAGTGGAGAAAATCTTGCGCCGCGATGGCAAATCGTTGTTGATCACCTTCTCAAACTGCACCGCAAAATATGGTGACCGCGTTTTGTTTGATCCCGATTGGGGCACATATGACATGGCGGTCGGCGAACGGATCAGCTCGGTCTTCAACGGCGCGGCGGACAAAGACGCCTACAATCAGGTAGCACTAGTGCCGAAAGAACGAACGATCAAGGTCCCTTCGGACGCAAAACGGAAGCGTCTTGAAAACCTTTACGCACAAGTGCGCAAGATTCGCGAGAGCAAGACTGGGTATGAGCGGCTTGGCGAAATTTGGGAAACACAGCAGGCCGAACATCCCGAAGACTGGTTGTTGTCGATGGAAATCTTCGAAATTCTCGATTCGACCGAGCAACAATCCGAACTGAAAGCCAGGATCGAGAAATTCCTGAACGAGAGAAAAGAAAAGACCAAGGATCTTTCGACGCTGATCAGCTGGGGATTCCGGCTTGTCGAGTACCATAAAAGACCGGAATACCAGGCAGCACTACAGGCGTCCCCGAAGTAGGTCGCGCCGGGCCAGCGTGGCGTGCTTCTGCCTTCCTAAGGAGTCTTGAGAAGCGAAGCTCGGTTGTGCTGCCGTAGCAATGCCGCAAATCTGTTGTCCGAACGCAGCGGATCCAACAGGGGATCATACCTGATCATTCGCGAATCCCCCCCATTTGTTCGCCTCTCGGAAGGTTTTTGTAATGCTTTGTCGAACCATTCGAACGCCGCGTCCTTCTCACCGCGCGCGCCGTACAACACGGCGATATTGTAAGGGTCAGCTCTGCCTTCTCCGGCGAGTATCAGAATTTCTGGCATCATTACATCTGCTTCTGGCTTACGCCCTGACGAGACGAGCACGATCGCAACCCAGGCGAGAGCATCACCTTTATTCTCGGGATTGAGTTCACATACCCGTTGATAATGTTCAATCGCTTGTTGGTACATGCCATTTAAAGCATAGGCGAACGCCACATTCTCCTGTACAACGGCCTCGTTCGGAGCTAATTCTGCCGCTTTGTAACAATAGCTGAGAGCGTCACGGTACTGGCGGGCGAAAACGAGCACCATTCCCAGAGCTGTGTTGTTCGTATGAGAGAGCGGGTCGAGCTCTTGAGCCCGCCTCATCTCTCGCACCGCTTCATTTAAGTGGCCAGAACCGCACAAGCACCAAGCGTAGCGCTGGTGAGCAATCGCCAAATTCGGGTTCAAAGCGATAGCGCGGCGAAGCGAATCCATAGCAGCTCGATAATCCAGCTCTTTGGTTGCTCGGTCAGCTTTTTGATAAATCTGAGCCATCGCCGCAGCCACGTGAGCTTCGGCAATAGTATCGTCGAGTAGGAGCGCTCGTTCGGCCGCCGCCTTAGCATTTTGCAATCGGTCCGGTTGACGATTGTAACCGTAATAGCGTTGCAAGTAGTAACAGTCCGACATCAGCGCATATGCGAGGGCAAAATTCGGATCCCTCGCGACCGCTTGTCCGAAATAGTCGATTGCCTTTTCAAGTCCGTCTTTCGAGCGCTTATTCCAGAAGTAAAGCCCCATTAAATATGAGTCATAGGCGGACGGCTCCGTCGTGTAATGTTTTCGCAACTGCTTCTGCTCGTCCATAGTGAGGTTGAGCGCGAGTGATCGCACGACGCTGTCAGAAATCGAATCCTGAATGCCGAAAACGTCAGTGAATGTTTGGTCGAAGATCTCCGACCAAATAGTGCGGCCGGTGGCGACGTGAACAAATTGCACAGTGGTCCGAACCTGGCTCCCGGATCGCTGGATAGTTCCACTCAATATCGCATCCACTTCTAAAGCGCGCCCCGCCGCGAGCGGGTCACTTGCAGGACCTTTGTATTTCAACACTGCGCCGATCGGCAAAACAACGAGTTGCTTTAAATTGCTTATTCTGCCGATTACCGCGTCCGCCATGCCTAGTCCCAATAGTTCATCATTCATGTTTTGGCCGAGCGGCTCAAACGGTAGTACCGCGATCGACCGAACTGTATCCGTCTCCTTTGCGGCCGACGTCGCGGGGGCTGCGTTTCTGATCTCACCTTCCTCAAGCCAGCGAACGATCGGTCCCCGCACAAGGAACGCGCCTGCGAGCACAACTATGCCAAGAACGGCGAGCGCGAACGGACCGCCAGTTTTGCCTGGCGATTGCTGTCGATCCGTCGCCGTAGCCGCTTCCGTTCGAATCTCTGCCAATGTTGGCCCGGTTCTTTGCTCTGCCTTTACTGCGGTACTCCCATTGTCCGTTCGATCGCTAACTTCGGCAACGAAGCGATAGCCGCGACCCGGAACCGTCACGATATAACTGTGTGAGCCCGGCGTTTCGCCAAAAATACGCCGCAGCGTCGAGATGTTCTGACTCAGATTGTTCTCCTCGACGATCGAATCGGGCCAGACCGCCGCCATCAGCCGCTCCTTATCGAGGACGGTATCGTGATGCTCCACCATGTAGAGTAGCGTTTCGAACACTCTCGGGGTGAGGGGCACCGTCGTCCCATCCAGTCGCTGCAAGAGCCGTTTCGCCGTGTCGAGCCGGAAATCGCCGAATTCGTAGAGGTGAGCGGAGGCAGCTGGCATCGCCATTTCAGAACAATTCAGAAAAATTCATCCGCAACTTAAAGACTTTCATAAGGGCGCCCCGCATCTTCTACCACACGCGAGTGGGCTCAAGCCCCCGCGTGGACAAAACAAAGTAAACTACATGTAAGCACAAGAAAATGAAAAAGAATCCTATGAAAATGACAATTCCACTCGCAACAGATTCGATTAGCCGGTCGCCTTTGCGATGCGGTTTATTTCTCATTCCACTCGTGCTCGCTGCTTTCGCGCTTTCGTCGACGGCGCAAGCACAGTTATCGCCCCCGCCTGACGGAGGCTATCCCGCTAACAATACTGCTGAGGGGACGGATGCCCTTTTCAGCCTCACAACCGGCACCGACAATACGGCAATAGGCTTTGATGCGCTCTTTAGCAACACAACTGGCAGCGAAAACACCGCCATCGGTTCTGATGCGCTTCTGAGCAATACAACCGGCATTAGAAACGCGGCCAATGGTTTTGCCGCGCTTGAGAGCAACACAACCGGCGTCAGAAATACCGCTACTGGTCGTGCTGCGCTCGCTAACAACACAACCGGCAACGACAACACGGGCGATGGTCACGATGCGCTCTTTTCCAATACAACCGGAATCCACAACACGGCTACCGGTAGTTTCGCGCTGCTTTTCAGTACAACGGCAAATGACAACACGGCTGATGGTTATGCGGCGATGCTTTTCAACACAATCGGCAATCGCAATGCGGCAGTTGGTTATTGGGCGCTTTATAACAACACAACCGGCAACAACAACACCGTCAACGGTTATAGCGCGCTTGTGAATAACACAACTGGCAACGACAACATTGCCGTGGGCAATTTCGCCGGCAGCAATCTCACTACAGGTGACAACAATATTGATATAGGAAACCAGGGTGTTGCTGTCGAAGCCAACACCATCCGCATCGGCACCCAGGGAACTCAAACCAGAACATTTGTCGCTGGCATTAGCGGAGCAGGAGTTATGGGCGTAGCCGTTAAGGTCAACGCCGCAGGCCAGCTTGGCGTTGGAGTCTCTTCTGAGCGGTTTAAAGAAGAGATCAAGCCGATGGACAAGGCCAGTGAGACAATTTTCGCGCTAAAACCAGTTAGTTTTCGCTACAAAAAGGACATTGATTCCGAGCGTACGCCGCAATTTGGTCTGGTCGCCGAAGATGTGGCAAAGGTGAATCCCGATTTGGTAGTGCGCGACGCCGACGGGAAAGTTTATACCGTACGCTACGAAGCGGTGAACGCGATGCTGCTGAACGAGTTCCTAAAAGAGCACCGCAAGGTAGAGAAATTGGAAGCCGCGCTCACGGTAGTAAACGATCGCTTGAAAGAGCAAGAGGCGAAAATCGAAAATGTGAGTGCCCGGATTGAAATGACTGAACCAGCCCCGAAACTAGTCAGCAATAGACGGAGGTAGGCGATCGTTCCGAGTGAGATTTGAGGGACGCCATTCGTGGCGTTCCTCAACCATAAAAAGCACGCTGGCGTACTCGTCCTTGGGCTTAAAACCCTTCGTCTTTGAAGTGGCGTTTGCCCTTTAGCGCCTTTGCGTATTCGTCTTTGCTCAAAATGTTCTCATCCAGCTGCATGTCAGTGCGAAGGAAGTTTTGGAACCACGCTTCGATTCGTTGCCGGTCTTTCAGCACCTCCTCGCTGATGTAATTGGCGTCGATATTGATGCAGATCGCGCCAACAATTCCGAATTCCTTTCGTTTGATCGGGATGGTCGTGCATTTGAATTTTCGCGCGCCGATGTTCAGCTCGTAATTCATTTTGTCTTCGTTAAGGAGCTGCCGGCGTTTGAGGTCAATGAGCAGGTTCGTTGTGCCATCACGCAAATGCCGTCCGGTAACATTGTTTTCGAGCGTGATGAGTGAGTGCGCAGGATCTGCCAGGTTGTGCAGCAAGATCTCGATCCCGGTATTTGGAAAGGATTTTCCGATCAGCCGGACAATGCGTTCGTAATTTTCCAGAAATTCATGCGTGTCATCGGCGATTGTCTTGCCGTTATACTTCTCGAATAGCTGGGCGTACACCTTTTGCTCGGCCGGTTCGAGTTGTGCCCGCACATTATTTTGCTCACCGATAAAATGAGCTGTCGCGCGGCTGTATGATCTTCGTTCTTCAGGAAGTAATGCATGCCCAGCCAAAAATCCTTCAGACTGAACTCGCCAAAATTTTCGCGACTTACCGTAAACGGATAGAAATCGTACTCCTCGAGATTTCTTCCAAACTTGTGACGTCGTTCCTTGTATTTGCCCCAGAGAAAACCGAGCGCCAGAAACAGCAGGGATACGATGATCGACGCGATGACATTGATCGTGAGCTCACTCTGCAAGGCATTAATCATGACTGCGCCTCAATTATCCACGCGCGCAGAATATATGATACTCAGCGACCGAAAGCGATGCGGAGACGTATCGCACTCCGAAAGCACTTCGTGCGAAATCTCCAGCGGGCTTATTTGTTTCGCGAAGCTTTGGGAGTGCGTACGCGTCCTCGCGTCGCTTTTTGAGCTGCATCACAGATTTCCAACCAGACTGGAGAGCGTGATATTTTCCAGCGTTACGTCTGTAGGTCGCGAGAGGGCGTAGGCTACTGCACTCGCGACCTCTTCCGGTGAGATCATTTTGCCGCGCGGCCAATCGCCTTCGATGTGATCCCAGATGTTGGTGTCAGTCGCCGCGGGGTAAACGTTGATCACCCGAATTTTGCGATCGCGTAATTCTTCCCGCACCGATTGTGAGAATCCCTTCAACGGCAAACTTGCTCATGCAATACGCGCTCCAGTTAGGAAAGCCGGTCCTGGCGGCAATGGAAAGAATATTCACAACGCTGGACCCGGGCGGCATTCGCGGAGCGAAATGTTGCGTTAGCATAAACGGCGCGGTGATGTTCACGCCGACGGTTTGTTCCCATTCGATTGTCGTAATTTCTGTGAACGGTTTCACCACTGCGACGCCCGCATTGTTCACGAGCAAATCAATTGGTTCCTTGCCGGCCTCGGCGATCAGGTCAGACACGGCAGAAGGCTTTGCCAGGTCATGAACCAGCAGGACCACTTTCGCGCAATGCGGCGCAACGGCTTTGCATGTTTGCGCCAGAGCTACTGTATCGCGCCCGTGCAAGAGGAGCATCGCATCGTCTGCGGCGAGCTTCTCAGCAATTGCACGACCGATTCCGCGGCTCGCGCCTGTGATGAGATAACGCTTCATGGTATTGGCAGAAAACGTTGAACGTCCAACGCCTAACGTCCAACGCCGAATTGCAGAAGTCTGTAGGGGCAGGAGTGTCGCCCGTGGTTTGGTGGGGTTGCAGCCGGCTCGGCTGTCACTACAGAACGGTTGGCGGAGGGTTAAGTCCGCCGCAATGTAAATCGGTTATTCGTCGTCTCCCACAAGCGCAATCGAACCAGCCGCTGGTTCAGACGATTATCCATCTTCAGCCAAAGCGCACGGACGATATTTTCGCCGGTCGAAGGCGCATCCCGGAAATCTTCCGTTTCCAAATCCAAATGCCGATCTCGCCACGGCTCAATCGATTCTTCGATCGCTTTCCGAAACGCAACGAAGTTGTAAAGGGTTCCGCTGCGCGCGTTGTATTCGCCTCCGATCATTGTTTCCGTCAGATACCGATGACCGTGACCGAGCGGATTATTGCACTTCCCATAGAGGCTCGTGTTCTGCGCATTGGAGAGGGTCGCTGCATGCAGTCGGTGCGCTGCGTGAAACGGCGCTCGCAATCCTAAAAAAATGCTCTCGCTCTCCCATGCTTCCGCAAAAAAATCGTCGCGTTCGTGCAAACGAACGCGTCGCAGCGGGAACATTGTGTTCACGCGTTCGTAGATGTATCCCGCCAAACTTTCTGTTGTAATGGGACGCTCCTTTAGTCCGTTGACCTCGTTCAGATAGCGGTGATCGAGTTCGGTTCGCAGGCCGCGGATACACACGTCGATTGCATCGTAACGGACCATCGGATCTTTGTCGTCAGATCGTTCCGCTCGAAAGGTAAGACGAGCACGATAATTGTGCCCGTGTATTGAAACCGATTCGCCAAACAGGCGCGCGTTTTCTTCCGCGCTCAGATACGGCGACATCGTTTTGCGCGCCGCCGAGAATTCGAACCAATAATTTGCCTCGCAAGCGCCACTGGAATAATAGGTCGCGCTACGCTCCGGCGACTCGGTCAGGTGACAAGCGCACAGATTTGCTTCCGTGTCGGAGAACAGCGGCGCGACATCGAAGTAGAGTTGCCGCGCAATATTCTCGGCAGTCGGCGGCACATCGCGGAAAGAAGGATTGTCCTCATTAAGAAACTTGTGATCGAAACGTTCGCGCAAAATCTTGCCTGCGCGCTCTTTGATTTCGCTAATGTTAATTAGCATTCCTGTCGTTGGATCCACCGGCCCGACGAAGACGAAGTAGGCCACATAATTGCGACCGCTTCCGTAGCGCGCGTTCGTCTCCGGGCCGAAGGTACTCAGGTTTTCAGCGTCGCTCCAATGACTGACCTTCAAACGCCGCGAGGCTGAGAACTCCAGACGCTTGCTGACAGTGAGCAGCATAACATTATCCCCTTAGGGAATCGCGAGCGCTGGAAAAACTCTCCGCCCAGGAATTAGTCAACCATTTTTTTGACTTACTCTCGATTGTCATGATCTTTACCTGATGAAACATATAGGCTGGCGAGAGCGGTTATTCAAAAGCACGCGGGGGAAAATCCTGGACCTTTTGCGCACACGAGACCGGACGGTGAACGAACTCGCGGAAGAGTTGCACCTGACTGACAACGCCGTACGCGCGCATCTTGCCAGCCTTGAGCGAGACAGGCTAGTGGCCCAGTCAGGCATGAAGCGTGGCATTCGCAAACCGCATGTCACGTATGCTCTCGGCACGGAAGCCGAACAACTATTTCCGAAGGCGTACGGGCGACTGGTCTCGCTTCTCATGACGATATTCTCACGCCAGGTTAAGCGAAGAAATTTGCGCGCCGGAATGCGCGCCGCTGGTCGGACCATAGCCCAAGAACATTTGCGCGCGTTGAAAGGCAAAACCCGGCAGCAAAGAATTGATGCTGCACTGGAAATTCTCAAAGAACTGGGCGGCGCGGCCACTTTTCATGAAGAAGATGGAAAGCACTTCATCTACGGCAACGGCTGTCCCATCGCTGCTGCCACGGCGAATCACCCGGAAGCATGTCTGCTGGCGGAATCGTTACTTACCGAGGTAATTGGCTCGCCCGTGAAAGAACATTGCATTCGCGGACCAGCGCCTTTCTGCCGGTTTGAAGTGAAATAAACCGGCTTCGCACTTCGTTCATTGCCTGGCAGCAAAGACATCCAGTAATCGCCGCAGTTTCGTATTCAGATCAATGGTTTGCTTAGATAAATAGTCAAATAACATATTGACTTATTGCGAGAGAATTGAGAAACTACTTGTTATGAACACAACCAATAATCAATCGCATGCCGCCGCCGGCACGGGTTCGCCGGCGTATCAGGCATATTGGATCCTTCACGTCGGATTCACAGTTGCCCCCATCCTCGCCGGGTTGGACAAGTTCTTCCACCTCTTGGTCAACTGGGACCAGTACCTGCCTG
>Ga0137382_10001626_pt1 | contig 10020 bp, 10 predicted proteins | sample SagtaG_15_FD_104816 | JGI IMG/M metagenome (GOLD analysis project Ga0137382, IMG submission 104816) | Vadose zone soil microbial communities from Sagehorn Ranch, Mendocino, California, USA - Sage2_R_20_16 metaG | ecosystem: Environmental > Terrestrial > Soil > Vadose zone | place: USA... | reverse complement strand
TCCTGGATCCGGATTTTGCGCACTCCCAGCGCGTAACCACTCTTGCCACCCAGGTATTCGATGGTCTGAATCGCCTGGGATTAGCCCCTTCCAACTCCGAGCACAATGGTCGCACGATCCTTTTTGCTGCCGCGCTGATGCATGACGTGGGCCGTGCGAAACGCGAAAAGGGCCATCACAAAGCCACGTATCGCCTGATTCGCAAGATGACACCGCCCTTGGGATTTACTTCTCCCGAGTTGCAGTTGGTGGCCGCCGTGGCACGCTTCCACTGCGGCGCCCTGCCCCAGCCCCGCCAGAAGGTGCTGCAGGAACTTGCTACCGCCGATAAGAGCTTGGCCATCCACCTGGCGGGCATGCTTCGCTTCGCGAATGCTTTCGACGGGGAGCGCGACGGGCTGGTGCAAACCCTTCAGGTCGCAACGAAAGATGGTACTTTGCTAGTCTCTGCTGCTGGCTACTCCCCGTGGACTTCGGCAGCTGAGGACATTGCTGCAGCCCGGCATGTTCTTGAACTGGTTTTGCGGAAGCCGATCCTGGTAAGGCCGCTAAAACCAACTCCATCCGGGGTTGCGCGAGCACGAACCCCAGAGTCTTCGCAGCATCCATAGAAGCTACTCAGGCACTTCCACGCTCTCGCCCCTTCCAGTACAAGCAGTAGAGTTGAGTTGAATGCCATGACCCATGCCCTTCTGGTTCGCAAGGCCGTCGAGTGGTTGCGCGGCTACCGCTGCGGCGTGGTGCTCTCAGAACAGGCCTGCATCAGCGGCGAAATGCCGGATGCCATCGGGTGGAAGCGCGCCTGCCACTCGGTTCTCGTTGAGTGTAAAGTCTCGCGGGCGGACTTCCTCGCCGATCGCAGCAAGCCGTTTCGGCAGCGTCCTGAACTTGGCGTGGGCAGTGAACGCTTTTATTTGGCGCCGCCGGATGTGATCCGTCCCAACGAGCTACCTGTAGGGTGGGGCCTGCTGGAATGCCATAGTCGTCAGGTAAGCACGATCACCTCATCTAAAAAGAATATGCGGAGCGACGAGGGCTTTCGTAGTGAGATGAATTTGTTGTTGGCGAGTCTCCGGCGGGTAGAGATCCGGATCGAGCCCCAGACGGTCACTGAGTTCCTGAAGTGGAAAAACCGCATGGCGGAATACAATCGCGGCCAGTTCCCCGAGGGGGTAACTCCACCCGATGAAGAGGCGAACTTTTATTTGCTACCGGATTCCGACTCCGCCGTGAACCCAAAGTCGGCAGGCCGAAGCGGTTCTCGCGACTGCCAGAGCACCGGGAAAACGGTCTGAACTAATTCTTCCTGATGCGCCACTAAATCAGGGCTGTCTACCCTTTCCTGCAAAAACAGAAAACCGGGCTGGTTAGCCCGGTTTTGAGTGCGTCGAGTTGAGATGCGGTTACATGGCAACCCGGCGCGACTGGCGGCAAGGAGCGGCTGGTCTGGTTGTGGCCAGTTTCGGTTGCCCGAACTGCGCTTGCCTCGCGTCAGCCGATCTTAACGGCGCGGAAACGACCAGTTCTGCTGGTGCAACCGCACTGCCACCCTTGACTTCAACAAAAATAGCATAGAAATCCCGTAAATTACTGAAACTAATATAAAACTGAGTATTCAATGGAGCGTCTGTTACGAGTGCGCCCCAGTAGAGTCGGATCAAATCCTTGCACAATTTGGAAGCGGAACGTATCAGCCGAAGTTTTCAGCTTGCCGATGGCTACAATTCCCGCCGACCCTCCATTGCCTTCAGCATAGTGATCTCGTCGGTGTATTCGATGTCGCTGCCCACGGGAATCCCCATGGCGATCCGCGTCACGCGCAGGCCTTGTCTCTTTAGTTGCTGGGATAGGTAGGTTGCTGTGGCCTCGCCTTCGACGGTGGGATTGGTCGCGATAATCACCTCATCGACGTCGCCCGATTCCACACGCCGCATGAGGTTGCTGATGCGCAACTGCTCCGGTCCAACGCCGTGTAGAGGCGACAACGCCCCATGCAACACATGGTAGGCGCCGTTGAAATGTTTGGTTTTCTCGATGGCGGCAATATTCGTCGGCTCCTCCACCACGCATACCAGCCGCTGGTTCCGCGTGGGGCTGCTGCAGTAAACGCAGGGATCGACGTCGGTGATGTTGTTGCAGACAGAACAGAGGCGAAGATTTGCCTTAACGTCCCTTACTGCTGCGGCCAGGGCCTCGGCATCGTCGTCGCTCGAACGCAAAATATGGAAAGCGAGGCGCTGTGCGCTCTTGCTGCCCACGCCGGGCAACTTCTTCAATTCATCGATGAGTCGCGTCATCGGCTCAGCAAACTTGGACATAGGAAAAATTGTGTAATTGTGTAATTTGGTGATTGAGTAATTTGATCCAAAAGTCTGGCGGAAGGCATGGCGTAGACTAAGAGGAAATTACCCAATTACAAAATTACCCAATTACACAATTCTTCAAAGTCCCAATCCGCCCAGCATGCCGCCCACCGTTGACTGCATGGCGTGATCCACCTTGCGCGCCGCCTCGTTGACCGCCGCCGTGACCAGATCCTGCAGCATTTCGATATCGCCTGACTTCACCGCTTCCGGATCAATCTTCAGGCTGAGCACCTGCTTGCGCCCGTCCATCCTCACGCTGACGGAGCCGCCGCCCGCTGACGCCTCGACCACAGTCTCCTGCATCTTCTTCTGCAGGGTCTCGTACTGCTCTTTCGCCTGGGACATTAACTGCTGGATGTTGAACCCACCCATGAACACCTCGAAACGTGAACCTTGAAACCTTGAAACCTTGAAACCTTCTACTTCTTCTCCCGCTGATCGATAATCGTCCGGATCTCAGCCCCGAACTTCTCCTGCAAACGGCGAACGATCGGATCTTGCTCAGCGCGCACCCGCCCGCCGCCGTTAGATGCTGATTGCGAACGCGCTGGAGGGGACTGAACCGTTCCGCCCGGCAGCACTTTGAGTTTGACCGCCTTGCCCAGAACGCCGCTAGCCGTCGCAATTGCGAGCCGTTTTGCATCCGCACCCAGCGACATGTCGATCACCGTCGCCGACGATGAAACTTTGATGACAAGTTCAGTCCCTTCGACCCCCCACTCGCCAGTCTCAAGCATGGACACCAGCATGCGATGTCCGGCATCGCTCAAGGCATTCAGAACGGCGTTGCGCACATCATCAAAGCGTTGCGCCTGCGCAGTGACAGCTTCAGGGCGGATCTCGGGAGTACGATCGGAGATCGGGTTCGCTATGGCCTCGGGCGCGGCACTCCCCATAATGACCGGTGCCGACGAATTCGTGTTTGCCACAATGCGAGGACCACTCGCGGGGACGTCGGCAGACATCTCCGGCTTGTTGCTTCCCTTGCGGGCGGAATCCGCGGCAAAGGGAGAGACGTTATTCGGCCGCGCCGGTGTAGCAAGAGACGAGCCTCGCGCATCCGAGATAACCGCTGGCTTGGACGGGCTGCGGCTTCCACCGCTAACCATTGCAGCGTCACTCAGCAACTGTTCGATCGGCAGCAAGCGCTGGGCGTGGGCCATCTTCAACAGGCCAAGCTCCAGGTGAAACCGCTGCTCCTGCTTGTAGCCTAGCTCTCCATGCGTGCGCAGCATGATCTGCAGGTGGCGCGCCAGGTCTTCCTCGCTGAAGAGTTCGGCAATCCGCGCCACCCGCGCCTTCTCATCCCCAGATATCTGCAACAGAGACGAGTCTTTTCCCGCCACCTTGGCCACCACAGCATTGCGGAGAAAGCGCACCAGTTGTCGCGCAAAGTGCACAGGATTCTGACCTTCGCTGATCAACCTGTCGGCCAGGCGCAAAACGTGCTCGCTCGAGCTTCGGGCCACCGCCTGCATCACCTCTTCGAGCACTCCCGAAGGCGCAGCTCCAACCAGCTGACGCACCGCATCCGAGGTAAGACGTCCGCTGCTCGAGGCGATCGCCTGATCCAAAATCGAAAGCGCGTCTCGCATCGAACCATCTCCGGCCTCGGACAGCAGGGCAAGGGCGTCGTCGTCCGCCTCGAGTTTTTCCTGATCCACCAGGCTGCGCAGTTGTCCAAAAATCTCCTCGAACCGCACTGCCCGGAAGCTGAAGTGCTGGCAACGCGATCGAATGGTTTGGGGGATATCTTCCGGTTGGGTGGTGGCCAACATGAAGACCACGTGGCCAGGAGGCTCCTCCAAGGTCTTCAGAAGGGCGTTGAACGCGGCATCCGTAATCTGGTGGGCCTCGTCAAGGATGTAAATTTTGTATCTGTCCCGCGCCGGACGATAGCGTGCCGCCTCGCGCAGTTCACGGATCTCGTCGATACCGCGGTTGGTGGCGGCATCGATCTCGATGACATCCAAAGAATTCCCGGCACGAATCTCGGTGCAAGATTCGCATACCCCGCACGGCTCTGGAACCGGGTGGTCTTTGGAGCGGCAGTTCAGGGCCATGGCCAGGATGCGCGCCACGGTGGTTTTTCCGATCCCGCGGTGGCCGCTAAAGATATACCCGTGAGCCGTCCGGCCTTGCTCAATGGCATTCTTCAGGGTACGGGTAACGTGTTCCTGTCCGATGACTTCGGAGAACTTCTGCGGACGGTATTTACGTGCCAGAACCTGATAGCTCATGAGAAGAGAAACTCCGATTATACGTGAATGTGCACCCGCTCACGACTCTGCCTCACCAGTCCCGAAATGCCCGTCTCGGCCCTCTGGAACGCGCTTTTGCACGCGAAACCCTTGCGCGACGGCCCACTACGCGGTAGGCTTTTCCGCGGACAAGGTTCTAACATTTTGAGGAGAGTTCTCCCCATGCAACTCAAGCTTACGACTCGAACGGTGCAAGGTATTCTGGTAGTGAATTGCGATGGCCGAATTATCTTTGGAGAAGAATCGGCGGAACTACGCGACGCGGTAAAGAAACTCATCACCCAGAACAACCAGATGGTTCTGAACCTGGGTGGGGTCAGCTACATTGATTCCGGCGGACTGGGCACGCTGGTCGCCCTCTACACCACCGCTCACAATGCCGGCGGCGCCATTAAGCTTTGCAACTTGACGCAGCGCGTTGGAGATCTGCTGCAGGTTACCAAGCTTCTGACTATCTTCGAGGTATTCGATAGCGAAGAGGAAGCGATCCAATCCTTCCGAAAGGGCGCTGCGGCGTAGGAACCGGTCGGCGAGCCGGGGGATCTCCACTGCCTCCGGCTCTTGTCCCGCATGATCTCGAAAGTTGTTTTTGTTCTCGGCCTGTTGGCGGCCGCCAGCAGCTTCGCGTCTCCGCCTGTCGCGCTGGCGATGGGGCTCGCCTTCGGATTGATCTTTCGACATCCTTTTGAAAAGGAATCGGCCCGTCTGTCGCGCTGGCTGTTGCAGATCTCCGTTGTCGGCCTGGGCTTCGGCATGGACCTGCACGAAGTGATTCGCGCCGGACGCCGAGGCTTTGTCTACACCTTGTTGAGCATCGGCTTTGCCATGATGGCCGGCATGCTCCTCGGCGCGTTGCTGCGTGTCCAGAAGACCTCCGCATACTTGATTTCAACCGGAACGGCCATTTGTGGAGGCAGTGCGATCGCGGCGGTTGGGCCGATCACAGGCGCAACCGACGAGCAGATGGCCGTTTCACTCGGCACTGTCTTCGTGCTGAATGCTGTTGCGCTGCTGATCTTTCCTGCGATCGGGGTGCTGCTGAAACTCACCCAAACCCAGTTCGGCCTCTGGGCTGCGCTCGCGATCCATGACACGAGCTCCGTGGTGGGAGCGGCTGCAAAATATGGTAGCGAGGCCTTACAAGTGGGCACCACGGTCAAGCTCGCCCGCGCCCTCTGGATTGTTCCCCTATCCCTCGGCACCGCCGTAATCAAGGGCGCCAAGGCTAAAGTTCAATGGCCATGGTTTATCGGGTGGTTTTGTCTCGCGGCCGTATGTAATACCTATCTTCCTTCGGGCGCGGCCCTCTATTCGGCCCTGAGCAGACTGGCGAGGATTGGCCTGACCGTTACGCTGTATCTCATTGGAAGCGGAATCTCCATCGCCACCTTGAAGCAGGTGGGCCATCGCCCCTTGCTTCAGGGAGTGCTGCTTTGGCTGATGGTATGTGTCGCTTCGTTGTGGCTCATTTACATCGGATGGATCGCGCTGTAGCGGGCTACCTCTTTACGTCGCAGGTGAGATAGTGAAATTCCGGGCGACGCCCATACGAAAGCCTCGACCATCCATTCGGACGTCGAGGCTAGCGTTCCCGCGGCGGACCACGGAGATGCGGATCAGTTTAGGTCATCCAGCACAAGCTGGTTGTAAGGCGCGCCACCCTGGGCGCTGTCGATAATGACGATCGTTCGGATCTGGCCGGCCGCGAATGTGTAGGAGACGTTCAGCCCGGAGATCACGTTTTGCGTCCCCGCTTGCGTCATCACGATGGAATAATTCCCGGCGGCAATGGAAATGTACCCGCTGGCGTTTGGATAGGTGAGGCTCAGTTGTGGACTGAGCCCGCCGATTCCAGTCCCGCTGGTGACAACGTAAACGTCCACCGACGCAACCGACGACCCTGCGTTTAACGAGGGCCCAGCGTTGATGAACCGCAGCTTGACGTTGCCGGAGGCGGGCGCAGTGTTGTCGTCAGTGTAGGGCGCCAAGGCGATCGAACTGAATACATTCTCGGAGATGAGGGTAGTATCTGCGCTGCCCAGCGAAACTGAGCCGCTGAAGTACGGATTCGTGGTCGTACCGGTCTGGAATATGCCGATCGATCGTGACCCGGACGTCACCTTCTGGTAGCTTCCGGGCAGCCCGTAGCCGATATCCGTGAGAACCGTTTTTCCGTCGACTTGCACATCCACGGCGCCGGGTGCGCCCGGAGAGGCCTGTACGTAGCGAAAGCGTGCACTACTGGAACCGCAACCAATGGAAAGAAGAATTGCGCCCAGGCAGATCAAAGCTGTGCCGAGCGAAAGAACTTTCAGCAGCACTCTCATTGCTTCACTCCCGTAACAAGATTGGAATAAAGCACGCCTGCCCCATGGACGATTTTGGATGCGGGGACGAACCTTCGGGATGCCCCGGGCCCGCCTGCGCGTGCCGTATCGAACAACGACGGCAGTTGGGTCGCACGAGAATCGAGGAATCGAATACGATGGAGCGACGAGTTGAATGCATGCGAGCGAGTATCGTCAAAACCATTCGTGCGATTCCCCGGGGACACGTTTCGTCTTACGGAGCGATTGCGAAAGCGGCTGGACATCGCGGCGCCGCCCGGCAAGTGGTTGGCATCCTGCGGACTTCTTTTGATCTACCGTGGCATCGGATCGTTGGCGCGGGCGGGGAAATCAAGCTTCGGGGAGATTCTGCCATTGAACAGCGGCTGCGCCTTGAAGCTGAAGGCGTGACGTTTCGTGGGCGCCGCGTGAACATGCGGCTTCACGAATTCAAGTTTTCGGGCAAGAAAGGCAAGAGAACTCCAGCCAAGAAAGCCACGCGCCGGACTCGCAAGTGAGATGTCGGTCCACTCGATGAAGAGATCCGTCGGGATTACCAGCCTTTATGGCGTCTTGAATCGGTCGTCGATTTCCACCTGATATCCCGCGACCAGGCGATTCGTCTCGTTCGCCATTCCCAACACGGCCATGAGTTCTTTGAACATGGCATCGGTCATGCCTTTGTTTCTCGCACCAGCCGTGTGCGAAGCGATGCAATAGCCACACTGGTTGCTAACGCTGACAGCGAGGTACACGAGCTCCTTGGTGAGAGGGTCAAGTGCGCCAGGCGCCATGATTTGCTTGATGTCTTCCCATGTGCGTTTCAACGTGACCGGATCGTGCGCAATGGCCTTCCAAAAGTTGTTGATCCAGTCCGTCTTGCGGGTGGCCATGATGTCGTCGTATACGGCTTTCACCTCCGGGCTGGCATCTTGGTATTCAATGAGTCCAAGGGTCGACATGGAAGGCTCCAGAAAAGAAAATGAATTAAGGACAATCGATGAAGATAGCAGTAAGCGTCGGATCTCGCCAGATGATCCGGTTCCTGGCAATCAGAGAAAGCAAAGAACCGAAAGCGTGAAGGATGCGGCATCTTATTGCCGGGAAACACCCTGCTTCCAGTCCACCTCTGCCTGTTTCACATGCTCGAGCCTGCCGAGGTCTCGCCAGTAGTATTGGTCGGCACGAAAGGCGCGAATGCTTTCGCCTTGCGCGGCCAGACGCAGGTACGAAGTGATGATAGAGAACTCTCCCTCTTCGTTCAGCATCTTGAGCAGCTGCGTTGAAATCACATGAATCCCCGAAAAAGCCAGCGGTTCTGCCTGAGAGCAAGCTCGAACCAGATCACTCTTCCCATCGCGATCGGGTCCCCGGCCACAAAGCTGAAGCTGCTCGTCGAACAAGAGCGGGCGAGTTGTGGCGCGGTCCCGGACCGCGAGCGTAGCCAGGGCTCGACTTTCTGCGTGAGATTGCAGCATCTGCGCCAGATCGATCGTGCTGATCACGTCGACGTTGTGCAGGATGAAGGGTTCGTTTGAGGGGCTAGAAGCCTGCAGAAAGAAGTACGCCGCCTTTTTCAGGCCGCCGCCGGTGTCGAGCAGTTCCTCTTCGTGCGAGATTTCGATCCGCATACCGAAGTTGTCATTGGTCTTCAGGAATTCCAGAACCATATCCGCAAAGTGATGCACGTTGATGATCACTTCGCGGATTCCAAAGGAGCGTAGGCGGGCGAGAGTGATGTCCAGTAGCGTTCGGCCCGCCACTTCCACCAGGGCCTTGGGACGATCGTTGGTCAGCGGGCGCAGGCGCGTGCCCAAACCCGCGGCGAGGATCATCGCCTTCATTCGGCCTGCTTCTCCAGTTCACGATGCCGCAGCACGACGTCCACTCCGTTTCTTCCGCGCAGACGTTTGGCCAGTTGCTCGGCGAGGTACACGGAGCGGTGCTGGCCACCGGTGCAGCCGAATGACACCATCAGGTGCTTGAATCCGCGCCGCTGGTACTCGTTGACACTGGCATCCACCAGCGACAGGACGCTGGCGAAAAACTGGTGCACGCTCTCCTGTTGGTTGAGATAGTCGATTACGAGTGCATCCCTGCCGGTGAGGGTCTTGAAGCGCTCTTCTCGTCCGGGATTGGGCAGGCTGCGCCCATCAAACACAAATCCGCCGCCGTTTCCACTGTCATCCTTGGGCCAGCCGCGGTGAAACGAGAAACTAAAAATCTGCACGACCAAGTTGTCCGCCTCAGATGCCAGCCCTTGCAGTTTTTCCGAAGCCAGCATGCTGTTAAAAGCAGCCATCAACGTGGGCAGCGCAATGGGTACCTTGACGTTGTGCAGCAGCCAGCGGAGGTTCTTCAGCGCGTAAGGGACGCTTTGCAGAAAATGGGCTTTACGCTCATAGAAGCCACGGAATCCGTACGCACCCAGCGCCTGCAAGATCCGGACATACACGTAAGCGTAGTAGTGCTGCATGAAGGCCGCACGGTCAAGGTCGATGAATCCGGACAGCGTATCGAGATAGTGATCGAGAAGTTGCTGGCGCAGTTCCGGCGGCAGGTCGGCCTTAGCATCGTACAGAAGGGAAGCAATGTCGTACTGCAGCGCTCCTTTTCGTCCGCCTTGATAGTCCAGAAAATAGGGCTCGCCGCCGGGCAACATCACATTGCGGGACTGGAAATCTCGGTACAGAAAATAATCGTGTGGTGCGCTTAGCAGAAACTTCGTCAGACGGCTGAAATCATCCTCCAGAGCCTGCTCGTTGAAGGGAATTCCCGCGAGCCGAAGAAAGTAATACTTGAAATAGTTCAAATCCCAGGAGATCGACTGGCGATCGAAGCTGCCGCGCGGATAACAGACCTTGTAATTGAGATTCCGTCCGGCCTCCACCTGAAAGCGCGGCAGCACACGAACCACTTTTCGATAGGCCTCGACTGCCGGCGGAGCAATGCTCTCACCGGTACGATTTTTCGAAAGGAATTCGAACAGGGTGGTGTCGCCAAGGTCCTGTTCGAGATAAGCGCCTTGCGACAAATCATCCGCATAGATTTCCGGAACCGGCAGGC
>Ga0137382_10001625_pt1 | contig 10022 bp, 9 predicted proteins | sample SagtaG_15_FD_104816 | JGI IMG/M metagenome (GOLD analysis project Ga0137382, IMG submission 104816) | Vadose zone soil microbial communities from Sagehorn Ranch, Mendocino, California, USA - Sage2_R_20_16 metaG | ecosystem: Environmental > Terrestrial > Soil > Vadose zone | place: USA... | reverse complement strand
GGTTTCCCGTGGAAGAGAAGACGGTCGGAGAAGATCAGTTGACTATCATTACTATTTATCTTCGCTCATGTGGTGGTTAACTGGGTATTCTGTACGCTTAGTAACTTAAAACACCTACAATAGACTCAACTGTGACTGTGACGATGCACTTTGACATGTCCCAATTTCCTTGGTTGAAGCTTGCTGGCGTCACACTTGCCTGTACGTCCCGTCTCTCAAGTCTGATTCATCTCTGACATCTACTCCCGGTGTCATGCACATATGGTCAAATTTGCACCGCATCTTCGTTATTTGACGCTTAAAATCCCGTGGATATTCTAGTCGTCGGGTTCGGATATGGTCTCATGAAAGGTTTGTCTACGTGCATATAAGAGAAGGAGGCGCTCTTGACTTGTGAAACAGCGACTACCCCGACCGAAGAACAGTTATACAAGGTAAAGACTCCATTCCCTTTGTTCGTAATATTTCCGTCCTCTTCGGGCCTGGAGCCGGTGGGGAAATCTCCGGTACGGGCCTCGAGGCCTCGAGGGTCCCCGTATTACTCATTCTTATCATCGTCATATCGCAAACTTGGTCTAATTTTTCTCACTGCGCAATTATCCGGCATCTAGGAATTAGCCCCCGATCTAAAACGCAAAGTGGATGCTTCTCGAGCTGCCCGGCTCGCTCGAGAAGCCGAAATGAAGCGGCTGGTAGAAGAAGCTCAAGTAAGTACTCGACAGTTCCATCCATCGTGTGATTAGTGTTTTCCCTTTTCGCCATATGCGTTGACTTCTGTCCGACTAACCTACCTGTAGAATTCCGAAGCTTCGCAGCCAAAAGCGAGCAAGCCGATTTGGGCAGATCCCCCGAATCAGAGAAGATAGCGCGGTCGTTTCGAGCAATTCCTATTAGGCATCGTACAGTATGTCTGGGTGTAGCCCAGTATCACCTATCCAGTGGAATAATAGACATAGTATATCTTGCGAACCCAAGAATGGTGGTACCAAAACAGGAGTCGTTGCATGCTAAGATTGACGCGGCTAGATCGTGAGTAGAATTGAATATTGAATAGTGGTGTGCGTGTAAAGTTGATATAAATGTACAAAATGGAAAAAAAGTGAATCAAATAGCAAACGACAGTGGGTGACGATCTAAAAGCGCTACACCTAGGATGACATTGTATTGGAGGACTACCGCTAAGAAGGTCAAATAGTATCGCTTAACGATGACGGCAATAGGTTCTTACCTGGTGCATTTGCACGCGGCCATTCGAACAATTGTTCAATTGGCCGCGTATTGGTCACCTCAAAGGTTCTTGCCCATTTTCCACTGGTTGAATAGTTTTTGGATACATTTGCGCGTTGGATCCAAGCAATGATTCGCTAGCGGATGGCGAATCTGGCGAGGACGGTAGATGATCATATGTAGGACTATCAGCCGGAACACTCAGCGAAATAGAAGACGACGAATTGGGGACAGATATGTGTACCCGCGATGGGCCATTAAAAGTTACATCCTCAGAAGACGGCGTAATGGGTTTACTGTTGCTTGGCGTCTGATCTCCGTTGCTTAAGCCATTTATAGTTGATAAGGCAGTTGAATTTTCGATCCCCAAAATAACGTTAGCTGTGGATGATGTGCCGGATAAAGAACCTGGCTCAAATGGATGGCAGGCCGCGCTGCCCGTAGACATATTTGTGCATGAAGCTCGTGATGCTTGGCTATTAAAGGCTTCGCTGTTCACCGGAGCTGAATCCGTAGGATTAGGTTCAACAAAAGGCTGTGAAGAAGTGGCTGATACAGATGTACTCGGTGATGAAGATGAAGATCCAGGAAGTTGTGACTCGGTCCTCGAACGCGCCTGTGCTGTAGAAGGTCCAGGACCTGCCGAGAACTCAATCTGGGGTGGATCTTCCGATTGTGCTTCTGCAGCAGCGGCAGCATCTGACTTCTTCTCAGCTGCTTCCTTTCTTTGCTGCTCTTCATGGTCCAATAAAGAAAGCCTCATGGCCTCCATTACCATTAACTAATTCGTAGGTAAGCTCATGCGACGTTTTTCGGTCAAAATAAACTCGCCTCCTCAAGGTCTTGCCCGGACATTCCCAAGAACTGTTCGATGCCTTGACCTTGCACACGTCGCCTTCTCCTACTGCCGCCACCTTCGTTGCTATCTGTTGAAGAATCTTCTTGTCCAAGAGGATGCACTCGACCGCTCGTTACCCCAACAGGTATCATGCGATCTCCAACCTGTCGCATGATAATACGTCTGTTGGCTCGCCTTGTGACTGCTGCTCGTACTGCAGCCAACTTGGCTTCCCAATCGGGCCTTATTTGGTCTATGGCAATGCAGCTCAGATGGCATCTCGGAAAAGTGGTCTGAAAGGTTGCATACCCGTCGTTACAACTTCAGGACTGTCCGCACTGAAACTCTTTTGTCTGCGTTTGTGAGTCGGATATTGAAGAGAGTTACTATCTGAGAACTGTTGCGTTTGTAACGTCCCTTTGGGAACATCGAGTGGTAGCTATGGTATGAATTGATATACAGCATCAGACACCATAAGATACAACGGACTGACCGGGCCTTCACTGCCTAGACCAGCACGCCAGGGTGGTGGAGCATAAACAACTCCAAAATTCTCTTGTACGCAGTAAGGGCAAGCGGCAGGTTCTGAGACGAGGTGAGTGGTCGTTGGTTCATTGCGTTTTATCTGGACAAAACATTCTGTGCATATGGCCTGGCCACAACATCTAGAGTGATTAATATTGGGAGGATAATACTAGAAACGGGCGTAAAAATCTGAGCACGATGGGAGTATTCGGATGACGCACCAAGAAACAAATAGGGCATTCTATAGCACCGCGATAAACGGTGGCTTCGGGTTTACTAGGTTCCTTCAATGCACCGGGGCGTTTATTGTGAATAGATTTAGTGGAGGTCGAGACAGACGTTTCTGTCCGTGTGACCGGTCCTCCGTCAGCATCTGGTAAGCTCTTCCGGGCTGCCAATATTTGATCGTCGTCCCATGAATCGTCGTAATCCTCGAGCGGACGGTAGTACGGGGCCAGCTTCCGTTGACAAACGAACTGAGAGACGACAGGATTGTTCCAATCTCGGGGACCGGTGTAAACGCCCTGAGGGGTGAGATAGCCAAAGTCTACGGTCTCGTCCTGGTGACTCTTCCCTGAGGAAGATGCACTGTTGCCCATGTCGAGCGAGACGTCTGGCGGAGGAAATGGGGGCTATGCAGAGTTCCAACTCAGTGAGCCCGGTCAGAAACAACGGAGTCAGCCGTGCTCAATGTCTGCGACTCTGCGATGGGGTATATGTTTGCTCCTGTTTGTATGGCTCAAATTCGACGACCACCGCTTCGTCAGTTCAACTTCAAAAGTTCACGCTGCAGGGGCTGCACAAATATGGTCAGCTTCTGACGGGAGCTATCTGTCGAAACGGTAATGGGCAGCCACAGAGCCGGCGCAGTAGGATACTATTACATACTACTTTGTCATGTTATGGATTGTGGATGATACCGGATACCACATATGCCATCGGGAGTACCGCAACTGGGAGATGCCACGTCACTGCAACCTGTGCTATATTTAGGTAAACTCGGGTATATTTTCTTTCTTTCCGATACTTTTTCTCTTTGGCATCCATGGGCTCTTCTGTCTTAGATACGCCCTGGACAAGGTCGCCAGAGGAAATTCTCGCCCATTTCGGTGTAGACAGCAAGGCCGGTTTGAGTGCAGACCAAATCAAAAAGCATGTAGAATTGTACGGGAAAAACGGTATGCTTGTTCTCCGTGAGAGCTTCGAGTCTGTAACAATATCTGGCGATAGAGCTACCGGAAGAGCCTGCCACTCCGTTATGGCAGTTGATCCTGGAACAGTTCAAGGACCAGCTTGTTCTCATCCTTCTGGCTTCAGCGGCCATTTCCTTCGTCCTTGCTTTATTCGATGATTCAGATGCGGCCGGCTGGGGTACTGCTTTCGTCGAACCGCTTGTCATTCTTCTCATACTGGTCGCAAACGCAACCGTCGGTGTTGTGCAGGAATCCAGCGCAGAACAGGCGATTGACGTAAGTACCCCTCCACTTGTCTGCTCTCAGCTCACTTTGGTTTTGAATTTAGGCTCTCAGGGAATACTCGCCAGACGAAGCAAAGGTCATCCGGTCCGGTAAAGTTAAACGCATCCGCGCAACTGGGATAGTTCCTGGAGACATCATCTCGGTAGCCGTCGGCGATAGGGTCCCTGCGGATTGCAGACTACTTTCCGTCTCGTCTAGCAGCTTCAGAGTTGACCAGGCTATATTGACTGGCGAGAGCATCAGCGTCAATAAATATGTGGATGTCGTCCCAGATTCCAAGGCAGTCAAACAAGATATGACGAACATGCTGTTTTCCGTACGTAACATTTATAACAGCCCTTTGCGTTCCACTGACTGTGTTCCAGGGCACAACTGTCGTCAACGGGAATGCCAAAGCGATAGTTGTCTTCACAGGTCATAGAACTGCTATTGGTGATATCCATAAATCCATCACAACCCAAATATCCGAAAAGACGCCTCTTAAACGTAAACTAGATGATTTCGGAGATATGCTTGCCAAGGTTATTACCGTTATCTGTATCCTCGTCTGGCTGGTCAACATACGCCATTTCTGGGATCCTGCCCATCATGGAGTCCTCAAAGGCGCCATATATTACTTCAAGATCGCCGTTGCGTTAGCTGTAGCCGCAATTCCGGAGGGATTAGCCGCTGTCATTACAGCTTGCTTAGCGTTGGGTACAAAGAAGATGGCTAAGAACAATGCTATCGTCAGGAATCTTCCCAGTGTTGAAACATTGGGTTGCACGAATGTCATTTGCTGCGATAAAACAGGTACGCTCACTACCAATCAAATGAGTGTATCGAAGGTTCGTTGGTCTTTGTGGACTCTGATGCTTTTTACTAACTGCATTAGTTTTCTGTTCTTTCTGCAACTGGTATTCGCGAGTATAACGTTGAAGGGACAACCTATGCACCTTACGGGTTGGTTAAATCCGCTGATGGCCGCGATGCCACCACTGAATTGAGGTCAGACCCGATGCAACGCCTCGTAGAAATTTGTGCATTGTGTAATGACGCAAAGATAGTTTACCATCCGGTGAGGTTCCCAGGATTTTGTGGGTACAAGAGGTATCTAATTGTTTACAGGACAAAAGCACCTACAGTAGCGTGGGAGAACCAACAGAAGCTGCACTGAAAGCTCTGGTCGAGAAGATTGGGTGCAGAGATGAACAGCTTATGGGATCGTTGACATCCATGTCGGTGGAAAGTCGTGTCAACGCTGTCAATGATCACATTGAACGGTCGATACCCCGCCTCCTGACATTCGAGTTTACCAGAGACCGTAAAATGATGTCTGTCTTGGTTAGATTAAACGGGTGTGGTGCGCTCTTTGTCAAAGGTGCACCTGAATCGGTCCTGGATCGCTGCACGTCTGCGCAAGTAAACGGGAACACATTACCCCTGACGGAAAAACTGAGGACAGCCGTTATGGATCGCATTTCAGCCTACGGATCCCATGGTTTGCGTACTCTTGCGCTCGCTTATGTCAATGTTCAAAACATAGATGCATCTCATTATACCTCCCAATCCACCACGGACTACAGCCGTTTTGAACAAAACCTGACGTTCGTTGGGCTTGTTGGAATGCTAGACCCTCCTCGGCCTGACGTAGGAGAGGCTGTGGCGACCTGCAAAGCTGCTGGTATTAGAGTTATATGTATAACCGGAGATAACAAGGGCACGGCGGAAACGATTTGCAGGCAGATCGGAATTTTCCGCGAGTCTGAAGACTTGACTGGCAAGAGCTACACCGGAAAAGAGCTAGACGCTTTCAGTTACGAAGAGAAGGTCGCGGCCGTCCAGAGAGCTTCCTTGTTCAGTCGCACAGAACCTGGACACAAGACCCAGCTTGTGGATCTCTTGCAAAGTTTAGGACTCGTCGTTGCCATGGTCCGTTCATAAGCCTCCAGATATTTAACATGAACTTACCCCGACGGTAGACAGGTGATGGTGTCAATGATGCCCCTGCATTGAAAAAGGCCGACATTGGTATTGCGATGGGCAGTGGCACTGATGTTGCCAAGCTAGCTGCGGATATGGTTCTCGCCGATTCCCACTTTGCCACCATTGAGAAAGCTGTTGAAGAAGGTAGATTGATATACAACAACACGAAGCAATTCATACGATACCTAAGTACGTGACGCCTTTATGAATCGCATTCATTGTTATTGATCGTGGATACTCCAGTATCTTCTAATATCGGGGAAGTTGTCAGGTCAGTGGCCTGATACCACATTGTTGAATATTTCTGAATAATTTACAGCATATTCCTCACTGTCGTTCTTGGAATGCCAGAAGCTCTTATACCCGTTCAACTTCTCTGGGTAAACTTGGTTACAGACAGCTTGCCTGCTACAGCGCTTGGATTCAATCCTGCGGACCACTCTATCATGCACGTTCCACCAAGAAATAGTCGAGAGCCACTTGTTGGGAAATGGTTGTTCATACGGTATCTGGTTGTTGGATTATATGTCGGATGCGCAACGGTATTTGGATATGCCTGGTGGTTCATGTATTACACCGGCGGGCCGCAAATATCGTTCTATCAACTGGTAATATTCATTAACTGGGTTTTTACGTGACAACTGATTCGTTTCCTAGACGCACTTCCATCAATGTTATACCAAGTTCCCGGAAATAGGATGCGAAATGTTTACGAACGTTATGGCCAAACGAGCCACCACTATGAGCTTATCTATCTTGGTCACGGTGGAGATGTTCAACGCGATGAATTCTCTGTCGGAGAACGAGAGTTTAATGACGTTACCCCTATGGTCCAACCCATTCCTTGTAGCTGCCATAGCGTTAAGTATGGGGTTGCATTTCATGATATTATATGTTCCATTCTTCACGGTATGACACTCCATTTTGGCATCATCTTTTACTCATGCTTCTCTAGACTTTATTCGCTATCACACCACTTAACGGGATCGAATGGCAAGCCGTGCTGTATCTTAGTGCCCCTGTGCTCATACTGGATGAGTTATTGAAATACATTACGGTGAGTTCGTTGGCCGACGATTTTGATGCTAGCTGATTCATCCATCAGCGAACATTTGTGAATCCCCCGTCCAAGTTCCGGCTCAAGACTGAGTAGTGCAAGTGAGGGGTTAAATGGGTTAAACGTAGATCACTGTACCGTAGATAGGGCAACGAAATTACGGCGGCTGAATTGATGCCAGGGTCGTCTGTATCTGTTACCCGCGCGTGACGCCGCATCGTTCTTTTCCATTTTACTTCCACGCAAAGTCGCTCCTTTTCTTCACATTCCCTTTCGCTCGACAGCATATATCAAAAGCTAATGCGATATGCATTTCGGCATCTTGACCACTCTTTTTACCGCATTTTTGTTGATCATACCGGCCCAGGCACACGAAAGGATGGGGCTGAAGCACCACTCCAAACGTTTTCCAAAAGCGGAATGGGCTGCTAACTCAACGAATGCCAAGACTCGGAGACAACTTTTCGACAATGCCAAATTCACATACTACGAAGCTGGATTGGGGGCATGCGGAAAAACGTCTACGGACAGTGACTTCGTGAGTACATCGAAATTCAGCTCGTCACGGGGAAAGAAAATTGAATTTTGTCAAAGATCGTCGCCATGAATACTGAGGTCGGAATATATATACCCTGCAGAAAAAGGATTTTACTGATCTAGTGGTGTAGCAATATGCTGGCGGTGCTCTTTGTTTTGAAACGATCACCATTACTGCTATGGGGAAAACGACAACAGCTCAAATCGTGGACGAGGTTGGTCATTTGCAGACGCGAGGCACAATATTGAACTGAAGAACCTATTTCATTTAGTGCATGGGATGCCCCTACGCAGGCCTTGACTTTTCTCCCAGCCTGTTCAAATTCTTTGCACCGGAGGGCGATGGCGTTATATACGGGACGTGGGTATTGGGCAGCGTTACAGTGTCTACATCGACAAAGACAACTGCGACACCCACGAAAACCTGGACCCCACCGCCTTCGACTAGTACAAGCCGGACCACCTCCGCGTCCAGTTCGACGACCACGAGTGGTAGTACCAGCGCAACTACAAGTTCGGCTGCTCCAACCTCAACACCAGTTTCTGTTTCTTTAGACGTTATTGTAGATCTGAATTTGCTTTATGTACAACTTGGATCACTGGTGGTCCAGGCTCCGAATGTTTAATAATGCATTTCTCGTTTGGCTCACAAAGCGGCGTGACCAATGTTAGGTTGTGACCATTAGTGTTACTGTTCCGGTGACAACGCACCTTTCGCTTCTCGTGTTACTCGGCCGTCCAAGTCTTCGTCATTCCTTTAGTCCTTACGCTCTTTAACTCCACGGTATTAAAGGAAAGAAAGCCATGTTTTCTCGCTTTCTTTCTCTCGCCTTAATCACCCTGTTCCTCGGTTTCGGTACCTTCGCGCACTCTAACGGTCACCACAATGCTCGTCACCATGAGCTGGCGCGGCGCGCTAGCAGTGCCGTCGACATTCACAAGCGTTTCGATGCCGCTAGATGGACATTTTATGCCGTCGGAATGTATGCCAGCTCAGCAACATGTGCTAGTTTTCCTTACTGATCCCATTTTATCCCAGGGGTGCTTGCGGCCAGTTTAATAAACCCAGCGATTTTGTATGTTGCCCCTGTAATGCCAGCTCGATGGTCCCCTGACAACATTTTTTAAATAGATTGTCGCTCTAAATACTCCCGTAAGTTTTACAAATAGGATCCAATCAGGAAGACATCTCATTGGCCGTTAGCAATTCGGCGGCGGTTATCCCGGTCCCAACTGCTTCAAGACAATTACTATGGAATACGGTGGGAAAACTACAACTGCTACCATCATGGACGAGGTAAGGGTGTTCAAGTTGCCAACGAGACATTTTTTGATTGGATAAAAAGTGTCCTGGTTGCCCTTACGGAGGATTAGACCTTTCTATCGGTCTCTTCACGTTCTTTGCCGCTGAATCCGTAGGCGTCCTATATGGCACTTGGTTCTTTAGCGATGGCTCTGGTGGAGGAGGTGGCGATCCTACAACTACCCATACTCATACCTGGTCCCCTTCTCCGACGCCATCACCACCTCCCTTGGTTCCTTCTATCCTGAACAGTCCGACACCGACACCTACTACAACCTGGACTCCGAAATCTACTTCTAAAAGTCACAGTGCCAGCTCTTCTGGAACGCCGTCGTCAAATTCCACCGGGCTGGCTGTTCCGACAGGAACAATAACCACAGGCTCCGATGAACTTGAAAATATCAATCGGTTGGGCTTACTGATCATTAGTTTAGGGGGCCTCGTCGTGGCTGGTCAATCTACGACCTGAATATTATGAAAACCTTTCAATTGTGTTGAATGATAGTATTTCATCCTACTACTATATATACCCTGGCTTTTCTTCCTAAATCTTATTCGGACTGCGATCGTTGATAAATGGAATGTTTCTTTCATGGACTGCTGTTATTTGAACCGGAAATCTAGTTTTACATGGATCTTGGGCAAGAGGTTATAATTTACAAGCATACATAAAAATGATTTTTCTTCCGATAAATGTTTGAGATCAATGATAACAAGATACCAGCAAAACGTCCAAGCCTTGCTGCTTTACCCACTTCAGAGAGGCAGGTTTCCCTTTGCGCTTAATATCCTTGATGAGCGCATTTCTGCTAGGAAACAACAGGTGCTGTATTGCAGCCTGTCCTTGTCCACGATTAGCAATATATTCTTTGATGTTGAGAAATACATGTGTCTTGACGAAACTCCGCGCAGCCCGCAGAGTTGTGGGAAGCGCAGTGGACATGAAGCCGAGTTCAACGATTAATGATTGAAGCAAGGTCAAACGACAGACCGAGTCGCGCTTCGCAACCGGATCCGCGAGGAACCTAATCAATAATGGATGGGTAGTCAAGGTAGAGAGTAGAACCGACTCACAATGTTATGAAGTTAGAT
>Ga0137382_10001620_pt1 | contig 10024 bp, 8 predicted proteins | sample SagtaG_15_FD_104816 | JGI IMG/M metagenome (GOLD analysis project Ga0137382, IMG submission 104816) | Vadose zone soil microbial communities from Sagehorn Ranch, Mendocino, California, USA - Sage2_R_20_16 metaG | ecosystem: Environmental > Terrestrial > Soil > Vadose zone | place: USA... | reverse complement strand
TGGCTAACCGAACTCGAATCGATACACTATAAACTTATTATATTTTGTTATAAAATTAAATAAGTTTATGATTAGTGTTTATAATTATATGTGTTTAATTTTATGTTTATATTTTTATATTATATTATTTTATACTTTATGTTTTTATAATTTTATGTTTTCGAACGGTTGTGAAGTAATACATTTCATAATCATTCCGTTTGATAACAGCGGTCTCGGTTAAATAAGCATATTAATTTCACCGTATTAAAGGCGTCCCTTTTTTATATTATACGAGACTGTCATAAAAACTCGTAGCGATATATGTGGAATAAATAACTTAGCAATTTTATATACTTTAGACTCTCACTCAACATCAATAAGTTATTGTCTCTCATTTCTGTATTTCACAATTATAATTAAACCTTTTTAATTATTTTTATTACAGAGAATATCCGATTCGAACGGATGTGATTTTTCAATCAAATAAGTTTCAAGCTTATCACTTTAGACCACTCAGTCAATTCTCTTTTTTTTATTTTTTTACCTTTTTTTATTATTTTTAATTTATGTTAATATTAATATAAATTTTAAACGTTACTATTATACATATATTTATATATATTTTATACAAGTAAATATATTACTATTAATTATAATAGTACATTTCATTTAATAATAAATTAAGTTCTTCTAAACTTTTTTTTTATCATAAAATTTTATAATTTCTTTTAATTTATATAAGATTATATTTTACTACCTTTTTTTATAGTATCCCCCTTTTTATAACTTTTTAATTCAGGAGAATTATTTACTGATTTAGAATGTTCTAAACCATACAACCCTTTTACAGCTGCACTAGTTCTTTCCACTTTATATCTAGCAGGAGAAACAGGTTCCACATAACAAGGACCATCTACATAATCTTTAAACTTACTTAAAACTTTTTTAGGTGAAGTTTTTATAGAATCACTAAAACTTTTTTAGGTGATGTTTTAAGAGGATCACTAAGACTTCTATTTGGTTTACTTAAATCAATTTTTGCTGATGTTTTAATAGGATCACTAAGACTTCTTAGGTTTACTAAAATCCTTATTTAAAGGATCAGGTATAAGTTTTAATTTTTCTTCTATAGAAGCTATTATATCCCTTTGTTTACCTTTTATAACTAATTCTCTAAATTCTTCAGTTGTAAAACTTTTATATGAAGGTATTGGACTATTTACACCAGAGAACGCATTTACCTACCTTTTGTGTTGAGGCTTTTCTACTTATTTATATTTTATTGGTAATAATAAAGTATAGATTACTTTTTATAAAATATATCCTATAGATTAATCTATTACCATAATATATATTATATTTCTGTATCTATATTGTTGGGGATATACTTCGGGTCGCTTACTGTAGATATTCGATCACTTTATATTTAAAAGATTTTTTTAAGTCTTCTTATACAATAGTCTGGTTTGTATACGATATATAAGTAGACAGACGTTAATTATATATAAATATATGAATAACTTTTTTGATCTTTTTTTTATAATATGTGTTGCTAATGTAGTATTTGGTTTACTTCAAGGCTATTTTGGTAAAATAGGACAAAGATTTATTAAAATTATTTCTAATCCTAGTAATATAGAATATTTGATTATATTAATAATAATAGGTTTATTGTATTTTATTTTAAATGAAGTAGATTTCTGTATTGATGATGATATAGAAAAAAAGTTAAAGGATATTAGTGGTAATAGCATAAATATATATAATCCTAATATTAATATATCAAGTTCTCTTTCTAAGGCACTTACAAACATTGGTATTGGTGCTGCAATCGGTGGAGGTATGAGTGCTTCTGCTAATGTCATTAAAGGAAGTGCACTTCCACCTAGTGTTAAGTTTTTTGCTACTGTTGCAGGAGGTTTAGCTGCAGGGGCAATTGTTACTGGTACTAATGCAGCTAATACCATTACTCAAAACAGTATAAAATCTAGTAAAAGCGGAGGTAATGGTCCATATACAGCTAATTCTCCTTTAGAGGATATTGAAAGTAATTCAGCCACAATAGAAACTGTGATGACTTTCTTATATTCTAATTTTGCTTTACATATTGCTATATTATATTTACTTTTTGCTTTAGGTATTTTATATTTAATGGATAAGGTTGTAAAAAATAAATATTGTATTTATAAACAATATTTTTGGTGAGCGTTTTTATAGTTTGTTAATTAAAGGTATAAATTTTACAAGTAAATCAAATATGAATGTTTATTATTTGAATAATGCTAGTTTTATCTAGTATAGGTGGTATATATTTTGCTTATTTTTTATTAAATAATATTCACAATATAAGTGAAATATTACAATCAAAATAAAAATAAGGTATTTGTATCAAAGTTTGTCTAGTGCTTAACTAGTATTGTTTTATTTATTTTACAAACACCGTTTTACACACCTCATTTAAGTTTGTTTTGACTTATTTGATTCTATTCCTAGTAATGATTATTAGGCAATTCAAGATGTCTTTAGCTGACCATTTTAGAGTCTTGAGTTGTTAAAAACTATCTTGTTGAAAACATTACAAGCTGAGTTCGTACAAGATATACGGATAAGAATACGTATAGCAGTTCGTGTCACTTTAGCTTAAAACTAAAGTTTCCTAATCTGAAAAGGATGGTTTCCGTGCAGGAGGGCATGTATTAAACTATGATGATCAAAAGAAATAAAATGATGAACACGAGATTGAATCTCGATAAAAGACCATATTACTTAACCTATTCAGTTCACTATGTCCCAGTCACTAATAATAAAAATTTCTCTAGGCTTACACAACTCAATACTAACCCTTTTTTACAAAATATTCCTAGTGAATATATACAAAGTAAAGAGAAAGCTTTGAATATATATTTTAAAATCTATGATCTTAAATATCCGGCTTTTAATGATAAGATAAATTCTAATATAACTAAAGTATTAATGTATACTGTTTATATAAAGGTTAGGTATAATATTGATAGTTTTTTTATGCTTGGTAATCAGTTTGGTTTTGATTTTAGTTCTGAGGATAAAATATACGACTTACTTAGTATTGTTATCGATAGACTAGAAGAAGCTTTCGAGGAGTATAGTTTAATTGATGAGTCTGTTGTTTATGTTCAACTTACTTTTAGAAGATTAGATACTAAGTTGCTATCTGTGTTTTCTTTGGATAAGTCTAATCACATATCTAATACAGATATAATTAGTACTAAACGAAAATTGAATCTTCCTGTTTCTGTATCTGAAGATTCTTTAGGTAAACCTTTAAATATTGTTGTTGAAAATAATAAGATTCTTGATATTATTTTAATTTTTAATAATAAGAGGATTAATTTTTTAGATGTTATTAGAAATAAAGCTAAATTCATTAGAGCTAAACATAGTGATAATATTACTGATTTTGATCCCAGTTTTAAATTCTATTTACTTAAGGATGTAAACTATTACATTCTTGCTGTTAAGTATATAGAAAAATCTTCTTTAGAAAAAATTAGATATTCTTTAGATGGTGTTGTAATAAATCGTGTTATTGATAGAAAGGATAATAATAATCTTGTTGTTAGAAAATCTGGTGAAAAAGAGATTATATTAGCTAACAAGAAAGTTCTTATGACAAAACAAAATATTAAACTTAAGTGTATAGAAAAACCTAACAGTAACGTCTTATTTATTGGTAATCCTAATATAGGAGTTATTGACACTGAAACTTTTTTAGCCAAAGATAACATATATAACATATAATTATATATATTAGGATAACATATATAATTATATGTTATCTCATTACTATTTTTCTTAAATACCCTAAACGTAACTAAATATACATATTTGTCTATCTCACCTATAATTTCTTTAACACGAACATTTCTACCTCCTTCTTTTATTTTTTCATTATAGAAACCATCATCTAATATTGCATGCAATATATTAGGATAAAAAACGGGATCATCAATTCTAATTCTAACACTATTCATATATATATAATTTATTTTTTTTATAAAACACAACACTAGATTATAAATGGCTCTCTATTAACCATTAAATACTTCTAATATATCCTTATTAATAACTTAATATGGATCCATACATCCACAAACTATGGATTTTAAATTACATCAACCACCATCATACCTATTATCCTTACAATTTAAACATCGAAAGTAACTTATTTTAATGTAAATCAATATTTACATCTTAATGTTTATAATATGTCTTTATGTATACATATATAAAACTTTTCTTCATATAGCATATTACCATAATATGATCCAATACGACCATAAGAAACATTATTATATATTTTATTATACAAATCTTCAATTAATTTCTCTCTTTTATCAGAACCTAATAAAGTAAATGGGATTGTACTTAGTCTTTCTATCTCTTTTGTAGATACACGTATTTTATATATATCTACACAATAAGATTCCTTTATAGATATTTTTATATCCTTTAATTTGTCCCTGAAAACACCTAATTCAAAACTATCCAACTCAAAGAAAATTTTTTTATTTACAATTTTTTTATTCATAATTTTATTAATAATTTTTTATAAAACACAGCACTAGATTATTTAAACTTATAAATAAGTCTAGATAGCTTATCTATAGTAACATATTTATAATAAATATATTCACTATTAATTATTATTGTACATTCATAATTGATAAATTAAGTTCTAGATTAACCTAAAAGGATATTGGTTTAAAATACAATACTAATTTAAATAGCTATACACTCATTAAATTATTCTAATGAATATACCTTTATTCATATTGAATTAAACTTAATTACTATTACTATTATTACTATCAACATTAGCATTACTACTTCCATTACTTTTTATAATTTCTTGCACTACTTTTTGTCTACTCTCTATAAGTTCATTACTTGTTGTATTAATAGGGAGATATTTCGGAGTTCCTTCACCCTTTAACATAAACCTTCAATAATTTAATAGTTCTTCTTCTCTTTCTTTAGTACTTTTAGTATCATAAATATTATCATGAAGATTTTTTTCTTTATTCCTATTAATATCTTTACCATTTAATCATCTCACATACTCTTCTTTATCAAAAATATAATAAGGTCCATCACTTTCTAAAGAACTATCACTTCCAGCATTTTTCCTTTGTCAATCTTCCCTTTTACCCTTATTATGACAATATTTACGCACTTCATCATCACTTATATCCTCTGTTTTAATTTCTTGAGAGATTTTATTTTCTCCACTTTCTTTACTACCTTCTATAAAGTCTTCTTTATCGCTTTCATTCATAGATAAAATATTTAATAGCTTTTTGGTATTATCTTTATATTTACAATCTATACTTTTCATTCCTAAAACAATTTTATTTTCTGACCCTATAAAACTTTTTAAGATATCAGAAACCCCTTTTATAATTGAAGATATTTTGAACACTTCATTACTTATACTTGGAAAATTAAAGTAACTAACCACTTCATATAATAATATACTTACTATACCCATATATGTATAATATATTACAGATATACTATATATTTTATCTGTAAATACATTTATATCATAAACATAATTAACTACACTTCTGCAAACTAATCCTATTATAAAGATAATTAATATTTTACTTAAATTACCTTTATTAAAAACCCTACTTAAAAATATATTAACTTTTTTCATTAAATTTAACATCTTTATTTTCTTCTCTTTTCTTATAAACACAACACTAGATTTGAATTCTAGCAAAATTCTTATATACTTTTTATACTAATTTAATCTTTAGTATATATAATTAATAATCCAATACCTTTAATACAAAAAAATCATTAATATCTAATTGATAAATTAAGTTCTTCTAAAAGGATATTTGTCTTTAGATTTTAAACGTTTATCTAAAAAATTATCTAGACGTTTATCTGTTTTAAAAGGATCATGTTTATGAATTAATTTTTCAATTTCAGATCTTAAATCACTTTTAACTGCACTTTTAATTTCAGATCAAACTTTCTTGTTTGGATCTCAAGATAATTTAAAGTCTTGATAACTTTCGTAATTACCTCTCCCTTTCTCTCATACAGTTCATACAAACTTACGTTTACTTATATCATGATATTTAACATAAATACTATCAAGCTTATTTTCTACATGATTTAATTTAGTATCTAAATATTTAAAACCTAATTTTACTTTACCAATAAACTTTTTATTTTTTGGACTAACCTCCATTTCATGTTGTTTATACTGCACATCCATTTCATACAGTTTATTCTCCATCTCTCTAATAATACACTGTTGTCTATTCTCTCAATCTAAATTATATCATTCATTAGATGGATATGAAGGAATATCACTTATATGTGGTATAGTATTTACCACACTTTGAACACTATCTCCGGTATTTACAGATTGATATGACCCCTTATATCCTGAAGATCTAATAGGTACAGTAAGATAATCTCCATCTGATACTCTATGTAAAGTATCATGAACACTATTACCTCTAGATGAAAATAATGGAGACATAGTACTAGGAGTAGTCAACCTACTTATTACAGGTGTCTTAGCTAAATTACCTCCACCTGGTTTTTGATATCCTATATATAAATAACGAGAAGTGTCACTTACTACACTCACACTATCTACACAACATTTCAACTATTATTTCTATCAATGGTAATGATAATACTAGAATAGGTTCATCTAATATTCTTAATGTTTCTACAACTGTTCAGGATTCACCTGGTTGTTTTAGTAATTTAAAAGTTGGTAGTAAACGTCGAATAGTTTGGTATATGTGAAAACATAATAATAAAGAGTTTAGTTCGTATGAAGATTTTAAAAGATCTTTTAAATCTAATTTTAGTATAAAAGAAGAAGTAAAAAAGGATTTTAGTGATAGTATTCATAAATGAAAAGTTTTTAAAAATACTGTAAAATGAATCGTTGGTCGTAGAAATTCAAGTAATGATAATTAATATATAATAAATTATATATTAATTAAAACTTAATATTAAGTTTTGTGTATTATATAACTAGTGTTAATTAGTCTTTTGTTAGGTTTATCTAGAACTTTAAAATCTAGTGTTGTGTTTTATTAAAATAAATTATAGTGTATATATGAATATGAATGTGGGTATGAAGGTAAATAAGAAGGTATTTCGGTTGGATGTAAGTAGTACTAATATTTTCTGTCCTGATAATCTTGTGAGTTATATAGAATCAAATCTTAAGGTTGGTGTTCGATATATTTTGTTATATAAATTAGTTAGTTTTGATACTAGTATATTTTGTCGGGGTTTCGAGGTTGAATTTGTTATTTTTCCTGTAGGAAATGATGATGGTTTAGATCTTTTTGTATCTATAAATGATGATATTAGTGAAGGTATGAATCTTCGTGAAGGTATAAGTTTTAATGCGATAGTAATGTACTTTGTGCAACCTGAATGTTCTAATCAAGAATTTATTAATAATTATATGGATGAATTTATAAATAATGCTTTGTATGATATTAATATTTAGTATAAAAGAAGTTAAATGATTTTAGTGATAATATTTATTTATGAATACTATAAAAAAAAAAAGATTGTTAAATGAATTTTTGGTTGTATAAATTCAAGTAATTATTATATAATAAATAATTATATGTAATAACTTAATTTATAGTATTGTGTTTAAATTAAAGTGTTTGTTTTATTATATGAATAGAAAAATAAAAAAATTTTGTGTTTCAATGTTGAATAGTTTGTATATAGGATATAAAATTCCTTTATTACCATATAGTATATATAGATTTTATAATAATAAGGTAATAAGAATTATTAGAGTATTAGGTGGTGTCTCCTTCATTCTGTATGTAACAGGTGGTTATTTATTATTATCAGATATTATAATAGATTTTGTATTATGTATGGTTGTTGTACATACAATGAATGTAATTATACTTTTAATTTGTAAGGTTGTATACACATGAAATCTAAAGGTATTTAAATCTATTAGAGGTGTAAAAACTTTTAATAAATATGTAATATGTTTAATAGTGTTACTTAGAATTGTAATATTATTGGTGTTGGAATGTATAGGTATATTAGGAGTAGAAACAAGTTTATACTTTGATATATGTAATTATATACATGATATTAGGGATTGTTCTAAGAAAAAATAAATTTATATATAAAAGGTATAGTAGATAAAATTAATTATATATAAAAAGTTGTGTTTTAAAAAATAATAGTTGAATATAATATGAATAATATGTTGAAAAGATGGAATAAAAATAGAATTAATTATTTGCATTTTGATAATGACGGTTTCTATGATTTGGATAATTTTGTAATAAAGCTGTTAGAGGTTTTAAAAGAGAATGAGCAGTATTCTTTATTATTAAAAATAAATTATAATAAAGTTTTATTTGGTATGGTAGGGAAGCAAACAGGATTTAAATTTTCAAGTAAAGAAGATATTCAAATATTTGAAAATTTACATAAATCATTTAAACAAATGTTAAACCCTTTTTATGATCGTTATGAAGTTGAGGAAGTTAATTCAATCCAATTGTTGTATGTTTTAATAAAAGATATACCAGAATTAAAATTAAAAAATATAAATAAAATAAATCTTAATAATAAATTTACTAATGTAAAAGAAAGTAAGGATAGATTTAATCTTATACCTTTAACTACTAATATGAAATATTTTGGTAAATTAATAATTAATGATAGATCGTTATTTTTAGATATAATTAATAAACAAAGGTATCTTCTTAATGAAGATAAATTAATAATAAATAATAATGATTTAATGTATTTATATAAAGATGATCTTATTATTATAAATAGAAAAGAAAAAGATATTTATTATAGAAGTGTGTATAATTCTGTGTCAGGTATTTTAATTTGTGAAATTGAGGATAGAATAGTTAATTCTGATCTTTTCATTAGAAAAATAGGTAATGTTAGTTTAAGTATATTAAAGGATAGTATAATTACTATTGAGTCTGAAAAGAAATTATTTCCTATAAAATTTTCATCTAAATCTTTAAAGGATGAACCTAATCCATTTATAGGAAGTTGGGATATAGAGGCTTTTGAGGATTTAGATGGTTATGCTAAGGTGTATGCTTTAGGATTTACTGTTTTAGGTGGAAAAGTTCAAACATATTATTTGAATGAAAATATAACATCAGAACAATTAGTTTTAAAATGTATAGATGATATGCTGGTTAATCAATATAATGGTTATATATTTTATACACACAATTTTGGTCGTTATGATTCAAGATTTCTTATTAAAATCTTAAAAGAAGAAAATTTAAGAAGAAAAGATGAATACTATAGAATATTAGAACTTTCTAGGGGTGATAAAGTTCTTAAATTAACAATAAAAGTAAAAAGATCTTTAAGTGATAGAAAGCAAAGTGAAATAGGTGCTAGAAAAGATCCAGGTTTTAACCGAATTACTATAGTAGATTCATTAAATTTACTAAATCAAAGTTTAGATAAGTTATGTCATTCTTTTAATGTAGAAGTTATTAAAGGAAAGTTTCCTCATTCTTTTGTTAGAAGAAATACTTTTAATTATAAAGGTAATATTCCTAGTATTGAATATTGAGGTGATATAGCTTTAGAAGAATATAAAGAATTGGTAAAATCAGATTGAAGCTTAAAAGATGAATGTCTGAAGTATCTTGAAAAAGACTTAATTAGTCTTGTAACGATAATGAGTAAATTTAGTGAGTATATTAATAGAAAGTATCATTTACAAGTAACTGATACTGTAACTATTTCTAGGTTAGCTTTAAATATCTTTTTTAAATATTATTTAAAAGACTCAAAATTACCTATAATAGGAAGAAATATGTTTTCTGATATAAAAGAGGCCTATTATGGTGGAGTGACTGAAGTTTATAAACCTTATGGGAAAAATCTATTATATTATGATGTTAATTCATTATATCCATATGCAGCTTTAAATAGTATGCCAGGATTAAATTGTGTTTATATTGATAATATAAATAGTAATATTGGT
>Ga0137382_10001618_pt1 | contig 10030 bp, 8 predicted proteins | sample SagtaG_15_FD_104816 | JGI IMG/M metagenome (GOLD analysis project Ga0137382, IMG submission 104816) | Vadose zone soil microbial communities from Sagehorn Ranch, Mendocino, California, USA - Sage2_R_20_16 metaG | ecosystem: Environmental > Terrestrial > Soil > Vadose zone | place: USA... | reverse complement strand
TCGACGCCGGGAAACTCACGTGGGTGGAGTTCAGGCCCTAGTGCACATCGAGCTGACGGAGATGCTCCGCTGCCCCGAGCCGCACCGCGAGGAAATGCTGGTGCTCTCGACGGGGGAAGTGAAAGACCGCATGGTCCGCTCGGGACTGGTGGGCTGTCCCGTGTGCCACAAGGAATATTCGATCGCGCGCGGCATTGTGAACTTCCGCCGCCACAAGGAACGCGTGTCGAAAGATTCCTCCGGCCCGCGCCCCGCGTACACGCCGCCCTCCCCCCTGCCGTCGGCCGATGCAGCGAAGCTCCAGGCGCTCCTCGAGCTGTCGGGGCCGGGCGGCTACGTGGTGCTGGTGGGCTCGGCCGTGCGCCAGGCGGCGCGGCTCAGTGCGCTCATGGAAGGGATCCACTTCGTCGGAATCAACGCACCGACGGAAATGGAGGAGCAGCCGAGTCTCTCGTTGCTGTATGCCAACGAGAAGGTGCCGCTGCGCACGGCCATTGCGCGCGGCGTCGTGGTGGGCGCCGACCTGGCCACCTCGCCCTGGCTCGTCGAAGCGCATCGCGTGCTGCTGCGCGGCCGCCGCTTTGTCGTGGAAAACGAAGAGCCCGAGCTTCCGATCGGGCTCCTCAAGCTCGCCGCTGAACAGGGGCTGTGGGTTGGGGAGAAGCGCTAGCCCTCGATCGACGCGGCCATCGCGTCGCCGGCCGCGTACGCTGCATCGATCACGTCCTTGTAACGCTTCTCGACGACGCGCCGCTTCACCTTGAGCGTCGGCGTCAGCTCGCCCGACTCGATCGTGAAATCGTTCTCCAGCAGCACGACCTTCTTCGGCGTCTCGAACTTGGCGAGCTCGCGGAGCGTGCTCATCACCTCGCGCTCGACCTTGGCCTGTACATCCGGCAGCTGAATCAGCTCGGCGCGCGTGCCGTACGTCAGGTTGCGCTCCCGCGCCCAGCGCTCGAGGTTGTCGAAGTTCGGCACCACGAGCACGATCGGGAACTTGCGGCGATCGCCGTACAGCACGGCATTGGCGACGAACTTGTTGCGCTTGACCATCCCCTCGATCGGCTGCGGCGCGATGTACTTCCCGCCGGCCGTCTTGATCAGCTCCTTCTTGCGGTCGGTGATCTTGAGATAGCCATCGGAGTCGACCTCGCCGATGTCGCCCGTGTGCAGCCAGCCGTCGGCATCGATTGTTTCCTTCGTGGCGTCGGGCAGCTTGTAGTAGCCTTGCATGATGTTCGGGCCGCGCGCCAGGATCTCGCCGTCCTGCGCGATCTTGAGCTCGACGCCCGGGATCGCACGGCCCACGGTGCCGAGCTTGATGCGATCGAGCGGGTTGAGCGTCAGCACGGGCGATGACTCGGTGAGCCCGTACCCCTCGATGATGGGCAGTGCGGCGCTGTAGAAGAACTTCGCGATGTCGGTCGAGAGCGGTGCCGCACCCGAGACGAAGAAGCGGATGCGCCCGCCGGTGCGCGCCTGCAGCTTCGCGAACACCAGGCGGTCGGCGACCTTCTTCTTGATGGCCAGCCCACCGGGAATCGGCAGTCCGGCGAGCGACAACGTTGCCCATTGCTCGCCGGTGCGTTTCGCCCAGAAAAAGATCGTCCGCTTGATCGCACTGCCCGACAGCGCGTTCTCGAGCACGCGGGCATACACCTTTTCGTACAGCCGTGGCACCGACAGCACGACGGTCGGCTTCACTTCGCCGAGATTCGTGGCGACCGTGTCGAACGACTCGGCGAAGTTGATGATCACGCCCGCCTGAAACAGCGTGTAATCCACCATCCGCTCGTAGCTGTGCGACAGCGGCAGCATCGAGAGGCACTCGTCGCCACTGCCGATGGGAATCATCTGGAGCACGGCCTGGACGTTGGACCAGATGTTGTGATGCGACAGCATCACGCCTTTGGGGTCCCCGGTGGTGCCGGACGTGTAAATGAGCGTTGCCAGATCGTCGGGCTGCGCGGTGAGCGCCTCCCGCTTCCATTGCGGGTGCTTGGGCGCGGCAGCTCGGCCCTTGGCCTCGAGGGCGGCAAACGCCGTGACCCCGGGTCGCTGCGACGCGGCAGCGCTGTCGAACGCCACGACGTGCTTGAGTCCGGGCAATGCGCTCTTCGCCCCGAGCACCTTGTCGACCTGTGCCGTCGTCGAGCAGAACGCCGCGACCGACTCGGAATCGCGCAGGATGTATTCGGTTTGTTTAGCGGTGAGCGTGGGATAGATCGGCACATCGGTCGCGCGCGCGCACAGGCAGGCGTAATCGCTCAGCGCCCATTCGGGACGATTCTCGGAAATGATGGCGACTTTGTCGCCCGGCCTGATGCCCAACTCGCGCAGGCCGAGGGAGATCGCCTGCACACGCTCGAGCGCCTCGCGGTGCGTAATCGAAACCCAGGCGCCTCCGACCTTCGACCGGAAGGCCGCCGCCAGGCCGGCGTGCCGGTCCACGGTCGTGAAGAAGAGCTGGGTCAGCGTCCCTCGGTTCATGGGCCAAACTCCACGACGAATGTCGGGCTTCCCGGAACGATGGTGCCGTGCAACCGCTGCATCGTCGCCGTCACCACGACCGAGTCCGGTCGCGGGCCTGGTCGCAGGCGGAGGCGCACGCTGGCGAGCGCGGTGGATACGCTGCTGGTGGTCAGGACGGTATCCCTGGGCACTAATGTGACCACCGGACCACTCGCCGGAAAGGTGGTGGCGGCGAACATCACGGGTCGACCTGCCGCGACACCGCCGGACGCGAACACCTCGACTTGCAGCGGAGCGGAAAGCGAGTCGAGGACCTCCGTCGAGTCCGGCGTCAGCTTCACCGTGTCGCGGGTCGCCCCGGCGGGCCGGATCGAATCGGGTCGTGCGAGGACGTTCACCGATTGGGGATTGGAGAACAGTCGTCCGGTCCGCACTTGCAACCGTCCAACCCCGACCGACTCGGGAAGGGTGACACCGGTGGTGCTGTCCAACACGGCGATGATGGCGGTGTCGAGCGAGCTCCAGAAGAGCGGCGCAGCCACCGAATCGCCGAAGCCGTTCAGCGCCCGGCCGCTGGGCCGGAACGTATCGGTCAGCTCGACCCGGCCGCTGTCGGGCAGGACGATTTCGATTGCAACCGGTTGATTCACGTCTGTATTGAGCTTGCAAGCGAACACGGCGGCCAGCGCCAGCAATGCGAACGGCCGAATCAGGGGCTTCCCGTCCTCTCTTCGGGCATGCGCGCCGCAGCGGCGCCGCCCGCCCGCAGCTCCTGCAACGCCTGGTTCGCGTGCTCGATCCATTTCTGCGCGTCGGGGCCGCGGGGCGGGTGCGCGAGAAACGTTTTCAGGTGTTGCGCCGCACCGTCGGGATCGCCGCGTTGCAGCAGCAGGAACGCGAGCCCGTAATGCGCGCCGGCGAGCGAACTATCCAGCTCGAGCGCGCGCCGGTAATGCCGGATCGCCTCGTCGAAGCGGCGCGTCTTGGTGAACGCGATCGCCATGTTTTGGAGGATGCGCGCGTCGTTGGGATGATCGCGCAGCGCCAACCGGTACGACGTCAGCGCGGCGTCATAGTCCCCCTGACGCTCGAGGGCTAACGCCTCGTTGAGATAATCGAGACGTTGGGGTTTGAGATCGTCGCCCGACGAGCCCCCCCCGCCGAACAAGCGCCGCCAGAAACCCATGCGCCGAAAATAGCTTGCGGCTGCGCGCGTCCGCAATGTAGCTTCCCGCACGATGGCTCCATCCGCCGGCATGCGCCCCAAAAGCAAGACTCCCCGCGGCGTGCTTCAGGTCGACTGGCCGTTCTTCGGCGAGCTCTGCCGGGTGCTCGCGCTGAAGGTGTTCCGCGAATACGACCCCCACGTGGTCATCGGCATCGCGAAGGCCGGCGTGATCCCCGGCGCGGTGGTCGCGAGCATCCTGCAGCGCGATTTCGCCTCCATCGCCATTACGAAGGAAGGCTCAGTCATCGCCGGCCCGCCGCGCCTCGTGACCGGCAAGCGCGTGCTGCTGGTCGACGAAACGTGCGAGTCGGGCAACACCATGAAGCTCGCGCTCGCCGCCGTGCGCGAGCAGAAGCCCGCCGAGGTGAAGACGGCGGTGTCGTTCAAGACCGGCGCGTACAAGCCCGATTTCTACGCGCTCCAGAACGAGAACTTCATCATTCTCCCCTGGGACCTGGAAGTGATCGTGGACGGCGAGATCGTGGTTCGCCCCGACTACCGCGCCCAGCTGAAGGACGGCCGTTGAGAGATCGTCTCGCCGCGGCCGTCAAACAGTCGCGCGCCGGTTACACCGAAATCCGCGTCGAACGCACCTGGAGCTCCGCCGTCGCCTTCCGCGGCCGCCGTCTCGAGACGGCGACGGTCAGCGAAGACCAGGGCGGATTCGTGCGCGTGCTCAACCAGGGCTGCGGCTGGGGCATCGCCTCGTTCACGTCGCTCGACGAGCTACCGGCGATGGTGGCACGGGCCAACGAGCTGTCGCGCGCCGTGCGGCTCGACGAGCCGATCCGGCTGGCCGACACGCCGCCGGAGGCGGCCGACGCCGTGCTGGAGCTGGACGGGGACGTGCGCGGGATTTCGCTCTCGGAAAAGAAGCAGCTGCTCGATCGCTACAACGGCGCGATGCTCGCCGTATCGAATCAGATCGTCGATACGCAAGCGAGCTATCGGGACGAAGTCTCGGAGGTCTGGTACGTCAACTCCGAAGGCACGTCGCTCTACCAGCTGCGGCCCGAGGTCGTCGTCTCCGGAACCGCGATCGCCCGCCGCAACGGCACCATCGAGAAGGGCCTCGAGTCCATCGGGTTGCGCAAGGGCTGGGACAGCGTGCAGGGGTTCGACGATCGGTTCCGCGTCGTCGCGCAGCGCGCGGTCGATCTGCTCGCGGCGCCGCGCGTGCGCGGCGGCGCCTACCCCGTGATTCTCGACAATGAGCTGGCGGGCGTCTTCATTCACGAGGCGTTCGGCCATCTGTCCGAAGCCGACTTCGTCTACGAAAACCCCCAGGCGCGCGACATGATGACACTGGGGCGGCGCTTCGGGAAACCGGTGCTGAACGTCGGCGACAACGGCGCCGCGCCGGGACTGCGTGGGACGCTGCCCTACGACGACGAGGGGACGCCGACGCAGGACACGCCGCTCATCCGCGAGGGGATCCTCGTCGGGCGCCTGCACTCGCGCGAAACGGCCGCGAAGCTGGGCGAGCGTCCCACCGGCAACGCCCGCGCGATCTCATTCCGGCATCCGCCCATCGTCCGCATGACGAACACCTACATCGCCCCCGGCGACGACGGCGTCGGGTTCGACGATCTCATCAGCGACATCCCGCTCGGCGTGTACGCATGCGGTGCGTTCGGCGGCCAGACGATGCTCGAGAATTTTTCGTTCACGGCCGGCTGGGGCTACATGATTCGCGACGGCAAGGTCGCCGAGCTGGTGAAAGACGTCGTGCTGGCGGGCAATCTGTTTCAGACGCTCGACCGCATCGATCACATTGCCGGCGACTTCACCTGGAATCAGATGGGCGGCGGGTGTGGGAAGGGCGGCCAGTTCCCGCTGCCGGTAACCGAAGGGGCGCCGCACGTGCGCATCGAGGAAGCCCTCGTCGGCGGGGACGTATGATCGATCGGCTGCTCGACACCGCTCGCGGCGCCGTCGACGGTGCCGACGCGCTCTGGCGCCGCGAAGAGCGGACGACCGTCGCGTTCGAGTCGGGGCGGCTCAAGGCGGCGGGCATCTCGGAGGAGGCGGGGCTCAACCTGCGCGTGCTCGCGCGGGGCCGCATGGGCGTGGCGGGGACGACCGCGGCCAGGCCCGATCCCGTTGCCCTCCTCGACAGGGCGCGCGCGTCGGCGGAACTCGGCGAGGTCGTGGATCTCGTGTTTCCCGGCGCCGGCACCGCCAACCTGCCGTCGATTTCCACGTTCTTCGAACGCACCGCCGACGCCTCGCTCAATACGTTGATCCGCATGGGCCGCGTCCTCGTCGAGCGGTTGGCACGGCCCGACTGCCAGGTCAACGTCTCCGTGGAGCGGGAGGTCGCGGACACGGCGGTCGGTAATTCGGCCGGCGCGCGCGGCGAGTACCGCGCCACCGGCATCGCGGTCACGGCCGACATCACGCGCATCGCCGGGGACGACGTGCTGATGGTCTACGATCAGTACGTCGGCGCCGACATGCCGAGCGATGCCGATCTCGAGACGCTGGTCCGCTCCGTCGAGACGCGTCTCACCGCCGCCCTCACGGTCGTCACACCGCCCGACGGCGCGCTGCCGGTCGTGTTCACGCCGGCCGGGCTCGCGGCCGTGGTGCTGCCGCTGGAGCAGGCGCTGTCGGGGAAAACGGTGCTCCAGGGCAGCTCTCCCCTCGCCGGCAAAGTGGGTGAGACGCTGTTCGACGAGCGTCTCTCGATCATCGACGATCCGCTCACACCGGGACGGCCGGCCTCACGGCCGGTGGATGACGAGTGCGTGCCGTCGCGCGCGACGGGACTGGTGGAGCATGGCGTGGTCGGGCGGTTCGTCTACGATCTCGAGACGGCCGCGCGCGCCAGGACGCACAGCACCGGCAACGGACGGCGCGGGGTGTTTGGGAAACCACATATCGGCTACACGAACGTCGTGTTTCGGATGACGGACGGCGCACATGTCGGATCCGAATCCCACGCGTTGGGCGGGGGATTGATCGCCGACATCGACGATGGCCTCATCGTCGATGACCTGATCGGCGTGGGACAGGGCAACGTGATCAGTGGCGCGTTCAGCCATCCGGTGGGACTCGCCTACCGTGTGCAGCGTGGCGAAGTGACGGGCCGCGTGAAGGATGCCGCCGTCGCGGGGAACACCTACGACTTGCTCAAACGCGTCGGAGGTTTTGGGACGGACGGGCGCTGGCTGGGCTCGCGCTGGTCGCCGTCGCTGTTGTTGGAGGGCGTCAGCGTTGCCCGTAGGTAGGGGCGCAGCATGCTGTGCCGCTACGTCGCCCCCAATGCATCCGCGTAGGTCCGTCCCGCCGTCATGTCGTTATAGACCCGTTCCAGTACCTCGGGCGTCGCCGACAGGAAACGGCAGCGCTCGTCGCCGCGGCTGCGGCACTCGACTTCCATGACCGCCACCGTCTCGTCGGACAGCCGCCCCAGGAAATCCGCGAGCATCCCGGCCGAGAAAAAGCACATCGGTGACTGTGCCGTCCCCGGCTCGGCTTCCGCCCAGTCGCTCGAGTCGAGCGCCAGCGCGCCGATGCCGACCGGGCTCATCGACACGGTGCCCCAGCCGCCGCTCGTGAAGAACTCGGAGAGCGTTTCAGCGAGCCGGTCGGCATCGAGATCGGTGGGGCTGTGCGCGGCGGCGAACGCCGTGTAGAGCCCTTCACCCGCGGCGTAGCCGGACTCCTGCAGGATCGTGACGAGCTGGTCAGGAGCGTGTGCGGCGAGGCTCGCGTGGAGCTGTCGCAGGATGCCGGGGACGGTCATATGAGAAGGCAACTTAGGGTTTGCGGTTCGCGCGGCGCAAGAGTTCGGCCTCGTCGATCTGCTCGACGCCGAGCGCTTTCGCCCTGTCGAGTTTCGACCCCGGATCGGCGCCGACGACCAGCGCCGTGGTTTTCTTCGACAGGCTGTCGCCAACGTGTCCGCCCGCCGCTTCAATCAGATCGCGCGCCTGCTGGCGGGAGAGCGTCGGCAGCGTGCCGGTGACGACGTAGGTCTGGTCGGCGAGCGGCCGCGGGCCGGTGGCCGTGGCGGTCTCCTTCAGCGTCAAACCGAGCTTGTCGAGTCGCTCGATGAGCTTGCGGTTGCGCGGCTCGGCAAAGAAGCCCGCGACGGCGTCGGCAATGGCGGGCCCGATGCCGCGCACTTCGCCGACTTCCTCGGCCGACGCGCGGGCCAGGGCGCTCATCGTTCCGAAATGGCGCGCCAGGAGCTTGGCCCCCTGTGCGCCGACGTGCCGGATGCCGAGCGCGAACAGCAGCGCCGACAGCGGTTGCTGCCGCGACGCGGCGATCGCGTCCACGAGCTGCTGGGCCGACTTCTCGGCAAAGCCCTCGAGCCTCAGCAGCTGCAGCGGCGTCAGCTCATACAGATCGGCCACGTCGTCGATCAGTTTGGCATCGAGCAATGCGCGCACGCGTTCATAGCCGAGCCGGCGGATATCCATCGCGCTGCGGCTCGCGAAGTGGACGATCGACTCCAGGATGCGTGAGGGACACGAGATGTTGGGGCAATAGGTCATCACTTCTTCGTGCGGATGCTCGACCTGCGAGTTGCAGCTCGGGCAGCGCTCCGGCATGGCGTAAGGCTCTTCGGCGCCGGTCCGCCGTTCCTTCACCGGCCCGAGGACCTGCGGGATGACCTCGCCGGCGCGCGTGACCTCCACCCAGTCGCCCTCGCGAATGTCCTTCGCGGCAATCAGCGCGGCGTTGTGCAGTGTGGCGTTCGAGACCGTGACGCCCCCGATCTCGACGGGCTCGAGGACGGCGTAGGGATTGAGCGCGCCCGTCCGACCCACGTTGATGCGGATCTCGTGCAGCTGCGTGATCTGGACCTCGGGCGCGAACTTGCGGGCCACCGCCCAGCGCGGCTCGCGGTTCCCGATCGTGCCCAGCTCGGCGTAGAGCGAGCGCTTGTCCACCTTGACCGCGACGCCGTCGGCGCCGTAATCGAGCGTGGGGAGCAGCGTCTGTAGCTTCGCGATCTCGCGGTGCGCGGCCGCGAGGTCGAGGACCCGCGTGTGATGCGGCTCTACCGGGAGCCCCCACTCGAGCAGCGCTTCGAGCAGCTCCTGCTGCGAGTCGATGCCGAGCTTCTGCCCCGGGGCCTCGACCTGGAAGGTGAAGACGCGCAGGCCGCGGGCGCGGGTCTTCTTGGAATCGAGCTGTTGCAGCGCCCCGGCCGCGGCGTTGCGCGGATTGGCGTACGGCGGCTCGCCCGCTTTCTCGCGCTGTTTATTGGTCTCCGCGAACTGGCTCTTCGGCAGGTAGACCTCGCCGCGCACTTCCATCTTCTTCGGCCACCCTTTCCCGCGCAGCCTGAGCGGCAAGTCGAGGACCGTGCGCAGATTGGGCGTCACGTCCTCGCCTTCGACGCCATTGCCGCGCGTGACGCCCGTGACGAGCACGCCGTCTTCGTACGTGAGGCTCACGGCGGCGCCGTCGATCTTCACCTCCAGCGTGTAGCCCGCGGTGGTTACCTCCGGCACGAGGCGCGTGTTACGCTCCTCCCACTCGCCCAGCTCGGCCTCCGTGAAGGCGTTGGCGAGCGAGAGCATCGGGACGAGGTGGCGGTGCTTGCGGAACCCGGCGGCCGGCTCACCGCCGACTCTCAGGGTGGGGGAGTCGGACGTGCGCAGCTCAGGATGCTTTGCTTCGAGCGCCTGGAGCTCGCGGAACAGCCGATCGTACTCGGCGTCCGACAGCTCCGGCTTGTCGAGGAGGTAATACGCGTGGTTCGCCCGTTCCAGAATCCGCCGCAGCTCAGCGGCGCGTGCTGCCGGCTTCACCGCCCTTTGGCTTCTTCCTGGATGACCGCCATCGCCACGGCAACCAGCCGGTCCAGCTCCTCGGCGCTGGCTTTGGGCAGGAGACCTTCGCCCCACGCGCCCTCGCGGCCCCCGAACGCGTCGAGCAACCGGCGGAAGAAGGCGAGCAAGGCGACGCGCTCCAATTCCATGTGGCGCAGCAGACCGCCGGTCTCGTGCTGGCGCTGCGCGAGTCGCTCGTAGCGGTGGGCGTTGCGCAGGCTCTGCGCCGTGAGTGAGGCGACGACCTGCACGAAGCGCACATCGGCGTCGGAGAATGTGGGGCCGTCGCGATAGGTGCGCAGGAAAATCGCGCCGATGGCCACCGAGCGCCACGTGATCGGCACGACCGTGATCGACTTGACGCGGCGGTTGATCAGCTCCTCCTTCACGTGCCGCAGGGACGGATCGTTGACGGCATCGGGGATGAACACCGTCTCGCCGCTCTGCATCGCTTTCTTCAATTCGGGATAGCGCTCGAGGTCGACGACGTAGTTGCGAATGGTCGGATCTTCGTACGACGCGACGAGCCGCACCT
>Ga0137382_10001604_pt1 | contig 10066 bp, 8 predicted proteins | sample SagtaG_15_FD_104816 | JGI IMG/M metagenome (GOLD analysis project Ga0137382, IMG submission 104816) | Vadose zone soil microbial communities from Sagehorn Ranch, Mendocino, California, USA - Sage2_R_20_16 metaG | ecosystem: Environmental > Terrestrial > Soil > Vadose zone | place: USA... | reverse complement strand
TTCCGTTACACCGGCCACGCCGCCCAGCGCCATCTCTAGAGGCACCGTTACCAGTTTTTCGACCTCATCCGGCGCAAGCGCTGGCACCGTCGTGTTGACCTGCACTTGGACACCGGTGATGTCGGGAATCGCGTCCATCGGCAGTTTGTTTGCCGACCACAGGCCCGCCAGCAGCAGTGCGAGCGCACCCATCAACACGAGCACACGCTGGCGCACCGCGAATTCCAGAATCTTGTCGATCATGGTCGATCCTCCTCGCGGTAGAGCTTTGATCCGGTAAGAATTTCCAGTTCTTGTGCCGCTTGCAGCGCATCTTTCTTCATCTCCTGCAGCGCACCGACTATTTCGAAATACTGCCTTTGCGTTTCCACATAAACCGGCAGCGCAACAGCGCCGAGTCGATAATGGCGATCCGCGAGTTCAGCGGCCTGACGAAATTTCGCGACGATATCTGCCTGCCATTTCGCGATCTGCTCGCGCTTTGCCTCAAATGTCGCAGCGCGTTGAGTGACTCGCCGTTCTACTTCTCGTTGCGTCGCGAAGAGCGATGCTTGCGCTTGTTCCTCACGTGCCTTGCTGGTCTCGATGTTTCCGGTATTGCGGTCCCATAACGGCAATGGCAGTGAAATTCCAATGCCAACGCGTTGCTCTTTGTCTGCGGCATTCTCTTGCGAGTAGTATGGTCCGACCGCAATGGCCGGAAAACGTTCGTTCCTCGCCAGCGCGACTCTGAATCCTTGTTGCGCTAATTCTCTCTGACGAATGCGAATGTCGAATGCGTCGGCACGCGCGGCAGCAATCAGCGTCTGCAGCGACATTTTGAGAAGGTTCAACTCGCCCGCGCTGACTTGGAGTGTGGCATCTGCTGGTCGGCCACACAGTTGATTCAGCTCTGCTGCCGTCGTTTTTGCCGCCAGTACCGCTTCACGTTCCTGCCGCCGGAAGTTGAGCGTGTTCGCATCGATAATCCTCGCTTCCAGCAACGGTGTCACACCCGCAGGCGGGCGCTGCGCCAGAACATCGCTCAACCCTTGAAACCGATCGGCCACTTCACGCGCTGCCATCGACCGTTCTTCTGCGATTGAAACGCTGTAAGCCAGTGTGCGTACGCGCGCAGCAAGCGTTAGCCGAAACTGCTGGAGATGAAGCTCGGCAAGATGGATATCGCCTTTCGCAATTGCCTTCCGCAAAGCGACTCGGCCCGGATATTCGAACGTTTGATTGACTGAAACCGACCACGTCGCTCCTTCACCGCTCGGGCCGCCGGAGTTGTCCCGCGTGTTTTTGTATCCAGCCTCTGTGTTCAGCTCCGGATTCCGCATTGTCCCGGCCGTTTTCAGCATTCCCTTCGCCGCGGCGATTTCAGCGGCGTAAAATTTCAATTCTGGATTATTCGTGAGCGCGTGTCGCACCAGCGCCGCTGGCGTCGTGTGACTGGGCGCAACAGGGGCACTCTCCGGGTGCGCCGGTGCAACGCCGGTGATCAACACACTAATGAAAAGTCCGAAAATGTTTTGCCTCATAACTGCTCCACCACCACAATTCCAACGAAACACACCGCGGCGTAGAAAACGCCGCCCGACAATCCTCAGGACGAGGATTCAGTTACTAGGCGAAAGAAGGAGCGCGGGGATTTGCCGCGGCGCGAATGCAAAACTGCCAACTGCTTCGAAGCTCTGGAGGCGGCTCAAAACTTTTTCGCGCCAGTGACGCGCCCACTTCAGGATGAGCATCGAAGGTATCTCTAACGAGCGGTATTTTTTGCCCGAGCCCCGGCACGACTGCGGAGCCGTTGTCATCAGCCTTGTAAGCACCGGAAGCCAGCACACAGCAAGGCGACGCCTGTTGCGAAGGACAGTCACGACAGTGATCAATGTTACCGACGAGCCCGGCCTTCTCAGCTAAACACAACGACGTCGCCGGTACCCAGATCACCAACAGCGCGCTCGCCGCAACAATCATCAGCCGTCTCACGTTGCAGACAAATACAGTCACCGTCACGTAATCTCCACCCAAATGTTTCCGGCGCCAATACGGTGAAGCCGCTGCTTCCGGCCATTCGTCGAATTCACGGTTTAACGTTAATGGGAAAAGTGGCTTGCTCGTTCCCCTCCGGGCCTTGGTAGGAAACGCTCGCGCTCCACTCGCCAGCCATGTCGGCTCTGATTCTGGCGCGGTATTGACCGGTTGTACCAGTTTTTTGCGTCGGGCAGCCGCCGCGCATCGCCATGCAGGGCATGTTCATGTCGATCCTAAAATTAACATCGCCAACATCTACACGGTGGCCGTTGCGGTCGCGAAACTCTATCAACTGTGAATCTGATCACGGTTTCGACTTGTCCTGCTGTTTGTCCTCTTTTCGCGTTGTGTCGCGCATCATCATCCAGAGCATTGGCCCACAGCAAAAGATAAGAAAAAGCGCGATTAAGATAACCGGTAGCGACGCACTCCAATCCACGAGATTACCTCCGTTTCAGATTTAAGTTTGCTTTTCTTTTTCCGATTTTAATTTCCGGCCCCAGTAAATGATCCATTGCGCTTCAAGGACGACGAGAAGCAGCAAATCGAGAAACAGAACAACGCCGAAAGCGATGCCGGCCACCATCTTGCAACGCGCACCGGCGATTTCCTTTTGCATCATCATCTGGCACATCTCCGACATTTTCGTGACCGAGTCGGCCATTTTATCCATCTTTTGCATTGACTGAGTGCTTTGCTCGTTCGGCTGCAGTGATGGCGAAGCTTGCGTTGCAGCCGGACTTTGCATCTGCATCGTCGGCGACGATTCCGTGGTTGGCTGCTGTGCCATGGCCAATGAGGCCGGCAGCAGCACCATCACACTTGTGATGATGCTCAAGAATTTCATGGCTCCTTTCATTTTCAGTTTCCTTTCTTTACATTAGTTCGCATGCTGAGAGCGCTCGGCGCTTCACAATTTCATTTTTCGAAAAACTCTGTTGCCTAAGGATGCTGCGTGGCACTCGGCGCACCTGGCGATTTCAACTGCTTCTTCGCGCCTTCTCCAAGATAGAGGAGCAGCACGGGGATCGCGATTCCCGCCGCCAGAGTTACCGCCATGGCGGCCTTGTTTTTTACGAACCGAAACGCCATCACCAGTCCTAGGAGCGTAGTAAAGATCAGGCCGATGCTCATTGTGATGATCAGGCCCTTGAAAAGGTAAGTCGAGTAATCGCGCATACCCCAAGGGAAATACTGGTCGATGTGAACGGTGGACAGTCTTTCGATCCAGGATTTCCCAAACCCGAGACCTTTGTTGCGGTTGACGGTCACTGTTTGCCACCAGCCGGTGGCGATATAGAGCAACAACAGCGGCGCAAAGAAAACGCCCAGGTAGCGGTGCAATTGACGCAGCCAGCGGTTCATAATTCCATGCCAATCCTAAGCGTATAGTGACGCGACGAATTCAGAGTAACCATTGAACTTCAGTGTCGGAATGCGCATGTTGGTGCCAATATCGCGTTCGGTCATCTGCGACCACCGTGGATGTGGCACGTCCGGATCGACGTTGGATAAGAAACTGTATTCGTTAGGCCCGAGGTCGTTCCAAAAGGTGCGGGGCTGCTCCGCAACGAAATCGATTTTTACGATCGATTTTGGGCTTTTGTAACCGTATTTCCACGGAACGATCAAACGCAAAGGCGCACCGTGTTGTCTTGGTAATGGCTGGCCATAAATTCCAGTAGTCAGCAGCGTCAACTCGTTCATCGCTTCATCCAAGCGCAGGCCTTCGTAGTAAGGCCAGGGATATGATTGTTCTCTTTGTCCCACGGCTTCTTGCGGTCGGTAAAAAGACATAAAGCGCACGTATTTCGCCGATGAGAGCGGCGCGCAGAACTCAATGAATTTTGCAAATGGAAAGCCGACCCAGGGCACGACCATCGACCACGCCTCGACACAGCGGAGCCGGTAGATTCGCTCCTCCAGCGGAAATTTTTTGATGAGATCTTCGAAGCCAATTTGGAAAGGTTTTTGCACCAGACCTCCAATCTCGATCGTCCATGGATCGATCGTGAGTCCAGAAGCAAGACGCGCGACTGCCGCTTTGTCGGTCGTGAATTCGTAGAAGTTGTTATAGCGACCGGCAATGCGGGACGGAGTCAGCGTTCGATCCTCGACCCGATATCGATCGTTGCGCAAAACGGGATAAAGCGCATCAGAAGCTCGGGCCGGTAATGGGACATCCTTTGCATTTTCTTTCGATCCGCAACCTGCGAAGGCGGCACCCGTCGCAGCCAGGGCCAGTCCGCTGATAAATCGGCGGCGATTCCAAAAGATTTCTTCCGGCGTGACCGCGGATTCGGGTAGCGAGTTTGGCTGAGGGCGTCGGATATTCACAAGAACTTTGTCGAATAAGAAGCGAACGCCTTACGATTAAACCCGTCGCTATCGCGCGAATACGAGCTTGAAGGACCGCCGAGCATGACCGGCGAGGTCAATCGGACAAGACCATCTCGAGGAACAAGGCCAACGATCAAACTTTCAAGCAGCTGGTTCATTTGCCAGATTTTACACTCAGCAAAACACTTGTCGCGCTGTGACCGTGCGGCCCATCGTAGGAGAGGTTGGCCCTCCAGTCGCCGGCCATACCAGGAGTGGTCTTGACGTGATACTGGCCCGGCGTTCCGGTCGCTTGAATTCTCCCGGCGTCGCGCATGGTCATGCCGGCCATATCCATATTGAGATCAAACCTGACCGTGCCCACATCCACCAGCTCGCCGGCGTTGTTGCGGAATTCGAGAAGCAAGTCGCTCTCACTATTTCGCAAGTCGCCAAAAACTTTTACGGTTAGATCATCCACCGTTTGCACAGCCAACGGTTCGCCTCGCGCAGCGATGTGGCTTGCCGAATGTGTCGACCAATTTTGCCAAGCTCTCGAGCCGCCATAGATAAGCGCAGCAGCGATCACTATCGTCGCGATGATCCGCGGTAAGCGGCGACGAACCTTTTCGGATGATATTAGAATTGGCGGAACGAATGGCGCTTCTTCTTCCTCGTGCTCTTTCAAGCCGCGCTTTTTCCAGAGTGCAAAAATCACCGGGTAGATCAGCAGTTCCATGATGGCGGAGGTGACGATTCCGCCGATCATGGGCGTGGCGATTGGCTTCATGACATCGGCGCCAGCCTCGGTGGCGGGCGACCACATGATTGGGAGCAATCCAAACAGGATCGCGCAAACAGTCATGATCTTCGGACGGATACGCTGCACGGCGCCCTCAATGACGGCGTCATGCAAGTCTTTGAAATTGTTCATTCGGCCTTCCGTCCGAAACTTCTCCCATGCATGGTCGAGATAGAGCAGCATCACGACACCCGTTTCTGCATCCAGTCCGGCGAGCGCGATGATTCCGATCCAGACGGCGACGCTCATGTTGTAGCCCAGCAGATAAATTAGCCAGAACGCGCCGACCAACGAAAACGGGACAGCCAGCAAGACGATGAACGTCTTCGTCACCGAGCGCATATTGATATAGAGCAAGACGAAAATGATGAGCAGGGTGAAGGGGATAACGACTTTCAGCTTTTTCAGCGCGGCTTGGAGGTACTCGAATTGGCCTGCCCACGAAATGTAATAGCCTGGCGGATATTGAATGCGCTGGCTGAGCTGTTGCGACGCCTTGCGAACATAGCCGTCGATATCGCTCGTGGTAATGTCCACGAAAACGAAACCGACGAGCTGCCCATTTTCGTTTCGAATCGATGGCGGCCCGGTTTTGTAATTGATGTCGGCCAGCATCGAAATCGGGACCTGCGCGCCCGTCGGCGTCGGGACGAGCACGCGTTTGAGTGCGTCTATGTCCTGCCGAAAATCGCGGGCATAACGCACGCTCACCGGATAACGCTCGCGCCCTTCCACCGTTGTGGTCACGGTCTTTCCGCCGATCGCGCTTTCGACGACGTCGTTGACGTCGCCCACGGTCAGCCCGTAGCGCGCGGCGGTTTCGCGGTTCACGTCAAAATCGAGGAAGTAACCGCCGGTTGTGCGCTCGGCGTAAACGCTGCGCGTAGCAGGGAAGTCGCTCAAGACCTTTTCGATTTGACTGCCGAGCTCCTGGATTTTTCCCAGATCGGGTCCGAAAATTTTTATGCCGACTTTGCTGCGGAAGCCTGTCGTCAGCATTTCGGTGCGCGTTTGGATCGGCTGCCAGAAGATGTTCGCCATGCCGGGCGTTTTGATATTGGCGTTCATCTCCGCGATGATCTTGTCCCACGTCATGCCCGGCCGCCATTGGCCCGGCGGCTTGAAGGTGACGACCGTTTCAAACATCGAGAGCGGGGCGGGATCAGTCGATGATTCAGCTTGTCCGGCCTTGCCGAAAACCGTTTGGACTTCCGGGATCTTTCTCAGTTGTCGATTCTGTATCTGGAGAACTTTCGTCGTTTCGTTGATCGACATGCCGGGCACCGCGGTGGGCATGAAAAGCATCGTTCCCTCATTCAGCGGCGGCATGAATTCGGAGCCGAGCCTTTTGAAAGGGATGATCGTGACCGCCATGACCACCACCGCCGCGATGAGTGTGAAAGCGCGGTAGCGCAAGACAAAATTGACGAGTGGCTGGTAAGCCCAAATCAAAAAGCGGTTGATCGGATTTTTCGCTTCGGGCGTGATGCGGCCGCGGATCATGAGCGTCATCAACACCGGCACAAGCGTGACGCCGAGAAGTGCGGCGAAAAACATCGAGAACGTTTTCGTGAACGCGAGCGGCTTAAAGAGCCGGCCTTCCTGCGCTTCGAGGGAAAAAACCGGAATGAAGCTGACGGTGATGACCAGGAGGGAAAAGAAGAGCGGGCGGCCCACGCTTTTAGCCGCAGTAATAATAGTGGCAATTCGCTCCCGGCCACTTGGCTCGCGGCCATGCTCCTCCCGGAAATGCTCGAGGAACTTATGCGCATTCTCGACCATGATGATGGCTGAGTCGACCATTGCTCCGATTGCGATCGCGATCCCGCCGAGCGACATGATGTTGCTCGTGAGCCCAAGCCTTAGCATCGGTATGAATGAAAGAAGGATCGCGATCGGCAGAGTAATGATGGCCACGAACGCGGAGCGCAGGTGCCAGAGAAAGACGACGCATACGAGGGCCACGATGATGCTTTCTTCGATCAGCTTGCGGCGCAGCGTGGCGATCGAATTCTTGATCAGCTCGCTGCGGTCGTAAGTCGGCACGATGCGCACACCGGCTGGCAGAGACGATTTGATCTCTTCGACCTTCTTTTTGACGCCGTCGATAACGGTGAGCGCGTTTTCACCGTAACGCATCACGACAATGCCGCCGACGGTCTCGCCTTTGCCGTCCATCTCTGCCACGCCGCGCCGAAGATCTCCACCGAGATGAACGGTGCCGACGTTTTTAACGTAGATCGGCGTGCCCTTCTCGACTTTCAGCGGGATGTTCTCGATGTCTTCAACACTCTTGATGTAACCATGGCCGCGCACGAAATATTCGGCAGTGGCAACTTCGAAGGTTTTGCCCCCAACATCTGCATTGCTCGCTTTGATTTTCCCGACCACGTCGGAGAGTGGGATGCCATACCCGAGTAGTTTGTTAGGGTCGAGATCGACCTGGTATTGCTTCACGAATCCGCCGACCGGCGCGATTTCCGCAACGCCTTTTACCGAGGAAAGGGAGTAACGCAGATTCCAATCCTGAATGCTGCGCAACTCCGCCAGGTTATGTTTGCCCGTCTCATCGACGAGCGCGTACTCGTAAACCCAGCCCACACCCGTGGCGTCGGGTCCGATCACGGGATTCACGCCTTCGGGTAGGGAACCGCGCACCGAATTTAGATATTCAATCACCCGCGAACGCGCCCAATAGATGTCGGTGCCGTCCTGAAAAATGACGTAGACGAACGATTTGCCGAACATCGATTCGCCGCGGACAAATTTTACTTTCGGTGCCGCGATGAACTTCGACGAAACCGGGTAAGTAATTTGGTCTTCGACGAGATCGGGCGAGCGTCCTTCCCAATCGGTGTAAACGATCACCTGCACGTCGCTCAGATCCGGAATGGCATCGAGCGGGGTGCGCTGTAATGCCCAGACCCCGGCCGCGACGCCGAAGATGACGAAGATGAAAACGAGGAACTTATTGCGCGCGCTCATTTCGATCACGCGTTCGATGAAAGGAGAACGGCCTGGCTGTAAAGCGGCCGCGTCCGGCGAACCACCCGCTTCGTCGTTTACCATGATTTCAGCGCTCCCTGGATTTTCGCTTCGGCGTCGATCAAAAAGTTCGCGCTCGCCACGACGCGTTCGCCTTCTTTTAAACCGCTCTTGACGGCGTAAACATCGCCATACTTTCCGCCGAGCACGAGCAAGCGAGGCTCGAGTTTGCCGTTCCCTTTATCCACGAATGCAATGTTTCGTTTGCCAGTCGGCATGACCGCGCTCACCGGCACGACGAGCGATCTTCCCATATCCATGTCGAGCACAAGATCGACATACATATCCGGCTTGAGCTTTAGGTCGGGGTTTTGAATATCGAGCCGCACCCGACCGGTTCGCTTTGCATCATCAATGAACGGATCGATTAGCGTGATTTGTCCCCGAAACTTTTCGCCAGGGTATGAGGAGGAGCTCACCGTCACTTCCTGGCCGATTTGAAGCATCGGCAGCTCGTCCTGATAGAACTCGCCCCAAACCCATACGACAGAGAGATCAGCCACCTCCACGAGCGGACTGCCCATCGCGACGTTTGCTCCTTGAGTCACTGGAAGGTTTTGAACGATGCCATCGACTTTCGAAAGGATCGGGAGCGATTCCTCCGCCTGCCGTGTTTGTTCAATCTTCGTGATCTGTTCGTCAGTGACGTTCCAGAGCCTGAGCCGGCGTTCCGCCGATTCGATAAGCCGCTGGAAATCTTCGCTCGCCGAGTGCATGCCGGTCGCGCTGCGGTCGCGCGCGCGCAGCAAGTCGATCAATTCACGCTGTGTGGTGAGCAACTCAGGGCTGTAAAGTTTCATCAGCACCTGATTTTTTTTAACGAATTCACCTGGAGCATTGACGCCGAGTTCCTGCACGTAGGCGGGCGTTCGCGAGACGACGCGCCAGACTCGTTGTGTTTCCGGCACGACACGACCAACCGCACGGATGCTGTGACTGAGCGGTTTCATTTCGACGGTGGCGAAAGTGACGCCGATCTGTTGCTGCCGCTCGACCGGTACAACGAATTCGCCAGGCTTTTCTTCCGCGCCCTTCATTTCGGTGCCTTTCATTCCGGGCATGCCCGGCATATTCCCCATGCCTTGCATTCCCTTCATCTCGTCGCCCTTGCCGGGTGACTGATCGGTCGGCGTCGCGGCAGGAGTAGCTGAGGAGCCGCTTCCGTCGCGCTTCGTCACCGGCACGAGATCCATCGAGCAGATGGGGCACTTACCGGGATCCTTCGCATTCACGGAAGGATGCATCGTACAAGTCCAGTGATCGATGTTGCTATCTCTGCCGCCTGCTCCGCCGCGTTTCGAGCACGCGGGCATGATCGCAAGCAGCAATACGGCAATTGCCAAACGGAAAACGGGATTGTGGAATAGCTGCTTCATTTTGATTTCCTCCTCTCCGCGGAATTTTTCGGGGGAAGCCGCTCCTCGATGCCGACGATGGCGTCGAGCTCTGCGACCGCGACCTGGTAGTCGGCGAGATGATTTACGTGGGCCGATTCAACGTCTTGCAGGACACGCTGCGCAGTGATTAGCTCTAGAAAATTCGCACTGCTTGTCTCGTACGCGACTCGATTCGATTGCACCGCTTGCCGCGCCAGCGGCAAAATTTTGTCGCTATAAAGCTCGTAGTGATGAGCCGCTGTTTCGATTTTCGTGAGCTGATCGCGGACTAGGCCGAGCGTTTCGCTACGCGTGGCTTCGAGCTCGTGCTGCGCGCTTTCGAAATTCTGCCGGGCCTCGGTTACTGTCGCGGAATATTTTCTTGGGTTGAGAAATGGCAGGCCGATCGAAACGCCGACATCGAGCTCGCTCACTGCCTGGCCCGCTTCGTTGTATCGCTGCGCTTGAACATCGAGTGTCGGATCGGGGAACCACTGGCGATTCG
>Ga0137382_10001599_pt1 | contig 10082 bp, 9 predicted proteins | sample SagtaG_15_FD_104816 | JGI IMG/M metagenome (GOLD analysis project Ga0137382, IMG submission 104816) | Vadose zone soil microbial communities from Sagehorn Ranch, Mendocino, California, USA - Sage2_R_20_16 metaG | ecosystem: Environmental > Terrestrial > Soil > Vadose zone | place: USA... | reverse complement strand
GTTAGCGCCTCGGGTGGAAGTTTATACCACGCTCGCGTGCAGAGTTCACAGACCGGATATATATGACCAAGATTTCTCGGGAACTGCGGCTAATCGCGCCGTATCCAAAATCAACCCCTCGCATTACGTTTCAAGTAGCATTCTAGGCATCCACAACTTCGGGACACGTGGATTGAAGTTTAATGGACTGGTTGAAGGGAAGCGCTGTGCATCCGACCCCGTGGTCCAAGCGGCCGTTGCAAAATTATCAGCTGGTAAGTGTTAGATACTATTCAGGGTTCGAAGCGCAAAGAATATTTGTCTGTCGCTCATGATATCCGCGAATTAACAATAATACTTCAGTCATCGCGACATCCACCGGCATTTTAAGTAGTCTTACAGGTGCATGGTGGGGCGCTGTGAGTCGAAAAACTCTACTGGAACATCCAGGCCGTGACGAGGGGGGCAGTTTTCTGATAGGCATGGCCGCACAATAGTTTTGGGAATCACCGTCGTCGGGGCTCTCCTAACGGACCTCAACTTCATCCTTGTCACCACTTTTTCCGATAAGCTCCCTGGTTGCTACTGGTTTCTGGTTGTAGGACCTTTGATCGAGGGCTTGCTTGGTGGTATGGCGCCCAGAGATACTAGCACGTATACTGTGTCTGAGTGTGATTCAGGATTGGCTAGTGGCACTGCAGCAAATCATGCCTATGTGGCGGACACTACGACGGAGAAAACTCGGTAAGTGGTATATCCATGATCGTACATGGCTTCATCTTCAGTGCCAGCTCGCGGTTCTTCTCTCTGAACTTGGGTTTAATTTTTATCGGAGTTGCGCTTGGTCCAGCCATCGGAGGCTTACTTCTAAGGACCACGGGACAAGTTCTTTCTGTTTTCTTCCTGGCTGCTGCTATACATGCCACATATGCCTTATTCGTCTGGTTTGTTGTACCAGAGCCTCTGACAACAGAACAGATGCAGAATTCTATGAAGAAACATGAAGAACGTCTTCACGGGTCGCAACACGATCATCATACATATCGTGCTGCAACATACATAAAGAGGATTTTTCAATTTTTGAGTCCCTTGGCTATTTTCATACCGTCAAGGAAGGCCAGGACCGGCAAAGACTGGAATTTGACTCTTATAGCTCTCTCATATGGGCTTATATATTTAATATTGGTACGATGCTTGTCGTCAGTGCTCATGAAAACCAATGCACTCTTTAGTCGAACACTAATTATGCAGTACAATACATGGCCGCTTCTTTTGGTTGGAGCTCTGAGACTGTGAGTACAGTTGTTTTCGCCGTGGATTTAAGTCTGAGTCCCATTCCAGATAGGCTATTACATCAGCCTCATGGGGATCGTCCGAGCCGTTCAGTTGATGGTGGTCGTTCCAGGTATGGTTTACAACCAAATACACCTTGGCCGGTTTTTGACGCTCATGTCCTAGTATTGATCAAGTATCTCAAACCTGAGCCGCGCATCGCGCTGGAGGTACCTCCCGAAGAAGAGCCCCTTCTTTCTACCACAAGTTTGAACTCAAATGTGGTGCAGAAAGAACTGCATTCGCTATCATTTGATATGATTCTTACACGGGTATCCATGGCCATTGAAATAGTTGCATATAGCGCGATGGGTTTATCTAGCAGCGGAACCCCATTCGTGATATCCAGCGTGTTTTTGTGGCTTGGAAGTGCCGTCAATCCCGCCGTCCAAAGCGTAGCTTTGGCTATATATACAAGAAACGGCGGGACGGAATCTGGACGACTATTTGGCGCACTGAGTGTTGTGCAGGCGCTTTCGTCAGTGTCCAATTATGCTAGAGTGCGAAGACTTACGCGTTGCATAGCTCCCAAATGATTGGGCCGGCTCTATTTGGTTTCGTCTATGCGAGTACTGTTGCGTGGTTTCCGCAAGGCATCTTCTTCATTTCGGCGAGCAGCCTTCTTATTGCTCTCCTTTGCTTATCCTTAATGCGGTTGGATGTACATGGGCCCAGTGGAGTCTCAGATATTGGTGGCGATAATGAAGAATTGAATGCAGGTACGGGGGAAGAAGGACCGTTGATACCACAGATTAGAATTACTGCTGCTGAAGATTAGATTCATGTAGTAGGCCTGTTGTGTGTACTTTTATGTATTGGAGTTACATGGACACTTGCGAACATTGGTGAAAGAACAAAAATAAATAAATATTGAGACCCGTAGGTCTACCACTCCGGAAAAGCGTGTCATCCTTGTGCAGGGGCCATGCTAATCTTCTCTGTATCGTTCCAATTTTTTCGTATGTCACCCCGAAGGGGACATTAGTATTAACTGCCTTTTCGGGCGACCGCGACAGAGTTTTGTATTTTGGTCAGTCGGCGGGTATGTTGGGTAATACACTTTACGTAAGTGGAACGCCAAAAACCTCTCGAGTTCGTATCCTTGACTGCGTGCAAGTTGCTAACGCTTACATTGGATGGCTACACCCTATTCGAATAATGATCCATTATCCCTGCCAACACCCAACAGTTTCCGGCTACATACACCAAACTTCTGATCCACAGCCCATAGAACACATTTTCACCCAAAAATTCGAGCTTGTAAGCCTCAGCAAGCCACAGGGCTTGCGTGCCTGCCCAGACGATACCATAAGCGAACGCGCGCCCAATGGATATTGACTGTAGTCGCGGTAGAAGAAGTGGTAGAAATAGAAGGTACCATAGAAAGTACTGCGCGACGTCAAGGCGCGATTAGTAGAATGCAGCAGAGTTAGTTGGGAAACATACTTGAGACGTGCAGACTTTATTGAACAGGACAAAGACAACGGTCTGAACGAACCACGCGAACACGAGGTCTTCTTTCCTTCGACCGAACACGATTCCTGTACCTAATGCTAGCGACATTTGCGGTACGAAGCTCGCCAGCGGTGAACGAATCAGGTGGCCTATCCATGGAATACCTTGATGATTGACCAGGGACACCGACTCAATAGATGGGTAAGTGAGATAGGTGAGGTAGAAATATGGCGAGAAATTATGTCGGTGATCTAGCCGATGAAGGTGGTAGATATATGATTCGTGGACGAAAGGATAACCCCACCTTGTTTTTGTCAGTAATCATCATGCTAGCCAAGCGAGAGAGCTCTTACACAATGTAACAACCAGAACCGAGTAGCAAAAATGTGCCCGCACTTACTGCAGCAAACCTCACGCTTCTCCAGCTGAACATGGACATTACAATACGCGTAACATTATGCTCCTTTGCGTTCGCTGTGCTACTGATAACGCTCAAGCAGCTCGCCGCATATATGACTGGATAGATCTTCCAATGCGTGCTTATTCCAAGAAAAACCGCCGCGAGGATCCATTTGTCACGAAGCGCAAAGTCCAAGGTAAGCAGGACAAGGAGCGACAGGACAGATTCGGATGATCCACGCGTGGAGATCGAAAATACGAGCGGGTTGAGGAGATAGACGGAGGAGAAGATGGTTGCCAAAGTTTCTGCGTGTGATGTAGCACTGTTTTTTCCTTCTTTTCGGTCCCTGACGGGAAATCGCAACTGACGCAAGAGGTGCTTATAAATGATGACGCCGTTGACGATGTCGCACGCGGCAAAAAGGAACTTGCCAAAGGACGGGTGCAACCATTCGTTAGGAGTGAGGATTAGCGCAAGGAGTGGGGTATATCTGTACGTTTCTCTCGTGTACGGGCTGGGGGAACATCTGATAAAGGGCTAGTCCTTGAGATGGTTCTGCACTCACTCTCCGAGTGTAATATTGAAGCCTAGTACGCGGTTCAAGGAGCCCCTGGCGCGGTTGTCGATGGTTGGATGCAACAGAAACCGGGCTGCATCACTGAAGACACGGTAATCCACGTCTGTATACTTCATGAGAGACCTTGCATCGTGCCATTCGCTGTAGATGATAAGGATGCATCTCAGCAGAACTGAAACAAAGAGGACATTGTGGAATGAGAAACGCGTCATACAAGGTGTTACATTAGCAGATCACGCACACATGTCTAACCTCATGGAATTGGAAAATGTACGTGTACGTATATAACACCATAACTAAGAACTACGAGACAAAGTAAGTTAGAAACGTTTGGCTGAAAGAGATCCACATCGCCCAAAATGCGGTCCATATCAGATCTGTTCAGAAATTAACAAGGTTGTTTTGCTTGAGAGCAGAAAGGAATACGCACATATTGCGACAGCCATCGGAATCCTTTCGTATAGCGTGCAAATAAGCGAGCTGGTCTAGTCCAGTGGGTGATTTTACTTACCCTCACCGTACCCTTGTCTCTGGACGACAGAGCACATGAATATCTCGATCGGTCTAATATCTGTAAGGGGAACTTTGCCCTAGATAGGACTGTGGGTATGAAATCTCGCAGCGTGTTGAGACAACAAACCTTCCCGGTGGTTTGGTAGAGACCAAGATGATGTCTCAATTCTTCTTCGCTGACAGCGCCCGGTGCATCAATTTTGTTTCCAAGGATGAGGAATGGAACCTTTGCGAGTTCTTCAATTGACAGAAGAGCATCGAGCTCTGCCTTCGACTCAGCAAAGCGTTCAAAATCCGCAGTATCCACAAGGAAAATAATGCCGTCGACTTCGGGGAAGTAGTCCCTCCAAAGACGGCGAGCTGAAACGCTATCTCAGAAAAACAGAAGCACATGCATTATAATGCATACCCTGTTGATGGCCTCCCAAGTCGTAGGTTGTAAACTTCACATTGCCTATTGCAAGCTCTTCAGAAGCTGTTAATTATCCTTCAGCTAATTTGTCTGCATGTTAGTATAGGCGCCGTACTTGGATGAAGGGTGGGTTGCAAAGTGGCTAGGCGGTCATTCTTCAGCATATGCAGGAGTGTCTGTAAAGCGGGTTCAAAAGCATGCACAACAAACTGGGTCAAAACGAGCTCACGGTCTTGCCAGCATTGTCAAGTCCGAGGAACAGGATTTTCGCATTCTTGTGCAGCAAACCTTGAGCGAATATTAAGCATACCGCCGTTGTTGATAGTAGAAAACATACCTAGCTGCGCAAGAACATCCCAGAGCCAGTTGACGATGAACATAGGAACAGGAAATGGGTATGACGACCAACGTGGAACTTGCCCACCAAGTAGAGCGTTATTGTCACGCAAACACAGCGTCACGCTTCAATTTCAGGCTCATCCTTATCATTACGAGTACGACCTAGATATGTAGGAAAGGCCTGACGCTCACGCCATCATTGTATGGATGACGTGAGCTCTTTAACCTGGCCTTCTTCCTCTACGCTGAACCGAATCGCCGCGCCCATCGTGGAAACTTTCGTGGGCTGGTACTGTCTAAAAGGTCGCGTCAAACGAAAAAATGTGCAGGGCTGCGTTTATATTACTCGTCTTGTTTACATCTGCTTGTATCGCACGTGACCAGGAGCGAATTGAACGCGGCGCGCGCTCCTTGGCGGACGACATGGAGAGCGTCCAGCAGCCTCCAGGTGTCGCGCCCATTGTCGCTGGCTTGACGGCACAAACCCTCATACTTACTTCACTCCTCGCTGCCGGTCTTTTGCTGGCCAGTTCGTCTTTTACGTCGCCATGCGGTCACGGGTTAACGTGTCATAGTCTTCTTCCTCTTCAGCACCAGAAAATCATCAAAGCAAGGTGATACGTTGCTTATCGTAGGGCCTTCAGGTGCAGGGAAGACGGCGATTTGGTCCTCTGTTAGTCACATCTTGATTACCGTTCCGACAGCAAGCTGAATTATATTCAGTTAGCGTATGGCGAAACACCCCTAACTCACACTTCGCTCCAACCGAATGCTGCTGTGTATTCTTTCCCCCAGTCGAAGAAGACGCTACAACTGGTTGACATCCCAGGACACCCTAGGTTAAGGGATCAGTTCCAGAATCATATGATGAATGCAAAGGCTGTTGCTTTTGTCGTGGATGCAAACTCTATCTCAAGAAATGGTGCTGCTGTTGCGGAGTTAGTCGAATTAACGTCACATTTATCTGATCAATCCGTTGACGCATCAATTCCCGTCTAGACACCTTCATCACGTCTTACACGCGATAACCTCATTACCCCTATCCCAATCACCTCCCCTCCTCATTTTAGCGCACAAAGTGGATCTCTTGAGAACTCTTTCCACTACCCCAGATAATGCACCCAACCTTGCCATCACACGAGTCAAGACTATTCTCGAACGTGAACTAGAAAAGAGACGAGTGTCGCAGTCCAATAGCATTGGCATCGAGGGACTCGGCGAAGAAGGCTCTGGAACCGAACTGGGAGGTCTGGACTGCAACAGAGGCGCTGGAACTACATTCAAGTTTGACGACTGGGAAGGCGGTGAGGTTAATTTCTTCGCGACTTGGCTTCAAATACAGGCCTCGATATCCGAGAAGAAGGATGGCCTCGCTCCTTTCACGGACTGGCTGGAAGCGCTTTGTAGCAATATTCGATAGACATTTCATGTTTTCTGAACATATTCACTGATTAATGAACTATATCTTAAACACCGACGTCGTATTGCGTTTACCAGTCCCGACAAATTTCACCCTGGATGACAGATGTTCTACAGCTCATTAGGCCGTCCCTCCAACTTCCACAACAAGGGGCTCAGTGCATCGATGTTATTTTGGTAAGATCATACAATTGGTGTTATGCTGACAAGGCATTTATTATTTATTATTTCAGGTCGACCACGTAGAGTAGGAGCGAACTACACAGCGGTCTGAGCTCTCGGGCCAGTTGGTGGCCTGGGTGGCGTTTCGAACGAGGACCTTGCAATCACAGTTTTTTCGTTATGTTTGCCGAACATTCGATCGAACGAGAAAATTAGACTTTTTATCGGCTTGTTATACCCCAGTCGCGAGAGCCCGTGTCCCACACCAGCTATACCTTAAGCGCGGCATATCAACGAGATACTTCAGGATTACGGAGAAAACGCCAATTCACGACATCGTCCCCCACGGCAGCACCCATTTTCTCCACAATGCGTGGTATCTCTCGGTGTGCAATGCTCATCTCTACAGACAATTCAGCACCAACAATCAACGTTCAGACCAGCATACAACATTGATTCATTCACCGAGCCCTAAGAATACACTATATATACAAGCCTTGAGTGATTGATCAGCGGCGTTTTACTATGTGACCGTATAATCGATGAAACCCCGTTACACTTTCACAACGACAAATGGGATCCAATACATCCAGCCAAGTAAGCTGTGCAGCTAGCGTCATTTTAGGGGGGGGGCGGCAAACTGACAAGTTGCTCTAGGTCCGTGCACTGAACACTGGCTTCGTGGCTGAAGGCTCTGTAACCTTCTTTCCTGCACCCCATCCGGCAGTACCTTTTGGTCCCTCTACTGGCCTAAAAAGTGTGCCAAGCGAGGATCCAGCGCTGACAATGTTTCGTCGTATATACCCGACGTTCGAGCGCAAGAAACAACCAATGGAGCTTCTCCAAACATCGGTGTCTCGAAACACCAGTTTCTTAGACGATGTTATTCCCCTAGGGAATGGATTCGTTCACACCGTCACCGAAGCATACAATTCGCATCGTGCACTTATCATCAGGCCAGATGACGTCTGGCTGGCTATCCTTGTCCAGTTCAACTTCTTTGTGAATGGCAATGCAGAGCTACTGCGGAAGAACTTCGTTAGCCATGAAGGGAAAGAGAAGTTAACCATCACGTCCGTCGGAAACCGCCATTCGGTGGACTTTGCTGCCTTATCCCGACAAATGACGCTGTTAATGGAAAGCAAAATTGTCGATCCTCACCTTCGTGAATGGATCATGCCCACCTTTTCCACCACCAGCGCGACAGATACAACAATCTATGCCATGGTTATGATGGCCTCCATGAAGGCCTATTTCTCGTATAAGTTTTCCCTCATGTGTGGCATTCCTCGGGTCACGTTAGAAGGAACGAAGAAGGACTGGGAAGAGATAGCGAGCAGGCTGGAGAAACTCGAGGACTATGGCGAAGATGCCAAGTCGTGGTATCGTGTTCTTCGGCCAGTTATTTCCAGGTTCGTCAGTGCGTACGACGACCCAAATAGTCTAGAGCTTCGAGACTTCTGGAAAAAAGTTGCCCATTACGAGGGTGGAGGAAGTGGCCCTACTTACCTCTCCGGATGGATTACAGCCTTTTGTTTCTTTAGCGAAAAAGGGTCGCGAGTCGCGCGCCGCATGGGCAATCAACTTGCGTTGGATGGCGTATCTTATCCAAAGATCGACAGCCAGGACGTTCCTGTTGGATTCGCCGAAGTGGATGTTGAACTGGACGACAACGGGGAAAAAATTGAGACCACTATTATTGCCGGTTCCATTGGGTCACAGATCTGCATGAGCACAAGTTCCGTTCGGGATGTAATAAGGCCACTACCTGCCTGGTGGTATATGATTATGAAGGAGGTCGCGCCCGACCCTCACGATGAGTTTTGAAGAGAAGCTGTAGCACCGATACGTGTATTTTACCTGAGTGTATTTTACCTGAGTGTATGATGTTTGAGTTTTCGCGTGGCCATTCCAAATACCAAGTTGACTTCGCCACACACCATGCGATGGCCATCACTCTCGTTCATATTCACACTCCTTTGCATCGTAAATTTTCTGTCTCTGACAGACTGCTTCCAGAAGGTCCCAATATCAGCGTGGAATGGGCACGTTGATCCAGGAACCCTCTCACCAGTGTCTTTCAAACCTTTCTATGTTCCGCCAGGCGCAAAAGATTACCCTTCGTCTTCCCCCCTTATCTTTTACAAAGGTAATTGGTCATACAGCTACTCTCATGAATATGCGTACAGCCCGCTGCACTTCACGACTGAGCGTGGTGCTACAGCTATCTTCGGCTTCTTTGGTACTGGAATTGAATGGTTCGGATCCTCCGGGGCGCGTTATGGTTCTGCGCTCGTTTCCATTGATGGGAAGCCAGTTCAAGAGGTTAATGTGTCCAGTGAAAATGTTAAACCTCTGAGACAACAACGGCTATTCTGGAATTACGCCCTTCCGTATGGAAAGCACACGATCACAGTAATCAATCTGGGATCTGGGCCGGTTGGCACTGTGGATGTCGATGCCTTCGTGGTAACTCGTGGTCAGAATCCGACTATGCTTCAACCAAGCGTCGTTGCCGGTACCTCGCCTGCCAAGCATATAAACTCCACTCGAGTGATGCTCTCAGCAACGCAGCTGTACCCAACTTCGCAATGGAAATTGCTGCAAAAAGGTTCGACCGGCGTAGGCGCGATGCAACTGACTGTGATATCAACTACGCATGTCATGATCATTGACAAGGTAGAACACAACCCTCTGACTATAAACGGACATCCTGCTTGGGCAGCGCTCTACAACCTTGACACAGACAAAGTCACTCCATTGAATATGCAATCCAACTCTTTCTGCGCGGGTGGCACCTTCCTTCGCAACGGAACCTTGCTAAGCGTCGGCGGAAACCCGGTCGTAGAGGATCTCACGTCTGCTGCCGATTTTGGAGACATGAATGGTTTACAATCGATCCGGATATTCGAGCCTTGTAATGCCGGCCACGTCGAAAATTGCTCAATAGTCGAATACCACGATAGGATCAGAATGGCAAGCTCTCGCTGGTATACAACCGCAATACGTTTGAGCGACGGTAGTGCTATGATTATCGGTGGCTCTACTAGAGGTGGCTGGATCAACAACGCTACTACTAACAATCCAACGGTTGAATTTTACCCGCCCAAGAATATTCACGGTTCTAAAGGATTACCAATTCACATGGCATTCTTGGTCGACACGTTGAACGCTAACCTTTTTCCTATTGCTTTCGTGCTTTCCGACGGAAAAGTGTTCATTGCCGCAAACCGCGACTCTATGGTTTATGATTGGATCACGAATACCGAGAGACGGCTCCCTCGATTTCCTGGCGGTCTGCGCGTCACGTACCCTATGTCTGGGACTGGATTGCTGCTGCCTTTACACCCTGAGAACAACTATGAACCTGAAATGTTGATCTGTGGTGGCTCAACTATTGATGACCAGAAAGAAAGCTATAGAATATCGTCTCAAGATAAGGCCTCCGCGCTGTGCGTGCGCATGGTGCTGACTGAAGAAGGTATTTCAAAGGG
>Ga0137382_10001597_pt1 | contig 10084 bp, 16 predicted proteins | sample SagtaG_15_FD_104816 | JGI IMG/M metagenome (GOLD analysis project Ga0137382, IMG submission 104816) | Vadose zone soil microbial communities from Sagehorn Ranch, Mendocino, California, USA - Sage2_R_20_16 metaG | ecosystem: Environmental > Terrestrial > Soil > Vadose zone | place: USA... | reverse complement strand
GAGGATCGGAAGCACGGCGCCGTCGCGCTTCGCATTCAGGAGCTTGTTTGCGTGCCAGCTCGTCGCGAGCGGACCCGTCTCGGCCTCGCCGTCGCCGACGACGCATGCGACGAGCAGGTCGGGGTTGTCGAAGGCCGCGCCGTACGCATGTGCGAGCGCGTAGCCGAGCTCGCCGCCCTCGTGAATCGAGCCAGGCGTCTCCGGAGCGGCGTGGCTTGGGATCCCGCCGGGGAAAGAGAACTGGCGGAACAGCTGGTGCAATCCGCCCTCGTCCTCCGTGACGTGCGGATAGACCTCGGTGTACGTCCCCTCCAGGTAAGCGTTTGCGACGAGGCCGGGCCCTCCGTGCCCGGGGCCGGTGACGTAGAGCACGTTCAGGCGACGCTGACGGATCGCGCGGTTGAGGTGCGCGTAGATGAGGTTCAGGCCGGGCGTGGTGCCGAAGTGGCCGAGCCGGCGCGGCTTGACCTGCTCGGCCGCGAGTGGCTCGCGGAGCAGGGGGTTGTCGAGCAGGTAGATCTGCCCGACCGACAGGTAGTTGGCGGCGCGCCAGTACGCATCGAGCCGCTCGGCGTCGGTGGCGCCGAGCGGCTCAGTCTGCAGTGCTTCGGTCATGCAACCCGAACGCTATGCCTTCCCTTCGCTTTCGGCATCACCTCGTCCGGCTCGGCCCGGACAACCAGCACCGGGCACCTGGCGCGGTGGAGGACGCCGGTGGACACGCTGCCGAAGACGGCGCGCTTGACGACGCCCCATCCGTGCGAGCCGATCACAAGGAATCGCGGATGGCAGCTGTCGGCTGCGATGCAGATCTCCTCGACCGGGAGGCCCCTGAGGACAACCGTCCGTGTCTCGACGCCAGCCTCCTCCGCACGTGCGGCCGTCTCGAGGACGAGCTTCTGCGCTTCCTCTTCGCCCAGCTTCGCAAGCTCGCCGTTGACCGGCGCGGGCGCCAGCCCGGTCGCCGTGTACGGGATCGTCCACACGGTCACGATCACGAGCTCCGTGTCGAGCATCTTCGCGAGATCGATCGCGGTCTTCGTCGCTTTCTCGGCGGTCGGAGAACCGTCTGTAGCGAGCATCACGGGCTTCATCGTTTCCTCCTCCTTTCAGGGACGGAGCACGATTCGTGCGGGAACGTCGCGGCCAAGACGTCAGACATCCCGGCCGAGCCGGTGCGCGAACTCACGGTGCGCCTGCTCGGCCTCCGTCAAATCTCTTGCCTGCTCGAGGCGTTCGCGCGCCTCGAGCAGGTACGCCGCCAGGTCCGAATCCCGCACGTCGATGCCGAGGCGCTCGACGAGACAGTTGCCCTTGAGCACTGCGCCGCCGGGCTCCCAGAACGCGCAGCGGTCCTCTGGGCAGATCTCGGACTCATGTCGCTCTGCGAGCCTGAGCGTGCAGTGCTTGGACTCGGACTGGCTCATGCCTTCAGTCTCGACTCCGCCTGGGGACTGGGCATCGGGCCGCCCCCTGATCGCATTGCGGCGTTCTACGGAGGTCGAGGTTGAGCGCCATCCATACGCGAGCCCGGCCCTCGCCTAAACGAAGAAGGCCGCTCCCGGCGGAAGCGGCCCTCGGGGAGGTGACGGGCCGGCGCGTTACGCGGAAACCACCGGGCGCCGACCCGTCGTCTGCGCGTCTAGGACGCGCGAGCCAGCCGCCGATGGAGCACTGCGAAGGCGAGGATGACGAAGCCGATCCCGCTCAGCAGGAGCGCGACACCCACGACGATCCCGAACAGCCCGAGCTTGTCGGCCATGTAGGACGTGTTCAGCGCGGTCGTCAGCGCCGTCTCGGTCACCCAGACGTCTCGGATGCCGTTCGCGACGGGCTGCTTGGTTGCCGTGTCCGTGACCGCCCACTGCGGATTGTCAGTCCCGCCGCCGACTGCCAGCTGCGCCTTCGGCGCGTCGGGCTTCGCCTGGAAGCGGCCCATCTGGGCATACGTGTAACCGCCCGTCGCCTCGAGTGCGTGGATCCGCATATAGCTCGCGAACGCCCGCGCCCGCGCGCCACTGTTGATCGTCTTGCCGGCAACGGCGACCGTCGGCATGTCGAGCGCGTTCACGTCGAGACCGGCCTTCGTGGCCTCCTCCTTGATCGCCGACGGCGTCATGTCGGCCGTCCCGACGATCTTCTCCTGCTTGAGGCTGTCGCTCACCGTCGAGCGGCCGTTGAAGCCCATCACGATGGCGACGATGCCGAACGTGATCAGAACGGCACCGGCAACGAAACCGCCCCATTCCAGCATCTTCCGCCAGAGGTCGCTCTCCGTCTTCTGTGCGGTCTCTACCCGCTTTGCTGCGATGGTGCTCATGGTTCCTCCAATCCTTGTGGTGGTTCCGGGATTGGTTTGAGTCAAGCCGCCGGACGCAGCCGCGCCATCCGCGGGGAGCCGCCGAGTTCGTGGGATTGACCCGCCGCGGTGTTGCGGGTTTCCCGCAGCACCTAAGAGATTTCGAACGGCGACGGTGCAACCGCGTGGGCGCTCGCCCGATCCGTGGCATCCGCGCGCTCCCGACGAACGGTGCGAACATTCGCGTATGGCCACCGTCCGAGAAAGCGAGCGGCTGCGAGCTCTCGTCGAAACCGGAATCGCGATCAACTCCGAGCTCTCGCTCGACGGCGTGCTCGAACGAATCGTCGAGGCTGCGGCTCGCGTGACCGGTGCCCGCTACGCGGCCCTCGGCGTCGTCGACCGGGCGGGCAGCGGCCTCGAGCGCTTCATCACCTACGGCATCGGCCCGGAAGTGGAGACGCAGATCGGCGACCCGCCCCACGGACGCGGGATCCTGGGGGTGCTGATCCAGGACGCGCGCCCGCTGCGCCTGCACGACCTGACCCAGGATCCGCGCTCCGTCGGGTTTCCGCCCGGGCACCCCCCGATGCACACCTTCCTCGGCGTGCCGATCGTGCTCCGCGGCGCTGCCTATGGGAACCTTTACCTCACCGAGAAGGACGAGGGCGACTTCACGGACGAAGACGAGGAGCTCGTCACCCTCTTGGCAGCGCAGGCAGCAGTCGCCATCGAAAATGCGCGGTTGTACGAGTCGGCGACGACATGGTCGCAGCAGCTGGAGTCGCTGAACGAGGTCGGTGCCGCGCTGATGGGCGAGCTCGAGCTGGAACCGCTGCTCGATCTCATCGCGACAAGGCTCCGTGAGCTGATCGACGCTCGACTCGTCGCGATCGCGCTTCCGGCCGGAGGCGCGCTGCGGATCGCCGCGGCCGACGGCCAGGGCGCGGTCGAGCTGGTCGCCACGAACGTGCTCGCGCAGGACTCGAAGACGGGTCGCGTGCTCGAACGCGGCCGAAGCGAGCGTGTCGACTCGCTGATGGAGGACCCGGAGGTCAACCAGGAGGTCGCGCGCCGTCTCGGCGCGTCGAGCGGTCTGTACGTTCCCCTGCTGGCGCGCGACGTTCCGATCGGCGTCCTGATCGCTCACGACAAAGCGGGCCGGGACCAGCGCTTCAGCAGCTCGGATCTGAGACTGGCTGAGCAATTCGCGTTGCGGGCGTCCATCGCAGTCGACCTGTCACGGCGCGTCGCGCGCGACGCGCTGCGCCGTGTGGTTGCCGGACAGGAGGTCGAGCGGCGCCGGCTGGCACGCGAGCTGCACGACGAGACCGGCCAGGCGCTCACGTCGATACTGCTCGGCCTGCGGGCGGTGGACGAAGCGGGAAGCGGCGAGGACGTCGCGCAGGCTCTCGCCGACCTGCGCGAGCTCGTCGTCGCGACGCTGCAGGACGTCCGCCGCCTTGCGGTGCAGCTCCGCCCGAAGGCGCTCGACGACTTCGGGCTCGTCCCGGCGCTGGAACGCCTCGCGCAGACGTTCTCCGAGTCGAGCGGAATTGGCGTCCAGCTCGAGGCGACGCTCGGCGACGAGCGGCTACCCGCCGAGGTCGAGACGACCATCTACCGCATCGTCCAGGAGGCGCTCACGAACGTCGTCAAGCATGCGGAGGCGACCGAAGTCAGCATCCTGCTGGTGCGCCGAGACAGCACGGTCACCGCGGTGTTGGAGGACAACGGCGCGGGGTTCCGTCCCGAAGTGGTGCGGTCCGACAGCCTCGGCCTCGAAGGCATGCGAGAGCGCGTCGCGCTACACGACGGGCGTCTGACCGTCGAATCGGCGCCCGGCGCGGGGACGACGCTGCGCGTCGAGGTCCCGCTGTGATCAAGGTGGTGCTCGTCGACGACCACGCGGTCGTCCGATCTGGCCTGCGCCTCCTGCTCGACAAGCAGGACGACATCGAGGTGGTAGGCGAGGCGGGCAACGCGAAGGACGCGATCTTTCGCGCGCGCGCGCTCAAGCCGGACGTGATTCTGCTGGACGTCGTGATGCCCGGAGAGAGCGGCATCGAGGTGCTGCCGAAGCTGTTGAAGGAGTCGCCGGAGACCAACGTGCTCGTGCTCTCGATGCAGGACGATCCCAACTACGTGCGCGAAGCGTTCGCTGCTGGGGCGAGCGGCTATGTCCTCAAGGAAGCGGCAGACGAAGAGGTCGTCGCGGCCGTTCGCGAGATCGCCGAGGGCCGGCGCTACGTGCACCCGACGCTCGGCGCGCGGATGGTCGTCGCCGACGCCGAGGAGCGCGCCGCAGCGGAAGCCGATCCGCTGTCCGAACGAGAACGCGAAGTCCTACGGCTGCTCGCGCTCGGGCACACCAACCAGGAGATAGCCGAACAGCTCTACATCTCGGTGCGCACGGCCGAGTCGCACCGTGCGCACATCATGCAGAAGCTTCGGCTCTCGACCCGCGCGGAGCTTGTGCGCTACGCGCTGGCCCAGGGCCTGCTCGTGGACGAGTCGGCCTAGACACCCAGTCCTACACCGACCTTCTCTCCCGCGCGGGACCAGTAGAAGCGCTCATGTGCAAGCCGCGGAGGACCGTCGATCAATTTCTCCCACGGTGCGAAGAACGGCGCGACCCTCGGATCGTCCACGACGTCGTTGACGATCCACTCCACCTCCGGCCCTTCGAACACGAAGACGACTTCGCCGGCGGTCAGGTAGGCGCTGTGGCGGTCCAGGCCGAGCTGCTCGGCATCGAACGGTGGCCCTTCGGCCAGTAGCACCTCGGCCTCGTCGTGCGCATTTCCGCGCAGGCGGGCGACGATCATCAGCCGTTTCATGGGGACCTCCCTCGTCGTTTCCGACAGCCTGTGCGCAATCGTGGCGCGCGCCATCCGGGAGGCGCCCTTGGGCGCTACGGGTTTTCCGCAGGCTTGCGCTCGAAGATGACGAGCACGCTCAGGTGCTCGTACGCCTTGAAGCGGTGGTCGGCGCCCGCCTCGACGAAGACGGCGCTGCCCTCGCGCACGGGAACCTGTTCGCCCTCTACCTCGAGGACGCCGGTGCCGTCGAGCACGATGTAGATCTCATCGTCCGCGTGTGGCTGCTGGCGGTCGGCCTCCGGTGCGACGAGGACGTACACGCCCACCTCCAGGCCGGCGGACTCGTGAACGACCTCGTAGCCTCCGCCGGCCTCTCCGAGCCGCTGCTTGACAGCGGCGACCTCGAACGCATGCACGTTCGGGACGCTACTTCACGTGCACCGTCAGATGCAGGACGTAGTCATCGCCGATCGTCTTATGGCCCGCGAACATCTTGTAGTCCTCGCCGGGCTTCGTGGTGAAGCGGTATGTGCCGCTGCGCGTGAAAGTCGTCGTCGCGACCGCGGACAGGCGATTCATATTCGGGCGGACGAGCGTGAGCTTCGGCCCGGACGACTGGATCAGCTTGTGCGGCATGATGTCGTCGTTCAGGAAGCGCAGTGCCGTGCCGGTCTTGACCGTCACCGTCAAATTCGGCGTCGGCTTGCCGTTGCCGAGCTGCCACATGTGGCAGCCCTTCATCTGGTGGCTGATTGTGATCGTCGCCGCACTCCCAGCAGAAGCCGACGGAACGGCGATGGCCGCTGCTGCAGCGACACACACGAGAGAGCTCTTGATGGACATGGTTCCTCCTTTGGATACTCGGCTCAGTGTGCGAGCGGCGGCGGCGCAGTCCATCCGCGCGACGACCGATCCTCTGTGCGGGTTTCTGCTGATGTCGGCGCGCGCCGGCGCGAGCATCCTTCGCCCATGCGCCAGAGCACATACGCCGTTTGGTGGCAGGAAGACGACGGCCCGCGACACGCAGGCAAGCTGCGGCTCGGCAGTCTGCATTTGCTTCTCTCTGGCAACGGCTCTGGGCGCGTCGCGGTACCGCTCGACGAAATCGTCGAGGTCGACTACCGACGTGGTTTGCTGCACATCCAGCGCCGGCATGGCGGCGATCTGCACATCGGCAATCTGGATGGGCCCGGCGTGCTCCTCGAGTTGAGCGACGCGCTCGCTGCCTAGCGAGAGCTACGGGCAGAGCGCGACCACTCCGCCCTGGCCTGATCCTCCATGCGTTCGAGCCGCTCGTAGTAGTCGGGGAATTCCTTCATATGTGCGAGCGCGATCTTCCCGGTGACGATGGGATCGTCTCCCGTGACGTCTGTCTGAGGATCGTGGCTGCCGTGCTCGTACTCGACGTCCATCCCGGCGCGAAACTGCTCGAGGTCGAACCGTTTCCAGTCGACTCCGATCGCGTCACCCACGCGCCGCGCTTCCTCGCTGCTGGTTCGACGGGCTTCGGTCATCGGTGCAAGTGCTCGTCACGATGAGCCATCGGGCTGCGCGTGAAGACACCGAACGCGATCAGCAGGAGAACACAGACGGCGAGAGCGATCAAAAGGCTGAGCGTCACGACGTGCATACGACCCTCCCTTCGACAGCCGGCTTCGTTCAGATCTCGAGCTCGAGCTCGACGGGAACCTTGAGCGCATCACCGTCTATGCACCCGCGCTCCGCGACATGCGCTGCGTGTTCTGCTTCTCGCCCGACTCGGCCGTGACGATACGCCTTGTGGTGCCGTGCGTGCGGACAGTGAAGCGATAGTCCTTCGGCATCATCCTCACCCCTTCGCCGGGCTCACTCGTCGCGAGCTCGCCTGTTGAAGCCGTACTTCGCGACTGACATCGTCGCGCATCAGGACGATCGCCTGAGGCGGCCCGATGAACAGCTGCTTCTTCGTGGTCACGCCGACGACCTGCCAGCCTTGGGCACCGAACTCGTTGAGCTCCCTCTCGATGTCGCAGCCGGTGTCGATGACCCTGTACTCGAACTGGCGCATCGTTACCTCCCTTCGCCATATTGCTCTAAGGGTTCCCGACGCTCAGCGGCGACGGAATCGCCGGCGGCCGCCCTCTTCGGCGACCTCTTCCGGTTGCGCCGCTTCGTCGGTGTCCTCCCCGACTTCCTCCGCCTCGGCGGTCACGGGCGCGTCGAAGCCCTGTTCCCACGGATCGTCCGCGTCCGGCGGCAGGACCCGGACATGACGCGGCATTTCGACGGGCTGCTCGGCAGGCGGCTCCTCGACGTCCGAGTGACGGCGCCACCAGCGCCTGCGGCTCTCGGGCTGCTGCTCTTCCTCCTCTGCGGCCGGCGGCAGCTCGGGGTCCGCGTCGTCGTCTTCGCCTTCAGGCCCGGCTTCGGGCACTTCCGCCTGAGGCGCGTCGACGTCCTCCGGCGGCACGGCGCCGATGATCGTCATCGCGTCGGAGGGCTCCTGCGCCTCCTCGAACGCCGTCCAGCCGAGCGCGTCGTGCTCCTCGGTGTCCTCGGAGCGCTGCGCTTCGACGACAGGGAGCACGGGCGCCGCGGCTGCCGGTTGCGCGAAGGTCAGCTCCTCACGACCGGCCGCCCACTCGATCGCGCACACGATCAACAGTGCGCCGGCCATCGCCAGTACGATCGTCCACCAGGAGAGCCCGGCTAGCCCGACCGCGACCGCAACGGCGATCAGGAATGCGACTTCGCCCGCGACGCGCCACACGACCGGCGAGACGCCTTCGCGCGCTCCGCGGCAGCCGTACCCGTACGCCGGAGGCGAGCTCGGCCAGGTCTGCTGCGTCCAACCGGCCGAGCGGAGAGCGCGCAGGTCCGAGCGCAGCGCGGCCGCATGGCGATGGAACGAGTCGACCGCCTCGAGCGTCCGGAGTGCGGCATCGAGCTGTGCAGCGTGGCGGTAGAACGCGTCGAAGGCGTCGCGCACGCTCTCCTGCTCGTAGCCCTGCTCGGCGACCGGGAGATCGTCGACGCGCGGCAACGGCTCGCGCGCGGGCGTCTGCGGACTGGGCCAGGCCTCGTTCTCCATCATCGAATTATGCGTCGAGATCGGATGGTCCGCAGCTTCGGCGCGATCAGCCTGCTGCTTCGGCGCGCCAGAGGCCGCGAATCGCCCAGATCGCGAAGCCGCCGAGGAGGGCGAGGACGATGGCGAAGGCGAGCAGCGTCTTGTCCGGCGAGCCGGAGATGAGCCCGCGGCCCTCCTCCAACAGCGGCGTGATCGGGTTCACCCTCGCGACCCCGTGCAGCCAGCCCTGCAGCAGGCCCAGCGGAACATAGACCGGCGCGAAGAAGAGCAGGATGAACACCGGCATCTGGATCACGGGGAACGCCTGTTGGGTGCGCAGCCGCATCGCGACACCCGTCGACCAGAGCGTCCCGACGATGCTGAGCAGGAAGCCGAGCGTGTAGAGCGCGAAGAGGTCGACGCCGCTGCCGCCGATCTTCATCTGCGCGGCGAAGGCGACGCCCGTCACGACCGCGATCACGGTGATCCAGCGGACGAGGCCCGCGATCGCGTAGCCGATCACGATGCCGATGCGATTCGGCGCCGCGAGCATCAGCCGGCGCATGAAGCCCGTCTCGAAGTCGCGCGCGATGCCGAAGCCGGTGAAGACGCCGGAGAACGCGGCCGACTGGAGCAGCACGAACACGAACTGGAACGCCGTGTAGCCAAGCGGGAAGTCGAATCCCGGCACGTCGCGGATGCGCGAGAGGCCTCCGACGAACGCCGTGAAGAAGAAGAGCGGGAAGAGCAGCGACGGCAGCAGGAACGACGGGTTCGTGAAGAAGTTGTGCACCTGCCGCCACGCGACACCCTTGGCTGCGTTGACGATGTCCCTCACGACCGCGCCATCCTCTGTATCAGCGCGTGCGTCGCGAGCGCGAACCCGATCAGCGACATGCCGATGCCGACGGCGAAGCCGAGCAGGATCGGCTCCCAGTGCCAGTCGTAGATGACGAGCGCGCGGACGGCCTCGATCAGGTACGAGACCGGGTTGATCGTCGCGACCCAGCGGAACCAGTCGGCCTCGATCAGGTTGCGCGGGATGTTCATCGACGACAGGAAGAGGAACACGAAGAAGACGGGGAACAGTCCCTGCACCGCCTCGGTGGAGCCCGTTCGCAGCGCCGCCCAGCAGCCGAACGAGGCGAACGCGAGCGCGATCACCGCCTCCAGCACGAGGAGCAATACCGCGCCGCCGACTCCGGTCTCCAGGTGGACGCCGAACGCGAGGCCGACGGCGAGGTAGAAGACCGCCTGCACGAGCGCGATCGTCAGCAATCCTCCGAGCTGGCCGAGCAGAAGCACGATCCCACGCACCGGCGTCAGTGCGAGCCGGTTGAGAAAGCCGGTCTGGATGTCCCGCGCGAACTCGACGTTCGCGTTCACCGTCGCGAGCAGCGCGCCCTGGATGAAGGGCACGGCGATCGCGAACGCGACAAAGGAGTCCGTCGGGAAGCCGGGCAGCTGCGTCTCCGCCTTGAGGCCGCCCGAGTTCACCGCGAAGAGCAGCATCGGGAAGATCAGCGGAAAGACGACGTTCGCGGGCTGGCGGGCGGTGCGCACGACCGCGCGCCGCCCGAGCGTCGCAGCCTGCAGGGCGGCGATCTGCATCAGCCGGCCGCCGCCTCCTGCTTCTCGTCGGCCTCGTCGCCGGCGCCCTCGAGGTGGCGCCCGGTCTTGTCGAGAAAGACGTCGTCGAGCGTGGGCTCGTGAATCTGCAATTGCGAGATGCGGAGCTTCTCCGCATCGAGCGCGCGCACGATCTGCGCGATGTCGCCGTCGTTGGCGGCGAGCTGGACCGCGACGCTCTCCGGCCCGAAGCCGGTGGTCGGCGTGCCGAAGCGCTCGAGCACGGCGGCAACGGCACCCTTCTGTGCAAGCTCGGCCGGGACCGCCTCGACCGTCGAGCACGCG
>Ga0137382_10001593_pt1 | contig 10096 bp, 7 predicted proteins | sample SagtaG_15_FD_104816 | JGI IMG/M metagenome (GOLD analysis project Ga0137382, IMG submission 104816) | Vadose zone soil microbial communities from Sagehorn Ranch, Mendocino, California, USA - Sage2_R_20_16 metaG | ecosystem: Environmental > Terrestrial > Soil > Vadose zone | place: USA... | reverse complement strand
TCCCGGGCTGCGGCGGAATTGACAAAGGCCCCCGCCATGATCATCGTGAAAAGACCAATAAACGAATAATAGTTCTGGACGTTGTACGGCGAATTTCGAAAAGTATTGGAAAGCGCTTCACCAAGCGTGATGTTATCGGTGCTCGCAGCGCCGAAAACCAATGCGCCGACGATCAGTAGGAAAATCCACAACATCCATGAACGCAGCCAATAGCGAATTTCGAAGGCCAGGATGTGCTTGAGCATGGTCGCGTCTCAATTCCAACCGCGAATCTTGACGAAGAACACGTCTTCGAGGTCCGGCACGCTCGCCTGAAAACCCCCGTTCAGCGGCTGCCCGCTGAGGACATGGATGAATGGCCTTCCACCCACCAGCCGGCTGGAAATGATCTTGTACCGCTCTTCGAATGCGGGTAGTTCGGCCTTTGCAATGGAGCGCTGCCAAACACGCCCCTTCAATTCCGAAATCGCTTCTTCGGGACGCCCCTGAAACAGCACTTTCCCTTCGTGGATGATCGCCATGTTCGTGCACAGATCCATCACGTCCTCAACGATGTGCGTCGAAAGGATGACGATGACCTGTTCGCCAATTTCCGCGAGCAAATTGTAAAAGCGGTTGCGCTCCCCGGGGTCCAGCCCCGCAGTTGGTTCATCCACGATGAGAAGCTGGGGGCTGCCCAACAGCGCTTGCGCAATGCCAAAGCGTTGGCGCATCCCGCCGGAAAACCCCGTCAACGCTTTCTTGCGCGAATCGTACAGATTGCAGCGCCGCAACATCGCAGCCACGATCTCCTTTCGCTCTTTTCCATTCGTGATGCCCTTGAGCAGCGCAATATGGTCCAGCATGTCCTGCGCCGAGATGCGCGGGTAAACTCCGAAGTCCTGCGGCAGATAACCGAGCCTCCGGCGTACTTCCTCTTTTTGACGTAGCACATCGATATCGCCAAGCGATGCCGTGCCGCTGTCCGGCTCCTGCAGCGTGGCCAGCGTGCGCATCAATGTCGACTTCCCTGCCCCGTTGGGGCCCAGTAGGCCATACATTCCGCAGGGAATTGTTAGCGAGACGTTATCCAGCGCTCGCACACCATTCGGATAGGTCTTGGACAAACCTTCAATTCTCAGTTCCATTTTAGGGCTCCCCGGGGAAGACGAAAAACCCCCGAAAATTGTTTCCCGTAATCAAGAAAATACCTACGGCCTGCCAACCCGCCAGGCTTCCGCGTGTTGCACTTCGACCATCACCAACCCCTGAGGTGGAACGGTAGGGCCGGCCTTGGAGCGATCCTTGCTCTCGTAAAGACGATCGATATCTTCCGGCTTGAGCCGCCCTCGCCCCACGTCGAGCAGCGTGCCAACCATCTTGCGCACCATGTAACGAAGAAACGAGCGGCCACTCACCGTGAACACCAGTTCCTCGCCGTCCGCCGTCCGCGCCAACTCCGCAGAATAAATCTCACGCTCCGTCGTGCGTTCGCGTTCTTCGTCCTCCGAGTCTGCCGACGCCGCAAACGCAGTAAAATCATGCATCCCCACAAATCGCGCCGTCGCATCTCGCATGGCGTCTTCATCCAGCGGGAATGGATAATGCAAGACGTACCGCCAAAGCATCGGAGGCACGACTTTTCCGCGGTACAAGCGATAACGGTAGGTCTTGCGCCGCGCCGACCACCGCGCGTGGAAATCCGGCCCCACCTCTTCCGCGCCGACGATGCGAATCGCCTGTGGGAGCAGCGCGTTGAGCGCGTGTTGAAATTCCTGTGCCGACAATCCCGACTGTGTCTTGAAACTGGCCACCTGCCCCAGCGCATGGACACCTGCATCCGTTCGCCCTGCGCCATGCAAGAAAATCTTCTCCTGGGTCAGACGCTGCAGCACATTGACGATTTCACCTTGAAGGGTCGGCTTGTTCCCTTGCATCTGCCAGCCGTGGAAATCCGTCCCGTCGTAAGCGATGGTGAGCTTGAAATGACGCATGGAGGGCGAGCAGACTTTCGAATCACGGAGCCGTACGCGCAAAGCGGCTGCCCGGCTTCACGGCAATGCCGCCTTGGCGGCAGAGCGGGCAATCTTCCGGCTCGTAATTGGTGATGGGCATTTGCAGGAGCGACTGCGTCTCGACATCGAACTCAATCGTTCCTCCGCTGCGGTCGATCAGCGCGCCCGCAGCCATCACGCGGCCGCCTGCTTCTTCCACAACGTGGATGGTTTCCATCGTCGAGCCGCCCGTGGTCCACACATCCTCGACCACGAGGACGTGTTGCTCCGGCTTGACCTCGAATCCGCGGCGCAGCGTCATCATCCCGCTCGCGTCTCGCTCCGCAAACAACGCCGGAACGCCTCCTCCAACCACGCTTTTCGGCTCTGGCAACGCTCGCGCAACTTCCTGTCCGATGATGAGCCCGCCGATTGCTGGCGAAACAACGGCGTCCACTCGAACATCCGAAAACAGCTCCGCCAGGGCTTGCCCGAGTTTTTCCGCGAACCGCGGGTACTGCAACACCAGCGCGCACTGCACGTACGTTCCGCTGTGCCGTCCGCTCGAGAGTTCAAAATGCCCATGCCGGATGGCGCCGGCCGTCTCGAACATCTTAAGTATTTCCTCGCGCTTCAACATGGCATCAGCGAACCGTCAGCCGCTCCTAAACGTCGAATTCTCAGCAGGCTAGCGGTGAGACTAGCCGTGCTCCCTTTCATTGTCAAGAAAACTCGCCCCTGTTAGACTGCTTTTCGCCCGACCAGCGCGACGCAGCCATTTGTTGATGCATCCAACAGTTCCGGACAACATTTTTCCCGGGTTCCGAGGCGAAGTGGTTGAAATGTTATTCCGTCCGTCGGCACCCCTAAATAACCGAACTTCATGAAACAAATTCCATGCCGTGAACGTTTTACAGAGTTGAGACCTTCTAAGTACAAACTGAAGTCCCTTGAGGGAGAAATCATGAGGGTAAGGAGCGCTATGACTTCGTTACGCAGGACCCCGGCTGTATCGGGATCAGTGCTGTTGGCTCGACCGCTGTTGGCTGTAATTCTCGCCGTGACGCTCGTGGGAGGCCCCATCTCCCCAGCTTATGCGCAGGACACACCGCAAAAGCCGCCGCCTGCGCCCGCCCCTCAATCCAAAACAAACGCCACGGCCACGCCCATTTCCCTAGGTACGGCCAAGCACAACTTCACGCGCGCTCCAAGGCCGCTTCCGAACCTCTTTGCGCCTTACCGCGCAATCAAGGTCGAGCCCTCTGCCGTTACTAACTCTCCGCGCATCGAGCAGCTCATCCATGAAGGCAAACTGGAACTCTCTCTCCAGGACGCCGTGGAACTGGCTCTCGAAAACAGCGTCGACATCGCTGTGCAGCGTTATTATCCCTGGATCGCGGATGTCGGCATTCTCAAGGCATCTTCGGGCTCTTCGGGCTATGGAACGCCAGGCGCGGCGATTGCAGGCTCTTCCGCCAGCCTTAACCCTTTCGCGTTTGTCATCAACTCCTATGATCCCTTGCTGACCTCTTCCGTTTCCTTCGATGACCGCAAGGCACCCATCAACAATCCGTTCATTTCTGGAACGGGACTAGGCTCTCTTACTGCCGCCTCCATTGTCATTCACACGAACCAGTACAATACGCAGTACGCGCAGTATTTTCCAACCGGAACAAGCATGACCGTCACCTTCGACAACACGCGATCTTCCAGCAACCCTACGGCCAATTTTTTTAATCCTTATGTACAATCGTCCCTCTTCGCTTCCTTTAGCCAGAACTTACTCAGCGGCTTCGGCCTCACGGTAAATCGCCGCAACATCCTCATCGCAAAAAATAATCGAAAGATCGCCGACCTCGCCTTTACGCAGCAGGCCATCACCACTACCACAAATACAATCACCGCCTACTGGGAACTCGTGTACGCGCGGGAAAACGTGAAGGTGCAGCAGCAAGCAGTGGCCGTCTCGGAAAAGCTTTTCAACGACAACAAAAAGCAGCTCGAGATCGGCACTATGGCCCCTCTCGACGTAACCCGCGCCGAAGCCCAGTTGGCTACCGACAGGCAAAATCTCATCGTTGCGCAAACCGTCCAGCTGCAGGACGAGCAGACGTTGAAAAACGCCATTACCCGGAATCCCCTCGATCCCAGGATTCTCAACATCGAAATCATTCCAACGGACAAGCCGAACGCACCGGAACAAACAGAAGCCGCCAGCTTCGAGGAAGCTCTGAAGGAAGCATATGCAAAGCGGCCGGATCTCCTCGAGCAGGAATACAACTTGAGGAACGCCGCCATCGATGTGAAGGCCACCCACAACGCCCTGCTGCCAACGGCCACGCTCAGTGCCCAATACGGAACTGTGGGACTGGCGGGAAACTCCCAACAGACTCTGACTTCGCAGACGACCCTTGGGACCCAGCTAGTTGACTCCACCGGAGCCCCAATCAACGCGTTTATTCCGGTCAGCGTGCCCGTGACCACAAAGACGAATTTCGCCGGCTTCAGCGACGCCGTGAGCTCCGTGTTTCACAATAACAACCCGGACTATGCCGTTCAGATGAGCATCACCATTCCCATTCGCAACCGCTCCTTGCAGGCCGACAACCAGCGCTCCATGCTCGTCCAGCGTCAGATTGAGACGCAAGTGCAGCAGTTGAAGAATGCCGCCTTGCTTGACGTTCGCATTACCTACATCGCCCTGCAGCAGGACCGCGCCCGCGTGGAGGCTGCCTCCAAGGCCAGCGAATTACAGAAGCAAACCTTTGAAGCCGAGCAGAAAAAGTATCAGCTCGGAGCTTCCACCGTTTACAACGTAATCTTGACGCAGCGCGATTACGTGACCGCCCAGGGTACCGAGCTGCGCGCGCTTGCCGATCTCGTTGAGGCCAGGGCCAACTACGAGCGCGCTGTTGGCAAAACTCTGGAAGTCAATCACGTCACCATCGCCGACGCGAAAACCGGCGAAGTTGAGCGCGAAACCCTCATTCCCGGCACGCTCCATGGCCAGGTTGTTGGCGTGGATAAGCTCTTCCCCAACTCCAACTCCGACTCCGGTCAGAAGTAATGGCGCTAGGTGACCGGAATTCTCGCCAGGAATACAGCGCCAAGTAGTACGACCAATCTCTACGAACTGAGGGGTGGTTCTGCTCCTTGCCGGCATCGCCCCGGGTTTTGTGACATTTACCGTATCTCTCTCCGCTCAATCCGTGGCCGAGGCTTGCCCCCTCCTCTCCCTTTCGCATAGCATTAGTACTGGAAATGCCCCACACGCCTGCGCGCACGTCCACGGAGAGACCCGAGAATGAGCGATAAGCCCAAAGGATCGACCGAGACCCTGACTCCGGCTGAAACCTCTTCACCACGTCGCCGGCCTTCGGCCAAAGAACTTGCCTGGGAGAAGGACACTCTTCAACCTACTTTGGAAAAAAGCTCCGAACGACCTTCCGATTTCACGACCACATCCGGGCATCCGATTCGGCGGCTCTACACCGATGCGGACTTGCCGAACTGGGATCCGCAAAGCGATTTGGGCTTGCCAGGCGTTCCCCCATATACGCGCGGAATCCATCCCACGATGTACCGCGCGCGCCTTTGGACCATGCGCCAGTTTGCCGGCTTCGGCACCGCGGAAGACACCAACGCCCGCTTCCGCTATCTCCTCTCCCAGGGCCAGACAGGACTCTCGACAGCTTTTGATTTGCCGACGCTGATGGGCTATGACTCGAACCATCCGTTATCCGAAGGCGAAGTCGGCAAATGCGGCGTGGCCATTAGTTCCCTCGCCGACATGGAAGTCCTCTTCGATCAGATTCCGCTCGCCAACGTCACCACTTCCATGACTATCAATTCCCCGGCGGCGGTCATCTGGGCCATGTATCTCGCAGTCGCCGAAAAACAAGGCGCGGATTGGAAGAAGATTTCCGGCACTCTGCAAAACGACATCCTCAAGGAATACATCGCACAGAAGGAATACATCTACCCGCCCGAGCCTTCGATGCGGCTGGTCATTGACACTTTTGAGTTTGGCGTCAAGAACACACCCAAGTTCAATACCATTTCTATTAGCGGGTATCACATCCGCGAGGCCGGCTCGACGGCCATTCAGGAATTGGCATTTACGCTGCGCGATGGACTCGAGTATGTCGAATGGGGCATGCGCCGCGGGCTGGATGTCGATCAATTCGTGCCGCAACTTTCGTTTTTCTTTAACGCGCACAACGACTTCTTCGAAGAGATTGCCAAGTACCGCGCCGCGCGCCGCATCTGGCACAAGGCCATAGTCGAGCGCTACAAATCCAAGAACCCGCGCTCCTGGGCCCTTCGCTTCCATACACAAACCGCCGGCTGTTCTCTTACTGCGCAGCAACCGTACAACAACGTCGTGCGCACGGCGATTCAGGCGCTCGCTGCGGTCATGGGCGGTACACAATCGCTGCACACGAATTCTCTCGATGAGGTATGGGTTCTGCCAACGGTGTTCGCTGCCACCATTACTCTGCGCACGCATCAAATCATCGAGCACGAAACCGGCGTCACAAATACCGTCGATCCACTCGGCGGCTCGTACTTCGTGGAGACGCTCACCAACGAAGTCGCGCGCGGCGCATGGGATTACATCGAAAGAATTGACGCCATGGGCGGGATGGTTGCCGCCATCGAGCGCGGCTATCCGCAACGCGAAATTGCCGAAGCTTCGTATCGTTACCAGATGGCTGTGGACAAGAAAGAGAAAATCATTGTCGGTGTGAACGGTTTTGTGTCTGAAGAAAAGCCGCTCGAAACCCTGCAGATCGACGAAACCGTAGCGCATCGCCAAGCCGCGCGGCTCAGCAAGCTGCGCGCCGAGCGTTCTCAAGCTGAAGTGGACCGCAGGCTCACCTCTCTCCGCAACGCCGCCAAAGGAAAAGAAAATCTCATGCCGTTCATCTTCGACGCAGTGAAGTCATACGCCACCCTTGGCGAAATCTGCGACGCCCTGCGCGACGTCTTCGGCACCTATGAAGAAGTCGCCATCACCTAACTCATGCCCGAGAAGAAAATACGAGTATTGATTGCCAAACCGGGGTTGGATGGCCACGACCGCGGCGCGAAGGTCATTGCGCGCGCGCTGCGCGACGCCGGCATGGAAGTCATCTACACCGGCCTGCGCCAGACGCCGGAGATGATCGCCTCTGCAGCGGTCCAAGAAGATGTCGACGTGATCGGCCTCTCTATCCTTTCTGGAGCGCATAATACGATTTGCCCACAGCTCATGAACCTTCTTCGCGAGAAAGGAATGACCGACGTCATTGTTCTCGTCGGCGGAATCATCCCCGAAGCCGACATCTCCGTCTTAAAGAAGTCCGGCATTGCTGAAATTTTTCTTCCCGGCACTTCCACGCAAGATATCGTGGACTTCATCCACAAACGCGTTTCGCCCGCTTAACTCTTCTTTCTGTCTTGATACATTTGCCGTACGCCGCGCATAAGTAGTTTGATCCGCTGCTTTTCATTATGCCGGGCTTCGGGGTCAATTTTCCGGCGCAGGAATTCCTGCTCGCGCTGGAGTTTGCGCCAATTCTCCAGCCGCTCAAGATCCAGTGTGCCTGCTTGGATGTCAGCTTGCACGGCGCAGCCCGGCTCCGTGGCATGGCCACAATCCGTGAACCGGCACTGCGCAGCTAGCGCGTCGATGTCCGCGAAAGCCTGCGAGATTCCTTCGTCCACCTCCCAAAGCTGCAGCTCCCGCAGCCCCGGCGTGTCCACGAGCAACGCCCCGCCCGGCAAAACGAATATTTGCCTTGACGTGGTCGTGTGTCTTCCGCGGCTGTCCGACTCGCGCACCTCATGCACTTCCTGAATGGCGCGCCCCATCAGGCGATTGACGATCGTGGACTTCCCTACTCCCGAGGATCCCAGCAGAGCAAGCGTTTGCCCGTGCGCGAAAACCTTCTGTAAATCATCGAATCCTTGCCCGGTTCTCGCACTCACCAAACAAACGGGAACGCCCATGGCCACCTTTTCCACCTCCGCTGCTTTTTCTTGCGGCTTGCCGCAGGCATCGGCCTTGTTCAAGACAATCACCGGCTTCGCGCCGGATTCCCAGCACTGCGCCAAATACCTTTCGACGCGCCGCGGATTGAAATCACCATCGAGAGCGGACACCAACAGCGATGTGTCCACATTAGCGGCAATCACTTGTTCCGCAATCTTCTTTCCGGCCATCTTGCGAACAAACTGGCTGCGGCGCGGAAGGACTCCGTGAATCAGCGCTGCCCGGCCCTGATCCCGAAGCTCCGCCGCGACCCAGTCGCCCACAGCAGGCCAATCCGCGCCTTCCTCTGCCGCGAGGCGCAGCTTGCCGGACGCATCGGCCGGACACTCTCCGAAATCACACGCAACCCGCCAAATCCCGCGTCCTTGAGCGATCACTCGCACCGGGACTGCGTTCTCTCGTTCCGCATTTTTCCAGGCTGCTTCGAAATAGCCATTCCATCCCCATCGTAGAATCGACACTGCCGTATCCTCCCGCGGCAATGACACAACACACGGCCGCAGCTAGCGCCCAAGCAAAACAACTCAAAGGGAATGAATTGGAAACGCAGGAGGGAGTGATTCCGTCAGTTCGAACGATCCGTGGACTCAGTTCACAAAGTTAGTCCGAGGGAGCCGCGGAGACACACCCACCCGCAGGAACTTTGGTATGCATTCGCACAGGCGCCTCCTTGGCTGAAATGAGCGATGCCGAGCAGTCCTGCGACTTCGCTCCGAACTAGATGTTAGCGACCGTCTCAGCCCGAGTCAACCCTCGAACCTGGCCCATCTCGCGTAACTCCGGCTATCGCGGCCTGCCTTTCGGTCTCAGGGACTGCATCGACACTGGATAAGCGAGCGATCACGTAAGCATAGCCCATTGCTTGAAATGCAGCCTCGAGGTCAGGAGTGATCTGATCTTGAGTAACCAATTCATTTTGATGAGTTGACGCGCGCCTTGCCCTTGTCTCAACTGAGCAACTCGCCGAATTCCAGATCAGTGGACGACGTGCCCGTCGGTGTCGCGGATTTCCGTTTTGCCGAGATTCAGCTTTTTCATTTCTTCTGCGATTTTTGCGCGGTCACCGACGGCCACCACGACCACCTTTTCCGGATGAATGTACTTTTGGGCCATGGCCTGGGCTTGCTCCGGAGTGACGGCATCGATGGCCCCAGGAAACTTCGAAAAGTAATCCAACGGCAAATCGTAGGTGAACAGTTCGGCAAAGGTTCCAGCGGCGTCGGTGCCGCGTTCGAATCGCCCCGGCATGGAACGTGTGATGGAATCTTTTGCGAGTTTCATTTCCTCCGGGGTCATCTGCGTGTCCCGCATGCGCTTCAGCTCGTTGAAGATTTCCGTCGTGGCCGGCGCGGTCACGTCCGTTCGAACGTCCGAATAGGCGAGAAACGGACCTGGTTGGCGGTGATAGGCAAAAGTCGAACCTGCTCCGTACGTGTAGCCATGGGCTTCGCGCAAGTTCATGTTGATGCGGCTCGAGAACAATCCCCCGAGTTCCGTGTTCATCACTTCCAACGCTGCGAAGTCCGGAGTCGAACGCGCTGCGCCAAGCTCGTAGCACTCCAGGGTTGTTTGCGAAGCACCTGGCCGGTCCACAAGAATCAGGCGCGCGTCGGCGCTTTCCGGCGCGGCGCTTGCCGCAGCGGCAGGCTTTCCCTGCTTCCACCCACCGAATGCTTTCTCGACCAGCGGTTGCAGCGCGGCCACCTTGATGTTTCCGCTGACGATCAACGCCGCATCATTCGGGAAATAGTGCTCCTGCCAGAATTTCACCAAATCCTCGCGCGATACCGCCTTGAGAGAATCCGCGGTCCCGATGTCCGGATACCCGTAAGGATGGTGGGCGCCATAAAGGGCCGTTCTCATGACGCGCGACGCCACGGAAAAGGGATCATCCTTTTCCTGTACTAGCGCGGCTTCCCTTTCCTTGCGAACGCGCTCGATCTCCGCGTTCGGAAAAGCCGGGTGCAAGGCTACGTCTGCCAGCAATTCCAGCGCGTCGGGGAAATTCCGCGTCAGCGTCTGCGTTGCGACAAGCGAACTATCCATCGAGGCGCGTGAACCCAGCGTCGATCCCAAATCCGCCGCG
>Ga0137382_10001591_pt1 | contig 10103 bp, 7 predicted proteins | sample SagtaG_15_FD_104816 | JGI IMG/M metagenome (GOLD analysis project Ga0137382, IMG submission 104816) | Vadose zone soil microbial communities from Sagehorn Ranch, Mendocino, California, USA - Sage2_R_20_16 metaG | ecosystem: Environmental > Terrestrial > Soil > Vadose zone | place: USA... | reverse complement strand
CGTGCGTTGTTCATGAATTGGAGGGACCAACCCAGAGACTGCAGCTATACTTTCCGTCTCCAAACGACCCGTCCCATGACCAGCGAGTGTCACCATTCGCATGATTGTAGATTTCTGCGATTTAAGAGCATGAGCCAGGAACTCGGCAATCACATCGGATCTCGGGGTTAGCCCCTTCACGTCTTGATTGAAGGCCACCCGTCTCGCTGCGACTCCCAACGGAATGTCTTTGAGCAGCCCCATGCCACGTGTAAGTAACAGAATGGTTCCGGCCGGGACGACTTTTGTGCCGTCCTCGCACGCTGCTGCCGTAATCTTATCGATGGAGTCCACAATAGAAAAGGACTTGAGATCTTTCGCCGTAATCCACGGGATCTCCCCGCCCCAATACTCCGGCCGGGATTTGCTGGGAGTTCCGCCCGAGATAAACGAAACAAGTTCTCCAAGCGTTTCGACTCTCCAATCATCAGGAACCATAACCAAGCTCCTGCAGCGCTGACTTAAGAGCACGATTTGACTCAGTTAGATGCTTCTCGATCGTCGCTATTTCAGACTGAATGGCATTGATATCGATCTCCGTCTCTTCTGTGAGGGTCTGAACATACCGTGGAATATTGAGATTGAAGTCGTTCTCTGCAATCTCTTTCAAGGTCGCACGGTATGCATACTGATCTACAGTCTTGAAATCGCGGTATGCACGTACGATTTTGCTGATATCTTCGACTCGCAACCTGTTCTGATTGGTGCCGTCGTCACATTCCCGGCTTCCATCAATGAAGAGAACATCGCTCGTCTTTCTATTTCTGTTGAATATAAGAATCGCAGCCGGGATGCCGGTTCCATAAAACAGATTCGGTGGCAAACCGACCACCGCCTCCACCAGATTTTCTTCGATCAGCTTTTTCCGTATCTTTCCTTCACTCCCGGCGCGAAACAGCACCCCGTGGGGAACAATTACGCCGACTTTATCGAGCGCCGTTTCAATCATGTGACTAATGAACGCATAATCACCCCGACCCTTGGGCGGAATGCCTCGATGGAACCGATTAAAGCGATCCTTCTGAGCAGTTTCTATTCCCCACTTGTCAAGACTGAACGGTGGATTCGCCACTACAATGTTGAATTTCATAAGCCCATCATCCTCAACCAGGCGTGGGCTGTTGATCGTGTCGCACCACTCAATTCGTGCACTATCCATCCCATGAAGAAACATATTCATCTTGCAGAGGGCCCATGTGGACCCGTTCGATTCCTTCCCAGCAAGGAAAAAATCATCCGATCCGGTTTGATTGCCGACTTTGATCAGGAGTGACCCCGAGCCACACGCGGGATCTAAGATTCTGTCGCCCGCCTTAGGGCTAAGCAATTGTGCCAGCAGACTGGACACTTCTGGCGGAGTGTAGAACTCGCCGGCCTTCTTGCCAGCGCCAGCCGCAAAGCGGCCGATCATATACTCGTACACATCCCCTATAATGTCGCGGCCTTCTAGATGCGACGGCTGGAGGTCAAGCTCTGCGAAGTCTTCGAGCAAATTCTTTAGTCTTCGATTTCGCTCGCGAGTTTGGCCGAGGGCCGGTTCGGAATTGAAGTCGATATTTCGGAACACGTTTTCAAGCTTCGTCTTGTTTTCATCTTCAATTTTCTCGAGGGCGACGTTTATCAGTTCACCGATATTCGCCGTGTCGCGCTTCGAGAACAGATAGTCAAAATCACAGTCCTTCGGCATCACGAAGCGCTCCCGGCTCATGGCGCGCTCTACACGTTCAACGTCCCCGTTGTAGCGCCGCATAAACTCTTCACGTTTGTCCTTGGCAAGATCACTCAGATACTTCAAGAAAAGCATGGTTAGAATGTAATTCTTGTACTCGGATGGATCGATAGCTCCACGAAACGTGTCGCATGCTCGCCAAACGATATTTTCGATTTCGGATTTCGTTAGTGAACGACTCATAAGCTCTCCTCTTTCACGCATTTTTGCTTTGAGCTAGGTCAAAACAAACCGCATCAATCAATTGACCGCGGAGTGTTGCAAGTTCCCGGAGCAAGTGTTGTTCGCGATCACTAAGGTGAGCGAGACCAACAATCTTTTCTTGAATCCTCAGTGCAGGTATCTGTACGGGGAAGTCGCCAAATTCCCGAATTGAAATAAAAGGGATGTTGCTGCCCTTGGCTATATCACCTAGTGTGACTTGGGTCTTCGGATGATTCAAAAACCAAGCTAGATACTCCGGACGGACCCGTTGCGGATCCGCCCGGAGGATGTAGAACGAGCTAGGAACGACCGTATCGCCGATCGGTTCAACTATCGGGAGCGCCCATGGGCGGACGCCGCGCGAGAGGAACACAACATCTCCCTGCCGAACGAGATAGCGTTCTGGGTCAGCTTCCAGGTTTACGCGAACGAGGCGCTCACGATCGAAGTGAAACGAGTCGTCCACATCCTTCGCCTGGATCACGACATACCGCCCGTCCGCGACGTGGTTCACTCCGCCGCGAAAGTGATAGCCGCTAAATACTGACGCAATGTCGGCGATCCTCTTCATTGTTCCTGCTCAGCCCTTTGTGCTAACTGGTTCGGCCTCGACAGCCATTGGTTTAGCACTCTCGTTCAGGTCCATAGAGTGAGTTCCCGTGGCAGCCTCAAGCGCAGGGAGTTTCAGGCCATCGAGTTCAGGCAGTGACTTTCCGACGATGCCCTGAAGGTCTCCGTACATGCCCGCGGCTCCGGACAGCAGCAGCTCCAGGTTTCGCTCTCGTTTTGCCCATTGTTTGCTCATTGAACGCTTTTCAGCATCCAGGTCGCCGTGCATCGTCATGTAGGCTTCTACGATGGCTGCAACGCGCTGACGAAACGCCTGGCCGGTGAGATAACCGTACATGCGTTCCATCTTGCCGTCACGCCCCTGAGCGGCGACCTTTACCACTGCTGTTTCGATCAGCGCTTGACGAAGTGCCTTGGCCAGCGGCAGAGCAGACCGCAGCCCGGCCACCCATACACCCTCTAGGCGATCGAAAGCATCCACGCCCTTGGGCATTGTGGTCGTGATGATTGCACCTATGTGGGCACCAATCGCGCGTTGATCCTCGCGGTTCTTTGCCAGCCAGTCGTTGCTCCAGTTTTTGACGCGCTTATTTTCCCAGAGGATTTTGCCGCACAGTATGCCATTGGGGCCTACGACCGTGTGGATGACATCACCCCCCGGACGTCCATTCGGAACCGGCTCGAAATGGTCGCCCGGGAAAGCAGCCTTGAGAATGGCTTCGAGTTCAAGCTCCCCGACTTCGCCCTGGAGTTGTTGCGAGCCCTGGTCACTCTTGCGGCGCAGCTCCTCGACCTGTTTCCGCATGTCGTCAATGACCTTGTCTTTCTCTGCCAGCTTGAGACGATGAGTCTGTTCTTCTTCCTTCTGTGTCGCCTCCCGAATTTTTCCTCGTTCCTCGTCCAGGCGACGCTCAATTTGGAGTTCCAATTCGTGTTTCTGGTCCTCAAGAGCTTGCCGTTCTTTGCGCACTGCTAGCTCGGCTTGTTGCGCTTCACGGAGCTTCATATCCTTCTCAGCCAAAGCGCGTTCCTTATCCTGCAGCTCGGTCTGGAAGAGCTGTGTCTGCTCCTGAACTATCTCTTCGCGGATTTTCTCGCGTTCCTCGGAGACACGACGAGAGACTGTCAGCTCCAAGTTCCGCTTTTCGGTCTCGATTTCCCGGCGCTGCCGGCGAGCTTCGAGTTCGGCTTTCTCAGCCACCGCGAGCTTTGCCTTGTTCTCGGCGAGTTCCTTCTCTGCTGATTGAAGTTTCGCGGCATAGGAGCTCGAAGCCTTCTTAACGGCTTCCTGCGTTAGCGCTTCCCGCTCTGCCCGCAGTCGCTCCTCAACGAGATGATCGATATCCCCTTGCTGCTTTTTTAGGTTCTTTTCAGTCGCCGCGAGCGCCTGGCGCTTCTTATCAACTTCTGTCTCGCGCCGCTCAAGGGTTGCCGCACGCTCCAGCGCGTCTTTCTCAAGCTTCTTGCGTTCTGCCTCGAGAAAGGGTCGGGCGAGGGCCTCAGTAAGAGGGACAGCCGCACCGCACTTCGGACAAGTCACATCAGTGTTTGTAGCCATACGAGAACGCCTCCTGGCGCTTTACTCCCGGCTGGCTATTGTGTTTTTTGCCCAGATCTGCAAAAATGCAATTTGAACTCAGAACTTGGGCTAACCAGTCCAGGTTTACTGGCTTGGGCCTCGCGTATCAGGCGGGGTCCAGGCCTTTAAGTCTAGGGCTTTTCCTGTGAGTAATTGCCCTACGACGTAAAATCTATCACAACTTCTCAGAGACTGTCAAGAAAATACGTAATAATTCGTCTACTCCACTGTAAATGTATGAAAACCCGCCGACTAGGTCGACAGTTGCGCGTTACAGTGTTACTCACATTTCCTTTCAAGCGCATATTTCAACCAACTCCGACAATGGAGCCTGAACGATAGTCGCGTTTCTCAGGCGTTCCAAAGTTCTGCCAAATACGGGGGTTTTAAGCCAAACATCAACGAGTTCGCGCTCTAGAAGTTCGTTGGGCAGAAGCTGCTGGAAAATCGACAAGTTCTCAGGCACATGCATAGCTTCAGTAGCAACGAAACGGAGTTCAAAAGATGTCGTTGGAAGTTTAGAAAAATCGATTGGTTGCGAAGTCCGCAATACAACTTCTCTCGCATCATACGATCTCACGCCAGCCCACTGTGCAATAACTGCGTTGACGACCTGGCCTGCAAACGTGAAGTAGTGGTAGCCCCTTTCGTCTAGTGCCACTGGTATACGATCCCATCCCACGTATCGGCGGAGCCGTTCCGCTACTCCTGCGAACCGATCTCGGCTGGCCCCGGCCGTCTTCGAAAAATTCATTCCGATTTCCAAGAGACGCAACATTTCCTCAACGCTCCCCGGGTCTAATGGTGCTTTTGCTCCCGAATAGGAGATTTCTAAGGCTGCATTCTGGCGACTTGGTTCAAGCTCAACAATAAATGACTGGACCCTTCGCACGCACCAATGACGGCCGGCGAAACGGACAACTGCCCCCGGTCGAAGTCGAAGCAGATTGTTTGACGGGACAACTCCTATTTCTCTCCCGGCAGAAACCAACTTGATGTCTCGACTGCGCGACGGAAAGTTACTCCAAATGAGGGAAAGATCTAAAAGGCGGTGTAGCTCCGTGCCGGCGCCAAACCTATTCTGAAATCCATGGGCGCGCACATGGCCCGTAAGCGTCAGAGCTTGCAACAGACTCTCAAGAGTCGGCCTCCTCAAATGCACCACGGGAGAGAAAAGGGCCGCCAGGTCTGCGACACGGTAATACGCTCCATTCTGTTCCGCGAGAATGGACAATATCTGCTGAGTGGCCGCGCCATATACGTCCAGCGGGCGTTCCCGTTCGAACCTTCCGGACCGGACTTGGGAGAATAACGCTTCAAACCCAAGCACTCCGAGGAAAGGCGAGCCGTGCTCCGCTGAGACTACGCAAACTACGTTGGTCTTATCCGCCCTTCGATTACCGCGTCCAATGCGTTGAAGCAAGGATTCCCAGCTTGCGGGCCGCCCGTAAAGCATAACTAGATCGATATCTCCGATGTCGATGCCAAGTTCGAGGGTGCTCGTAGCTATACAAATTGCTCTTCGCGACCGCTGAAAGGCTCTCTCAACCCCAAGTCGCGCTTCGCGGTCGAGCGATGAATGATGCACAAAAACTTCTTCACCTAGTGTGGTGTTGCTCCGAAGAGCAGCGCCTAGTCTGTCGCACTCCTTTCGAGAATTTGCAAAGAAAAGGATCTTCGCGTTTCTTCCCGTCGCGAGGATATTGATTAGCGCGGCGATATCTTGATGCCCCGACACCTCGGCGATGTGATAGTCCAGCGGCTTGCCGCCTTGGTCGCGTACAACAACCGCCTCACCCCGGAAACGGAAAAACTCCCAAATGCTTTTCGCGTCGGCAACGGTTGCGGAGAGCCCTATTACCTGGGCCGGGCACCCTGCCGCCATCTCCACACGCTTCATCAGCATTGCCAATTGAAAGCCTCGTTGAGTGTTGTAGGTTAAATGGATTTCATCCACGACAATAGCCCGCACTGAGGCGAGGCATGGCTCATGTGAAACGAGTAAGACGTCCAACGATTCAGGAGTGGTGATCAGAATATCTGGCTTGCGTGCACGAGAGAGGTCATTCCGCTCACCATGTCGAATGCCGACCGATACATCCAACCTACTGAGAGATGGCTCTAGACGTCGCACTAGGTCATTGGCTAGGGCGCGGGTGGGAGTGATATACAAGACAGTACAACCTGATCCGGAGCGCATTGCGGGCAACCACTTTTCGACGAGCGGGGCCACCACTGCTTCGGTCTTTCCAGAGCCGGTTGGTGACAGGATGAGCACGTCGAGCCCGTCCAGGATCGGGCTTATGGCTTCACGCTGAGTGAGGCGGAGCTCTCTGAAGCTTCCGTAGAAAGCCGTGCCCACTACATGGGAAAGTTCGCTCATGTGGACACCGCCGCCTTCTCCAACCTCTCGTCCAGAGCCTGGACGACTCCTTGAATTGCCCGGCGCACGCGCTCGGGGGAGGCAACGGCCCACAGCTTTTGCACTAAACGCCCAAGCTCGGCAGTGCCGTATTCGGTGGTCGCATTCCATCCGTGGGCTGATCCGTGCACTACTCTGATCTTTTGGGCCAGCTCCAGAAACTCATGTTCGCTGACTGCTTCTAACTCGAAAAATGGTAGGGCGTCGAATAACCGGTAGTCGAACTCGTAGACGCCACGTCTTAGCAATTCCTTCTTACATTTCGCCGCAAAGTCAGGAGTTACTGCGAAGTAACTCATCCCTGGAAACCTGTCGCCTGCAAAGAATCTGAACAGATTGACCATTGCCGCTTGCTGCAGATCTCTACGGTTGAGGTTTTGGATCACGTCTTCGAACTCATCGAAGAGAAGTACCAGACCTCGGAGTCCCCCAGCCTTCGCAATCAAATCAAAGTCTGCGATCGCATCCCAGGCTTGCCGGTGCCCACCAGTGTGAAACAAAAACACTTCATCCGCGTAGAACTGCCACTCGTTCCTGGGATCTCTGAATTTGCCGCGCAGGTCGTAAACGAGCCGCTGGTAGAGCACCTTTCGTTGTCCACGATAATTTTCAGGGTTAGAAAGCCAGTCCTCGACCAAATCGTGAATTTCAGATTGATGGGTCGCCACCCAGGCACGAAGCGCGACATAGATTGCTGGTGATTTCAGATATTCCGAGTGATCCCAGCGCCCTCGGCTAGAAATTCTCTCGCGTACTTGGCGGATTTCTTCTGCCAGCTTCGTTCCTGGGATTTGTGTGAAAGCATCAAACAGCCTACCAATCCCTTTCTTTCCCGAATAAGCAACTTCGATCTCCCGGCATATCGATCCCACAATTGTATCCAACCTGTTAAACCTTACGCCCTCCTGTGAGTTCACCACTACCAGGCTTACGGCATATCCAGCATCGAGGGCCATTTCCCGGATAACTTTCAGTAAATGACTCTTGCCCCCACCGTAGTTTGCTTTGACGAGAAGTGCACTCCCATGGCTATTCGTCGGTACAGTGAGCGAGCGTTCCAATTCACGCAGCTGAGCCTCTCGGCCAACCGTGAACAGGCGCACGCAATCAGGCGGTGGCACACCATAACGCAACTGTTCGACGATCCCTTCTGCCGTCCCAGCGTCGAATTGACGAATATCTCTTCGCATCACTTCTCCCGCAGTCGGTCCATAATGTCGGCGTGAATGTCTTTCGGCGTCCCGAGGGTCTTCCCTTGCTCCGATGAATCGAGTGCTTCAACTGTAGCGGTTACTACAACCCGCCAAGTGCTCACATGGCTAAACTCAGGATGCGCACTAACTATTTCAGATACAAACTTCCGAAGTGAAGTTTCGGAGATAAATTTCGGTCCAACTTCGGGATTTGCAGATAGAAAGATTTCCCTGATCTTGCAAGCTGCAGACAGGTAGTGCTCTAGTGATGTTTCTATTGCATCCAGATTCCAGACTCTATCGACAGCCCTAGGAGTCCGTTCCTCGGGGCGTCCTATACGTTGGGATAGTGCACCGTAAGTCGCAAGTCCGTACCGATCGTCCATGAAAAAATCAGGAGTGGCCGCATAAACGAGAAACAAACCCTCGCTCTCATCGATACTGTTAATCAAATGAAGCAAGTTGTTGTGGGCCTGCTTCAGGTTCGACTTTCGCATAACTGAGTAAGACATCTCTGCTTCATCTAGAAGAATCACGATTCCGCGAAATCCGGCGTGCGTGGCAAACCGACTCAGAGACTGAAGCATCAGGCGGGCATTAGACCTATTCACAATCTTTTGCACACCGAACTGAGAGCGATAGGGTCCCAGCGTGCCTTCGCCTTTGAACCACTGCAGAATCCGACCCCGCATGTCCTCCAACGCTGCCGAATCTCCTCCCTGAGGTAAGAAAGTTTCCCAGTACCGGGAAATCATGCGTCGAAAGTCGATATCAATCCCATCAGCTGCAAATAACTTTTCTTTTGCCTCCTGAAATCGCTCCTGGGTGATCACGTCAGTCGGTCCTGCCCAGCCGTTGAAAAGTGTCTCGCGCAATACAAGCTCGAAAGGAGCCGCATGTTTGTCCAACTCGCCGCGACGGTACATTGTCGGGGAGCCAATTTTTTCGATAATTCGATAGAAGACTTCCTCAAATTTGTTGAATGGAGTTTCATTTACGGTTAAATCTACGGACGATACAAGGCAGTTTGCGTTGAACGCCTCCTCTCGCAGAAGTCTGAGGACGTGCGTCTTACCTGAGCCCCAAGAGCCGCTGATAAACCTAATTTTCCCGCGCGTCGATGGACCTTCTAGGTGGCGTAGGCGAACATCCTTTAGGAATTCCTCATTACCTGAGGAATACGCTGAAACATATCTCTTTGGTGGTATGCCAGTCCGCAGGCTTTCGATAACTTCCTGTGCAATCACTCGATCAATTTTGTCTACAACTTTCACGACTCCTCCTCCTTCTTAAAGCTAATGAAGCCCACGTATCCACCCTCTTCTAACCCATGTAAAAGCATTCCCTGTTTGGTCTGTCGAGTGTGATTGAGGTGCATCCTGCGGCCATCGACAACCAATTTCCCGGATTTCACGAGTTGCGAAAGTTTCACATTGAATTCATCCGCGGCGAAGCGGTTCAAATTCTTCGCTAGTCTGTTCGTAAGCCGTCGCAGGGGGATTTCCTCACCGTCAGGGCGGCGCTCGGCCTTGAGGGATGCCATGTAAGCGGTATAAATGCTCCGAAGGAGTTGATCGTGTTGAAACTGTCTTCGAAAAATCCGCGCTTCCTCGGCCACTAGCCTCTCAACTAATGGATGAACATCCATTCCCAACACGATTTCCTCTCCGTCCCGAGGTACCAGTCTCGCTGTGAATTCTCGATCGTCGATTTCCAGGCGGATGAACCCCTGCCTGAATGTGTAACGCGGATGACGCGAAAGTTTGTCCGGCTCTATCCCGGCTTGCCGAATTGCTTCCGGAAAAATACGACCAAAGTTTTTCACGCCCTCGGCAGCACGGGTCTCCGACTCTGCGCGTATTTGTTCAAGAGTTCCTAAAAACGGATCTTGCGATGCCCGCAACTTCTGAAGATAATCCGCGCTTCTACGCAGAACGAGGAGGACGTTCGCAGGGTTTTGGCCAGAAAGATGTGTCGAGAGATCTTCCCAAAAATGGCGGATGTTTTCTGCCTGCCCCAATTGCGCGCGTGCTGATTCTTCCTGGTGCTGTGCCCATGCGACTTTTTCAAGTACATGGCCCAATTGCTCTTTGAGATTTTGTTGTGCATCCATGCACCGAATTGTAGGTAACTATTTGTGCGTTGTCAATACCAGACGCATTTCACAAGCAGGGCCCTGCTCGACAATGCATGTGCGGAATCGCTGAGCCGGCTTCCCGGTTCGCAATAACTGGTTTTATTTCAATGTATTACAGGAAAGGACACTACCCACAAGTTAGACTGACGATCTTAGCGGCCGGAAATCCTTAATTCAGTCCGAAAAATCCTCGTTTCTTTACTTTGCTTTAGTATTTTACTAGCTGATAT
>Ga0137382_10001586_pt1 | contig 10111 bp, 9 predicted proteins | sample SagtaG_15_FD_104816 | JGI IMG/M metagenome (GOLD analysis project Ga0137382, IMG submission 104816) | Vadose zone soil microbial communities from Sagehorn Ranch, Mendocino, California, USA - Sage2_R_20_16 metaG | ecosystem: Environmental > Terrestrial > Soil > Vadose zone | place: USA... | reverse complement strand
GTGGTTCCCCGGCGCGCGGCTCAGCTACGCGGAGCACGTCTTCCGCCGCCGCGCCGACGACGAGGTGGCGATCCGACATGCCTCCGAGCTGCGGCCGCTGGCTGAGTGGACGTGGGGCGAGCTGCGGGCAGGTGCGGGCGCTGTCGCCGGCGCGTTGCGCGAGGCAGGCGTCGTGGCCGGCGACCGCGTCGCCGCCTGTCTCCCCAACATCCCAGAGACGGTTGCGGCCTTCCTCGGCTGTGCGAGCATCGGCGCCACCTGGTCGAGCTGCGCGCCCGAGTTCGGCGTTCGCAGCGTCGTCGACCGCTTTGCCCAGATCGAGCCGAAGGTGCTGCTCACGGTCGACGGTTATCGCTACGGCGGCAGGGACTTCGACCGCAGCGAGACGATCGCGGCGCTCGAGCGGGAGCTGCCGACGCTCCGGCAGACGCTCGTCCTTCCGTACCTGGCCGGCGGCCACTGGGAGCTCGCGCCCGCTGAGCTCGAGTTCGCGCAGCTCCCCTTCGACCACCCGCTGTGGGTGCTCTACAGCTCAGGCACGACCGGCCTGCCGAAGGCCATCGTCCACGGGCAGGGCGGGATCCTGCTCGAGCACCTGAAGAAGCTCCGCCTCCACCTCGACGCGCGGGCCGGCGACCGGCTCTTCTGGTTCACGACCACCGGCTGGATGATGTGGAACTTTCTCGTCGGCGGCCTGCTCTCGGAGGCGTCGATCGTCCTCTTCGACGGGAATCCGGCGCATCCGGATCTCGGGACGCTGTGGGATCTCGCCGACGCGGCGGGCATCACGTGCTTCGGCACCAGCGCCGGCTACATCGCCTCCTGCCAGAAAGCGGGCGTCGAGCCGCGGGCGGGCCGCAACCTCTCCCGCCTCGACAGCGTCGGCTCCACGGGCTCGCCCCTCGCGCCCGAGGGCTTCGACTGGGTACGCGACCGGCTCGGCGAGGACGTCTGGCTCTTCTCCACCTCGGGAGGCACCGACGTCTGCACCGCGTTCGTCGGCGGCGTTCCCACACTCCCCGTCTACCGCGGTGAGCTGCAGGCACGTGCGCTCGGCGCGAGGGTCGAGGCGTGGAGCGAGGACGGGCGTCCGCTGGTGGGCGAGGTCGGCGAGCTCGTCATCACCGAGCCGATGCCTTCGATGCCTCTCTACCTCTGGGGCGACGAGGACGGGTCGCGCTATCGCGAGAGCTACTTCTCCACGTTCCCCGGTGTCTGGCGCCACGGCGACTGGATCGAGATCACCGAGCGCGGCACGGCGATCATCACCGGCCGCTCCGACGCGACGATCAACCGGGGCGGCGTACGGATGGGGACGAGCGAGCTGTATCGCAGCGTGCTCGCCCTCGACGAGGTTTTGGACGCGCTCGTGGTCGACGTCCCAGACGGGGAGGGAAGCCGCATGACGCTTTTCGTCGTCCTGCGTGAGGGCGCCGCGCTCGACGACGGGCTCGAAGCCGAGATCCGCCGCCGGATCCGCGAGGCCTGCTCGCCGCGCCATGTCCCGGACGCGGTGCTTGCCGCCCCGGAGATCCCCCGCACGCTCTCCGGGAAGATCCTCGAGGTGCCCGTGAAGCGCCTCCTGATGGGCGCGCCGGCCGACGAGGTGGCGAGCCGCGACTCGCTGGCAAACCCCGAGGCGCTCGACTGGTTTGCAGGTCTGACCACGGGGCGCGGCTAACTTTCAACACAGCCCTCCGTCAGAACATACGAGGAGAAGGTGTCTTTTACGACCACAGACTGTGCTCGCGCGCGCGAGTCCGTTTCCGCTCAGCTCGACGGTGAGCTGCCGGAGCTCGAGCTCGACCGCCTCGAGACCCACCTGCTCATCTGCCCGGCCTGTACGGCGTGGGCGGAGGAAGCGCGGGATGTGACGTGGCGCCTGCGGGAGGCCAGCCTCGAGGAGCCGGCGGGACGCTTCGTCCTGCCCCGGCTCAGGCGCGGCTTGCGGGTGAGCTCCGCTGTGGCAGTTGCATCGGCGGCGGCCGTGGTCGCGACGATGTTCGTCGCCCCCGGGCAGACCGGAACCCTGAGCTCGCGGCAGTCGGGGCCGCAAGCGTCGGGCCTCGTAGGCGTCACAGAGAGGCACTTCGTGGTAAGCCGCCTGACCCGTCTCGAGGACGGCATGTTCTCGCCCGTGAGCACGTCGCGCGACACTTTCCGGCACTTTTGACCTCCGCGCGCTCGCGTCTCTCAGCAGCGTTCTAACTTAGTCGGCGCACCGTCGTCTAAAGCACGTGACGGACGCTCCTCGGGAGCGTCGGAGCGAGTTGGCGCCGCCGTCGAGGCTCCCGGTGCGCATCGAACGGAGGGTATATCAAATGCATAGACGGGTCTGGTTCCTCGCTGCAGCGGTGGTCGCCGTACTTGGGCTGACCGGCTCCGCTGCCGCGGTGACGGCCGGGAAGAGCTCGAGCTCTAATGCTTCGTCTCTTCATGCGGCCCCGTTTGCGAAGGCGTGGGCGAACACCCCGCGCACTCCCGCCGCGCGCGCGGCCAAGAAGACGATGGTCTTCGGCCTCGAGCAGACGGTCACCGGCTTCAACCTCGGCAACGCGGATCAGAACGCGTTCTACGCTGCCATCGTCGCCGGTACCCCGGTCATTCGCGGCACCTACATCATCAACAACAAGGGCAAGTACCTCCTCGACATGGCCTCGAAGGTGAAGGCCTCGAAGAAGTCCCTCACGATCTGGATCAAGAAGAACGCCAACTGGAACTGGCTCGGCCACAAGTCCAAGCCGGTCACGGCGGCGGACTACATCTACACGTGGAAGATCATCACGGACCCGACCAGCAACGTCGCGTCCGCGGTTGGCTACTCGAACATCGCTCGGGCCAAGGCCCACGGCAAGAAGCGGGTGACCTTCTTCTGGAAGAAGGGCCAGGCGTTCGCGGACTACCGCGACCTGTTCGGCTACGTCTACCCGGGCTTCGCGCTCAAGGGCCAGAAGTTCAACGACTACTGGCACAACTGCGTGTGCGGTAACGACGGCCACCCGATCTCGAACGGCCCGTTCTACATGTCCAGCTACACGCAGGGCCAGGGCATGGTCCTCAAGAAGAACCCGAAGTGGTACGGCGCGAAGGCGAAGCTCAACTCGATCGCCTTCAAGATCATCACCGACACCAACTCGGAGATTCAGGCCATGCGCGGTGGCGAGGTCGACGCGATCACCCCGTCGCCCGAGTCCGCTCTGTCGACCCTCGTGCATCAGAAGAACCTGGTGTACAGCGCTGTCCCGAGCTTCACCCAGGAGCACTGGGACATCGAGGTCGGCCCCGGCGGCGCTCCGCTCCTGAAGAAGCTGTTCATCCGCCAGGCGATCGCCCTGGGCATGAACCGGCCGTCGCTGATCAACGCGCTGTACGGCGGAATCGCACCGGGCCTCAAGCCGCTGAACAACACGTTCTACGAGTTCGGCTCGCCCGCGAGCGGCAAGTTCGCGTACTTCAAGAAGTACAACTTCAACCAGAAGAACGCGATCAGCCTCCTCAAGAAGCACGGCTGCACGGGCGGCCCGTCGAGCCCGAGTGCGGGCAACAACAACGTCTGGACGTGCGGTGGTCAGAAGACCGAGTTCCACTTCGACACGACCAGCAGGGCGTCGCGTGTCCAGAGCAGCCAGATCTTCAAGCAGCAGCTGATGGCGATCGGGATCAAGCTCGATGTGGGCATCCACGATCCGGCCTCCTTCTTCGGCACGATCCTGCCGAACGCCAACTTCGACCTCGGTGAGTACGCCTGGATCGGCGGACCGGATCCGTCCGGCTTCGATGCCATCTACCAGTGCTACGACGCCGCGAAGAACCTCGGCGGGTCGAACTACAAGCGCTACTGCAGCAAGAAGGTCGACTCGCTGATCAAGAAGGGCGAGGCCAACTTCAATGCGAACAAGCGGACGGCGCAGTACCAGCAGGCGGCCAAGATCACCTCGAACTCGATCGCGGTCATCCCGCTCTACGCACCGCCGCAGATCTTCGTCTACAAGAAGGCACTGCAGGGCGCGTCCAAGTCGAACAACCCCACCAGTGAGGGGCCGACCTGGAACCTGCAGAGCTGGCACTGGGGCTCGTAGCAGAAGGCGGTTAGATCGACCACTGAGTAAACTGGGATCCGCGCCCGTCGTGAGGCGGGCGCGGATCCCGATTTTTCTTCTACGACAGGGACAGGCCGATGCTCACGTACATCGTCAGGCGGATCCTCTACAGCATCCCCGTACTGTTCTTCTCGACCTTTCTGAGCTTTATCTTCGTTGCGTACGCCGGCAACCCGCTTGCGCAGCTGAGATCGAATCCGAGGTTCTCGCAGCAGACGGTCGACAACATGACGCATCAGCTCCACCTGGACTTGCCGGTCGTCCAGCGCTACTTCCTCTGGTTACAAGACGTGTTCACGCACAAGCTGGGCAACTCGCTCTACACCGGGCAGGCGCTCTGGCCGCAGATCACGCGGACGATGGGGCACACGGCGCAGTTCATCATCATCTCCGAGGTCCTCGCGCTCATCCTCGGCGTCTCCATCGGCATCTACTCCGCGATCCGCCAGTACTCGGTCTTCGACTACCTGTTCACGTCGATCAGCTTCCTCGGTTTCGCGATGCCGACGTTCTGGCTCGCGCTCCTGCTGCAGATCACGTTCACGGACATCTTCCTGCACTACAACGTCCGGATCTTCTACACCTCGGGCCTGAACAGCCTTCCCGGCGGACCTGCGTGGTCGTGGGACCGGATGCAGCATCTCGCGCTGCCGATCGCAACCCTATGCATCATCAGCTTTGCGCTTTACAGCCGCTACATGCGCGCCTCGATGCTCGACGTGATCAACAGCGACTACGTGCGTACCGCCCGTGCGAAGGGCGTGTCGGAGTGGCGGGTGATCATGCGCCACGTCTTCCGCAACGCGCTGATTCCCATCACGACGGTCGCCGCCCTCAACTTCGGCGCGCTGCTCGGCGGCGCGATCGTCACGGAGACCGTCTTCTCGCTCGACGGCATCGGCTTCTTCTTCATCCAGAGCCTCCAGACCCTCGATCTCTACGCGGTGATGGCCTACCTCCTGATCACGGCGATCGCAGTTGTCGTCTTCAACCTGATCGCCGACATCGCCTACGGCTTCCTCGACCCGCGCATCCGCTATGACTGAGGCGAGCAGGCCCCCCCAGGGGCCCCTGGCCCCGAGCGACGATTCCCTCTTCCCCTCCGCCCAGGGGCTCGAAGGCGAGAACATCGCGCCGAACTCGGTGGTGGGCGCCGTCGACGACACCCATGCGGCCGGACTCGAGCTCAAGGTCCGCAGCCAGTGGTCGTACGCGCGCATGCGCTTCTTCCGCCACCGGCTCGCGCTGATCGGGTTGTTCGGCCTGGTGGTCATCTTCGGCGCCGGGATCTTCGCCGGCCTCATCTCGCCGTACAGCTACTCGGAGATCGACCTCAACCACATCATCCAGGGTCCGTCGCTCGCGCACTACTTCGGCACGGACGCACTGGGGCGCGACCAGTTCACCCGCGTCATCTGGGGAATCCGCACCTCCATGGAGGTCGGCGTCTTCGTCGCCGTCGTCTCGACGTTCGTCGGTCTGGTCATCGGGGCGGTCGCCGGCTACTACGGCGGCTGGCTGGACAACCTCCTCATGCGCGCGACCGACCTAGTGCTGACGCTGCCCCTGCTCGCCATCCTGCTCACGGCGACGGCTCTGCTCGGGCAGGGCAACCAGTGGCGCGTCTCGCTCATCCTCGTCTTCTTCTTCTGGACGGGAATCGCCCGTGTCGTCCGGGGCATCTTCCTCTCCCTGCGGGAGAAGGAGTACGTCGAGGCCGCGAAGGCCTCCGGGGCCGGCGACGCGCGCCTGATGTTCCGGCACATCCTCCCGAACACCCTCGGTCCGATCGTGGTCAACGCCACGCTCGCCGTCGGCACCGCGATCCTGGTGGAAGCGGCGCTCTCCTTCCTCAACTTCGGGATCAAGCCGCCGACGCCGTCCCTCGGCGTGCTCGTCAGCGATGCGCAGGCGAACCCGAATACACCTACCGGGGGGATAGCGTGGTGGTTGACGATCTTCCCGGGCCTGACGATCGTCGTCATCGTCCTCTGCGTCAACTTCGTCGGCGACGGCCTCCGCGATGCGCTCGACCCGACCCAGAGGCGAATGCGTGCCTGACCCGGTTCTCTCGATCAAAGACCTCGTCGTGGAGTTCAAGACCGAGGACGGCATCGTCCATGCCGTGGACGGCGTCTCGTACGACCTCTTTCCCGGAGAGACGCTCGGGATCGTCGGCGAGTCGGGCTCCGGCAAGAGCGTCTCGACGCTGGCGCTGCTGGGCCTGATCCCCACGCCGCCGGGGCGGATCGTCCGCGGGACCGCGATGTTCAACGGTCGCGACCTGCTGAAGCTGAAGAAGAAAGAGCTGCGGCGGGTCCGCGGCAATGACGTCGCGATGGTCTTCCAGGACCCGATGACGTCGCTCAACCCCGTGCTGACGGTGGGCAGCCAGCTCGGCGAGGCGATCAAGACGCACTACCGGGACGAGAAGGACGACGCCGTGAAGAAGCGGGTCATCGACCTGCTGAAACTCGTCGGCGTCCCCAATGCGGAGACGCGCTACAGCCAGTACCCGCACGAGTTCTCAGGTGGCATGCGCCAGCGCGCGATGATCGCGATGGCGATCACGAACTCGCCCTCACTCCTGATCGCCGACGAGCCGACCACCGCGCTCGACGTGACGATCCAGGCCCAGGTGCTCGAGGTCATGAAACGCGTGCAGAAAGAGACTGACGCGGCGACGATCCTGATCACGCACGACCTGGGCATCGTGGCCGAGATGTGCGAGCGCGTCCTCGTCATGTACGCGGGGCACATCGTCGAGTCGGGCGACGTTTCGACGATCTTTCGGTCGCCACGGCATCCCTACACGATCGGGCTGATGAACAGCCTGCCGAAGCTGACCGAGGACGAGGAGTGGCTCGAGCCGATCACCGGTGCGCCCCCCTCGCTGATCGACCTGCCGCCGGGCTGTCCGTTTCATCCTCGCTGCTTCCTCGCGCGCGAGCGCTGCACGCAGGAGAATCCGCCGCTCGAGCCGGTGGACGGCGGTGCCGGGCACGCGAGTGCGTGTCACTTCTCGGAGGAGCTGATCGGGCGCAAGTCCAAGTTCTCGGAGGAAGCGGTCGCTTGAGTTCCGAGGCGCTCGCAGCCGTCCACGAGCGGGCGGGTAGCGGCGACGAGATCCTCCGCGTGGAGAACCTCGTCAAGTACTTCCCGATCCGCGCCGGGATCTTCAAGCGCACCGTCGGGCACATCCACGCCGTCGACGGCGTCGACCTCGCCGTACGCGCCGGGGAGACCCTCGGGCTCGTCGGCGAGTCCGGGTGCGGCAAGACGACCCTCTCGCGCACGCTGATCAAGCTGACGGAGCCCACCTCGGGCAAGATCGTCTTCAACGGCCGTGACATCACGGGCTTGGCGCGCCGGCAGATGCGCGAGGTCCGCAGCGAGATGCAGATCGTCTTCCAGGACCCGTACGCATCGCTCAACCCGCGCATGACCGTCCGCGACATCGTCAGCGAGCCGCTCGTGATCCACGGTCGCGGTCGCGGCGCCCAGGGGAAAGCCCGCGTGGATGAGCTGCTGCGCGTCGTCGGCCTCTCGCCCGAGCACGCGAATCGCTTCCCCCACGAGTTCTCGGGTGGGCAGCGCCAGCGGATCGGCGTCGCGCGGGCCCTCGCCCTCAACCCGCAGCTCATCATCCTCGACGAGCCCGTGTCGGCGCTCGACGTCTCGATCCGCGCGCAGGTGGTCAACCTGCTGGAGTCGCTGCAACGCGACTTCGGGCTGACCTACATCTTCGTCGCCCACGATCTGTCGGTCGTGCGGCACGTCTCCGATCGCGTCGCGGTGATGTACCTCGGCAAGGTCGTCGAGATCGGCACGAGGCACGACATCTACGAGCGCCCGTCTCACCCGTACACGCAGGCGCTGCTGTCGGCGGTGCCGATCGAGGAGCCGGGTCAGCGTGGGAAGCGCCAGCGGATCGTGCTGGAGGGCGACGTGCCGAGCCCGGCCAACCCGCCGTCGGGCTGCCGGTTCCGCACCCGTTGTTGGAAGGCGCAGGCGATTTGCGCGGAGCAGGAGCCCGAGCTCGTCGACCGCGGCACGGGCCACCCGACTGCGTGCCACTTCGCCGAGGTCGTCAAGCCGCTCGACCTCGGAGAGAAGTCCGCGCCGGCCGGCGCGCACACAGAGACCGTCTAGGAGGGTTCGGCGGAGCGCCGACGGCTCAGCCTGGCTTTCGTCAAACCTCCTAGCTCAGGACGCGGCCGCTTCGGGCGCCGCGGCTACGGTCAGCGCGGCGTCGGCTGCAAGGGCGGCGTCCGCGGCGAGAGAGGCGTCCGCGGTGTGCGCGCGCTCGGACTCCTTCACCGCCCGCACGAGCAGCTCGTGCTCGACGCAGTACGTGCTCAGTGTGAAGGTCGAGCACCCCGGGAACGCGCAGCCATGAAGCATCGGCATGTAAAGAAGATATTAACCGCTCTCGCCCCTCATTGCGAGGCTACGTTGGACCGGATGACGGGTACACGGTGAAGGTGTTGAGGATCCTCTCCGGGGCAGCTCTCCTCGTGGTCGTCGCGGCCGGCTGCGGCGGTGCAGCCGGACCGCAGAGATCCGCGCTCCACGGAGTGCCGCCGGCCCTGGCGCAGGACTGGGAGGGCCAGGCGTCGGGGATCGCCGCCGCGGCGTCCGCAGGCAACAGCTGCCGCGCACTGCAGCTCGCGAACGCCCTTCGCGCCGACGTCGTGGCGTCGAAGGACAAACTGCCGTCTCGTCTTCGCCCGCCGCTCCTCACCTCCGTGAACGCCCTCGCGGACCGCATCAAGTGCACGCCGGTGGTGCAGACGCCGCCCAAGAAGGCCACGCCGCCCAAGAAGCCCAAGCCGAAGGAGCCGCACGAGCGCGACCGGCATGGTCACCATGGTCACGGGCACGGCCACGGCGGCGGGAACGACCAATGAGCACCCTGACGCGCGTCGCAGGACGTTACGAGCTCGTCCGCCCTCTGGGGCATGGGGCGATGGCCACGGTCGACCTCGCGCACGACGTCGAGCTCGACCGGCCGGTGGCGCTGAAGCGGCTCGCGGAGAACCTCGCCCGGGACGAGGACCTGCAGCGGCGCTTTCTCCGCGAGGCACGCCTGGCGGCGCGGCTCGCGCACCCGAACGTCGTGCGCGTCTTCGACGTCGGCGAGGACGACGGCCGTCCCTTCATCGCGATGGAGTACGTGAAGGGGGGGACGCTCGCCGAGCTCGTCGCGCAGCGCGGGCAGCTGCCGGCGGCAGAAGCGGCGAGGCTCGGCACGCAGATGTGCGCCGGGCTCGCCGCCGTCCACGCCGCCGGTCTGGTCCACCGCGATGTGAAGCCGCAGAACCTCCTGCTCCGCACGGACGGCGTCCTCAAGCTCGGCGACTTCGGCATCGCGGCAGGTCACGACGGCACGCGGCTCACGCTCGCCGGCACCGTGCTCGGCACCGCCGGCTACCTCGCCCCCGAGCAGGCCCGCGGCGAGGAGGTCACGGCCGCCGCGGACATCTACGCCGTCGGCGCGGTGCTCTACGAGCTGCTCATGGGAGAGCCCTCGCGCACTGCCGGGTCGCTGGCCGAACTCGGGTCGGAGGACGGGCCTCCCGACCTCGCCACCCGCGTTCCCACTACCCCGCCGGAGCTCGCCGCGGCGGTGACAGCATGCCTCTCGGTCAGGCCCGAGGACAGGCCTCCCTCAGCCGCGGCGCTCGCGCGACTGCTGACTCCCGTCGCCTCGGAGGCCGAGACGCTGTCTCTGCCACCCGACCCGGCGCAGCGCGCGACCGAGATCCTCGCGCGCCCCGACAGGCCCCGGACGTGGTGGACCGGCAAACGGCTGGCGGCGATCGCGGCCCTCGTCGCAGCCGCCGTCGCCGGCCTCGTGGCAGCCGTGGCCCTGAGCGGCGGCGGCGGACCCGCCTCGCCGCCGACCAGCTCCACGCCCCATGCCGTGACGCCGCCGGCCCCCGCGACGAATGTCGCCGATCAGGCGCGCAACCTCGCGACCTGGCTCCAGCAGCACAGCGGCTGAGCCG
>Ga0137382_10001585_pt1 | contig 10113 bp, 6 predicted proteins | sample SagtaG_15_FD_104816 | JGI IMG/M metagenome (GOLD analysis project Ga0137382, IMG submission 104816) | Vadose zone soil microbial communities from Sagehorn Ranch, Mendocino, California, USA - Sage2_R_20_16 metaG | ecosystem: Environmental > Terrestrial > Soil > Vadose zone | place: USA... | reverse complement strand
TTGGGGAAACCCCGGGATGTCGGCGTACGGGATGCGCACGGCGTCCTGCACTTCCTCGCCGAGGAATCCCAGGCCTGATCCCAACACGATCGCCACGCGCGGCCGGCGCTTTCCGAGCCGGCGCGCCACCGCGTCGGCCGCGGCGCGGATGTCTGCTTCGCGCGCGGCGGGCGTCTCCGTCACAACAGCATGCCCGCTAGCGTGGCCGAGAGGAAGTTGGCGAGCGTGCCGGCGATCATCGCGCGGAAGCCGAGCTTGGCGAGGTCGTGCTTGCGATTGGGCGCGAGCGCGCCGATGCCGCCGATCTGGATGCCCACCGAGCTGAGGTTCGCGAAGCCGCACAGCGCGAACGTCGCGATGGTGAACGACACCGGGTCGAGCGTCGCCTTGAGCGTGCCGAGCTGCGCGTAGGCGATGAACTCATTCAACACCATGCGCGTGCCGAGCAGGCCCGCGATGGTGTTGGTGTCGTGGCCCGGCACGCCCATCACCCACGCCACCGGATAGAAGATCCAGCCGAGGATGGTTTGCAGGTTGGCGGGGATCCACGACGCGATGTGGTCGTGCGCGGCGCCCAGCATGCCATTGACGAGCGCGATCAACGCGATGAACGAGATCAGCATCGCGATGACATTGAGCATCAGCTGCAGACCCTCACCGGTGCCGCGCGCCGCCGCGTCCAGGACGTTCACGTCGGTGCGTGGAATGTCGACCTTCACGCCGCCGAGCGTCTCGGGCGTCCCGGTCTCCGGTTCGAGAATCTTCGCCATCATGATGGTGCCCGGCGCGGTCATGATGACGGCGGTGAGCAGGTGCCGCGCCTCGATGCCGAACGCGATATACGCGGCCATGATCGAGCCCGAGACGTGGGCCATCCCGGCGGTCATCACGGTCATCAGCTCCGACTGCGTCATATTCGGCAGGAACGGCCGGATGGTGAGCGGCGCCTCGGTCTGCCCCATGAAGATCGACGCGGCGACGTTCAAGCTCTCGGCGCCGCTCGCGCCCATCACCTTGTTCATCATGATCGCGAATGCTTTGACCACGACCTGCATGACGCCGAGGTAGTAGAGGATCGCGAACAGCGCCGACACGAAGATGATCGCCGGCAATACCTGGAACGCGAACACGACGCCGATGCTCGAGTGTTGTTTGCCGATCTCGCCGAACACGAACGACGAGCCGGCGTACGAGAACGACAACAGCCACGTGACCGCCGCTCCCAGCTTGCCGAAGAGCCACTGTCCCGCGGGAATTCGCAGCACGAACACCGCGAACGTCAGCTGCAGCCCCAGCCCCCAGGCCACGACGCGCCGGCTGATGCGCTTGCGGTTGCTCGAGAGGCCGACGCCGATCGCGAGGATGGCCACCATGCCCACCACGCCACGCAGCCGCAACGCCAGCGACCGCGGCGCCATTGCCACGGCCGGCGCGGCCGGTGCCTGCGTCGCCGCGGCGGCCGGCACCGTGTCCTTGCTCTGGCTCTGGGTCGTCGCGCCGAGGATCGTATTCGACACGAAGCGCGGCAGCGTGAACACGGCCAGCGCGCAGGCGAACGTCACGAGAAAGGCGAACAGTGTCCGGCGGACGGGCATTTAGAGCGCCTCCAGTTCGTTCTGGACCCGCGCGATCAGCGCGACCTTCTCCGGCTCCGGCAGGAACGCTGCGTCGCACCCGTTGAGGACGACGCGCGCGACCTGCTCGCGCGTGAGCCCCAATCCGGCGTGGGCGGAGTAATACTCGTCGGTCAGCGTGATGCCGTCCATCAGGCGGCTATCGGTGCTCAGCGTGACGCGGACGCCGCGCTCCAGATAGCGCCGGAACGGATGGCTCGTCACTGCATCGACCACGTGCGTATGGACGTTGCTCGTGAGGCACATCTCGAGCGGGATGCCCCGCTCCACCACTTCGTCCAGCAACCCCGGATCCTCGCCCAGGCGCGTCCCGTGCCCGATCCGTTGGGCCCCGCACACATGCAGCGCCTGTCGAATCGACTCGGGCCCGTCGCCTTCCCCGGCATGGCAGGTGCACGCCATGCCGTGCTGTGCGGCGTAGGCGAACGCCGCGCGGTGATCCGCCGCCGCGTGGTCGCGCTCCGGGCCCGCCAGATCGAACGCGACCACGCCCGCGGCGCGATAGTCGGCGGCCGCCTGCGCCAGCTCGAGCGACGTCGCGGGCGGCATGGTGCGAATACCACACACGATCACGCCCACCTTGGTGCCGGTCTCGCGCTGGGCGCGATCGAACCCCCGCAGCGGCGCTTCGATCGCCTGCGCCAAAGTGAGCGCGGGACGGTGCAACAACGGTGAGTAGCGCACTTCGACGTAGCGGACATGCTCGGCGGCGGCATCCAGCACGAACTCGTACGCGATGCGTTCGAGCGCGGCGGCGGTCTGCATCACCGACAGGGTAATCGCGTACTTGGTGAGGTACTCTTCCAGGCTCTTGGCGTGCTTCACCGCCATCGCATCCGCCAGGGCGGCGGGCGTCTCCGCCGGCAGGCGGATGCCCTGCGCGCGGGCCAGCTCGAGCATCGTCTGCGGGCGCAGGCAACCGTCGAGGTGGACGTGCAGCTCGACTTTGGGCCAGCGGCGCAGCTCGTCCTTGGTGAGTCGCGGCGGCCCCTGCCGCGCCGACACCACGACGCGGAATACGGCGCCCGCCTCGCCCACCGCGTCGCCGCCGTCGACCGGACGGCCGACCGCGTCGGTGACGTAGGCATTGCCCGACGTGAGCAGATCAGCGAGCGCATGATCCAACGCCGCAACGGCGTCGCGCACGCGGGCTCCGCGCGCGACATCCACCGGCCGTTCGTTGACGAAAACGCGGAGCGGCCCGGTCAACGCCCGCCCTTGGCGTGGAGCCGCGGGTCATCGGGCGGTGCGACGGGTTTCGGCAGCACCGAGAGGTAGGTGATCAGGGCGTCGACATCGACAATCCCCGCGTCCTGCGCCGGCGCGGTCGTCAGCATCGCGAAGCCGCTGCCGCCCGTCGCCAGAAAATCGGGCACGGCCAACGTGTACTTGTGACCGCCGTCGAGGCCCTTGCCGTCGGCCAGACGGATCTTGGTGATCCGCCGGCCCGCAGGCTTCTTGGCATCGTACCACACCTCGATGCCCGAGACGTGCCCGTCGGGCCGCTCGCCCGCCAGCATATGCTCGAGCGCAGCGCGCAGCACGTCGCCCGTCACGGTGAGGCGCACCAGGCGGTTCTGGAACGGTTCGACCTGGAAGAGATCGCCGTAGGTCAACATGCCCGCGGGCAAATCGGCGCGGATGCCGCCGTTGTTGATGATGGCGACGTCGGTCTTGACGATGTTGCGCTCGGCGTCGGCGATGAGCCGGCCCAACGTGTATTCGTCGCCCTGGCGCTGCAGCGTGCCGCGCAGTGCCACAATCGCCCGCGCGGACAGGGTGTCGATCGTGCGCTGCGCCGTGGCCACGACCGCCGTCTCGCCGGTGTCGGCCGCGACCTGGTCCGCCCACGGCGTCTCGATGCGCACGCGCACTTCGCGCCGCACGCCGCCCACCCGCACGAAATCCACGACGGCGATGGTCGTGCCGTTGGAGCGCGCCTGCACGATCGGAATTCCGTGCACCACGGTGTTGACGAGCGTGTGCGTGTGGCCGCTGACGATCAGGTCTACGGCCGCCGAGTCGAGGCGCTTGGCCAGGTCGACGATCTCCCCGTGGCAGGGGCCACCCGAATCGCAGAACGCTCCCTCATGCGCCAGCACGATGACGAAGTCCGCGCCCGCCTTGGCCCGCGCCAGCACGCGATTCACCGCCAACGCTTCATCGCCGAACGCCAGGCCGCGCACGTTGGCGGGGCGCGTGGTGGTGGGCGTGCTCGTGGTCGTGAGCCCGATGACCGCGATCTTGAGGCCGTCCTTGGCCAGGACCGTGTACGGCAGCGCCCAGTCGGGCCGCGCGCTGCCGATCGAATCGGTGATGTTGGCCGACAAGAAGGGGTAGTGCGCGTCGTGCTCGCGGGCGATCAGCGTGTCCACGCCCCAGTCGAATTCGTGATTGCCGATCGCCGCGGCGTCTAGCCCAAGCCGGTTGAGCGCGCCGATCACGGGCCGCCCGTACGCGAAGTTGGACATCGGCGTGCCCTGCATCTCGTCGCCGCCGTCCAGCCGGACGGACGTACAACCGCACTGGCGGGCGAGTGAATCCATCCACGTCTTGAGGGCCGCCACGCCGCCTACCGGCCGGTTGTTGGACCAGGACCAGACGCGCGGCGCGAGCGCCCCGTGCAGGTCGTTGATCGCGATCACGCGCAGCAGCGTGCTGTCCGCCAGGCCCACCTGCGGCGCCTGCGGGGCGAAGGCCGCAAGCGCCGCATCGCGCCCCGGGGCCAGGATCGACCAGCTGGGCACGTAGTAGGTGCGCGGGTCGAGCGCCCGGGCGCGGCGGATCTCCGATACGAGCAGCTGGCGGATGTCCTCGCCCCGGTCGTATACGACGCGCGCGCCGCGCAGCATCGTGAACCCGCCCGCGCCGGCCTGGCGGTAGCTGTTCAGCGCGAGCGTGAAGCTGTCGGCCGGCTGCACCAGGCGGCCACGGTACGCCAGGCCGCGCACGCGCTGCCCCGCGGGGCGCGTCAGGTCGAGGTTGTACTGCACGCCGCTCACCACGTCGTAGTTGTAGCCCGGCACGCTGTCGTTGATGATCGGCTGGCCGGGTGCGTACGTGCGGTAGTAACGCGCCGCCTGCTCCAGGTACTCGCGCAGCTGCTGGCCCGAAATGCGCACGGCGCGCAGCGTGTTTTCGTAGGGGTAGATGCCGAACACGTCGCGCAGCCGCACCTCGCCCTCGGGCAGCCCGGCGCCGGTATCGAACGCGGCAGCCGCCGACAGGTCGGCGCCGGCGGCGCGGCGCTGCACTTCATTAATGAAGTCGAGCAGCGGCGAATCCTGCGCGCGCGCGAGGCGGGCGTCGAAGCCCGTGCCCGCGCTCCCCAGCGCGGTCTCGCCCCAGGCGCGCGCCAGATCGTGAGCCTGGGTGGCGCGGCGCTGGAACCGTGGCAGCTCCGGCACCGTGGCGAGCGGGATCAGGTCCGCTCGCATGTGGTCCACGTGCCAGCGCCCCGCCGCCCGCCGGAACCACACATGCACCACCGACAGACTCAGCGCGAAATTTCGCGGCTGCACGAAATGCACGCCGTTGATCACCGTGTCGCGCACCTGGCGGTGGGTGTGGCCCACGACCACGAGGTCGGGTTTGTCGGGGAGCATCGCGAGGACCGCGGCATCGTTCTCCGCGCCCACGCCGGCCGTGTCATAGGCCGGCGGCTCGCTCAGGCCGGAGTGGACGAGGGCCACCTTGAAATCGGCGCCCGCGCCCGCGAGCGCGCTCAGCGCCTGCGGCGCCGCCGCGGCAAGCGAGCGGACGCGGATGCCGGACGCGCTGAGCTGGGCGCGATCCCACACCATCACGCCGGGCGTGGTGAGGCCGGTGATCGCGATCTTCACGCCGTTGCGCGTCACCACCGTGGCGGCGGGGAACACCAGCGTGTCGCCGCCCCGCCCGCGCACGATGTTGGCGGAGACGTAGCGGTAGGTCGCGTCGCCCGACGCCTGCAGCAGCAGGTCCGGCCCGAAGTCGAAGTCGTGATTCCCGGGCGTCGCCGCGTCGTACTGCAGGGCGTTGAGCGCGTCCACGATCGGGTGCGGCCGCTGCGGATGCTCGCGGCCGTAATAGGTCGCGAGCAGCGTGCCCTGCAGCAGGTCGCCCGCGTCCACGAGCACCACCTGGCCGGGATACTGCGCCCGCAGGGTCTCGACGATCGTGGCGGCGCGTGACAGGCCGCCGGGGCTTTCCTGGCCTTTGACGTAGTCCCAGCCGAGCACATGGCCGTGCACGTCGGTGGTCGCGACGATCACGACGTGGGCGCTGTCGGGCTGGGCGGGAGCGACGGGGTTCTGAAGCGCCGTCAGGAGCGCGAAGAGTCGCAGCATAGTCGCTAGAAATTGCCAAGCGGCGGCCGTTCGCGCTACCTTCCCGCGGCCGCATGCCACCCATGAGCCTCACCCCGACCCGTGTGCTCGTCGTGGACGACGAGCCTGACATCACCGGCCTCGTCGCTTACCACCTCGCGAAAACCGGCTATCGCGTCATAACCGCGGCCAACGGCCGCGAGGCCCTCGACTTGGCCCGCAGCGATCACCCCGATCTCGTCGTGCTCGACGTGATGTTGCCCGGCCTATCGGGGTTCGACGTGCTGGCCGAGCTGCGGCGGCGCGCCGAGACCAAAGACGTCGGCGTCATCCTGCTCACCGCCAAGAAAGACGAGCCCGACCGCATCAAGGGCCTGTCGCTCGGCGCCGACGATTTCCTGGCGAAGCCGTTCTCACCACAAGAGCTGGTGCTGCGAGTGGCTGCGGTGCTGCGCCGCCTGACCGCGCCGCCGGTGGCGGCGGGGGGGAAGATCGCGGCGGGACCGATCACACTCGATCCCGCGGGTCACCGGGCCACGGCCGGCGGGGCCGATCTCGATCTCACCGCGACGGAATTCCGCCTGCTGCAGACGCTCATCGAACGCGAAGGACGCGTGCAGTCGCGGTCGCAATTGCTGCAAGCCGCGTGGGACACGACGGCCGCGCTGCAGACCCGCACCGTCGACATGCACGTGCAACGGCTGCGCGCCAAGCTGGGCGCGGCGGGCGACTGCATTGAGACCGTTCGCGGCGTGGGATACCGCTTCCGCCGGCCCGAACCGAAAACGCGCAAGCGCTGATGCGGCTCGCCACACGGCTGTTCGCGAGTACGAGCCTGCTCGTCGCCGCGACGGTCGTCGCCGTCATCTTCATCGCCGACGGCGTGCTGCGGCAGGGCTTCGAAGACGAAGTCGCTGCGAGTCTCGCGCGCGAGGCGCGGCTCGTGACGGCGCTCGTCCCTGCGGATTCCGCGCATTGGCCGGAGACCGCCATCGCCTTGGGAAGCCGCATCGGCCATCGCGTGACGCTGATCGACTCCACCGGACGGGTGCGCGGCGACGCCGAGTTCGACCGCGCGTCGCTCCCCGGACTCGAGAACCACCTGACCCGGCCCGAAGTGCAGGCAGCGCTGAGCACCGGACTGGGCCGCGCCGCGCGTCTCAGCGCGTCCACCAATGCGCGGCAGATGTACGTGGCGGTGCGGGGCGGTCCGCCCGGGATCGCCGTCGTGCGCGTGTCGGCGACCCTCGCGTCCGTCGATGCGCAGATCGGCGCGGTGCAGCGCGCCGTGGCCCTCGCTGGTCTCGGCGCGCTCGCGCTGGCCGCGGTGATCGCCTGGGCCGCGAGCCGCGCATTGGTGCGGCCGCTGGTCGGCTTGAGCCAGGCCGCCCGCGACATCGCGGCGGGCCAGGACCCGCTGTTCCCCGACTCGCGCGTCCACGAAGTCTCCCAGCAGATCCTCGCCCTGCAGGCGATGCACGAGCAGCTCGACCGCCGCTTCACCGACCTGCGGCGCGAGCGCGAGGAGACCGGCACGCTCATCGAGGCGATGGCCGACGGCGTGCTCGGTGCGGATCCGCGGGGCGCCATCGTCACGATGAACGCCGCCGCGCGCCGCTTGCTCGGCTACGCGCCGGACGCGGCGCTGCCACCCCTGCTCGAGCTGTTCCACGGCAAAGCCGCGCGCGACCTGGTTCGCGACGTGCTCGAAGGCCAGGACGTGCAGCAGCGCGAGCTCGAGCTGGACGGACGCACGCTGCTGGTGACGGGCCGGCCGCTGCCCGACGGCCGCTCCCTGCTCGTGTTGCGCGACGTGACCGCGTTGCGGCGGCTCGAGACGGTGCGCCGCGACTTCGTCGCCAATGTCTCGCACGAGCTCAAGACGCCGCTCACGTCCATCGCGGGCTACGCCGAGACGCTCGCCACCGAAGCGCCCACCGGCACCCAGATGTGGCAGTTCGCCGTGACGATCGAGAACAATGCGCGCCGTATGCAGCGCCTGGTCGACGGGCTGCTGGACTTGTCGCGCATCGAGTCGGGCAGCTGGCGCCCGGAGCCACAGGTGGTGGAGCTGGAGCTCGCCGCGCGCGACGCGTGGGGCGCGGTCGCAGGGCGCGCGGCGGTCAAAGGCGTGACCCTGGAGGTCGCGGTCGCCGCCGGCGCGCAGTCCGCGGTCGTCGACCCTGACGCGCTGCGGCAGATCCTCACCAACCTGTTCGACAACGCCCTGCGCCACACGCCCGCGGCCGGACGCGTCACCGTGCGCGCGGGTCGCAGCGGCACGGCGGTCGCCCTGGCGGTGACGGACACCGGCAGCGGCATCGCCGCCGAGCATTTGCCGCGGATCTTCGAGCGGTTCTATCGGGCCGACCCGGGCCGCGCCCGGGCCGACGGCGGCACCGGTCTCGGTCTCGCCATCGTCAAGCATCTCACGGAAGCGCACGGCGGACGCGTGGAGGCGGAAAGCACGCTGGGCAAAGGGACGACAATCCGCATCACATTGCCGCAGTCAGAGAGCTAAACCAGCACCGCAGCAAAGCTTACGTTGTTACCGAGCCGTAACCTGCCCGTCACCGCTCGTTGACGCCGAGGTCGCAGTTTCCTGGGCGTGAGAATCGCTCTCGTCTCCGACACGTACACGCCGCAGGTCAACGGCGTAACCACGGTGGTGGACCGCATCGCGCAGGCGCTGCCCCAGGCCGGTCACGCGGCGGCGGTGGTGGCGCCGGCCTACCCGGGGCCGCCCCCCGAGAGGCGGGGAGACGAGCTGCGGATTCCGTCGCTGCCGTTCCCGCCCTACCCCAGCATCCGCCTCTCTCTGCCGCTCGCCCATCGCGTCAACGATTTCCTCGACCGCTTCGCTCCCGACATCGTGCACGTGCACACCGAGGGGTCGCTGGGGACCATGGGGCGGCGCTGGGCGCTGCGCCACGGCCGGCCGCTGGTCACCACGTTCCACACGCACTTCCCGCAGTACGCCCGACACTACGGCGTGCCGCGGCTCGAGGGCCTGGTGTGGCGCTGGCTGACGTGGTTCCACCGCCCCGCGCGGGTCACATACACGCCCGGGGATTCCGTACAGCGGGAGCTCATCGCCAAAGGGCTGACGCAGGCGCGCGTGTGGGGACGCGGAGTGGACACGCAGCGCTTCGATCCGTCGAAACGCGATCAAGCCTGGCGCGATCGCCTCCGCGCCGGCCCCGACGACGTCGTCGTGCTGCACGTCGGTCGGCTGGCGCCGGAGAAAAATCTCGACGTGCTGATCGAGAGCTGGCGGCTGGGCCATCGGGTCCTCGGGCCGCGCGTGGTCTGGGCGATCGCGGGGCGCGGACCGCTGGAGCGCCGTCTCGCCGCGGACCTGCCATGGGTCCGCCGCGCCGGCTTTCTCGACCGCGACGATCTCGCCGCGCTCTACGCCAGCGCCGACGTCTGCATGCTCCCTTCGCAGACCGAGACGTGCGGTCTGGTGGCGCTCGAGGCGATGGCGTCAGGCCTGCCGGTGGTGGCCGCGGATGCGGGCGGGTTGCGCGAGAGTGTCGAGCACGAGGTGAGCGGCCTGCTGGTCCCGCCCGACGACGCGCACGGCTTTCTCTCCGCCGTCGCGCGCCTCGTGATCGACCGCGAAGCGCGCCACGCCTTCTCCCTGGCGGCGCGCGCGCGCGCCGAGACGCGGGATCAAGCCCCGGAAGACGCAGCGCTGTTGGAGCAGTACGCCGCCCTGCTGCCCCGCGAACAGGTCTCCCACACCGGAGTCACCCCATGCGCCGCGTAGTGATCGTGCTGGCCGACGGCCTGCGCCCCGACGCCGTCACGCCGAGCATCATGCCGTCGCTCGACGCCTTGGGCGGCGTGTTCACGCTCGCGCTGCGGGCGACGACGGTCCGCCCCAGCGCCACGGTTGCGGCGCTCGCGTCGCTCGCCACCGGCGTCAGTCCGCAGACGCACCGCCTCATCGAGCCGGGGCTGGGCTTCCTGCCAGCGCTGGGCTCGCTGCGCCCGGTAGCGCGGGAGCTGGCTCGTGCCGGCATCGGGACCGATGTGGTGGCGGGCGATCTGGGCGCGGCGGCCTACCCCGTGGCGTGGGCGCTGGCGCAGGCCGCGGGCGCCGACCGCCTGATCACCGACGGCCCGCGCGCGCGCGATGCGGCGGGCGTGGCCCACCGCCTGCTGTG
>Ga0137382_10001581_pt1 | contig 10120 bp, 7 predicted proteins | sample SagtaG_15_FD_104816 | JGI IMG/M metagenome (GOLD analysis project Ga0137382, IMG submission 104816) | Vadose zone soil microbial communities from Sagehorn Ranch, Mendocino, California, USA - Sage2_R_20_16 metaG | ecosystem: Environmental > Terrestrial > Soil > Vadose zone | place: USA... | reverse complement strand
GAACGGGCGATGGGGCTGGCCTGCGAAGTAACGTGATCTTGGTGCCAGCCATGAGATCGGTCATTTATACGCGTCACGGCGACCCCTCCGTACTCGAGGCGGTCGAACGACCGGTTCCGAAGCCAGGCGAGGGCGAGGTCAGGGTGCGCGTTGCCGTCTCGGGCGTCAACCCGACCGACTGGAAGCTCCGCAGCGGCCGATCCGGCGGTCACCTCGTGAGCGAGACCGTCCCGAACCAGGACGGCGCCGGCACGATCGACGGGCTCGGACCGGGTGTTGAGTCTTTCGCCGTCGGCGACCGCGTCTGGGTGACCCTGGCGGCGCACGAGCGCCCAACGAGCGGCACCGCACAGGAGTACACGGTCGTACCGGCCGAGCGAGCGTTCCAACTCCCGGCGTCGGCGAACTTCGAGCTCGGGGCCAGCATCGGCATACCGGCGACGACGGCCCACCGGGCGCTGACGGTCGCCGAAGGAGGACCGACGCGGCTGCATCCGGGTGCCCTCGACGAGAGGATGGTGCTAGTGGCAGGCGGCGCCGGGGCGGTCGGAAACGCTGCGATCCAGCTCGCCGGCTGGGCGGCTGCCAAGGTCATAGCGACGGTGAGCTGTGACGCGAAGGCGGAGCTCGCGAGGGCGGCCGGCGCTCACCACGTTGTCAACTACAAGGACGCTGATGCCGCCGATCAAATACGTTGTGTCGCCCCCAATGGCGTCGACCTCGTCGTCGAGGTCGCCCCCGGAGCGAACGCGACGCTCGACCTCGCGGTCCTGAAGCCACGGGGCACGATCTCGATCTACGCGAACGACGGCGACGTCGCCCTGAGCCCGGATGTTGGCGAGAACATGGGCCTCAACACGCGCTACCAGTTCATCCTCGTCTACACCGTCGGCTGGAATCGCATCGAAGCGGCCGCCGCGGACGTCAACAGCGCGCTCGAGGACGGCTGCTTCCAGGTTGGGGAGCGGGCGGGCCTACCGCTACACCGCTTCACCCTCGAGGACACGGCGGCAGCACATCGCGCGGTCGAAAGTGGGATCACCGGGAAGGTGCTCATCACGGTCGGCGACGAGGGTACCAACCATGAGTGACTCGCCAACCGGCCGCTGAGTCGAGGGCTTGGTGGCGCAGCTCCGAGTCCCGCGACCCGACTTCGATGACCCGCTCGCGCAGGCGTCCCCTAGGCACGCCGGATGACTTCAACGGGCTCGACTGCGTTGGCCACCGCCGTAGCGGCTTCGTGGCGTGGACGGCATGCACTGGGTTGGTGGACGACGCCGACCCTGGCTCTTCAAGCGAACCGTATACCGACTCGTGGGTACCACGTTCGTACGAAAGGGCAGGTCGAGCGACGGGTAAAAAAGAGGCGCCTTTCGGTTCGGCATTCCCCTGTTCAAGCGCTGCGCGGTGTCGCCCCGACTTGGAGTAGCTAGCGATGGCGGCCTTGCATGGGCGAGCGTCTTGGGGGAAAAGGGCTTGGCTGCGCGGAACCGCGATTCGAATCCACGAGCCCAGCGCGAACGTTCGACCATGAATGCCGCCGCGCCACCCTAAGGCTCGATCAGGCCGCGGCGGATGGCGTAGCGCGTGAGCTCGACGCGGTCGCGCAGGCCGAGCTTCGCGAGGACGTTCGCGCGGTGACGCTCCACGGTTTTCGGGCTGATCACGAGCAGGTCGGCGATCTGCTTGGTCGAGTGCGCCTCCGCGATCAGCTTCACGATCTCGAGCTCGCGCCGGGTCAGCGGCTCGAGCTGGCCGTTCGTGTCCTCGCGGGCAAGGAAGTCGCGGATCAGCGCCGTGACCGCCCCGTGATACAGAAACGGCTCGCCTCGCACCGCCGCGCGGCACGCCTCGACGAGGTCGCGATCGGCCGACGACTTGAGCACGTAGCCGGCCGCACCCGCCTTTAGTGCCTCGAAGAAGTACTGCTCGTTGTCGTGCATCGAGAGGATGAGCGTCTTCAGCAGCGGCCGGCGGCGGGCGAGCTCTCCTGCCGCCTGGATGCCTGTCAGCCGGGGCATCGTCACGTCGAGGACGGCGAGGTTCACCCGGGGGTCGAGCCCCAACTCGACGGCCTCGGCACCGTCGCCCGCCTCGGCCACCACCTCGAGGTCCGGTTCCGCGTCGAGGACCAGCCGGAGGCCCCGCCTGACCATTGCGTGGTCGTCCGCGAGCAGGATCCGCGTCACGCCGCCCGCTCTTCAGCGTCGAGCGCCCTCACGCGAAGCCGTACCTGGACGCCGCGCGGCCGTCGCGGCGAGACGTCGAGCTCGCCCCCGACGAGGAGCGCCCACTCGCGCATCCCGCGCAGACCGCCGAGGCTCGTGGCTACCTCGGCCTCGTCGATGCCGCAGCCGTCGTCGCTGATCCGCAGGACGACGCCTCCGGGGACGCGCTCGAGCCGCAACTCGACGCGGCCGGCTCCGGAGTGGCGAGCGACGTTCGTCAAGCTTTCCTGCGCCACGCGGTAGATCACCAGCTCCGTCTCCGGGCTGAGCGACGGCAGCGAGGGAGCTATCCGCCGGTCTATGCGCAGCCCCACTCGGGCGGACAAGACCCTCGAGAGCTCGACCAGAGCACGCACGAGGCCGAAGTCGTCGAGCACCCCCGGCCGCAACTCACGGGCCATGCGCCGCACCTCTTCGAGACTGCTCCGGACCGTCTCGACCGTCTCGTCGAGCTCGGAGCTCAGCTCGGGATGGACGCGCTTGCCGAGCCGGTCGAGCTGCAGCAGCACGGCCGTCAGCGTCTGCCCGATCTCGTCGTGCAGGTTGCGCGCGATCCGGCGTCGCTCCTCCTCCTGCGCCGTCAGCGTCACCGTGACCGACTCCTGCCGCTGCGCCTCGAGTCGCGCGAGCATCTCGTTGAAGGTCGCCCCGAGCACGGCGATCTCGCCCTTGCCGGCGACGCCGAGCCGCTGCCCGGGGTGCAGGAGGTCGATCTGCCGCATCAGGCCCGCGAGCCGTTGCAACGGCTCGAACAGTGGGCGCAGGAGCACCAGGTTGACGCCGAGGATGGCGGCGAGCATGACCGCTCCGACGGCGGCCTCGATCAGCGACCGCGGGAAGCGCACGTCTCCGGGCGTCGCCGCGAGCGCGGCAGTCGAGCCGAGGATCACCGCGGCGTTGGTTGCAAAGGCGCGCCAGAACAGGCTCACGACTCCATGGTGCCGAAAGGGACCGTCCTCACTACCAGTTGTAAAGATTCCGCAAATGCAGGGATTTTCGGACCGAAATGGGTGTTTCTCCCAGGTTGCGGCAGACGCCTTCGCCGGTATCACTGGTGTCCGATCAACGAGGCCGGCACGGAGCCGGCCTCACGAGAAGGGAAACCCGAAACGATGCGACTACGAACAGCGATCGCGCCGGGCCTTCTTGTCGCCGCGGCCGCGCTCGTCGCTGCCGGCTGTGGCGGCGGGACCGGCGGCAGCAACGGCTCCGGGAGCGGGGGTGCGCTAGCCGCGAACCAGACCCTGACGATGGCGTGGGGCGCCGAGCCCCCGTCGCTCGACCCCGGCTTGGCGACGGATACCACGTCGTCGAACGTGCTCCTGAACATCATGGATCCGCTCGTCAAGCTGGATCCGAAGACCCTCAAGCCCGTGCCGAGCCTGGCCCAGAGCTGGGACGTGAACGGTGCGACGGTGACCTTCCACCTGCGGCACGACGGCAGGTGGACGAACGGTGATCCGGTCACGGCCAACGACTTCGTCTACTCGTGGCTGAGGACGCTGTCGCCGGAGCTCGGCGCCGACTACGCGTACCAGTTCTACGCGATCACGGGCGCCCAGGCGTACAACAGCTGCGATCCCAAGAAGGCGGACTGCAACGCGCTCAAGAACAAGGTCGGGATCTCCGCTCCGGACATGTACACCCTCAAGGTAGAGCTGACCTCGCCGCAGCCGTGGTTTGTCCAGCAGGTCGCTCACACTTCGTTCCTCGCTGTGAACCGCAACGCGGTCGAGCGCTGGGGCGAGAAGTGGACCGAGCCCGGCCACATCGTCACCAACGGCCCCTTCAAGCTCGCCGTCTGGAGGCACGACGCCGAGATCGACCTGGTGAAGTGGAACGGATGGCGTGACGCGAAGGACGTGACGCTCAAGCGCGTCAACGGTCGGATCATCACCGACGGCACGACCGCAGTGCAGTCGTTCGCCGCGGGCGAGATCGACGTCAATACGACGGGCATACCGCCGGCCGACCTGCCGCGGCTGAAGACCGAGGACACCTACCAGAACTACCCGGCGCTCGGCACCTACTTCTACGGCCTGAACGTCAAGAACATCCCGCTGGAGGAGCGGAAGGCGATGGCGCTCGCGATCGACCGCAAGTCGATCATCGACAACATCGCCCAGGCCGACCAGGTGCCGGCCACCAGCTTCTCGGCGCAGGGCATCCCCGGCTTCGGGGAGATCAAGAACGACTACCTCCAGCCGACCGCCGACATGGGCAAGGCGACGGCCCTGCTCGCGAAGACGCCGAACGCGAAGAAGCACGTCAACCTCTTCGTGAACGACGCGCCAGGACACAAGGAGATCGCGATCGCGGTCCAGGCGGCCTGGAAGAAGCTCGGCATCGACGTGACCATCAAGCAGATGGAGTTTGCCCAGTTCCTCGAGTTCCTCGGCCCGCCGCCGAACAAGGCCGTCGACGCCTACCGGCTCGGTTGGATCGGCGACTACGTGGACGACATCAACTTCCTCGAGACCTGGACGTGCCATTCCGGGAACAACAACTCGAACTACTGCAACCCGAAGTACGACGCGCTGATCGAGAAGGCACGGTCGACGAAGGACAACGCCGAGCGCTTCAAGGTCTACGCCCAGGCCGAGGACATCCTGACCGGCCCGAACGGCGACTTCCCGGTCATCCCGATCTACTGGTACACGTACGTGACGCAGGAAGCGCCGTCCGTGAAGGACAGCTTCAACATCAACCTGCTCAACCAGTTCGACCTGAGCGCGGTCAAGGTCGTCGACAAGTAGAGCCATGAGTGCGGAGGGCGGCGGCCTGGGTGCCGCCGCCGTCCGCGACCAGCCCACGCGGAAGGCGAGCCAATGACGACGTTCGTGATCAGGCGACTCCTCTGGACGATCCCGGTCCTGCTGCTCGTGATCCTGTTCACGTTCGTGATGATGCGCCAGATCAAGGGCAACCCGTTCCGCAAGACGGATCGGGCGGTGCCGGCGGCGGTCCAGGCGAACCTCGACCGGAAGTTCCACCTGGACGAGCCCTGGTACGTGCAGTACGCGGACTACGTCAAGGGCATCTTCAGCCTCGACCTCGGCCCCTCGCTCGTGCTGCGCAACCAGTCGGTGAACGACATCGTCAAGTCGCACTTCCCGGTGTCGCTCGAGCTCGGCGCCTACGCGTTCCTGTTCGCGATCGTCGCCGGGGTGCCGCTGGGGATGCTCGCGGCCTTACGCCCGAACAAGCTCACCGACTACCTGGCGATGCTCGTCGCCAACGTCGGCTTCGCCGTGCCCAGCTTCCTGGTCGCGACGCTGCTCATCTACTACTTCGCGGTCAAGTGGAACGTCGGGCTCCCCACGAGCGGGTGGCGGAGCTGGGACTCGAAGATCCTGCCCTCGATCGCGCTCGGCTTCTTCCCGATGGCGTACTTCGCCCGGCTCGTGCGCGGGACGATGCTCGAGACGCTGCAGCAGGACTACGTGCGGACGGCGAAGGCGAAGGGCCTCCGCCGCCGGCGCGTCGTGGGCCTGCACGTGCTGCGCAACTCGCTGATCCCGGTCGTGACCGCCGCCGGCCCGTTGCTCGGGGCGGTGATCACAGGCTCGTTCATCGTCGAGACGATCTTCGCGATCCCCGGGATCGGGCGCTACTACGTCAGCTCGGTCAGCTCGCGCGACTACTCCGTGACGATGGGGCTGACGATCCTGTACGCGGTCATCGTCATCGTCGGCAACCTGGTCGTGGACGTCCTCTACGGCTTCCTCGACCCGCGGACTCGCGAAGCGAGGACGTAAGCGGTGGTCGTCAATCCCCAGCAGGAGGAGCTCCGCAAGCGTGTGCTGACGCGGAGCGGCCGCGTCGACGCTGGCGCGCCGATCCGCCAGACGAGTCTCTGGCGTGACGCGTGGTACCGCTACCGCGCCAATCGCGCGGCGGTGATCGCGGGCGGGCTCTTCCTGCTGCTCGTCGTCTACGTCGTGTTTGGGCCGATCCTCTCTCCTTACGACCCGTACGCGGTCGACTTCTCGCAGGCGTACCAGCCGATCAGCTGGAGCCACCCGCTGGGCACCGACCAATACGGGCGCGACCTGTTCACCCGTGCCGCGCTCGGCGGGCGGATCTCGATCGGGATCGGCTTCGCGGCGACGATCGCGATCATGGGCATCGGCATCGTCTACGGCTCGATCTCGGGCTTCGTCGGCGGGCGCCTCGACAACGGGATGATGCGCTTCCTCGACGCGCTGTACGGCCTGCCGTACCTGCCGTTCGCGATCATCGTCACCCAGCTCTTCCAGACCGTCAACTTCTACGTGATGGTGATCGCGTTGACGATCGCCAGCTGGTTCACCGCCGCGCGCGTCGTCCGCGGCCAGATCATCAGCCTCAAGGAGAACGACTACGTGCGGGCGGCACGCGCCGTGGGCGCGCGCTGGTACCGGATCCTCGGGCGGCATCTCCTGCCGAACACGCTCGGCGTGCTGATCGTGTTCGTCTTCCTGGAGCTTCCCGGGGTGATCCTCGGCGAGGCGTTCTTGTCGTTCATCGGGCTCGGGATCAACCCGCCGAAGGCGTCCTGGGGGTCCCTCGCCCAGGACGGGCGCGACGTCTACCTCGCGCACCCGACGATGATCCTGATCCCGAGCGTCGCGATCGCGTGGCTGATCCTATGCGCGTTCTTCATCGCCGACGGGCTGCGCGACGCGCTCGATCCACGCACGAGGGAGACGTAGCCGTGCCGCTGCTGGAAGTTCGCGACCTCCGCACGTACTTCGCCACCCGCGACGGCGACGTGAAGGCCGTCGACGGTGTCTCGTTCTCGGTCGAGCGGGGCCGGACGCTCGGAATCGTGGGCGAGTCCGGCTGCGGCAAGTCGGTCACCGCGCTCTCGATCATGGGCCTGATCCCGAAGCCGCCGGCCCGCATCGTCTCCGGCTCGATCCAGTTCGACGGCAACGAGCTGACGCAGGTGCGCGAGGCCGAGCTCGAGAACCTTCGCGGCCGCGAGATCGCGATGATCTTCCAGGATCCGATGACGTCGCTGAACCCGACGCTGACGATCGGGACGCAGATCACGGAGACGCTGCGGCGCCACCTCGCGATGTCTGCGCGGGAGGCCGACCGGCGCGCCGTGGAACTGCTCGAGGAGGTGCGGATCCCGCGGGCGAAGGAGCGACTGAAGGACTACCCGCACCGCTACTCCGGCGGTATGCGGCAGCGCGTGATGATCGCAATTGCGCTCTCCTGCAACCCGAAGCTGCTGATCGCTGACGAGCCGACGACGGCGCTTGACGTGACAGTGCAGGCCGGGGTGCTCGACCTGCTCGAGGACCTCCGCGAGGAGCACCAGATGGCGATGATCGTCATCACGCACGACATGGGTGTCGTCGCCGAGGCGGCCGACGACGTGGTCGTGATGTACGCAGGCCAGATCGTCGAGCAGGCCTCGTCGCTCGAGCTCTTCGACCGCCCGGAGCACCCATACACGGAGGCGCTGCTCGATGCCCTGCCGAGCCTCGAGGGCGAGGGTGGGCGAGAGGCGCGCCTGGCGTCGATCCCAGGCCGCCCACCGGACCTGCTCGACCCGCCGGCGGCGTGCCGCTTCGCGCCCCGCTGCCCCTTCGCGGGCCTGAACGACTACTGCTCGGTCGAGGCGCCCGAGCTGCGCGAGCTCCGGCCGAGCCACTGGGTGCGTTCGGCGCACCCGGCGAGCGAGCGAGCGGCAGTGGCGGTATGAGCAGGGAGGGCAAGGAGCCGTTGCTGGTCATAGAGGGCCTGAAGAAGCACTTCCCGGTGCGGAGCGGCTTCCTCGTCGAGCGCACCGTCGACTGGGTGAAGGCGGTTGACGGCGTGGACTTCGCCGTTGAGCAGGGGACGACGCTCGGGCTCGTCGGCGAGTCGGGCTCCGGCAAGTCGACGATGGGCTACTGCGTGCTTCAGCTGCTGCGCGCGACCGCGGGCTCGGTGCGCTTCGACGGGCAGGAGCTCACGGAACTGAAGGGCGAGGAACTGCGGCGGATGCGACGGGAGATGCAGATCGTCTTCCAGGACCCGTACTCGTCGCTGAACCCGCGCATGACCGTCGGCGACATCGTCTCGGAGCCGCTCGAGGTGCACGGCAGTGGCACGCGCAGAAGCCGGCGCGAGACGGTGCGCGTGCTGCTGGACGTGGTCGGCTTCGACCCGAGCTTCACCAACCGCTATCCGCACGAGTTCAGCGGCGGGCAGCGGCAGCGCATCGGCATCGCCCGCGCGCTCGCGCTCAACCCGAAGCTGATCGTGTGCGACGAGCCGGTCTCGGCGCTCGACGTCTCGATCCAGGCGCAGATCCTCAACCTGCTGCGTGACCTGCAGCGCGACTTCGGGCTGACGTACCTGTTCATCGCGCATGATCTCGCCGTCGTTCGCGCCATGAGCGACACGATCGCGGTGATGAACCAGGGAAGGATCGTCGAGGCAGGACCGGCGGAGCAGGTCTACACGTCGCCGCAGGACGAGTACACGAAGGCGCTGCTGAGCGCCGTGCCGGTCGCCGACCCGCGGCGGCAGCGCGAGCGCAAGGGGGAGCGGCGGCGCCTCCGGCACGCGCTGGCCGAAGGTTTCTGATGGCCGGCCGCGCTCGCGGCCCTCGCCATCGTGCTGGCGGGTTGCGGCGCGACCTCGTCGCTCTCGTCCGGGCGACGTGGCGTGCACGGAGCTTCGCGGCCTCGATGCTTTCGTGATGCACGGCAGAGACTCAGCAGCCGATCACAGATTAGACAACAGACGATGACGCACTTCTGACACACCCTCATCGAACTCCACTCAACTATGCGGAGCAATATGTCGACTGATCTGGCAACGGATGGGTCATAACGCAGAGGTGGAGCCACGACCGAACCGGCCCCGTGGTCAAGTTTTGGTCAAGTAGGGACGACGACGCGGCGCGAAGCGTGGCGATCGGCTGTGGCGCAGATCCGGACGGTTGACCGAGACGGCGAGCAATGGCGAAGGGTGGTAAAGCTTCTCGCGTAAATCGCACCCAGGAGGTCGCCGGTTCGAGCCCGGCTAGCTCCATGAAACCGCCGCAAAGCGGCGGTTTTTTTCCCCGCCGTTAGCGCGTGCCGGCATCCAGGCGCTCGGTCCTGGACGTGCACTGCTGCAGTCGGAAGATGTGGCGGCCGGCCTCCGCGACCGTGGCTTCGTGGACGCCTGTCCGCGCACGAGGTCACCGACCGCCTGGTCCATGGCTCACTCCTTCATCAGATTGTCGACCGTAGCCTGCACCGTTGCGTAGCTTTGGCAGGACGACGCCGGCCCGGGCCCGAGGGTGACGAGCCCGGGCCGGCATCGAAGCGCTACCAAGTGTGCGGATGCGTGCCCCAGGCCTTGAGCCCTGCGCCCAGCCCTGCCTGGGTGACTTGGTAGACGCCCGTGCCGTTGGCGTTGACCGTGTAGAGGTCCGCGTGTCCGGTCTGCGGCACGAACATCGTGAAGGCGATCTTCGTCCCATCGGGTGACCAGACCGGCTCAAAGCATCCCGCCGCACTTCCACACCCGGCGATCGGGATTTGCCGAAGGCCGCTACCGTCGGCATGGACGGCAAAGATCGAGCTCCTCGCTCCCCGCGGGCTGTGGGCCGAGAAGAGGATCTCGTTCCCCTGCGGTGACCAGCTCCCGCAGTTGAAATTGATGTCCATGCCCGCGGGCGTGACCTGCCGGAGACCGGTTCCGTCCGTCCGGACGACGTAGAGCCCCTGCACTCCGAACTCGAACGACGCGCGCAGGAAGACGAGGCGCTTGCCGTTCGGCGAATAGTCCCCGGGGCAATCGTCGTCGCCGCCCGAGGTGACGCGTTCGACGTCGCCGCCGTCCAAGGAATTGATCGTGTAGACGCCGTCGAGGGCGGAATCGCCGCCGAAGCCCTCGCAGGCAACGCGAGCGGCATCCGG
>Ga0137382_10001559_pt1 | contig 10191 bp, 6 predicted proteins | sample SagtaG_15_FD_104816 | JGI IMG/M metagenome (GOLD analysis project Ga0137382, IMG submission 104816) | Vadose zone soil microbial communities from Sagehorn Ranch, Mendocino, California, USA - Sage2_R_20_16 metaG | ecosystem: Environmental > Terrestrial > Soil > Vadose zone | place: USA... | reverse complement strand
GGCCGTTGCTCGCGGCCTCGCTGGGCGCGTTCGTCTTCGGGCTGGTCCTCGGGGAAATCGCGCCGGTGGCCACGCAGCGGCGCGCGCAGCTGCTGGGGGACGAGCTGGTGCGCTCGCAGTCGTCGCGCTACAACTTCGTATATCGCGCCGACGGCGGCTGGGTGTACGCTATCGGCTCGCTGTTCATCGTGCCGCGGCAGATGCGGGACTTGATGCTCGAGCGCGAAGGCGCGGGGCCCGAGTACCCGACCATCGTGGTCTCCGCGCCGGTCGCCCAGTACACCGATTCCCTGCACCGCTGGTCCCTGGTGCACGGCACGCTGCGCTATCTGCTGGGGCCGGGCGAGGAGATGGCCTTCGGGTTCGACACGCTGCGCACACGCAGCCTCAAGGAGACGCCCACCGACCTGCTGGCCCAGCCCAAGGCACCCGAAGAGATGCGCTATGCCGAGCTGGGGCGCTACATCGACGCGTTGTCGCGCTCCGGTTCCGATTCGAAGAAGCTGCGGGTCAAGCAGGCGCTGAAGATCGCGATTCCGTTCGCGTCGATCATCATCGCATTTTTCGGAGCGCCGCTCGCGATCACCAATCCGCGCGCCGGCGCCGCCTACGGCATCGCGCTGTCGCTGGGCGTCACGATCATCTTCTTATTGTTGATTCAGCTGAGCCAGGCGATCGGTGCGGGCGGCGTGGTGCCACCGTTGCTGGCGGCGTGGCTGCCGAACCTGGGCTTCGGAGCGGCGGCGTTGTGGCTCCTGAAGAAGGCGCCGACGTAACAGAAAGGGCGGCAGGGTGAGCACCGACCCCTGCCGCCCTGTTTGCCGCCTACTGCCGCCCGCTAAAACGCGTACCGCGCGCCGAGCTGGAACACCCAGCGATTCAAAAGCGAGCTGACCGACACCGAATTCTTCGGCGGGAAGCGGAGGTTGTAGATCCCGCGCCGGTTGGTCGCGTCGTATCCCGCCAGGGCGATCAGGTTCGGATTGTCGAACGCACCGGTCGTGCGGACCAAGCCCCAGTTGCTGTTCAAGAGGTTCAGCACGTTCAAGAGGTCCGCCGTGATCTCGATCGTCTGTCCGTGGGTCGTGGGCACGGCCTTGCTGAGCCGTGCATTGAGCGTGTTGATCCACGGATTGCGGCAGGCGTTGCGCGGCAGGACACGGCCGCGGTTGCTCTCCAGGCAATCCTCGCCCTTGATGTAGGCATCCAACTTGGCGTAATCGGCCGGGTTCGCCATCGTGATGTCGGCCGCGTCGCGCGGCACGTAGATCGGGTCGTTGCCGCTGACCCCATCGCCGTTGACGTCGCCGCTCACCGTGTACGTGAGGGGAGTGCCGGAAACACCGTTGTAAATCAACGAGAATTGGGCGTCGAGTGGCGCGCGGACCGTGCCGCTGACGGTGACTTTATGCGGCCGCGAGAACGTCGACGTCCGTAAATTGCGGTTCTCGACCGGGCCGTCCAGCACCGCATTGCGGAAATTCGAGCTCGTGATGTCCGACCCCATCGAGATCAAGTCGAGCGTGTGCGTGTAGGTGTACGCCGCGTTGAACTGGATCCCGTTGGAGAACTGCTTCTGCAGCTGGAACGTCGTGGACGTCGATTTATCGGCGCTGACGTTGCGGTTCTCGATCACGTCGGCGAAGTTGCCGACGACGCGGTAGGGAATGCCGCGCCGTCCCGTGGGCGTGAGGGTGTCGTACATCATGCGGCCGCCTTCGCCGGCGGCGAGCCATTGCACGCCCTTCAGGTTGACGTCCTGCACGTAGAACTGGTTGACCGACTTCGTGAACAGGAAGTCGATCGTCCCAAAAATGCCCCACGCAAACTGATGGTCGGCCCCGAGCGCCAGCTTCAGCGCTTGCGGGAACTTGAAGTTCTTGTCGAAGAACACGATGGACGTGGACGACGTCGCAGGCCCGACGCTCCCAACACCCCCACTCCCGCATTTGCTGGGCTGGGCGCCCTCGTTGATCGTGAACGCGGGCACGGTGTCGAACGTGCCGTTCGTCGTGGTGCCGGTCCCGTCGCACACCAGCGTGATCTGCTCCATGCCGGTGTTGCCGTACGCGTTGGAGAGCCACACATACGGCGGGCGGCCGCTGAAAATACCCGCGCCGCCGCGCAGGATCGTCTGGCGATCGCCGCTCACGTCGTAGTTGAAGCCGAAGCGAGGCGACCAAAGCATGTTGCCGCTCGGGAACGAGCCGGTGTTGACCACCTGCCCGCCGAGGGCGGGGAAATGCGTGGTGTCGAGCGTCGGGTTGAACGTGGGCGCCGGCTGCGACGGCCGGTCCACGCGCAGGCCGACCGTGATCCGCAGATTCGGCGTCGCCGAGAACTGATCCTCCGCATAGAAGCCGATCTGCTTGACGTGGAAGTCGGTGTTCGGACCGCCCGGCTTCAGGGGCAGCGCGATCTCGTAACGAATCGGCGTCTTCTGCGCGAGCGCCAGCGGATCGGCGAAGTCCCAGACGCCGGTGGAGGCCGGGAAGAACGCGTTGAAGAAGTGGAATAATTCGTTATGGGTGCCCACCGTGATCAAATGCGAGTGCACGGGGAACGTCACGTTGTCGGTCAGCTCGTACACCGTCTGGTCGAGGGTGTTGGGGACCGAGAACCGATCCGACCCTGCGCCGATCCAGGTGTTCGCGACGTTGCCGCGCACCAGAATCAGCGGCACGTTGTTCGCGACCGAGCGGACGTCCGCGATAGAGGAGTAGCCGGCGATCATCTCGTTGGAGTACTTGCCCCCGAGCAACGCCGTCCATTTCCCGCGCACGGTCTTCGTCTTGTCCGAAACATTCCACCCGCTGTTCGACAACTGGTAGCCATCGCGGAACGGGAAGGCGGAGGGCGTCGTGTAGCCGCGCGTCAGCTTGTCCTGGTTCGCGTCGACGTAGGTGCCGGACAGCTCGACGTGGCTGTTGGTGCCGAGCGCATAGTCGAGCTTCCCGAAGACGTTGGTCTCGGGGTTGAGCATCGTGGGCGTCGCCCACGTGCCGGGATCGAAGCCGTAGAAGGAGCTGTCGCGCAGGATGCTGGTGACGGAGTCGGCGCGCGCCTGCGTGATGCCGATTCCGGCGGTATCGGCCGGATTCGTCGGATCGGGGCCCATGTTGGGCACCGCGGTGAACGACAGGGGCCGGGAGTCGTGGCGGAAATCGCCCGACACGAAGAAGTGCAGACGATCCCGGATGACGGGGCCGCCCAGCGAGAAGCCGAATTGTTGCTGCTGGAAGTCGGGGAATGGAACGGACACGCCGCCGGTATCGCGCCCCACGAACGAGTTGTTCTGCATGTAGCCGAACGCCGAGCCGTGCAGCTGGTTGGTGCCCGACTTGGTCACGGCGTTGACGAGACCGCCGACAAAGCCGCCCTGCCGCACGTCGAACGGGGCGATCAGAATCTGGTACTCCTGCACCGACTCGAGCGACAGCGGCCGCGCCCCTACGCCCCCGCCCGGCGTTCCGTTCGCCGCGCTGAGGTTGAAAATGTCGTTGTTCGAGGCGCCATCGATCTGGATGTTGTTGAAGCGGTCGTTTTGGCCGGTGAACGAGCGCCCCACGACCTGGGGGGCGGTGCTGATGAAGTCGTCGAAGCGGCGGTTCAGGGTCGGCAGAGAATGAATTGCCCGGTCGGAGAGGAAGCTCGAGGCGCCGGTGCGCGACGTGGAGATCAGCGCATCCGAGGCGGCAGTGACGGTCACACCAGCGATCTGCACCGCCGTGCGCTTCATGCCGAGGTTGAGGACGAGACGCTGCCCCAAGGCGAGATGGAACCCTTCCGTTGTCGTGGGCTCGAAGCCGACCGCGCGCGCCGACAGCGTGTAGGGGCCGCCCACCGACACGTTTTCCATGTGATACGTGCCGTCATCGGCCGTGCGCACCGCATAGCGCTCGCCCGTTGAGCCGTTGACGAGGGTGAGCTCCACGAGCGCCACCGCAGCGCCGCCGTCGTCGGTAACCCGCCCCGTGACGGCCGCCGTGGTGACGCCCTGCGCGCGCGCAGCGCGCACGGGGGCAAGGACGGCGCAAGCGCCGAGCAGCACGCCGACGAACGTGAGCTGGAGTCTCATCAGATGGTTCTCCATTGACGTCTGAAAAACGAGGGTCTCAGGGCGCGATAAAAATGCCCGCCAGCGTCACGCGCCGCTAGGGCGTGGCCGCCAGCGCAACCATGCGAAGTAGGCGGGCACACCCAGCAGAATCCCGAGGAACGCGAACCCGGTGGGACCGGGATGCTCGCGCAGCGCGTTCCCCAGAATGATGAACGTGGCGAGGATAAACAGCAGCGGCACGATCGGGTATCCCAGCACCTTGACCGGGCGGGGCCGGTCGGGCTGGCGCCGCCGCAGCGCGAAGACGGCGGCCGCGGCGAGGGCGTAGAACGGGAAGATCGCGACCACGAACTGGTCGGCCAGCTGGTCGAAGTTGAGCAACAGCACCCACACCACGCCGAGCGCCGCCACCACCACGATCGAGACCGACGGCGTGTGAAAGCGCGGATGGACCCGGGCCACCTGCCGGAACAGCAAGCCGTCGTCCGCCATGGCGAAGAAGATGCGGGGCGACGTGAGGATCGACCCCAACAGCGTGCTGAACGTGGCGAGCATCACCAGCACGGCCACGAGGCCGACGCCCACCCGCCCGACGATCAGCTGCGCCACGTCCGCCGCCACCAGGGGTGAATGCCCCATCTGGGCGATGGGGATGAGATACAAGTATGCGGCGTTCACCAGCAGGTAGATGGCGATCACGCTGAGCGTGCCGAGGATCAGCGCCCGCGGCATGTTGCGCTCGGGGTCCCGCACTTCACCGCCCACGAACGAGAGGTCGCCCCAACCGTCGTAGGCCCAGAGGACCGAGACGAGCGCCAACCCGAAGAACCCGGGCTGCACCGCCCCGCCCACCTCGCTGAAGTGGCCGAAATCCCCCTGCCCCACGAGGAACGCCAGCAAGACGAGCAACAGCAGCGCGCCGTACTTCGCGCCGGTGGTGAGGTTCAAGACGATCGAGCTCCAGCGCACGCCGACGTAGTTGAGCGTAGCCGTGAGGACGATCGCCGCGGCCGCCACGTAGTGCACGTACGTGGCGTTGGGCTCGATCTTGGGATCGTAGCCCAGCGAGCGCAGCAGGTACTCCGCGAACGGCGTGGCGATGGCCCCCAGCGCCGACGCGCGGATCAAGAGCAGCTCGGTCCAGCCGAACAGGAACGCCGGCAGCCGCCCGAAGCCCTCGCGGATGTAGACGTAGACGCCGCCCGAACGCGGATACAGCGCGGCCAGCTCAGCGTAGGTGAGCGCGCCGCAGAGCGCGAGCAGGCCGCCCAAAACCCAGATGCCGAACATCGGCCCCGGCGCGGGCACGTAGGCGGCGATGCGCGCCGGCGTGCGGAAAATGCCGCTGCCGATCGTCGAGCCGACGAGCACCGCCACCGCGCTCCACAGGCCGAGGCGGCGCGGCAGGCGGTCGCCCCATTGATCCGTCGCGGGTGTCCCAGGTGCGCTCATACGTGGCGGGAATATACCTTTCGCGCCCTATGACGCGACGCTATGCCCGGCTCGCCTGGACCGCCGCCGCCTGCACGTATCTGTTGATCATCCTCGGCGCCGTCGTCCGCATCACGGGCTCAGGGCTCGGCTGCGGCGAGCACTGGCCCCTGTGCAACGGCCGCCTGCTGCCGCCGCTCGACCTGCCGACGTGGATCGAATGGAGCCACCGGCTGGTGGCGGGACTGGTGACGGGGCTGGTCGTCGCCCTAGCGGGATATGGCTGATGGGAGAGACGGGGGACGGGGAATGGGGACAGGGGAACGGTCGAGTACATCGCACTCGGCCTCCTGGTGCTCCAGGTCGCACTCGGCGCCATCACCGTCAAACTCGCGTTGCCGCCGTGGACCGTCATTCTCCACCTCGGCACCGCGATGCTGTTGCTCGCTACGCTGCTGGTGGCTGTCACGGGTTCTTCTCCGGGCTTGCGCCCGGGGTCAGTCATGCTGCTCCTGCTGACATTCGCGACAGTCCTGCTCGGCGCCCTCACCGCGAACCTCGGCGCCGCCACGGCGTGCCTCGGCTTCCCGCTGTGCAACGGCCAGCTCCTCCCCGCCGGCAACTACACGCAGCACATCCATTGGACGCACCGCCTGCTCGCCTACACGCTGTTCGCCGCCACGCTGTGGTGGGCGCAGCGCACGCGGCGGCGGGGGCCGGCGATCATATTTGCGCTGGTGATGTTGCAGCTGACCCTCGGCGCGACGATGGTGCTGCTGGGCTTGCCGCCCATCCTGCAAGCCGCTCATGTCGCGGTCGGAGCCGGCGTCTGGAGTGCGGTCGTGCTGGCGACACTGCGTGAGAGGTAAGCGGTGAGAAGTGAGCGGTGAACACCCCTTACCTCTCACCTCTTACCGCTCACGCATTTCAGAATCTCAGCACCTCATCCCACGCGTCAGATCCCAGCAACTCCCGCCAATTCGGTCTGCTCGCCTCGGTAAGATCGTTGGTGTAAATGAGCGAGTAGTTGCCGAAGCGGGTCAGATCCATGAAACAAAACTTCCGCAGCTTTCCCCGCGTGTACTTCCAGACTTCGAACGGCAGCGTAGAGCCCGGTTGCGGGCGCGACAGCACCTCGTCGGGATCGCCGTACTTGAGAAATACGCGGCCGCGATCGGTGCGCCAGCCGGGGATCTGCCCCGCGCCGCCCTCGCGAAACCGCCGGTTCGCTTCCGCGATGCGCTCGTAAAAATCCTCTTGGGCCTCGTTGCGCGGCGTGCCCGGCGTGGGGTCGCGACGGGCCCAGAAGGCCCTGAGGAAGCGGCGCTTGCCGTCGGGGACGAGGGTGGGATAGATGCCGCGCTCCGCGTCCGTCATGAGGTAGATGAGCGGCGCATACAGGCTGTCGAGCAGCGCCTCGCTCGCCGGGCCGAAGCGGTCCGTGGGGGTGTCGGCGCCGGCGCGCGCCTCGGGCTCGTTCACGCGGAACGGCGCGTCGCGCCTGACGGCGCCCACCGCCAGCGTGATGGTGTAGTTGCCCGCGGGCAGGCCGGCGACGTCGAGCCAGCCCGCGCCGGGCGCCACCTCCCGCGCCGGCGGCACGGCCACCGGCGCCCCGGCCGAGTCGCTGAGCGTCAGCGCGGGCGCCCCGGCGGCGCCGTAGGCCTCGAAATAATAGGCGACGCGCGGCGAGCCCCCGCGTCGCCGGGTGAGCAGCGGCCAGCCCGGCGCGGTCAGGGCGACGGCGCCGAGACGCAGCTCGTCCGCGGCGGCGGAGTCGTGCGGGCCGGCGATGCGCAGGCCCGTTGCCAGGACCAGATCGGAGGTGGCTGGGGCCTCGCCGAGCGCGGCGATCGGCTGTTCCAGCCGCACCACCCGCCGCGAGGCCGAGTCGAGCAGCGCCGCGTGCATCAGGCAGCGCCCCGCGGGCGCGGTGAAGGCAGCGCGCTCGACGCTCGCGCCGTCGGGATCGTCGAGGGCCGCGTCGGCCACGGCGCGGCTCCAGCGGCGAGTCAGGAGATTGTGACCGGCGCTGTCCGTGACGTCGAGCGTGAGGCGATACCCGGCGCCGGCGCGCGGCAGCGGCTCGAGGAGGACGTACGGCACGCGGCACTGGATCTCGATGCGGGTGGAGTCGCCGGCGCGCCAGAAGCGCGCGGCGGCGCAGGCGAACTCGGGTGCGAACTGAGCGGCTAGCCGGGTGGAGGCGAGGGCGAGCGGGAGAACAACGAACAGCGACCTGATGCGCACCGGTCTCAAAACACCGGGCCCCGGGAGGAGTTCCCCCCGGGGCCGGATTGAGTCGTTCACGCCGTTCGTCAGGGGCGCGAGATCGTCACATAAATATTGCGCGCCTTCGCCACGCCGCTGTGCTTGCTGATGACAAGCCAGTACGTACCGGCGGCATAGGACACGTTTCCCGTGCTCTCAGGTCGTTTCGCCAGTTCCCGGCCTGTGCAAGCCGGGCCCAGACGGGTCTGCGTGCACATGGAGGTCGAGTCCGTGGCGCCAGCTTGCCCATCGGCGTGGCACGCTGTGCCCCAATTGGCCGGCGTGCTGTCGGAGCACACCCGGACATTCATATCGGGGTTGTCAGAAACCCCCTCCCAATCAACCGTGAAGTTGAGCGTGGTGGTGCCGCCGAGCACGAACTTGAAGTACATGCACGGGTTCTGGATGGCGGTCTTGGTGAGCGTTGTATCGAACGTCGTGTTGTTCAGAAGCGTGTCACGTTGGACATTGTGCGTCGTATCGGCCGCGATTTCGGGGCAGGCGTTGGCGCTGTCGGCGGCCGTCGTGATGAGCATATTGTAGCTGCTGGCCGCCAGGGGCAGCAGTGCGCTGATGTCAGGCGCCGTGGCGAAGGTGGTGTCGCTCGCCCAAACATTGCCAGTCTGCTTCACCGACTGGACGCTCTTGATGGTACGCACCACACCCGGGACGTACGTCGCACTGTCTGCCGTAATCGTAACGGGCCCGGAGTCCGAGAACGGCACCAGCACCATCATCGAATCAGCAGTGCGTATCAGCACCAAGCTCGCATGGTTGGGACGGAGAGAAATCGTGCTCGCACCCGAGCTGGCTGGACGGAATTTCTGGAGCGACGTCGACCGAAACACGACGGTGTCCCCACCACGGGGCGTCAAATTCGAGATGACGCCATGGAACAGTGTCGGCAGCACAGTGATCGCCGCCGTATCCGCTAGGCCTTGGCTCGTGACGACGACGCTGGTCCGCGCCGTGGTGCCCAATCCTGCCCCTCTAACCGTGAAAGCCTGCCGGGACCCATCGGGGTAGGGCACGGTTGTGTCGACGCTCACGGTTGCCACTACGGGGTTAAGCGTCGCAACAGACACGGTCGCCACCACCGGGTTCAACTGCTCGTCCCGTACGACCACCGCCAAGCCCTTGCCGGCTCCTTCATCGACGAACATCACGAGCGGCTGCACGTCGAGGGATTTCGGTCCGCCCCGGAGCGAAGACGTTGGATCGCCGCGGCAAGACTCTGCCGCAACTGCCGCGCCGACCGCCGCCGCCACGAACGCCGCACGAATGAACAATCGCTTCATGATCGCTCCCCACGCGCTAAGAGTTTACCAACGCTCAGAAATTCGCAATCTCTCGCTTCGCATCGTCGTTGAAATAATCCTGCCAGTTCGGGAGCGATGACTCCCGGCGGTCATTCGTGTACACGAGCGCATAATTCCCCAGCCGCGTCCGATCCAAGAACAGATAGTACTGCGGGCGCGACTTCGTGTACTTCCACATCTCCCACGGATACGACGTGCCGCTCTGCGGCCGCCGCAGCACGTCGTCGGGATCGCCGTACAAAATGAAAATCCGGCCCCGATCCGTGCGCCAGCCGGGAACCTCGGCGGCACCGCCTTCGCGGAAGCGCTGGTCGGCGTCGCCGATCCGCTTGTAAAACGCCGCCATCCGCTCGTTAACCGGCGTCTCCGGCGTGGGGTCGCGCTTGCGCCAAAAGTCGCGCAGGAAGCGCCGCTTCCCCTCCACTGTGAGCGCGCGGTACACCCCCAACTCGCCGCTCGGCGCCAGCAGGATTAACGGCGAGTACAGCGTGTCCATCTGCGTTTCCGATAGCCGCGCGAACGGATCGCTCGGCTCCGCCGCCGCCTGCGTCGCGCTGACGACGTGTTGCTCGGCCTCGAACCCGCCCATCCGGAAGGCGCCGACCCGCGAGGCCGTGTCGCTGCCCGCCCCCGCCAACAGCACCAGCCGGTACATCCCGGGCGGCAGCCCCGTCAAGTCGAGCGACCCCGTCAGCACACCGCCGCCCGTGCCGAGCGCCGTCTGCGACGGCGCCGTCGTGATCAGCGCCCTGCCATCCGGTGTCACCACCTGCAGCCGCCAAGGCAGCGTCGCCGCGCTGTCGCGGTACACCTCGCAGTAGTACGCGAGGGCGGCATGCGTCGGCGACAGTCGCACGTCCGGGCTCGTGGCGATGAACAACTCGCCTTTGCGCACTTCACCGGCGGCGGCCAGCGTGTCACCGGGCTGCGCGCGGCGGATGGCGTATGCCACCAGCAGGTCCGATGCGGCCGGCCGTCCGGCGTACGCCACCACCGCCGTCTCGGCGGTCTGCGTGCGGCCGCTCGCCGAGTCCCGTACGGTCACCCGGATCGTGTAGCTCCCGGGAGCCAGCGCGAACGCCAGCGGCTCCATACTCGCCGACCCGGGCG
>Ga0137382_10001555_pt1 | contig 10201 bp, 10 predicted proteins | sample SagtaG_15_FD_104816 | JGI IMG/M metagenome (GOLD analysis project Ga0137382, IMG submission 104816) | Vadose zone soil microbial communities from Sagehorn Ranch, Mendocino, California, USA - Sage2_R_20_16 metaG | ecosystem: Environmental > Terrestrial > Soil > Vadose zone | place: USA... | reverse complement strand
CTCTTTCGAAAGATGCACCAGTTCTAAGGTGCGAACGGGGTCTATCTGTACCCCCTCACATGCTTCAGTTTTTCAGCCCCGCGCACGCTTCTGAAGCTGGCCGACGGTACAGGTGTGCCCGGGGTGTTATTTTTTGCAGTGGTGGAGGGATTCATGTCTGTGCATACTAGTCGCAATGCGGCGACCAGCGCCTTTACCGTGTGTACTTGAGCTTGTGAACCCTGCCCGGCGCGCCCGGCGCGCGGGTTACAAGGGTGCGGGTGACCGTGTGTTAAGATAGCCCCGCAGAGGTGCGGCGTGGAGCATGATAAAACTCGCTTAGAGGAATTCTCCGACGCTTTCGGGGAAGCTGGTCGCAAACTGTGTGGTGGCTATGGGTGCTTCCTATTCGTGCCGTGGTCAGTTTCTACGCGGAGCACACGACCATCGAACTTAAGGCATTGGCCCAAGTGGCTACTCCATTTGTGCTGGAAACATTTAGCCAAAATCCTTCTGGCGATATCCTCCAAAAGCGCGTCACAGCCCGGCGCTCCCAGCCAATCCTAATTGATTCCTAATTTCTGTATGTCGCTTTGAACCTCATCGCCCTTCTCAGGAAAATCTGTTGCTGCCATTTGCACCGGGCATACGGCTCGGGGGCATTTTTTTTCTGGTGGGATCATGCTGCGTGGTCTATTTCGCCCGGTCCGATTCATTCGTCTTTTCTATCCGCACGGTTGCGGCGGGATACGCCATCAGGATTTCGCGCCTTCGCCTCCGTGCGTCAGCTTCGCTCAACCGCTCGGACATGACGCGCACGTTGGGCACGCCGGGAGCAAACACGCGGTAGAAGTCCTTCGGTTTTTCGGATGACATAACAAGTCTTCCTTCTACGGAAGCTTCGAGTTGATGTGCCGCGCCAGAATTCGAATCTCACTGCGCGTGTCCTGACAATCATCCCGCGTGATGCACGGAAACATGTGCGAATACATGTTTCGAACGCGCTTGATTAGTTCCATGTGGCCAAGAAAAAAGTGCATGTTCGGAAATAACTCAGGAATGCAGTCAGACTGGTAGGCTTTCACAATCTCTTCGAGGTGCCCGAGGGTGACCAAATGAACGGGGAGCACTGCGACAACAGTCGAGTCGCCTATCCACGGCATCGCATCCAGTTTCTTTTTCTGACTTTCTGCATAATCAAATACAGTCGGAAGTTTCACTTTGAGAGAAACGTCCCACCAGTTCGCTCCGTAGCAGGTCTTCAGGAACCCATCGAGCAGAACCCGCAATCCGTTTTCAAATTGATACAACGCCGGAAAGAGCAGATACCCTAAGTCCAGCGCCTCGAAATATGGTGCCGGAAGCTGAACGATTCGCTCAACCCTCCTGACGAGCCTACTCCGCTTTTTTGTTCTTCTTGCCATATTTTTTCAGGAAGTGACGCGCATTACGGATTGATTGTTGGGTGTTGCCGCACACTTTCGAAATCTCAGCAGTGGTCAAACCGAACCTGTCAAGTATTTCGACTTTACGTTCGAGACTCGCTTCCTTTTCTGTGGCTATACACAGATACGCCAGCATCAATCGAGCCGCATCTGGCTTCCCATTGCCCTCGTCGTGCTCCTTCATTTCTTACCCCTCTTCTTCAACCCCGACTTCATCACAGCTACGGTACTCGGAGTCGTACCGCAAATCGTGGCGATTTCCTGGTTGCCGTAGCCTAAGCGCGATAGGACGCGGACACGATCCTCTACCCTCTGAAGGTCTTTTACCGCTATGTAACCGAATACGAGAGCGAGGCTCGGCAGGGCTTGGCCGTCCGCCTTTTCCTTTTTCACTTTTGCCATAGCCACCCCATTTCAGCGAACTAACTCGACTTTCTTGATGTTCCTGACTGGCATCATTTTCCGGATTGAGGACGAATCTACGCCTAAAGCGGCCCCTATTTCTTGCGAAGTTGCGCCGAGTTTAAGAAGGAGCAAGATGAGCAAACGCTTTACGCTCTCCGTGTCGTTTATCTGGTTGGTAGGCATGATCCCGTTTCTCCCTTCTGGTTGCGCGGGATTCTAACATTCGAGCGCTTAGTTACACAATCCGTAATGACACGGGAAAGTAGCTTGCCGCGTAGAATTTCGATCCAGCAATGCAATAGCCTCGTGGCTGGCTATCGTTACGACTCACCTAGGCGAGGAAGTCGAAGGCTATTTAGCTGTTCCTGTTCCAAATGGTGATTGTCATCGAGCCGATGGACTGCGCTCCCGTCACAAAGCTGGCGGACGGACCGGGATGGCTCTACGAAATTTTATGTGGTCCGCCACATAAGAAATCAAACTCGACGGCTATCGCGCTGTCGCGGTCAAATCTGATCGCGGCGTGAATCTGTTTTCGCGGCGGCACAAATCGTTCAACCATCAATATCCGTACCTTGTCGAAGCGCTTGGCGATCTTCCCGCGACTCGAAGTGTGGACCATCTTAACGTAGAGCCAGCGACATTCGAACATTCAGGTCCTGATTCGTGTCGCGAACAAAACCACTTCCTGTCCATCTATGATGTTCGGCAAGTAGGTCCCCCGAATCGTAAAACTTGAGAACAAAAAACCCATTGTTGCCATCCTTTTGCGTTGCAGTGGTAGCCGAAATCACGCTCACGCCACAATGGTTATAAACCCTGGCACAGTGTAAGTGCCCATGAACGACAAGATGGAGATCACGAGACAAATCCTTGATCAAATTATCGAGACCGGCGCAGGAGTGTGGGAGAACCAATTCGTCGCGTGGCAGGACCGAGCCGAGCACCGCCCGATCATCCACTGCATAATGCACGAGCAGAATTTTGCGCGCCAGGGAATAGTTTTCGAGTTTCGCAGCGTCGACAGAGATACCACTCCTGAGTTGATCCATCTTGATTTGTATTTCCTGGGTAAGTTCCTCAGACACTCTACCCATAGCAAGATGCTCGCGGGCAGTGAGATCGAGTTTCTCTGCGACAGATGCATAGACACTCGCATCGACAAGGATAAAGAGAAACTCGATATCACCCGCATTTTTCGTAAGAAAAAATGAGCGCCTTGGCAGGGGGCCTGGAAACCCTAAAGGCTTAGCGAATTGTCGCAGGTAAATGTCTAAATCCGTTCTTAGCATTTTGTCATGGTTGCCCGGTATCACGACCAGTTTGTCGATTGGGATGTCCAGGGCCTTGATACTGTTCAGACCCTGCGGCGAGTAATTTGGTTGAGAAATGTATTGGCGCAAGAAGACGTACGAAGAGCCATTGGCATACGTTGACATGTCCCCAAGTAGAAGATAGAAATCAAATCTATTGTTTCCGAATCCTTCCAGACGCAATTGGTGTAACACTTTCTTCAGATAAAGAGGAAGGGACAACAATATTCCGATGTCATGTGCCTTGCATTTTGCTTGGACGTAGCGGCGCACTGAGGGGGCTAGGACTGTCCTCCACCAGGGAAATTGGAGGGGCGGAACTTCTGCCTCACGCAGCAGATCAGTGCCAAAATGGAGATCAGACAACACAACCGCGGCTGCGGTGAGGCTGTCTGCCATAGGCCTTAACGAGTGCCCCCCGCAGTCAACGCGCTGGGATTAGCATCAATGAGACTAGTTAACTCCGGCGAAGCCTCGAAGGCAATTCGTGTGCCATCAGCGATGAAAGTGCCAACAGCCGGAATTTCGACTCTCTTGCTCTTCTGAATCGCACGCCCAAGGCTCATGATAAGGACATAATAAGCAGCGTACGCGGACGCTTTGGAGAGTACTCCAAACCAGCCCTTTAAGTTTTGCGGATTTCCGGTGATCCAATCCATCCAGGGGCTTGGTTCTTCTTCCTTTGAAGCCTTCATCTGGAGACATATACTTCTCAGCGCATGCTCCAGGAATAAAACCCCCAATCGCGCTTCCCACGGTTCAATTGTCGCTAGTTCATATAGGCTATAGACGATGTTGGGTGCGCACAAGCGAAGAGCTTTTTCCGATACTTCATCAAATGCGTGACGACTGAACTCTAGCGCTGGCACAGTCAGTTGCGACAATTCCTTTTCGGCCCCGAACGATACTTTTGCTCCCTGCCATTCATAATATTTTTCGAAATTACCGATGCATTCTATTTCACAACGGTTCCTATCCACTAGACTCTCAGTAATCTCTACCCAAAGGAGACCAGGTAGCTCAGAAAACAACCTCTCAGCGAGAACCGACAAAAAACTGTCCTCATCGATAAGACTGAAAAGGCTTTTGTCAAGTTGTGCGGAAATCTGAGACGGTTCGTAAGCCTCGTTCGACGCAAGAGCCGATAAATCCATTTCGGATAGTAACTTCAAGAGTTCACCGACGACAATAGAAGCAACCCGGGCCTCCATCAGTTTCCACACCACTTCAGTTCCTGGCCAACGTTTCTGTTCGCCCGTCACTCGCTGATAGAGCATGGACAAAATTCGTTGCCAGAAAAATCGATCTCGCGTCATATCAGAAGGGATGAAACCGAAGATATTTGAGAATCTATCGTCACTTTGCAATCTTTGGAGAAACCTCGGCCCAGATTCCGTGCTGGAACCGTCCAACAGCAATAGGTCGTATTTCCGTTCATGCTGAAATATTTCCTGGGCATTCGAGAGGTAAGTTACTGCTACATTGAACCTGTCAAAAACTTTTCGAGTTTCCTTGAGGACTGTTTCGTTTCCCGAAATCAGCGCCAAGTTGCGCGACATGGATGGTTATCCCTTTAACGCCATTGCTGCTTCAGCTAGATTGTAAACCCTTGACGACCAATTCCTCCGAGAAATTCACCTGCTGACTCCTGGCAGGACTATTCCTCCTTGGCAGAAAAAGAATTCACAATCGTAGGCCATCGCGCCCTTGTTTCGATTTCCTGAACTGCTTTACGCGCTCATGCTGGCTCGGTTGGTTATTCTCGGTCCGCGCAGAACTGCCAGCACTCTCCCATAGTCCTCCAGTCGTACCCTCCTCAGGAATTCACCTGATTCGACTTTCAGGGACTCTCCCGATTGTTTGGATTACATGAAACTACTATATCGACGAAACGCCGTTACGCACTTAGACGGGTACCTAACGGCCGGCCTCCCCGCTCTCACCGGTTACGACGCGAACGGTCCGTGGACTATGCCTCGGAGTCCCTATGCGAGTGGTATGGGCTAGTCACTTTCTCAACCGGCAGCCGCATCAACCTCAGCCACCCTTCCGGAACCGCAGCGAAGTCCGGAGTTTCCCCACCGCCCCGCCCGTAATCGAAAAAACATTTGATGTTCAGATCGACCACCCAGTTCACTTTTCTCGTCACCACGCTGGTTTGATTGGCGTACAGGAGGATTGAGATCATGTCCTACGATCCGCGTTTACTCTTTGAGAGAATATTCACATATTTGCGCGAGAGCCCCTGTAGGACGCTCAGTGATCTGTCAAAGCGCCTGCAAGTCAGCGAAGGAACAATCAAGAAAGCAGTTAATTTGTCGACGGGCAAAAGTTTCAGACTTCTTCGAGACAAGGTCATTCTGACGCGAGTTAAGTGGCTTTTCGCGGCGCAACCAGAAGCGCCGATCAAGGAACTATCCTTTGGTATTGGCTTTAAATCTGCGAGTTCATTCGCGCGCGCCATTAAGCGTGCTTCTGGTTTATCGCCGGAAGAACTGCGTTCACGAGTTGCTCATGAACTCCTGGTTGTCCAACCTCGGGACTATTCGATTGTCAATCGACCCGTCAATGACCACCGGCAGAGAGTCAAGGTTGCGGGACTGTAAAAAAGTGCCAAATCCGCATTGGCTTTGCCTGATCCGCACAGGTTTTGCCCTTGCTCTCAGAATCTCCGTTTCGTAGAGTCAATCGCGTGGTTCAATGCTCAGCCCTCGAAGGTGTTCTCGGGAAAAAATTCGGCTCAAGCTATTCCCCAGAAGGGTTGCCCCCAGCAGTAACTTCCTGGCTTACGGCCTGAGGCCTGTGGCTTTTCACATTCAAAGACACTGAGTGTAACGCACTCGGCATAACCGCTTAACCAGAGAAGGGCGAACTCGGAGAGGTTGTTCGAAACGAGCGAACTCCATCCAAGCGCTAGAAGTGTGTGTGGATGAGGACTCAGAGACAGATGCGGGATGAGAGATCGGTTGTTCGGATTCGGTGCTAAACGCAGAGACGACGGTTTGATTGGGAGGGGCCCATGAACAAAGTTGCTCACTTCTTGTTGCTAGGGGCAGTGTTTGACGATTTTCCTAGCCATTGGTCACCGTGCGCTACGAACCATTCGTGGACACGCAATCTGGAGGCCCTATGAGCGCAACTCGTCTGGTCCTGCTGGTTCTCGCCCTTTTGTCGATCTCATATTTTACTTCAGCCCGACAAACCCCTTCCACCGATCCCCAAGCCACTGCTTTGCTCCAAAAATCTCTGTTCGCCCTCAGCGGCGGTCAAACCCTTACTGATGTCACCCTCTCCGGAACGGCACGCCGCATCGCCGGCTCCGACGACGAATCTGGCACCGCCACACTCAAGGCCATCTCCGGTGACGCGAGCCGTGTAGACCTCAGCCTGCCTTCCGGCGTGCGCAGCGAGATACTGAACAGTACTACCGCTCCGCCCTCAGGCTCTTGGTCTGGCCCGGACGGCGTCTCTCATCCCATCGCCTACCACAACCTCCTCACCGACTCCGTCTGGTTCTTCCCGGTGTTTACTGTCGGTCGTCTCCTCGACTCGGGAAACTACGTCGTCTCTTATATCGGCCAAGAGACGTATAACGGTCAGACAGTGCAACATTTGGCGGCTTATCAATCCGCGGCCATTCAAACCCCTTCGGGCACACCCACCTTCAGCCATCTGACGCAAATGGACCTCTTCCTAGATTCCATGACTCTGCTGCCGACAGCCCTGGATTTCAACGTTCATCCCGACAACGACATGGGCCTGGACATTCCCGTCGAGGTTCGCTTCTCCGACTACCGCTCCCTCAACGGTGCTCAAATCTCCTTTCGTGTTCAACAATTCCTGAACAACAACCTCCTCCTCGACCTTCAATTCACGAACGCTCAACCGAACAGCGGCTTGTCCGCCAGCTTGTTCAACGTCCAGTGAGAGGAGCCGATCATGAGCCGCCTAACTCAAGTAGTCGCAAGCCCGGCGATTCGAGCAACGCGAGGAATCTCTCTTCTACCGTCCTTGCTTCTTTACGTCGTTACGTCGCTACTTTCTTCTCCAGCCTCCGCCCAAGTCGCCACTGGCACCCCTCCGTTCGGCTCCTTTGGCGGTGGTCCCGACATCGTCAACCTCGGCAACCTTAATGACCACCAGACAATGCCCATCCTCCACAAGCCTGGGCGCGGCATGAATTTCACTTACGATCTGAGCTATGACTCCTCTGTTTGGTACCCAGTTACATCGGGGAGCACAACAAGTTGGCAACCGGTCTCAAATCTGGGATGGCGAGGACAAACCGAGATGGCGGTAGGGTACGTCAGCCACGTCGGCTCGGTCCTAAGAACCTGCAGAGACAGGTCGGGCAATATCATCGGCTATGAATTTGAGACAAGCAAGTGGGTGTATCACGACCAGTGGGGAGTTCCGCACCCGTTTTCGGGTGATACCATCTATATCAGTGGAACCTGTGGGACAGGTGGCCCCAACTCCTTTTCAAGCGCGGCCACTGATGGCAGCGGCTACAACATCAGTGTGACCGATGCGGCGTTTACTCTCTACGATTCGACAGGCCGAAACATCAATCCGCCATCAGGCGGCTCCGGAAGTGCAACCGACCGCAACGGCAATTTTATCAGCGTAAATTCGAACGGCGCGTTTACAGACACTCTCGGCTCTACTGCCTTGACCGTTGCAGGCTCTGGCACGCCGTCTAACCCGGTGACCTTCACTTACACGGCTCCCTCGGGCGCTTCTGCTCACTATACCCTCAACTACACCAACTTCACGATCGCAACGAACTTCGGCGTGCCCGGGATCAACGAATACAAATCGTCAGCAGCGGTGGCGCTGCCCACGAGTTTCGTTCTACCAAATGGCTCTCAATACTCCTTCAGTTATGAAGCCACGCCTGGGTCCTGCACGCCTTATTCCGGCACCACGTGCGTTACTGCCCGTCTCGCCTCCATCATCCTTCCAACCGGCGGTACGATTTCCTATCTCTACTACAACAGCAACAACAACTTTCCCGTCTGCACAACCGGTAATAACGGGATTTTCTCGGATGGCAGCACTTCCTGTCTTCAGCGCACTACGCCGGACGGCATCTGGACCTACACGCGCACCTTAATCAGTGGCAACCACTACACAACCAAGGTAACCACGCCACCTGACCCCGCTAACTCAGGCTCGGTCGGCAATGACTCCTTGATCGACTTCCAGAAAGACTCCGCCACGAGCCCAAGCACGAACAACTTTTACGAAACCCAGCGCGTATCCTATCAAGGCGCTTCCTCATCGAACGTAGTGCTGCAAACGCTAATCACCTGCTACAACAACAACACCTCAAGCTGCCCAACCACCGCAGTCAATTCCCCCATCTCCCAGCGCACCATCTTCCCCCAATTCGGCTCCAGCGGCCTACAGTGCAAGCACAACTATCTCTACAATTCCGTTGGTGGCCTCACCGAGCAGGACGATTATGCTTACGGCTCTGGTGGCCCAGGATCGCTGCTGCGACAAATACTCATCACCTACGCCTCTCTCCCTCCCAACATCACCGCTTTCCAGCAAACCGTCACCGTTAAGAACGGCTCAGGAACCGTCGTCTCGCAGACAAACTACAACTACGACGAGACCTCGGTCACGGCTCCCCCCAATCAACCGACGCCGCAGCACACTTCCGTCTCCGGCTCGCGTGGTAATCTGACCAGCATCAATTATCCGGTCAGCGGACTTACAGCCCGGTCTACCTATTACGACACCGGAAACCTAAACATTTCCACCGACGTGAACGGCGGTCAAACTACCTATACCTATGGCGCTCTTTCCGCCACCTGCGGCAACGCCTTCCCCACCAGCGTTACGCTCCCAAACCCGAACGTGGCCATGTCTCGCTCGTTCGCCTGGAACTGTACCGGCGGCGTCATGACATCCCTCACTGACGAAAACAATCGAGTCACTTCCACCACCTATAGCGACGCTTATTTCTGGCGGCCCGCCAGCGAGACCTTTCCCGATACGGGCCAGACCAGTTGGACCTACAACAGCCCGACCAGCCTCACCACCACGACCAAGATGAATTCCTCGCAGAACATCACAAGCACCGTTTTGCTCGACAGCCTCGGCCGCGCCCTCCGCGGCCAGCTCAACTCCGACCCCCAAGGTGTCGACTACGTTGACACTACATACGATGCCCTTGGCCGCGTAGCCTCTGTTTCCAATCCCTACCGCTCCACGAGCGATCCCACCTACGGCCTCACGAGTTATCAATATGACGCTCTGAGTCGAGTCACCAAGGTCACCTTACAAGATGGCTCGTTCGGAACCGCCTCTTACACCAACAATGCGGTCACTGGCACTGACCCCGCCGGTAAAAAACGCCAAACCACCGTTGACTCGCTTGGCCGCCTCACCCAGGTCATCGAAGACCCTGGCGGTCTCGGCTACGTCACGACGTATACCTATGACGCGCTCGGCAATCTCATCAACGTGGTTCAGAACGGTGGCCGCCAGCGCACTTATACTTTTGATGCGCTGTCTCGCCTTGTCTGCGAGAGCAATCCGGAAATCCAAATTGCCACATGTCCCAATCCGGACAATGGCTCTTACACCGCTGGAACCATCCGCTATGGCTACGACAACAACGGCAACTTGACCAGCCGCCAAGCTCCCGCCCCCAACCAAACCGGCTCCGCCACCGTCACTACCACGTACACCTACGACCTTCTGCATCGCTTGAAGACAAAAACCTACTCCGACGGCACTACGCCCTCGGTTCAATATACTTACGATGTGGTTTATCAGCCATCCCCTATCCCCCAAGGCTACGACGTCGGTCGGCTAACCGCTACTTGGACCAGCGGCAAGGGTACAAAATACAGCCATGACAAAATGGGACGCATCGCATATCTCCTGGATTGTGTTGAGCCTACGGCGTGCAATAACAGCCTTGTCGGCTCCTACCAATTCGATTTAGCTGGAAACATTACGCAAGCCTCTTACCAAATGTGGAACTGGAACGGCACGAGCTATACGGCAACCACCTCCCCACTCACCTTCAATCAAATCTTT
>Ga0137382_10001551_pt1 | contig 10205 bp, 7 predicted proteins | sample SagtaG_15_FD_104816 | JGI IMG/M metagenome (GOLD analysis project Ga0137382, IMG submission 104816) | Vadose zone soil microbial communities from Sagehorn Ranch, Mendocino, California, USA - Sage2_R_20_16 metaG | ecosystem: Environmental > Terrestrial > Soil > Vadose zone | place: USA... | reverse complement strand
GCATCCGTGCCTTGGGTGGCGTGATCTACGTGACCTACGCGCTGCAGGACGGCGACGCCCACGACGACGTCGCGGGCCAGGGTCACGGGTTTGTGGACGCCTTTGACCTGTCCGGCAATTTGCTGCGCCGCATCGCGTCCGGAGCTCGGCTCAACTCGCCCTGGGGGCTGGCGATCGCGCCGGCAGGTTTCGGCAGGTTCAGCGGCACGTTGCTGGTCGGAAATTTCGGCGACGGCAGGATCAACGCGTTCGACTTGGGCAACGCCCGCGGCACGGGCGAAGCCCTGCCGCGTGGCCAGCTCATGAGCGCGGACGGCGGGCCGATCACGATCGATGGATTGTGGGCGCTGGCGTTCGGTAACGGCGCGGCCGCCGGGCCCGTGAATACGCTGTTCTTTACGGCCGGCCCCGGCGGCGAAGCGCACGGATTGTTTGGAAGTCTGGTGGCGGCGCCGCCGTCCGCTTCGGTCACGCCCTGAGGGGGCGCGCTCGGCGTCGGGTGCGTCCTTACAGACGCACTCGTGCCGAGCCCGAGCTCTTACAGCCGGAACGCCGTCAGCGTCCCCGCCGCCGTCTTGAGGAACAGCATCCCCGCGACGTCGTCGACGGCGTAGACCGGCTCGCGGTCCTTGCCCAGGTCCACGCGCGACTTGGGCTGTGCGGTGTCCTTATCGATTTGCAGCAACGTGTTGCCGTTGCCGTCGGGCGACTTGGTCAGCATGAACACCGCGTTCGACACCGCGAGTGACGCCTTGAAGCGCTTCGACGCCAGCGCCGCCGCCTGGTGCGAATAACCCGCGAGCTGCTGGCCGCCCGTCGAATATGCTGTCGCCAGCTGGCCCGTGAACTTCTTGGCGTTGGAGTCCGTGGCCTGGCGCGACGCCTGCGCGAATGCATCGCCATAGGCCGACGCCGCGGCGCCGTAGAGGCCCGCGCGCACGGCCTGAATGCGGTACAGCGCCCGGAGCAATCCGGGCAATTGCGGCGCGGGGTTATAGGCTTGCTGCTGCACCGAGCCGTCGCGTCCCAGCACGACGAGATTCTGCGGCGACATCAAGACGATCCCCGCGGGCCGCAGCTCCATGTCCGTCGGGTCTTCGCCGCCCTGCAGTTTGACTTCGGCGCCCAGCGCTTTGAACGTGCCCGTGGTGCGATCGACGGCGTAGAGCTTGTGATCGTGGCTCGCGAAGACGTACATCGTCGCGCCCTCGGTCACGTGGTGCAGCGAATAGCGCGCCGCGTTGTAATTGTCCTGGTTGAGTGGCCTGCCGCTCTCGATCGCGTCCTTGAACTTGGGCGCGCCCGTGGTCAAGTCGATGACGTTGACCTCGGCATTGGTCGCCGCGTCGGGCCGCGAGATGTACAGCAACCCCGCGGGCGTCAGCTCGGCATACTCGAGCTGGCCCTTGATCTTCACGTCTTTCTGCAAGCGCACCGTCGCCGTGGCCACGTCCAGCACGTTGACGAACGTCTTCGACTCGGCGTCCACCGCCAGCACCGCCGCGCCGCCCGAGACCAGGGCGTTCGTGACCGTGCCTTTCATCTTCAGCGGCTTGGCGTTGATCGTCGTGCCGTCGGCGTAACGCACCACCGACAAGCCCGTCTGCACCACGCCGTTCACGATGCGCACGTTGCCCGTCGCCTGATCGGCCGGCGGCGACTCGGGCATCATCACGATGCCCGCCGGATGCTGTAGGATGTCGTGCACCCAGCCGTCCGCCTCGGCGGGCTTGGTCCACAGGGCCTGGCCGTCCGCCAGGCGATAGGCCATCAGCCGATTGTCGTAGCTCACGTAGATGCGGTCGGGCTGGTCGAGCGACGGATAGAGATGCACGTGGCGCCCGGGGTTGCCGGCGCGCGCCGTAGGCAACGTCGCCGACCAGCGCACCGCGCCGGTCTTGGCGTCGACGCCCTTCAAGCCCATGAGCGTCTGCACCACGATCATGTCGGGGCCCGCCTGCAGCACCTCGAGCGTGGTGCGCTCCGAGGCGCCGCGCTCCATGCGCTGCATCAGGCCGCCGAAACCCGTCTTCTTGGGGCCGGATTGCTCGAACAGCGACTCGCTCACCCAGCGCTGGGCGCCGGTCTGCAAGTCGTACAACGCGACGATCGCGGGCCCGCTGGCGCGCCGGCCGTGCACCAGCAGCGTGCCGCTCTGCGGCAGCACGCGCTTGGTGACGACCTGCGTCATGCCGATCACGCGCGAATCGAACACCACCACGCCCGTCACCGGATCGAACACGATCAACAGGCCGGGGCGCGCCGCCTCCATCAAGAGTGACCCCTCGACCGCGCGCACGCTGTCGGTGGGGAGGCCGCCCAGCTCGGCCTTCTCCCAGGCCACTTTGCCCAAGTCGATGTCGACGCCCGCCAGCTCGCGGTCGGTTCCCACGAGCAGCACGCCCGCCGGCGTCACCTGCTGCCAGGCGATGTTGCCTTGCACCTGCACCATCCAGGCAGGGATCGCCCCGCCCGGCGGCCGCAGCTGAGTCGTCGGGGTGCCTTGGGATTGAGCGGCGGTGTGCAGGACAACAACGAGAGCGAGCGTCAGGGGTGTCTTCATGACGTGTATATCCGCCCGCCCACCGCGCTGCGCAAGAGAGGGAAGGTCTTAACCAGGCAGGCGCAGGAACCGTTCGGCTAGTTGCTCCAGCCGCTCGTTCTTCTCGGCCCGCGCGGTCGCCAGGATGCGTTCGACGTGCGGCCGCAACTTGCGCTCGCCCCACTGATAGCCGGTCGCCAGCTCGGCCGAGTACGAGTCGCCGACGTCGGCGCCCTCGAGCAGGGCGGCGGCGGCCGCGGCGTCGTACCCGGGGTCGGCCTTCGGCGGCAGGAAGTAGCGCCGCTCGGGCCCGCCCGCGTCTTCCTTCACGAAAGCGCGTGACATGGAAGAATACTCGCCTCGGATTCGTCCCGAGCACAAGTTTCGCGGCACACCGCTCGCGCGCCGCAGAGGTTAGGGCGTCGCGGGCCCTCCCCGCCGCAGCCGCCACAGCACGGCCGTCCGGGTGTCGGAGCTCGGGGCAGCGCTCCGCGACATCCAGCCCACGAGATTGCCCCGCTGGTCGACTGCGTTGGCCCACGAGGTGTTGAAACCGGCGGGCACTCCGGGATCGCGCAAGGTGCCGTCCTCCCAGATGAAAGCGTGCAGGCTACTGAGGGACCCGTTGACGGTGCCCGCGCCCGCCACCTGCCCGCGCTCGTTGATCGCAACGGGAACAGTCCGGGGTCGGCTCGGGAAGAACGACCCGAGATCCACGTTCTGTCCTTGGATCCAAAGGATGCCATGTACGTCGAAAGACCCCGGACCGTTGACGGTTCCCGCGGCATGCCCCGAATTCGTGATGACGGTCCCGTTGCCCGACGTCGATCCCGGCGGACCCGGCAAGGCAAGCATCACGCCATCCTGCCATGAGAACGCGTGAGATTGGCCGGCACTGTCCGTGCTTGTGCCCGTGATCGCGCCGGCGTTATTGACCGCGTGCGCCGTGCTCGTGGCGCCGCCCAGCGTGCCGAGGTCGTGCAGGGTGTTGCCGTCCCACCAGAATGCGTGGATCTGTCCCGCGGCGGTCTGGCTCTCGCCGACGACGTCCCCACGATCGTTTACGGCGAGCGCACTGCTGTAATCGCCGCCCAGAGTGCCGAGATCGGTTATGCTGCCCCCCCGCCAGACGAACGCGTGCGTCGCGCCCGTGGTGGTGGAGCTGTGCCCGACCACCATGCCGCTGGCGTTAAGGCCCGCGGGTTGGCTGGACGTGCCGCCCAGCGTGCCGAGATCCGTCATCACGCTGTCCCTCCACAGGAACGCGTGCACGTCGGTGTCGCCGGGCGTGGTACTCCAACCCGCGATCTGCCCTGCGTCGTTTATGAAGAGCGCGCGGCCAGAGTTGCCGCCGAGCGTGCCCAAGTCGGTCATGACGCCGTCTTGCCACAGGAATGCGTGGTCCACGCGGCCGGGCTCCGGGAGTCCCGGACCGCTCCACCCGACAACCTGCCCGCGGTTGTTGATGCCGGCTGCCTCGCTGGCAGGGCCCGCGGGAGACGGCAAGTTGCCCAGGGCGACGACTTCGTAGTCCGAAGGATCGAGGGCGGGACCGACCCGGTCGGCCAGGGGCAGGGGACTGTTGTCGCGGCAACCCAACGCAGCGGCGATGAAGAGAGCGACGTACGTGCGGCGCATGATACCCTCCTAAAGGTGCCGGCGGCTCGATGCAAACGGAGTGCCGCTTCTCGCGGGCGGGAGCGCGCAGCGACGTGGCCGTCGCGATATCGCGCCGCGGCCACGCCTGTGGCGGCCTCCTGCCTCGTTGACTAACCCGCGCGACAGGCGTCAGCTTATCGAGGAGGAATTGCCACCGTGCAGATACTCTTCGTCGTTCTCGCCGCGCTCGGCCCGCACCCTGCGGGCGTCGACTCCGCCGCGGCCGCCCGCTGGGCGCGCCAGGCGCAGCGTGTCACCATCATCCGCGACGATTGGGGCATCGCCCACGTGTACGGCAAGACCGACGCCGATGCCGTCTTCGGGATGATCTATGCGCAGGCCGAAGACGACTTCAATCGCGTCGAGACGAACTATCTCAACTCGTTGGGCCGGCTGGCCGAGGCCGAGGGCCAGTCCGCGATCTATCAAGACCTGCGCCAGAAGCTGTTCATCGACCCGGATTCACTCAGGGTCCTCTACGCGAAAAGTCCCGCCTGGCTGCAGAGCCTCATGGTCGCCTGGGCCGACGGGCTGAACTTCTTCCTTTATAAGCATCCTGAGGTGAAGCCGCGCGTCATCACGCGCTTCGAGCCGTGGATGGCGCTGTCGTTCACCGAGGGAAGCATCGGCGGCGACATCGAGCGCATCAGCGTGCGCGACTTGCAGACGTTCTACGGATCCGGCGCGGCGTCGCAGGCGGGGGGCGACGACGACGACGATCCCGCCGCGGAGCCCGGCGGCTCCAACGGCATCGCGATCGCGCCGAGCAACACGCTGCACCACCACGCGCTCTTGTGGATCAATCCCCACACGTCCTTCTATTTCCGCTCCGAGCTGCAGATGGTGAGCGACGAGGGGCTCGACGCCTACGGCGCGGTAACGTGGGGGCAGATCTTCATCTATCAGGGGTTCAATGCCACCGCCGGCTGGATGCATACGTCGAGCGGCGTGGACAACATCGACGAATTCCTCGAGACGATCACAACGCACGGCGAGCGCTACACCTACCGCCGCGGCACCGCGGATCTTCCTGTCACTGTCCGAACAATTGTGGTGCCGTATCGCTCCGATAGCGGCATGGCCAAGAAGACCTTCACCGTCTACTACACGCGCCACGGGCCGGTCGTCCGCAAGACCGGCGAGCAGTGGGTGAGCATTAGTCTGATGCAGAATCCCGTGAACGCGCTGATCCAGTCCTACTCGCGCACCAAGGCGAAGGATTACGCGGCGTTCAAGAAGATCCTGGACCGGCACAGCAATTCGTCCAACAACACGATCTTCGCCGATGCGTCGGGCAACATCGCGTACTTCCATTCCAACTACATCCCGCGGCGCGACACGAGCTTCGATTGGACCAAGCCGGTAGACGGCAGCAATCCCGCCACCGACTATCACGGGCTGCTGTCGATCGCAGAAACCCCAGGGCTGCTGAATCCGGCAAGCGGCTGGTTGTACAATTCGAATAACTGGCCGTGGTCCGCCGCCGGGTGGGCCAGTCCGAAGCAGGGAAGTTTCCCGCGCTACGTCGAGACGGGGACCGAGGAATCGCCGCGCGGCTATCACGCGCTGCGGGTACTCGCGGACAAGAAGGACTTCACGCCGGACGGGTTGGTCGCGGCGGCATTCGACAGCTATCTCCCGGCCTTTGAGCGGATGTTGCCCCCGCTCTTGCAGGCGTACGACCAGGCGCAGGACTCCGTGAAAGCGAAATACACCGCGCCGATCGCCGCATTGCGCGGCTGGGACTATCGCTGGAGTGCGACGTCCGTCCCGACGACGCTTGCGGTGTTCTGGGGGCAGGAACTGCTGCGCCGCGTGGGACCCGAGGCGCGGGCGGCCGGGATGTCGAGCATGACCTACGCCAGCGAACGCGCCACACCGGCGGAGCTGCTCGGCGCGCTGTCCGGGGCGTGCGACGCGCTCACCGCGGACTACGGCACGTGGCAGACGCCGTGGGGCGACATCAATCGCTTCCAGCGAATCAACGACGATATCGCTTCCCGCTTCGACGACGCCGCTCCCAGCATCGCGGTGCCGTTCACGTCTTCGAACTGGGGCTCACTCGCCGCCTTCGGGGCGCGGCCCTACGCCAACACCAAGAAGTGGTACGGCTCATCCGGCAACAGCTTCCTGGCGGTCGTAGAGTTCGGCGACAGTGTGCGTGCCCGGGCGGTGACGGCGGGCGGCGAGAGTGGCGACCCGCGCTCACCGCATTTCAACGACCAGGCCGCGCGCTACGCGGCGGGCAACTTGCGCGTCGTGTACTTCTATCGGTCGCAGCTCACCGGCCACATCGAGCGGGAGTATCACCCCGGCAGCTGACGCCACGTGGGGTTGTGCGGCCGTTGGTTGAGCGACACCCAGTAGGCCGCGAGATCGCCGAGGGTGCGCGCGAACGCGGTGGCGTCCACGGGCTTCACGACATAGCTGTTGGCGCCCAGCCGGTAGCTCTCCGCGACGTCCGCCTCCTCGACGGACGAGGTGAACACCACCACGGGCGTGCCGCGCAACAGTGCGTCGTTCCGCACATGCCGCAGCACGTCGAGACCGCCAACCTTCGGCATCTTCATATCGACGATCACGAGCTTGGGAGCGGTCGGGGCTTCGGCGAGCAGGCGCAACGCTTCCTCGCCGTCGCGCGCGATGGCGATGCGACTGGCGCTCGGAATGCAGCGTTTCTTCAACGCCCGCGCGGCCAGCTCCGCGTCGTCGGCGCTGTCCTCCACGAGCAGGATGTCGATCTCGTTGTTTGCGGTCATGGGGCGCCGCCCGAATGGGGCATCTCCCGTGCCGCACGGATTAGACGCTATGTCGCGTCGACGCGAGGGAGAAACCGCAGCCTCGAGACCACGCCCGATGCGGCGCCCCGGCACCCCGTTCCACCCTCGCACCCTAAGGCGATACCTTACCACCGATGCCGGACGGCCCATCGCCTTCGCCCCTCGACAGTCGCGCCCGCCGCGTCTGGAAGAACCTGCGGCAGGGCCTGGAGCTCGCCTGGACGGCGTCGCCGCGGGCGCTGATCCGCTACTCGGTGCTGGGCATGATCGGCGCGACGCTCACGCCGATCCAGGTCTTTCTGGGCGCGCGGCTCGTCAATCAGATCGCGCAGGCCCGCGCCCAGGGCCTGTCGCTGCACGACATCATCCCCACGATCGTGGGCCTCTGGCTCGCCACCGGAGTGCAGCGCGCGCTCGGCTCGTATGCCGGATACGGCCGCCAGCTGTTCGTGCGGCGCGTGGAGCTCGAAGCCGAACGGCGCCTGCTCGCCAAGGCATCGAAGCTCGACATGGGCCACTTCGACAATTCGGACTGGCACGACCGCCTGGCGCGCGCCAAGCGCGACGTGTCGTGGCGGCCCGGCGACCTCACCTGGTCGATCCTCGGCCTGTCCGGCAACATCGTCACGATCTTCCTGATGGCGGGCCTGCTCGCGAGCCTGCACTGGGTGCTGGTGGTCCTGGCACTCGCTGCGGCGGTGCTTTCACTGGCGCTGGAGCGTCGCGTGACCGCCCGACTCTACGAGTACTACTACAAGGAGACGCCCGAAGAACGCGAACGGCAGTACCTCGGCGACCTGCTGGTGCAGCCGCGCACCAACAAGGAGATCCGCGCCTACGTGCTCGCCGACTATCTGCTCGGCCGTCACACGGATCTCTCCGAAAGCCTGTACGCCAAGCGGGTCAAGATGCTCCGCTCCGGCGCCAACATGTCGATGCTGACGGGCCTCGTGACGGGCACGGCGCTGGCGGTCGCGTATCTCTTCGTCGCGTCGCGCGGCGTCGGCGGGTCGATCAGCCCCGGCGGCGTGGTGCTGGTGATCGGCGCGTTCACGTCGGTCTCGGGCACACTCGCGAACATCTCGAGCACGTTCGTCGCTGTGGACCAGCACACCACGTTCCTGGGCGACTACTTCTCGTTCCTTGCCATCCCGCCGCTGTTGCCGGTGCCGGCAGAACCGCGGCCGGTGCCGGCCCCGCCGATTGCGGGGATCGAATTCGACGCCGTGACGTTCTCCTATCCCGGCGGCACCGAGCCCGCCGTCTCAGGGCTGACGCTGCGGATCAAGCAGGGCGAGCTGATGGCGCTGGTGGGCGACAACGGGGCCGGGAAGAGCACGCTGGTCAAACTGCTGCTGCGCTTCTACGACGTGAGCAAGGGCGCCGTCCGCATCGGCGGCGTGGACGTGCGCGACATCGCTCCCGAGAGCCTGCGCGACCGTATCGGCGTGCTGTTCCAGGATTACGCCAGCTACGAGCTGTCGGTGCGCGAGAACGTCGTCATGGGCCGGCCCGACGGCGCGCCCGACGACCGCCGCGTACTCCAGGCGTTGAAAGACTCGCGCAGCGAGTGGCTGGTGAACAAGATGCCCAAGGGGCTCGATTCCAAGGTGGGGCGCCTGTTCGAGGGCGGGCACGACCTGTCGGGGGGCGAATGGCAGCGCCTGGCGCTGGCACGCATCATGTACCGCGACGCCGACATCTGGATTCTCGACGAGCCGACGTCGTCGCTCGATCCCGAAGCCGAGGCGGCGATTTTTGCGGAACTGAAAGAGAGTCTGCGGGGGCGGATCGGCCTCGTGATCTCGCACCGCTTCTCCACAGTGCGCATCGCCGACCGCATCGCCGTGGTCGAGGGTGGGCACATCACGGAGTTGGGAACGCACGACGAGCTGATCAAGGCCAACGGCCGCTACGCGCACCTCTTTGAGCTCCAAGCGGCGGGGTACCGGTAGGCCGACCAACAGGAAGGTGACGTCGCTCACCTGACGCCGGGTTGGAGGCCCGAGTCTCGGCAATTCTTGACGTGGCAGTCCGAGACGTCGAGAATCACATTCCAGGTTGCGGGTGTACCATTCGGGTCCAGCGATCACCGTCATCAGATTGTGGAGGTCTCCATGCATACCACGCGGTTTGCCCTACTCGCCGTCCCCGCCGTCTTGCTGCTCACTGCCTGTGAATCCAACGCCCCGAACATGCGACGCGTCAGCCTGTCGACCACCATCGGCACGGTCTCGCATGCGTCGCCCTCGGCGTCCGCCGCCGATGTCATCGTCTCGGGCAGCGGCGGTTCGGTGCGCATCACTGCGGCGCACGTGGTGCTGTCCGACGTACGGCTCGAAGGCGGCGCTACCTGCGCCGGCGTCGCAGCCGACGCGCAGGACGGCCACGACTCGGCCGAGGTCGGAGACAGCGCGGAAGCCCGCGACTCGGCCGAAGCGCCCGACAGCGACGACGTCAACGAGCAGCCAGATACTAACGAGCACGACGGCGACAATAACGACGGGCACGACTGCGAGCCGCTCAACGTCGGCCCCGTCACGGTCAATCTGCCGCTCGACGGCACCACCAAGGTGGTGCTGGACGGCCTCGTGCCGGCAGGCACGTACACGGGCCTGCGTGCGAGGTTCGGGAGCGTGAACGTGACCGGCGTATTCACCGATTCCGGTGGCACGGACCACGCGTTCACGTTCACGTCCAATACCGAAGCGGAGCTGGAGCTGAGCTTCGGGGCGCCCGTGACGGTGGGATCGGGGACCAACAACCTCACGATCGACGTCAACGTCGGCACCTGGTTCACCGACGCCGCTGGCGCGGTGCTCGACCCGACGAACCCCGCGAACCGGGAAGCGATCGAGCACGCGATCCGGGCGTCGTTCCGGGCGTTCGAAGACGACGACCACGACGGCACCGACGATCACGCAGAGGGCGATAGCGGGCACTAAGGCCGTTGTAGCGAGGAAAACATCGAGCCCCACTGCGATAGACGCGGTGGGGCTTGGTGTTTGATGGCATCAGGCGTTCCCCTATGTGCACCCCGTGGCCGGGCGTGCATCGTTCACTCTTCACGATCCGAGAAGCGGTTCGCCCACGCCCAAACCGCGGCGCCGTCCCATCCCGACCTCCGTCAAGCCCATCGCCAAGATGGGCCTCGGCGAGCAAGCTGCGCTCCTCCGCTCGGTACTCGAGAGCTCGACCGAATACTCCATCGTCGCAAAGGACCT
>Ga0137382_10001550_pt1 | contig 10206 bp, 7 predicted proteins | sample SagtaG_15_FD_104816 | JGI IMG/M metagenome (GOLD analysis project Ga0137382, IMG submission 104816) | Vadose zone soil microbial communities from Sagehorn Ranch, Mendocino, California, USA - Sage2_R_20_16 metaG | ecosystem: Environmental > Terrestrial > Soil > Vadose zone | place: USA... | reverse complement strand
GAGGCGCTGGCTAGCATTCCCTCGCCGATGACTCAGATTGAGCTTGCCTATTTGGGTGGAGCTGCGGCCCGAGTTGGCGCAGCCGAGACAGCATTCGGTGACCGCAGTTCGCCATTCGTTGTGAACGTGCTTGGCAATTGGTCTGACGCCGCTGAGGACGCGGCCAACATCGCATGGGTTCGAAACCTGTTCGGACGACTCCGCCCCGCTATGACTCCAGGCGTTTACGTCAACTTCATGAGTGGCGACGAGGACGACCGGGTTCCTGAAGCGTACCAGGAACGCTGGGAGCGTCTGGTAGCTATTAAGTCACATTACGATCCGGATAACCTCTTCCGCCTGAACCAGAACATTCGTCCGCAGAAACGGTCCGCGACGCTGGGAACTGAGGTTTAGAAATTCGCCGACTGGCACGGTCCATGCGGAAGAACGGGCCGTGCTGATGTTCCAGAGCATGGGCCAGAGCTGCCGCGAGTCCCAATCGCTCATCGGCCGTGCGCGAGTCGAAGACTGATCAGAAATTTGTTACACTGGCTTGCTCACTCACTGGGGCTAAACTTCGCAGTCTCTATGTTCTCCGGTTCACCGTGGTATCCCTGCTGATATCCGGGGCAATGCGCTTCCCGATCCAACTGCTTGTACTGATTTAGGTCGCCACCACCGTCTGAGTAGCAACTCCAGGCTGCGAAGAGGCAGCCTTGGGGAGCAGTATCTGCACCGAAAGCACAGTATCATGAGCAACAACACAGAAGTCATCTTCATGACTCTCTCCAACCAGGTGCTCCCTCCTAGAGCAGTTTGCACAGCGCAAACAAGCGAGTGTCAAGTAAGTGTCATCTTCTTGTAAAGGGAATGTTTATCCGGCTTCGGCCACATGGCGCGGTGATTAATTACTTAAGACCAGATTTGCTCGATCGGTTTCGATATTTTCCGTATACCACCGACATGACCAGCAGGAACGGCGCAAACGTAACCAACGTGTAGCGCAGTCCGTCCACCCAGAACGTGCTCAATGCGATTGCGGCTACAGCAGCAATGCTCGCCAACGTTGGCAGGGGATGTGCGCGCAGTTTAAGAGGCAAGTTTTTCTGTGTTTGGCGGCTGATGGACTGCCGGAAGCGAAGATGCGTCAGCAGAATCACGATCCACACAAAGAACATGCCTGCGACCGCAGTGCCGTACAAAAGCAGGAACGCGCCCTTGGGGGCGAATATTGCCAAAAGGATCGCTGCCACCATGCCGCCTGCGGAAATGGCGAGCGCGCGATGGGGTACGCCGTTGCTGCTCAGCCGACTCAGCCAGGCCGGCGCATATTGACCACGCGAAAGTGAAAATAACATCCGCGTGGAAAGATACAGATTGGTATTCGCGCTCGAGAGCGCCGCCGTGATCACCACCAGATTCATGATGCTTGGCGCATACGGAATTCTAGCGGTCGCGAAGGCACGTACGAAGGGACTTCCGCTCACACTTGTGCTCCCGGTGCGGTTCCACGGGGTCATCGCAAGCATGACTGCGATCGCAAACACATAGAAGAAGATCAGCCGAAACACAATCGTCCGCATCGCGCGCGGAATCGATTTTTCCGGTTCCTGAGCCTCACCCGCCGTTACCGCAATCACTTCCACTCCCATGTAGCTGGTGATGGCCAGAGTTAGAGCCAGCCAGACCCCCCGCAAGCCGTGGGGAAAGAAGCCTCCGTTCTGCGTCAAATTGGCCAAGCCAATGGCGTGCCCTGAGCCCAGGCCGGTAATCAGTGCTAATCCGACGGCGATGAAGGCGAGGATGGCCACGACTTTGATCATCGCAAACCAGTATTCAAATTCGCCGAAGTTGCCCACCTGCATGGAGTTCACGACGACGAGGCCAGCAGAAACCAGAACCACCCAAGTCCAGCCCGGAACGCTCGGGAACCAGAACGCAAAGTAGATCGCCACCGCGGTGACTTCCGCTCCGATCGCGATGATTTGCACTAGGCCATACGTCGCCCGGACGCAGAATCCCGCCCAGTGGCTGAGATACTTTTCGGCATAAATTCCGAAAGAACCGGAAACCGGGTGCACCACGGCCATTTCCGCTAGCGAATAAGCGACGACCATGGCGATGAGTGCACTTAGAAGATAGGTAACGATCACGCCGGGGCCGGCAAGTTCGATGGTTACGCTGCTGCCGAGGAAGAGACCGACACCGATCGCGCCTCCGATCGCGATCATGGTTAGCTGCCGCTGGCTGAGTCTCCGCTGCAATCCGTCTTGTTCGCGGACAATGCCCGAGGCGGCGTCGACCTCGGCCGTGAAGTGCCTCTGACGGTTAGGCACGATTCATGCCTTTTTCTTGAACTGGAACAAATCTCGCAAATTGGAAGAACTTTCGCACAAGAGAGAAAAGTTACTCACCGGCAATTTCGTGAAGTGCACCCAGGAAACGGTCGACTTCCTCGAAAGAGTTGTAATGAGCTAGGGAAGCGCGTACCGCATCACTCTCCGGTGCAATCGAGAGTCGCGTGAGCAGGCGCGGGGAATACATGTTTCCATCGCGCACTCCGATGTCTCTTTCCGCCAAGACGGTTGCCATTTGCGCCGGCGAAACACCGTGCACGTTGAAGATTATGGGCACACGCATGTGCATACGTCCTGAGTTCTGTATCCGATCAGGCGGCCCGACTTGGCATCAAAGAGTTTTCCAGCTCGAATCACGATGGTCTGAGCTGCAGGTGTTGTTTGAGCGGGGGCAGAAGCGATCGCAAATAACAACACGCCGATCGACGCGATACACACAGACGTTGACCTGAGCTGCCCCCAGGATTCTCTTTGTCGCACGCCCTATCCAGGGCAACATGATTTCCCCTCTTTCTGCCACCGCTTGCTCGTAGCCGTGTTCAACTCCTTCGAGGTGACCAGCAGGCTGACGTTCTTTTCCAGCAATTGCAGAACCGCCTTCACGTCGTCGAGCGTGTTGTACAGGTGAAACGAAATCCGCAAACCATCATGCCGGTTGGATACGACGATTCCGTTTTCCGCGAAGATCTTCACCAGCGCATCTGAGTCCTTTGCCTGCAGCACCACCAGCGGGCCCACGCTGTCCGCCGGTGTCTTTGCGTGGATCCCTAGTTGGCTTGCCTCCTTCAGCAGTGCGGCTGTCAGAGCGCCAACCTGGGCCGCCACATTGCCAAGCCCAATTTCCTGCAGCAATCTGACGCCCTCGCTCGCTCCATACACCGGAGGAATCGCGGGCGTGCCAGCTTGGAAACGCCGCGCATTCGGCGCGGGCTCGAGCAGCTTGACGTCGAAAGCGAACGGATTCGCCTGGCCGAACCATCCCGTAATCGACGGAAGCAGCGAGAGCGCAAGCGACTTCCTCACATAAAGGAAAGCCAGCCCTGGCGGTCCGAGCAGGTACTTCAAAGTTCCACTCACATAGAAGTCGAGATCCATCGCCTTGACGTCCATCGGCCGCGTGCCGCAATCCTGATAGTCGTCCAGCAGTACCAGCGCACCACGGTCATGCGCGATCTTCGCAATCTCCGCCGCCGGCATGCGAAAGCCGTTGCGAAAGCAGACGTGTGTAAGCGGCACGATCAGCGTCTTGCGGTCGATCACGGGCTCGTAGGCTTCAACTGTGAGGCGTTCGTTCTCGGCGTCGATAAACGTGATCTCCGCGCCTCGCCTGGCTTGGGACAGCCAGATGTGCCCCATGGTGGGAAACTCAAATTCGCCCAGAACGACTTTTCGTCGCTCTGTGAACGAAAGGGCGCTGGCAATGGAATTTACGCCGGCTGATGCACTTGCCACCAGAGCGACCTCGTCAGGCTCGGCGCCAATAAACCTGGCGAACAGCCCGCGCGCCTCCTCATATTTCTCAACCCAGAGATCCCACGGCGAACCCTGCTCGTGCCAACTGCGCAGATACTCGCCGAAGGCGGCTTCCACGCGCTTTGAGAGCGCTCCTTGGGAACAGCTATTGAGGTATACCTTTCGCTCGAAGACAGGGAACTGGGAGCGAATCGCCAATATTGAGCTGTGATCTGATGTCAAGAGCGACTCTTTCAGTTCTACAACTTGCCGACGGTGACCCTCTGCGAATTCTCTAGCGTCGCGTATAACAGGCCGGGAGCGACTAACCAGCCGTCCTTCCCGTCGAAGGCGGTGATGGTGTCGCCACTTGCGCTCGCGCCGCTCAGCGCTCGAATGTACTTGCCGAGAATCTCATCCGGTGTCGGCAAGTTTGCAGCGGATTCGTCTTCTGCGGCACCTGTCGCTTCCGCCATAGTGGCAGGCTTCTCTTCATCGCTGATCACGGGCATTGGCACCAGCTTTGCGGCCCCGTGATGGCACGAACAGCAGGTCACTTCACGATGACCTTCAAAGTTTTCTTTGTTGATCGCGAACATCATCGGCATCACCTAGCACGCGCGGAAGAGGAATTGGCAAGCGGCCTCAGGATGTCGTTCAGATAGTCGTTGGCCCCCTCGATGCGTTCGAGGTGGGGAGAGCGCAGGCCTTCGTGGTACGTGATCTCGTGGGTTTCGAGCGATCCGGTATTCGAAACAATGATGCTGATGGGCGCGGGGTTTGCCTTCGACTCACGGATGGCGCGTTTCAAATCATCGACCGAGAATTGATGACCGCTCACACCGACGATTTTCATATAAGGGCTGAGCCCGGCTTGGTTCGCGGGCATTCCGGGGATAGCATCTTCAATCGCCCCGTCGGCCTTAACAATAAGACCGATGGAGGCAGTGAAATCGCCTTTGCCAGATGCGTCCTGGCTGGCGGCGATCATAACGTTCGGTTCATCGTTGTAGACTAGGCGCCAGCCTCCGCCCGTGATGCCACCGAGGGGCGCGTGGGAATTGACAGACTGAAGCCGGTCGCGGAAGAAAGTGCGCCAGTCAAGAGGCACGACCGCGTTCAGAGCTGAGACCAGGTCGTCGAAGGTGTAAGTCTTGATGACGGGCGCTCCGTCCGGCCCACCGAGGAAGGTGCGGCAGAAATCGTCGAGAGAGCGCCTGCCTTGGGTCTGCTTGCGGATGGTCACGTCAGCTTCCAGCCAGATCAGCACACTCTCTCCGTAGAAATCCGTGCCACGACGATACGATGTCCACTCCGAAGGCGCGAAATAAAGGATCTGGGCTGCGTTGGCTGTGTTCTGGAGCGAGCGCCATGTCCGGCCGGCGCGATGATCAAGCGAGGAAGCCACAGTCGCCAGGTATTCTCGCGTTTCAGCGGGCGTCCACAGTCCGCTACGCGCCGTGAGGATCGTGCCCAGGTACGTGGTGAGCCCTTCATACACCCACAGGAGTTCACCTTTCATCGGCTGCTGAAAATCGGGAGTTGCCAGCCCCACCGGGCGGCGGAATTGACCGTTCCAGGAGTGCGTGAATTCGTGCGGGAAGAGTCCCGCCTCGAGAAGGCGCTTGCTGGGGTCGGCGAGCGTACGCTCGGGAACGCGGTCGTCGCTGCTCTCGTGATGTTCCTGCCCTAGACTGATGGTGTTGTCGCTGAGCGTGAGCAGAAAATGGTAGTCGCGATAGTGGTGCGATTGATAGAGAGCGCCGGCTTCCGCCACGAGCTTCTTGTAATTGTCAATGAGTGCGGATGGAATGTCGAGTGCCCAGACGTCGTCGGCGACGACATCGAGTTCGTGTGAGAGTTTGTCACCGGGCGTAAGAGGAATGACTTTCGTGAATTCGCCTGATTGCACGGGAGAATCGACGAGAACGTCTAGAGGCACGGGGGCGAAGTTGATGGTATTGCCCGACTGACTAGAGACGGGCAGCGAGGTATTGAACTTCCATTCCGGGGGCAGCTGCAGCGTGGGATGGAATGTGATTTGATTGACACGCAAACCGGCGGGATAGAGCAACACCTCATGCCACATCAGTATCAGCAGCTTGGATGAACCAGAAGCGCTGAAGTCGATGGCGGCGCCCGGCGTGGAGAGCAGGAAATCCAAGTGAACATCGATGGAGTCGGCACCCTTGGGAACATCGAGATGAAAGGTATACATGTCGACGTCGTCCTGCTGCCAGGGGAGTTCTTTTCCGTTAGAAGAAAACTTCAGACCGGCGATATTGGAGATGGGACCGTCGGGGGAGTGGTCGGCGGGTAGCCACTTTGGGTAGTAAAGGGTGAGAGATCCGGGGGAAGCTGGTATCTGGAGTTCAGAGTGGAGGATTTTCTGCGGTGCATGAGTGGCGTCGACAGAAATGATTATAGGCCGTGTGGATGGATTCTGAGCCCTGGCTTGCGAACAGACCGTCGCGAGGAGGGCACACACCCAGATGTCGACATGCCACTGCGTGCGACTTTTGGCGACCACCCGTCCTCCGGTGCTCAAGAATTTCCGCATTTCAGATTATGCTTCACCAGGAAATTTTCCCCATGAACTGAATGTTTCTGGGACCGCCGACGCCGAAGTGAGAATCGAAGCTGCCATCGTCAGCGGTTGCGGTAATCGTGGTACTTAAGTCGGGGGAAGGCTCGGCAAAATTCGGGTGATTGAACGCATTAAAGAAGCTAGTACGAAACTCAAAGGAAACCCTCTCGCCCAGTCGAAAAGTCCTCTGGAGGGAGATGTCCCAGTCGTTGAGACCCGGCGCGACAATGGGATTTCGAGGACAGTTTCCGAATGTCCCGGGAGTTGGGGGAGCAAACGCTCCGGGCAGAACGTAGGGCTGCGTGAAATCCGTCAATTGATAGCGAATGGGACCTATGCAGTTCGGACGCTCATGGAAATTATCCACGCCGCTTTCTCCGCCAAACGTCAACACCGGCGAGGCCAGACCGTCGCGGAAAGTTGTAGTTCCTGACAGCTGCCAGTCTTTCAAGGCGGTGCCAACGAAATTGCCGATCTTCGGACCGGGGATCCGATAAACGTAGGTGATGATCAGTGCGCGGCGCTGGTCGAATTCCGAGTTTCCGACGCTGCCTGCGAGGTTGCGTGAATCCTGCGGGACGTAGCCGCTGGTTCCGAAAAAATCTTCAACCTCGGACGCGGTGTCGATATTGTGCGACCAGGTGAAAGCCACCTGTGTGGTGAGGCCATGGAAGTCGGTTGACTTTAGGACCGCCTGGAACGAATGGTAATCGGACCAGCCGTTCGCCGAGAGGGTGTTGATCTGGCGCAGCGTCGGGAACAGCGTGTTGTAAGGCCGTCGCGATTGAGAAGTGTTGGTTGCGGTGTTGGTGCCGGGGGTGGGCTGATTGATATCCAGCAGCTGAAGCTGGTGGTTGCTCCGGTTGCCGATGTAGCCCACTTGCAACACAAATTTGAGACCCAGTTCCTGTTGGAGATTCAGGTTCCAGAGCTGGGTGTTCGGAGTCCTTAAGTGAGGATCGATGCTCGTGACGTTAAAGGGAGGCTGGGGAGCACCAGCGCCAAATATAGGTACGCCCACGTCGAATGGGATGGGCGTTGCCGGGGTAATAGTGAAACCGCCAGTAGGTCCGATCGGATTTTGGGCAATGCCTTCCTCGAAATTGTTCAGTGGAATGGTGTCGTAGTAGATGCCGTATCCCGCTCGAATTACGGTTTGCCGTCCGGGAATCAACTGAACCGGGGGAGCCCAGGAAAGGGCGATGCGGGGGCCAAAATTTCGCTTGGGGGCGTCGTAGATTTTTCCTCCGGGCAGATGGCTTGCCATGACTAAGCCCAGGTTGGGATCGAAAGCTGAGAAACGGCCGCGCGACTCACCGACGGTTCCGAAAAAGTCATATCTCATGCCCGCAATGAGGGTCAGCTTGCTCGTGACTTTGTAGGTGTCCATCGCGTAAAAGCTGGGGATATTCTGATAGATGTTGGCACGGTCGCTGCCCACCCGGGTGATGAACGTGTTTCCCGGAGTAGGCAATCCGGCCAGTAGGTCGACCAGACCTGCGAGTCCACCATCCGTTGTCAACGTGTCGCCTAGTTGAGAACCGTCGAACGAAAACAAACCACGACTTCCTACCACCGTGTAATCCGAGTAGTTGTGGAAGTAGTTAAAGCCGAGCTTCAGAGCGTGTGAGCCGTGAGTCAGGTTGAAATCATCGGCAACTTGGAACGTGGTGGCGACGCGCCCGCCAGCCCCATATTGCAAGCCCAGGTTCGCGAATCGATCCGAGGCCGAACCGCCGATGTCGAATTCCGGGATGCCAAAGCTCTCCGGGCCTACACCCGTGTTCAGGCCGATTGAGGCGGGATCGACGTTGGCGTCTCGGCCCTTCTGGAATTGGCTGAAGCGGTTATAACCCAGACGCAGCGTGTTGACGATATTCGGCGAAAAGATATGGATTTCGCTAATGGCAAAGTTGGCGACGTGAGTGGGAGTCACGCCGAACCATGGACTCAACTGCGAGCCACCTCCGGGTCCGGGACCTCCGCCGGGGAATTCATCTTCGCCATTGGCGTAGAGCATCCGGCCGGAAAGAGAATCACTCTCTGAAATCTGATGGTCCATTTTCGCGACCATGCTGTTCGGAGACTGCTGGCCGCGATTATCCACGACGAATGGGCCTGAGAGGCCGAGGTTCGAGTAGAGTCCTACCACGCTCAACCCCAGCTGATTTACCGGGATGTTCTGGGTTGCGAGGAGACCCTCAGCTTGCTGAATCTGTGCCGGTGTGGGCGCGAGACCGCGCAATGTAGTTCCGAGCCGGAGCCTGCTTCCATCGTAACCGCCAAAAAAGAAGGTGCGATTGCGGCCATCGTACACGTGGGGAATCACCACGGGGCCGCCTATGGTGGCGCCGAATTCATTCCAGACGAAGGGCGCTTTCGGTTTGCCCGCCAAATCTTCAAAGAAGTTGGCCGCGTCGAGCGCCGCATCGCGATGCACTTCGTACGCGGATCCATGAATCTGATTGGTCCCGCTCTTGATGATGGCATTCATCACGCTGCCGGCATTCTGGCCGGTGTCGGCGCCGCCGCCGCTGACCACACTCACTTCCTGAATGGCATCGAGCGGCAGACGGGTGGCTGCGGTGGCGGAGTTGCCGCCTTCGTTGAGGGAGGGCAGGTAGGTGGAGGGATCGGTGTTTGAGGCTCCGTCCACAAAAAAGGCGTTGGATCGGGAGCGCGAGCCGTTAATGGTGTATTGCGCGAAGGCAAAGTTGCTGTTCTGTGTGGCACCCGGCAGGGTCAAGGCCAGGCGCGTATAGTCGCTGTTTCCGATGGGAAGGGAAATAACTTGCGCTTCCGAGAGTTGCCCGCCGGCGGAATTCGTTTCGGTTTGTATGAGCGGGGGAAGCGACATCACCTCAACTTCGCTCCTTACAGTACCGACCTGAAGAACGGGGGAGAGCGTGTTCACCTGGCTCAGCGAAGTGGTGATGTCAATGAGGACAACTGTCTGGAAGCCGGGTTTGCTGACGGTGATCCGGTAGGTGCCGAGGGCGAGCTGGGGGAGGTTGAATTCCCCGTTTTCGTTGGTGTCAACGGAACGCTCCAATCCGGTGGAGGTGTTCTGCAGTTTTACGTTGGCGCCGGAAACGACCGCTCCCTGAGCGTCGCGCACTGTACCGGTAATCCGGCCGGGGAAGATTTGAGCGATCAAGCCGGTTGTGGCGAATAACACGACTGCGACCAAAGCGATTCCAGAAAAGCGGTCCCATGACATAGTCACCCCTTGCGGTTCCCCGATACCCTGGATAGGTGCGCAACCTATACCGAGACCCGCATGTATGTCAAGAAGATTACCGCTGGTATACAATCGGTACATCGACACGTGCCGAACTTGAAACGCCCGGCGCCGGAGGGCCTGGCAAATGTGTCCTAAATGATATATCCAATGTATATTTCTTTACAGGCAAGCGGTCGTTTGGCGCAGAACGGCATACGAGAAGCGAGCCGGGCCAGCAACCGGCCCGTTCGTTAAAACGAAATCCATGAAAAAGAAGGCTTTGACTCGGGACAAAACGAGAAGGAAGGGTGGGTCTTCGCACCGGACAGGGGGCCTGAAAATGAGGACCGCTCTGGGAGGCGAGTCGAACGGGACGCTCAGTCAGCGAGTCTACCAGGCGCTCAAGAAGGACATCATCACGGGCCAGTACCAGCCGGGGGAAGCGCTGAGTGAAAAGGCTTTGGCCAAACGATATCACGGCAGCCGGACGCCGGTGCGGGAGGCGGCAGTACGTCTTCAGCAGGAACACCTGATGAGGATCGTGGCCAATCGTGGATACTTCATCACGCACATTACGATTCAGTGGGTGAATGAGCTCTACGAGT
>Ga0137382_10001549_pt1 | contig 10208 bp, 9 predicted proteins | sample SagtaG_15_FD_104816 | JGI IMG/M metagenome (GOLD analysis project Ga0137382, IMG submission 104816) | Vadose zone soil microbial communities from Sagehorn Ranch, Mendocino, California, USA - Sage2_R_20_16 metaG | ecosystem: Environmental > Terrestrial > Soil > Vadose zone | place: USA... | reverse complement strand
GCGGAAATTGTCGACCATGATCGCGGTGCCGATCACGATAGCCGCGATCAATATCGCGCCACACAGCACAAGCAAGCGTAGCGGACGAGACGAGTAAGCCTTCATCCGCGACCGCCGCCGGTCCTGCCGCCTCGAACTAGCTTTTCCATGATGTTTCCGTTTGCGCACATCACTAGCCGACGCAGATGGGAGTGGGGTTAGGAATCCCGGTTAGTGAACGGTTAAGCGGGCGCTGTCCTCCTTCACACTGCGGTTTCAGAGGGCGCTCAACTCCGTAGTTCTATGGGGTTTGGCCGAGCCGGTTTAATCGGCCGTTAGCGAATTTCGGCCGTTGAGTTCAGGACCGCGGGGAGAATGCGGACAGGCCCTCTCGGCCAGGCGGCTCTCTGCATTCCCGGATACACGATAAGCCGTCGCTACCCAGCTATTTGTAAGATTTCGTTCTTGGGCTATTGTTCAAAGCATGAGTATATATTCGATCCGAAATTGCGGGGGAGGCAGGCGATGACCAAGGCCGACCTCATCATCTTTGATTGCGACGGTGTATTGGTCGACAGCGAGATTCTCAGTTGCGGCTGCCTTTCCGACGTTCTGGCCGGCCACGGCATCGACCTTGGTGTGGACGAAGCGCTCGAGCTTTTCGTCGGGCGGAGTCTTGGTGCGGTTCGGGAGCATTACGGAGCGCTCGGACGATCGCTGCCGGACGAGTTTTCGGCGGAGCTGAAGATTCGGGTGCGCGAGGCGTTTTCCGCCTCGCTGCTGCCGATCGAAGGCGTTGGCGCGGTGCTGGACCGATTGCAGCTGCCGATTTGCGTGGCCTCGTCCAGCGACCTGGACCGTGTCTCGTTTTCGCTCTCGCTGACCGGCCTTTCCAGGTATTTCGGCGAGCGGCTCTACACCTCGCAGATGGTGAAACGCGGCAAGCCCGCGCCGGATCTTTTCCTGCATGCGGCCGCCGCGATGCAGGTGGAACCGCACCGCACCATCGTCATCGAGGACAGCGTGAGTGGAGTGCGGGCAGGCAAGGCGGCCGGCATGACGGTTTGGGGCTTTGTGGGGGGCGGCCACTATGCATCGCGGGATGGCCGGGCCATCTTGCAGGCCGCCGGGGCCGATCGGGTATTCGCGCGAATGTCGGATTTCGGGCTTGAGGGATCGGAAGCTTTCGATGGCCGCGTCGGATAACGAAAAATCGCGTCTCGACGAAGCCGCGCGCGCGGGCTGGCTCTATTTCATCGCCGGTCATACCCAGGACGAGATCGCGAAGATGTTGCGTGTTTCGCGGGCCTCCGCCCAGCGCCTCGTGTCCTTGTGCCTTTCCGAGCGCCTGATCACCTTCCGGCTCGAGCATCCGATCGCCGCGTGCATGGAACTGGCGGCGCGGCTGAAAGATGCATTCAAACTGGCATATTGCGAGGTTGTCCCGAACGACCCGGCCGCGCCGCAAAGCGTTGCGGGTATCGCGGAGCGTGCTGCGAATGTCCTGGAATTGATGCTGCGCGGCGACAAGCCGGTGGTCGTGGCGTTGGGGACGGGGAGGGCGGTACGTGCCGCGGTCGAGCGCGTGTCGCCGATCGACCGGCCCAATCACCAGATCGTCTCGCTGGTCGGAAATATTTCGGCCGATGGTTCGGCGAGCTTCTTTGATACCGTCGGCCGCCTCGCCGACGTAACCAGATCGCGCCACTATCCCATGCCGTTGCCATTCCTGATGTCGTCCGAGAAAGAACGCGACCAGATGCTGCGGCTGGAGCCCATCTCAAAGGTGCGCGCGGTCGCGGCCAAGGCGGATCTTCGCCTCGTCGGAATAGGCCAGATGGACCAGCACGCGCAGGTACTGGTCGACGGCTTCGTCACCCGACAGGAACTTTTCGACATGATGCGCCGGGGCGCTGCGGGCGAACTGACCGGATGGGCCTTCGACGCCGAAGGCCGCATCATCGATGGCGGCACCAACCGTCGCCTGACCAGCATCCCCCCGCGCGTTCCTGCGGCGGCCCTCACCATCGGTGCGGCCGTCGGCAAGGCCAAGGTTTCGGCCATCCAGGCGGCGCTGAAAGGTCGGTTGATCAACGGGTTGATCACCGACGAAGCGACGGCCGGCGCGGTCCTTCGCCGGTAGCAAGACGTCGTCGGCGCCGGGTGCGCGTTTCGCGCGGCCCAAGCATAAACTCCGCGTTGCAACGATCGGCAGAAGGCGACGCCGCCGGTCGCGCGCATCCGCGTCCGGCACCACCAAACCGGACACGGGCAATTCGCGCAAGACGGCAATTCCCACCTTGACAACTTTTGGGGGCGATGTGAACATAAGCTCAATGCATGGGCATATGCTCAATGCAACGAATATTGGGAGGATACCGTGAAGCTATTCTCTGGCGCCCTGTTGGGCGCGCTTTCCCTGTTCGCCTCGACCCCCTCGCTGGCGCAAACAACCCTGACGATCGCCACCGTTAACAACAGCGACATGATCAGAATGCAGGCGTTGTCGAACGAATTCACCGCCAAGAATCCAGATGTGACGGTCAAATGGGTGACCCTGGAGGAGAATGTGCTGCGTCAGCGTGTCACGACCGACATCGCGACAAAGGGCGGGCAGTTCGACGTGTTGACGATCGGCACCTACGAAGTTCCGATCTGGGCCAAGAAGAACTGGCTTATTCCGCTCGACAATCTCGGGCCCGATTATGATGCCGCGGATCTGCTTCCCAAGATTCGCGACGCGGTTTCTGCATCGGGCAAGCTGTACGCCGCGCCGTTCTACGGCGAGAGCTCGATGGTGATGTATCGCACAGACTTGTTCCAGAAGGCCGGGCTGACGATGCCCGAAAAGCCAACATGGGATTTCGTTATTTCCGCGGCAAACAAACTCACCGACAAGACGGACGGCGTTTACGGCATCTGTCTGCGCGGCAAGGCCGGGTGGGGCGAGAACATGGCGTTCCTGACCGCGATGTCGAATTCGTTCGGCGCGCGCTGGTTCGACGAGCAATGGCATCCGCAGTTCGACAAGCCCGAATGGAAGAAGACGCTGTCGACCTATGTCGAGCTGATGAAGCAGGCCGGCCCTCCCGGCGCGAGTTCCAACGGCTTCAATGAAAATCTGGCGCTGTTCAACGCCGGCAAATGCGCGATGTGGATCGACGCCACGGTGGCGGCCTCGTTCGTAAGCAATCCGAAGGACTCCAGTGTCGCCGACAATGTCGGCTTCGCACTCGCACCGAATGCCGGCCTCGGCAAGAACGCGAACTGGCTGTGGGCCTGGAATCTGGCCATTCCCGCCGGATCGAAGAAGGTCGAGGCGGCGGAGAAGTTCATCGCGTGGGCTACAAGCAAGGACTACATCAAGCTGGTCGCCTCCAAGGAGGGATGGGCCAATGTGCCGCCCGGTACCCGTACTTCGCTCTATCAGAATCCGGAGTATCTGAAGGTTGCTCCCTTCGCCAAGCTGACGCTGGCATCGATCGACGCGGCCGATCCGAACAAGCCGACCGTGCAGCCGGTGCCTTATGTTGGCGTGCAATACGCGGCGATTCCCGAATTCCAGGGCATCGGCACCAGCGTCGGTCAGCAATTCTCGGCGGCACTGTCGGGGAATATGACGGTCGATGCCGCGCTTGCGGCCGCGCAATCCGCGACCGAGCGCGAGATGAAGCGCGCCGGCTACATCAAGTAAGACGGACGTTTCGCTCACGCGGCCAGTGCTCACTAGCCGCAAGCTGGCGACCATCCCGTCACCATGACCGGATGGTCGTCCTTCCCGACGATGGAGGTGGCGATGGCAACACAGCAGACGCAGCTTCTCGGGCGCAGTCTTCTGGCGCCCGCTGTTGTCCTGCTGTTCATCTGGATGATCGTCCCGCTGGTGATGACGATCTATTTTGCGACGCTTCACTACAGCCTGCTCGATCCGGGTTCGGAAAGCTTCGTTGGGCTGGAGAATTTTCGATACTTTCTGACCGATCCCGCTTTTCTCGCCTCGCTGCAGAATACATTGGTGCTGGTCGGCTCGGTGCTCGCCATTACGATCCTCTTCGGCATTCCGCTCGCGCTGCTGCTTGATCAGCCGGTGGTGGGCCGCAATATCGTCCGGCTGATGGTGATCGCGCCGTTTTTCGTGATGCCGACGGTGAGCGCATTGGTCTGGAAGAACCTCCTGATGCATCCAGTATCGGGCCTGCTGGCGTGGCTCTCGAGATTGGTCGGTGCGCAGCCGATCGATTGGTTCAACGATGCGCCCCTGTTCGCGATCATTCTGATCGTGTCGTGGCAATGGCTTCCGTTCGCGACGCTGATCCTGCTCACGGCGCTGCAATCGCTGGACGAAGAACAGAAGGAAGCAGCCGAGATGGACGGCGCCCGCGCGGTGTCGACGTTCATCTACATCACGCTGCCCCACCTGGCGCGGCCGATCACCGTGGTGATCCTGATCGAGACGATTTTTCTGCTCGCCGTGTTTGCCGAAATATTCGTCACGACCGGTGGCGGCCCGGGCCTGCAGACCACCAATATCGCATTCCTGATCTACTCGCAGGCGCTGATCCAGTTCGACGTCGGAAATGCATCGGCCGGCGGACTGGTCGCGGTCGTGATCGCCAATGTCGTGGCCTTCTTCCTGGTCAGAATTGTCGGACGGAACCTGGAGGCCTGACGCAAATGGCACGGATGGTGACGACGAAACGTGTTGTGGTGTCGACCGGCGCGGCGTGGCTGTTCGGATTCCTGATCTTTTTTCCGATCCTCTGGATGATCCTGACCAGTTTCAAGACCGAGCTCGACGCCTTCGCCACGCCGCCGTCTTTCCTGTTGTTCCACTGGACCACGGAAAATTACGCGACGGTGCAGGATCGCAGCGATTATTTTCATCACGCGATCAATTCCATGATCATCGCCGGCGGCTCCACGCTGATCGCAATGCTGATTGCGGTGCCGGCGGCATGGTCGATGGCTTTCGCGCCGACAAGACGCACCAAGGACATCCTGCTGTGGATGCTCTCCACGAAAATGATGCCGCCGGTCGGGGTGCTGGTTCCGATCTATCTGATCTACCGCGACGGCGGCTTGCTGGACTCGCGCGCCGGGCTGGTTCTGATCTTGTGCCTGGGCAATCTTCCGATCGTGATCTGGATGTTATTCACCTACTTCAAGGAAATCCCCAAGGATATTCTGGAGGCGGCGCGAATGGACGGCGCGACCATCGGTCGCGAGCTTATTTATGTGCTGGCGCCGATGGCCGTGCCGGGCCTTGCTTCCACGCTGCTGCTCAATTTCATCCTGGCCTGGAATGAAGCCTTCTGGACCCTCAACCTTTCAACGTCGCAGGCGGCGCCGTTGACAGTCTTCATCGCCTCTTACTCAAGTCCTGAGGGGTTGTTCTGGGCCAAGCTGTCGGCCGCGTCCACGCTCGCCGTCGCTCCAATTCTCGTGCTCGGATGGTTCAGCCAGCGGCAGCTTGTTCGCGGCCTGACTTTCGGCGCCGTCAAATAGCATAACTGAGAGGCTAGGGATCATGGGCCAGATCACACTCCAGGGCGTTCGCAAGTCGTTTGGGCCGGTCAATATCATCAAGGGCGCCGACCTCGAGATCGAGGACGGCTCTTTCGTGGTGTTCGTGGGGCCCTCGGGTTGCGGCAAGACCACGCTGCTGCGCCTGATCGCTGGCCTTGAGGACGTCACCGGCGGCAAGATCCTGATCGACGGTCGCAACGTCGTCGACGTTCCGCCGGCCAAACGCGGCCTGTCGATGGTGTTCCAGTCCTATGCGCTTTATCCGCACATGAGCGTGCGGGGCAACATCGCGTTCGGCCTGAAGATGGCGGGTCTGCCGCGAGAAGAGATCCATCGCAAGGTCGACGCCGCGGCCGCAACGCTCAATCTGACGCCATATCTCGATCGCAAGCCGCGGGATCTCTCCGGCGGACAGCGCCAGCGGGTCGCGATCGGGCGCGCTATTGTGCGCGAGCCAAAGGCGTTTCTGTTCGACGAGCCGTTGTCTAATCTCGATGCTGCGCTGCGCGTGCAGATGCGGCTCGAAGTCACGAAGCTGCAAAAGCAACTTGCGACCACCGCTATTTATGTGACCCACGATCAGGTCGAGGCCATGACCATGGCCGACAAGATCGTGGTCCTCAACGCGGGTCAGATCGAGCAATATGGTTCGCCTCTGGAGCTGTATGAGCGTCCGTCAAATCTCTTCGTCGCCGGATTCATCGGATCGCCCAGGATGAACTTCATCTCGGGAGAAGCGGCGCGGCAGCGTGGCGCCGCGACCATCGGCGTCAGGCCGGAACATTTGCGGATTGATCCCGGAAAACAGGGCTGGCCAGCCACCGTGACCGTCGCCGAGCACCTCGGAAGCGACACGTTTCTTTATGTCGACGCCGGTGCAATCGGAACGCTCACCGTACGCTATATTGGCGAACTCGATTTGGCGGCCGGCGATCCCGTGTGGCTCTCGCCGGAGCCGTCGCGGTTGCATCGCTTCGCCGACGATGGGACTTCCATCCGGGCGTGATGGAAGGGAACGGCTGTGGTATTGGGCGCTGATGCCGGGCGCGGTGCGGCAATAACATCAGTAGCCGATGCCGTGCGCCGGACACCAGCGCAATCCGGGCAGGAAGCAGAAACGGGAAGAAGAATGTACCTGGAAAAATTCAAGTTGGGCGGCAAGACCGCCGTCGTAACGGGTGCCGGCCAGGGGATCGGGCTCGCTTGCGCGGAGGCGCTGGCGGAGGCGGGGGCCAAGGTTGTGATCGCGGATCGCGATCCCGACGCCGCCGGGAAAGGGCAAGCCAGCCTCAAGGCAAAGGGCTACGACGCCGAGATTGTCATCATGGACGTCACGGATTCCACCGGCGTCTCCGAGGTGGCTGACAAATTGGTGGCCCGATGCGGAAAAATCGACATCCTCGTCAACAATGCCGGCATTGCCCGGAGCGAAACGCCTGCCGAGACCGTGACGGACGAGCACTGGCTGAATGTCATCGACGTCAACCTCAACGGCACGTTCTGGTGTTGCCGGGCGTTCGGCAAGCACATGCTTGCCGCCAAGTCAGGGGCCATCGTGAACATCGGCTCGATGTCGGGCTTCATCGTCAACAAACCGCAGGAGCAATGCTATTACAATGCCTCGAAGGCGGCCGTGCATCACCTGACGAAGTCGCTTGCGGCGGAGTGGGCCGCTCGCGGCGTGCGCGTCAATGCGGTGGCGCCGACCTATGTGGAAACGCCGCTGAACGCCTTCGTCAAGAACAATCCGCGGATGTTCGACGCCTGGATCGGCGGCACCCCCATGGCCCGGCTCGGACAGGTCGACGAGGTCGCCTCAGTGGTGTTATTCCTGGCCTCAGACGCTGCAAGTCTGATGACCGGAAGCATCATTCTCGTCGATGGCGGCTACACTTGCTGGTAGACTCGCTGGTAGACTTGCGCCGGATTTGAGCGGAGTGCGAATGCGGCAAGCCTTCATCGGCGTTGATGTCGGAACATCCAGCGCGCGGGCGGGGGTGTTCGACGAAGCGGGAACCCTGCTGTCGACCGCCCGGCATCCAATCGCCGTCTGGCATGACGCCGGCGATATCGTCGAGCAGTCGTCATCCGACATCTGGGCGGCGTGTGTCGCCTCGGTCCGCGCCGCGATGGCTGAAGCTTCGCTTCCGCCGGATGCCGTAAAGGGCATCGGTTTCGATGCTACCTGTTCGCTTGTCGTGCTCGACCGGGCAGCGGAGCCGCTGACGGTCAGCATGTCCGGCGATAACCGCCGCAATGTCATCGTCTGGATGGACCACCGTGCCACGGCCGAGGCGCGGTTGGTCAATGACACGCAAGATGACGTGCTGCGCTATGTCGGGGGGTCGATCTCGCCCGAGATGGAGATTCCGAAAATCCTCTGGCTGAAGCGGCATCTGCCTTCCAGCTATGGCGTGGCCGGTCATTTTTTCGATCTCGCTGATTATTTGTCGTTCCGCGCCACCGGATCGATCGCGCGTTCGGTGTGCACGGTTACCTGCAAGTGGAATTTCCTCGCTCACGAGAAGCGCTGGAGCGACAGCTATTTTGAACGGATCGGCCTTGGTGATTTCGTCTCCGGAGGGTACGCGAAGATCGGCACCGAGATCGTTGTCCCCGGTACGCCGCTCGGCCGCGGCTTGACCGGGCCGGCGTCGCTCGAACTGGGGCTCCGCGAGGGAACACCGGTCGGCGCCTCGCTGATTGATGCCCACGCCGGCGGCGTCGGCACGATCGGTGGTCGCCTTGCAAGCAGCGGGGATGTCGATGTCTGCAGCCGCCTGGCCTATATCATGGGGACATCGGCCTGCATCATGGCGACAACAGTCGCATCCTGCTTTGTTCCGGGTGTGTGGGGGCCATACCATTCGGGGATGGTGCCGGGCTTCTGGTTGAACGAGGGCGGACAATCGGCCGCCGGTGCTGCCATCGATCATCTGATCCGGTCTCATCCGGCCTACGCCGAAGCCAAGGCAGCCGCGCACGACGGCGGTCTTGAGATCTTGGAATTTCTGGAAAAACGCATCGTATCCCGGGTGGGAGGCGTCGGAACGGCGGCACTGCTCGCCCGCGACATTCATGTGTTGCCGGAATTTCTCGGCAATCGATCGCCCTATGCCGACCCGGACTCCCGTGCGGTGATCGCGGGACTTGATCTGGATTCGGATATCGGCGCGATGGAGCGTCTGTTCGTGGCGGGACTGTGCGGACTGGCCTATGGCCTTGCCGACGTTGTTGATGCGTTCAGATCGCATGGCGTCGATAGCAGTATGATGGTGATGAGCGGCGGCGCGGGGCGAAGCCCGCTGGTTCGACAAATCATGGCGGACACGACGGGCCTCGCCGTTGCGCTGCCGCAGACGCAGGAGCCGGTGCTCCTCGGCGCGGCCATGCTGGGCGCGGTAGCCGGCGGCGCCTTTCGATCGGTTCGCGATGCCATGGCGTCAATGTCGGCGATCGGCCGTCTGAGCGAGCCGACCTCGCCTGGAATTGGCGACTTCCACCGGTCGAAGCGCCGCGTCCACGAACTGATGCGCAAGCTGGAGCGGGAGGGACGCAATGCGATGCATGGGGTCGCAATTTGATCGCCGGGGCTAACTCGCAAAGGTCGACGCGATGCTGCTGAGCTGCGGAGACGCCTTGATCGACTTCCTGCCGGTTAAATCTGCGAACGGGCGTGACGCGATCGTGCCGGTGGTTGGCGGATCATGTCTCAACATCGCCATCGGAATGGCGCGCCTTGGCGTACCGGCGGGATTTGTCGGCGGCATTTCGACCGATTTGTTTGGACGCATGATTGCCGACCACGCGCTGGCCTCCGCGGTCGAGCTTCGACATGCGACGCGCAGTGAGCATCAAAGTACGCTCGCCTTCGTGCGCTCCGTCGCGGGCGAACCCCAATACGCTTTCTATAACGAGGGAAGCGCATCCCGAAACTGGATCTATCGCAGCGGCTCCATTCCGTTTGATGAAATCGACGCAATCCATGTTGGCTCGACGACGCTGGTCGACGAGGCTGGTGCGGCGCAAACATATGCCCTGGTCAAGGAGGCACGGGGATTGGCCACTATTTCCTTCGATCCGAATTGCAGACCTAATCTGATCAAAGACAAGGCTGAATACGTCGTGCGCATGGCCGCGTTTGCCGATGCTGCGGATATCATCCGCATGTCGGACGTCGACTTCGACTACCTGTATGGCGATGACGATCACGCCGGGCGAGCGAAGTCGATGATATCAGCGGGCGCAAGCCTTGTGGTTGTTACGCGCGGAATACGGGGTGTTCAGGCCTGGCATCGCGAAGCGGGGGCCTTGGAAGTCGAAGCGCCTGCGGTCACGGTCGTAGACACCATCGGGGCCGGCGACAGCTTTCAGGCCGCTCTATTGTTCGCGCTGCACACGTTGGGGCGGATCGAAACGGGGCCGCTGCGACAGGCGACGGCCGGCGAGCTCAGCCGTGCGCTGTCCTTTGCATCGATCTGTGCGGCCATCACCTGTGGGCGGGTCGGCGCCGATCCGCCGCGGCGAGCCGACCTCGGCGCGGACGTTTTCGAATGCCTGCTGGGCCAGAGCACCTAGACGATCGCTTCCATGAAACCAATCCTATCCGTGGACCTATCCGTGGACCTTGTCCTGAGGAGCCCGCCAACGGGTCGGCGCGTAGCGCGGCCCGATGACAGGCGTCGCGGGCGTCTCGAAGGATG